>ENA-ORSF01000006-ORSF01000006.1-human-gut-metagenome-genome-assembly--contig:-NODE-6-length-143347-cov-7.95431_pt1 | contig 143347 bp, 123 predicted proteins | sample MGYA00242188_ERZ509155 | MGnify/ENA primary metagenome ERZ509155 (study PRJEB26280, sample SAMEA2338656) | human gut metagenome | biome: human gut; feature: human-associated habitat; material: faeces...
TTTCCTCCGATGTCAGTTGGTCCAGTTCAGCGATATCACGTAATTTTCTACCGTTAATATAGATAAGCGGTGAACCCTTGCCCAACACTTCAAACCCATCAGTTTTTTTTTGTAAACCAGGTATATGCGCCAATACATCTTCGGCAGTACCGGCTTTCGAGAGAACTGTACCCTGAACGTTGGTTTCCAAGGCATCATTCTTCATGCGTGTCACAGGAAGATTGGCTTTTACAACCACCTCACCAAGCATCTGTGCATCCGAAACGAGCTGTACGATACCGATATTGGCCGGAGATACCGGCTTACATACAGTCTTATATCCTATAGAGGATATTTTCACTATCTGATTTTCCGATGTTGCCTCCAGTGTAAAAGATCCGTCTTCACCGCTGATAGTTCCGTTAACAAATGCCGAATCCGGCAATGACAGCAGCACCACATTGGCGTAAGGCAAAGGCTGGCTGTTCTCGTCAATCAATTTTCCGCTAACGGTCTGTGCGGACAAACTTACAGGTAGTATGATACCAATAAGTCCTAATAAGAATACTTTAATTAATTTCATTGTATGATAGTTTTTTAGTTTTCTGCTGCAAAGTTCCATACTTCGTGAGACTTTTCCACTACCCTGTAGGGTAGTTCTGATTACAGAAACTAAAAGAACAATGAGGAATAACAAATATAAGGAAGGGAGTGAATAGACTTACCTAAAGTAAAGATATACAATAAATCCTTCAATATTAAAATCAAGAAACTCAGTTCACAGTTCAGAGGAATAATAGAAAGGCTTTCTTTCGTCTAGACTATCAAAAAATTATACTTAATATGAAATTTACTCAGAATTTTACTTTGACCAAAGACTATACCCAAAGCTTGATTATTAGACATAAAAAAAGGATGTAAACCACGTAACTACTTGATTTACATCCTTTATGGCGGAGAGACAGGGATTCGAACCCCGGGTGCCTCGCAGCACAACGGTTTTCAAGACCGCCGCAATCGACCACTCTGCCACCTCTCCAAAACCTCTGTTTTCAGAAGCACTTCCTTTCGAAAGCGTTGCAAAGGTACGACTATTTTTTGATTGTGCAAACATTGAAGCCTATTTTTTTGATTATTTTTCGCCATTGTCGTAATTTTGCAGTCCAAAACCAAACATGAGACGCTATTATAAACATGATATACCCTCAGAATTTTGAACAGAAAATCGGATTCGACCAGATCAGACAACTATTAAAGAACAAATGTCTCAGTACACTGGGAGAAGAACGAGTAAATGACATGGCTTTTACTGACAACTATTCCGACATTAACCAATGGCTGGAACAAGTTGTGGAATTTGTGCGTATCATTCAGGAAGAAGACAGTTTTCCGGACCAATATTTCTTTGATGTACGTCCGTCACTGAAACGTATCCGGGTGGAAGGCCTTTACATGGACGAACAGGAACTGTTCGACCTGCGCCGCTCACTGGAAACAATCCGCGACATCGTACGCTTCCTGCAACAAACAGACGACGAAGACGGAGATGATGACGAAGGTGGAAAGTCACCCTACCCTGCCCTAAAGGAACTGGCCGGCGACATCATGGTATTTCCACAACTGATTACCCGCATCAATAACATATTGGATAAATTCGGTAAGATAAAAGACAATGCCTCTACAGAACTGTTGCGCATCCGACGGGAACTGGCGGCCACTACCGGAAGTATCTCACGCAGCCTGAACGTCATCTTGCGTACGGCACAGTCTGAGGGATATGTAGACAAAGATGTAACCCCTACCATGCGCGACGGACGACTGGTGATTCCGGTCGCTCCAGGTATGAAACGCAAGATCAGAGGTATCGTACACGACGAATCTGCCACAGGTAAGACCGTATTCATCGAACCAGCCGAGGTGGTGGAAGCCAACAACCGTATCCGTGAACTGGAAGGAGAAGAACGGCGGGAAATCATCCGTATCCTGACGGAATTTTCAGCAGTCATTCGCCCGCAGGTACCGGTATTGCTCCAGTCGTACGAATTTCTGGCAGAAATAGATTTCATCCGGGCCAAAGCCCTGTTGGGACTGGAATTCAAAGCGGGAAAACCAGCCTTCGAGAACCACCAGATACTTGACTGGTTCGACGCCATTCATCCGCTACTGCAACTTTCACTGGCCAAACACGGGAAAAAAGTCGTTCCACTGGAAATCAAACTGACTCCACAGCAACGCATCCTGCTTATTTCGGGTCCGAATGCAGGAGGTAAGTCCGTGTGTCTGAAAACAGTCGGACTGCTTCAATATATGCTGCAATGCGGACTGCTGGTACCCATGAACGAACGAAGCCACGCAGGTATCTTCAGCCATATCTTTATCGACATCGGTGACGAACAAAGCATCGAGGACGATCTGAGTACCTACTCGTCTCACCTGACCAACATGAAGGTCATGATGAAATCGTGCAACGAGAAAAGCCTGATTCTGATAGACGAATTCGGTGGAGGTACAGAACCTCAAATAGGCGGAGCCATCGCCGAAGCAGTATTGAAGCGGTTCAACCAGAAACAGACTTTCGGAGTCATTACCACTCACTATCAGAACCTGAAACATTTTGCCGAATCGCACGAAGGCGTGGTGAACGGTGCCATGCTGTACGACCGCCACGAAATGCGTGCCCTCTTCCAGCTACAGATAGGAAATCCGGGAAGTTCGTTTGCCGTAGAAATCGCCCGAAAAATAGGACTTCCTGAAGAAGTGATAGCCGACGCCTCCGAAATTGTAGGCAGCGAATACATACAGAGCGACAAGTATCTGCAGGACATTGTCCGCGACAAACGTTATTGGGAAACCAAACGACAGAACATCCGCAAACGGGAAAAACAGATGGAAGAAACCATTGCCCGTTACGAGAAAGAAATAGCGGAACTGGAACGCAGCCGGAAGGAAATCCTGAAAAAAGCCCGCAAAGACGCCGAACAGCTCTTGCAGGAATCGAATGCCCGGATTGAAAATACCATACGTACCATCAAAGAATCGCAGGCCGAAAAGGAGATGACACGACTGGCACGGCAGGAGCTGACCGACTTCAAGGAGCAGGTGGCCGACATCGAAAAACAGTCCATGGAAGAAAAGATTGCCCGGAAGATGGACAAGCTGCGCGAAAAACAGGAACGGAAGAAAGAAAAGAAAGCCCAGCAGCAAAAAAATCCGGCTCAGCCTGCCGCCCCGGTAGTGAAACCCATCGCCGAAGACGATTATGTCCGCATCAAAGGACAGAACAGTGTAGGACAGGTACTGGAAATCAACGGTAAGAATGCTGTCGTAATGTTCGGACTGATGAAAACAAACGTCAAACTGGACCGGTTGGAACGCACCGAAGCACCGAAGCTGAACCAGGCACTGACCAAGACAAGTTTCGTAAGCAGCGAGACCCAGGAGCACATGTACGAAAAGAAACTCAATTTCAAGCAGGACATCGACGTGAGAGGGATGCGAGGTGACGAAGCCATACAAGCCGTTACCTATTTTATTGACGACGCCATCCTCGTAGGAGTAAGCCGGGTACGCATCCTGCATGGTACAGGCACCGGTATTCTCCGTACCCTGATCAGGCAATACCTGGCCACTGTGCCGGGAGTCGCCCATTTCCAGGACGAACACGTACAATTTGGAGGAGCCGGAATTACGGTAGTCGACCTGAAATAAAAATCGGCAGCAAGTGTACACCGGAAAGAAAAAATCATAACTTTGCATACGAAGTTCTTCAAGAAAGATATATACCCGATATATCCCATGAAAGACTTCGTAAAGAAGTGATTACATGTGAGCAAAAACGCCACCGACTATTCAATAAACTCAGCAAACTATGAAATCAATCAGAGAATTATACAGAATCGGTACAGGGCCTTCCAGCAGTCATACCATGGGTCCTCGTAAAGCAGCCGAACGTTTCCTGGCCAAACATCCGGAAGCCCAGGCTTTCGAAGTTACCCTATACGGCAGTCTGGCCGCAACCGGAAAAGGCCACATGACAGATGTGGCTATCCTGGACGTTCTGCAACCGCATGCCCCGGTAGAGATTCTGTGGAAACCGCATATCTTCTTCCCCTTCCACCCCAACGGCATGACTTTCCGCTCGAAAGACGCCAACGGAAAGACGACCGACGAATGGACCGTATTCAGCATCGGAGGAGGTGCACTGGCCGAAGAGGGACAAGACCGGTTCGCCACTCCGGAAGTGTATCAGATGAACACCATGAGCCAGATTCTTTACTGGTGTGAACACACCGGAAGGAGCTACTGGGAATACGTAGAACAATGTGAAGGACCCGAAATCTGGGATTACCTGGCAGAAGTATGGACCACCATGAAGGACGCCATTCACCGCGGACTCGATGCCGAAGGTGTACTGCCCGGACCATTGAACCTCCGGCGAAAGGCCTCATCTTACTACATCAAAGCCAAAGGTTACAAAGATTCATTACGTTCACGAGGCCTGGTCTTCGCGTATGCCTTGGCCGTCAGCGAAGAAAATGCATCGGGAGGAAAAATTGTCACGGCACCTACCTGTGGAGCGTGCGGAGTGGTGCCCGCCGTGCTGTATCACTTGCAGCGAAGCCGTGACTTCAGCGACGCCCGTGTCCTGCGTGCCTTGGCCACTGCCGGCCTGGTAGGTAACATTGTAAAGCATAACGCTTCCATTTCGGGAGCCGAAGCCGGTTGTCAGGCCGAAGTAGGAGTAGCCTGTTCCATGGCATCGGCAGCAGCCAGTCAGTTGTTCGGCGGAAGTCCGGCCCAAATTGAATATTCAGCCGAAATGGGCCTGGAACACCATCTGGGTATGACCTGCGACCCGGTATGCGGACTGGTACAGATCCCTTGCATCGAACGAAACGCGTATGCCGCCGCCCGTGCCCTCGACGCAAACATCTATTCGGCCTTTACCGACGGACATCACCGTGTATCTTTCGACAAGGTAGTGGAGGTCATGAAACAGACAGGTCATGACCTGCCTTCCCTGTACAAGGAAACGAGCGAAGGCGGACTGGCCAAAAACTATCAACCGATGGAATAAAACAATCCAAAAAGACTCAGACATCAGGACGTTTTCCCCCAAAGGACTCCACATGGAATCTCTGTTTCAACGAGAACGTCCTGATTTTTTATGACCTACCGAAACACATACTTTATAGAAAAGTCTCATGAAATTTTATCAAACCTACCTGTTCGATTTCGACTATACCCTGGCCGACTCCTCCCGCGGTATCGTGATATGCTTCCGAAACGTACTGGAACGACACGGATTCGGTCACGTAGACGACCATTCCATCAAACGGACCATCGGAAAGACACTACCTGAATCTTTTTCTATACTGACCGGCGTTACCGATACAGACACCTTGGAAACATTCCGAAAAGAATATGTAAAAGAGGCCGACCGGTACATGACAGTCAATACACAGCTGTTTCCGGAAACCGGACAGGTGCTGCGTACCCTGAAAGCAAACGGTGCGGCCATCGGAATTATCTCTACCAAATATCGCTATCGAATCCTGGAACTGGCAGGAAACATATTTCCAGAAAATTTCTTCAACATCATCGTAGGGGGAGAAGACGTAAAAACCTCCAAACCGTCACCTGAAGGGTTGAACCTGGCCATCCAACACCTGCATGCAAACAAAGCCACCACCCTCTATATAGGAGACAGTACGGTAGATGCAGAAACGGCACAAAACGCCGGAGTAGACTTTGCAGGAGTGCTACACGGAATGACTACCTGGGAAGAGTTGTCAGTCTATCCGAACGTAGGCATTATTCCAACGCTGGAAAAACTGATAGAATAGAACTCTTACCTGTATTTCTCCCGTTCATTCCTGATTATTCTTCAACCACTCCAGGCGGCGCTGGTCAGGCAAATGTTTCACCTTAAAATGCTCGAACGTGGCCTGGAAACCTTTGCCATCAGGACTGGCAGCCATCAGACCTACCATAACGGGTACATGGTCTTTCAGCCAGGCATTACGCATCATCACATAGTCCTTATCGTCGAAAGAATAAAAGATCTCTACCGCATCCAGTCGTCTGACAGCCTTGATCCATATATAAGGAACAGATTTGTCAAGGGTAATGACACTCCAGTCGGAAGTGTGGTGTGTGACCACCGTACTCAGATTGAACTTTCCGTCTACAAACTCAATACCGCTCTTGATATAATTTTCCTCATCAATACGAAGCATAATTCCAGCCTGATCGAAACGTGCCTGATAATCAGCCGATACCTTCACCTTTACTTCAAACTCTCCTCCATAAGTCGTATAATAAAAAGGAGCATCGTCTACAGTAAATCCATAATGAGAGATTCGCCAATAGTCGCTTTGTGGCGTAACAAACATAGACAGCGTATTGTCTTTTATTTCCCATTTATCCGGTTCATTGAACCATTGCATTTTTTCCAAAGATTGTGACAACCCCGTCTGTATGCAACCGAAAAAAGCCAGACCAGCCAATAAAAACTTTCTCATATCCTTAATCTTTTAATAATGAATGACAACCTAAAACTAATAGGTATTATATTTTTGATTACATTTGCAAATGTAGGGTATCGAAACCATGTGTGCAATGATTATAAATAACCATTTTCGCCATGAATATCATCAACAAACTAAATAAAGAGCTGTTAAAACAGGATTTCGTGGATTCTGTCTCCAACTCCAACGAGCTGAACAAATACAAAGACATAGCCCGCCAGTATGCATGCATAGAAAACGCCATCGCGGTACTGAGTGACATGCATGCCAACACGAGCTATATATATTATGGTGGATTTGCTCAGACATTAGGATTAAATGAAACAGAAAAAAACGGATTCATACATTCCATCTGGGAAGACGATATTTTCAGACTGATTCATCCGGACGACTTGTATCAAAAGAATCTGCAGGAACTCAAATTCTTTCATTTTATCAAGCATCAACCTAAAAACAAACGAAAAGATTTTTACCTGATAAATAAACTACGCATAAAAAATACTTCAGGACATTATCTTCCGGCAATACACCGCTTATTCTACATTCCCGTTGCAAATACTTCCAACACCGTGTGGCTGGCTTTATGCCTGTATACCCCACTGAGCCTGGAAATACCGGGAGCCAGCATGGTAATCTACTCTCCTACGGGACAACAGATTGAATTGGGAGAAAAAAATACGTCTCAAATTCTTTCTGAAAGAGAAAAACAAGTATTACGCCAGATACACCAAGGTATGTCAAGCAAGCACATAGCCGAAATACTCTCCATCAGTATCCATACCGTAAATCGCCACAGACAGGAAATCCTTAGCAAACTACAAGCCAGCAACTCAATAGAAGCGTGCCGGACCGCAAAAGATCTGGGAATATTATAGAACAGAAAAAAGCCTCATTTTTTTCTCAAAATTTTAGAGGAAATATTGGTTATTTCATTTTAAAAGAGTAACTTTGCAGCCGATTTGAGTCCGTGGAGGTAAACAAGTAACCGGATGAGAGCGGTTCACCTTGCGGAAGAAACCCGTTTAATCATAAAATATAATGTACGTAATTGTAGAAATTAACGGTCAGCAGTTCAAAGCAGAAGAAGGTAAGAAACTGTTTGTTCAGCACATCCAGAACGCTGAAAACGGTGCAACTGTTGAATTTGACAAAGTCTTGTTGGTTGACAACAACGGTGCTGTAACTGTAGGTGCTCCTACTGTAGACGGTGCAAAGGTAGTTTGCGAAGTAGTTTCTCACCTGGTAAAAGGTGACAAAGTACTGGTATTCCACAAAAAGAGAAGAAAAGGTTACAGAAAACTGAACGGTCATCGCCAGCAGTTTACTGAATTGACAATCAAACAAGTTATTGCTTAATCATTAAAAACGTAGAAGAAAATGGCACATAAAAAAGGTGTAGGTAGTTCTAAGAACGGCCGTGAATCAGAAAGCAAAAGATTAGGCGTAAAGATATTCGGTGGTTCAGCTTGCAAAGCTGGTAACATCATTGTTCGTCAAAGAGGAACAGTTCACAACCCGGGTCAGAATGTAGGTATGGGTAGTGATCACACTCTTTACGCATTGATAGACGGTACTGTATGTTTCAAAAGAGGTCGCGAAAACAAGAGTTTCGTTTCTGTAGTTCCTTTTGCTGAAGCATAATTCGTCTCGAAAAAGAAATTAAAAAGCTGTCCACATCAGATTGTGCGACAGCTTTTTTTGTATCCCCGTCTCCAAACAGGACCTTTCCCTATTTCCGTTTTCCGGAACATCACGTAACACCCCTGCTAACACAACCGCATTATTCTTCTCAGATTGACCATCCATCCAAAAAAAATTCACATTTTGACATCATTTTCCAAATAAATGTATAAATTTACCCCATGGAAAACACTTTTTAATAACGATTTATTCTATGGATGAACAGATAAGACAAATTGCTGAGCGTCTGCGTGGATTACGTGACGCCATGGAACTGACAACGGAAGAATTATCTCAGGAATGCGGCATCAACCAGAAAGAATATGAACAGGCCGAATCTGGCGAATACGACATTTCAGTAAGCATGATGCAGAAAATAGCCCGCCAGTACGACATTGCCCTTGATGCACTGATGTTTGGAGAAGAACCCAAAATGAACACCTACTTCCTGACACGTGCCGGGAAAGGTGTCAGCGTAGAGCGTACCAAAGCTTACAAATATCAGTCACTGGCAGCCGGATTCAAAAACCGGAAAGCCGACCCGTTCATCGTAACTGTAGAACCTAACGAGAATCCCATGCACTACAATACACACGAAAGCCAGGAATTCAATCTGGTACTCGAAGGACGACTGTTACTGAGTATCGGTGGTAAAGAACTGATTCTAAACGAGGGAGACAGCCTCTATTTCAACTCCCTGATACCACATGGAATGAAAGCACTCGACGGAAAAACCGTACGTTTTCTGGCTATTATCATGTAAAAACTCATGCCTATGTTAGAAAGATTTTTAAAACAGACTCACTTTACTTCACAACAGGACTTTATAGACAACCTGAAAATTAATGTACCCGATAACTTTAATTTCGGATACGACGTGGTAGATGCCTGGGCTGCCGAACAACCCGACAAACCTGCCTTACTCTGGACCAACGACAAGGGAGAACACCACCAGTTTACATTTGCCGACATCAAACGCTACTCCGACATGACAGCCAGTTATTTCCAAAGCCTGGGTATCGGACACGGCGACATGGTCATGCTCATTCTAAAACGCCGTTATGAATTCTGGTTCAGCATCATCGCCTTACACAAACTGGGAGCCGTAGTCATTCCGGCTACCCACCTGCTTACCAAAAAGGACATTGTATACCGGTGTAATGCAGCCGACATAAAAATGATTGTAGCTGCAGGCGAAACAGTCATTACAGACCACATTACTGCCGCCATGCCTGAATCTCCCACTGTACAGAAACTGGTAAGCGTTGGTCCGGAAATTCCGGAAGGATTTGAAGATTTCCACAAAGGAATTGAAGCGGCCGCTCCATTCGTCAAACCAGAACATCCCAACAGCAACGATGATATTTCGCTGATGTACTTCACCAGTGGAACAACCGGCGAGCCCAAGATGGTAGCCCATGATTTTACGTATCCGCTGGGACATATCGTAACAGGATACATCTGGCACAACCTGAAACCTGACAGCCTGCATCTTACCATTGCCGACACAGGCTGGGGAAAAGCCGTATGGGGCAAATTGTACGGACAATGGATAGCCGGTGCAAATGTTTTCGTCTACGATCACGAAAAATTCACGCCAGCCAATATCCTTCAGCAAATACAAGACTATCACGTAACTTCGTTGTGCGCGCCACCTACCATATTCCGCTTCCTCATCCACGAAGACCTTACCAAATATGATCTTTCAAACCTGGAATACTGCACCATCGCAGGTGAAGCGCTGAATCCGGCCGTTTTCGAGACATTCAAGAAACTGACCGGAATCAAACTGATGGAAGGTTTCGGACAAACAGAAACGACACTGACTGTAGCCACCATGCCTTGGATGGAACCTAAACCGGGCAGCATGGGACTTCCGAACCCGCAATACGACGTTGACCTGATTGATAACGACGGACGCTCGGTAGAAGCGGGCGAGCAGGGACAAATCGTTATCCGTACGGATAAAGGAAAACCGCTCGGACTCTTCAAGGAATATTATCGGGATCCGGAACGCACCCGCGAAGCATGGCACGATGGCATTTATTATACAGGAGATGTAGCCTGGAAAGACGAAGACGGTTACCTCTGGTTTGTAGGCCGTGCAGACGATGTCATCAAAAGTTCCGGTTACCGTATCGGTCCCTTCGAAGTAGAAAGCGCCCTGATGACACATCCGGCCGTAGTAGAATGTGCCATAACCGGAGTGCCCGATGAAATTCGCGGACAGGTAGTAAAAGCCACTATCGTACTTTCCAAGGATTACAAAGACAAGGCAGGCGATGCCTTAATTAAGGAATTGCAGAATCATGTAAAAAAAGTGACAGCTCCTTACAAATATCCTCGTGTCATCGAATTTGTAGACGAACTTCCCAAAACCATCAGCGGCAAGATCCGCCGGGTAGAAATTCGTAAAAACGACGAGAAATAACTTACAGAGCGTCAATCACGTTTGTAATCATTCAGCAAGAAAGGCTGCCTCAACATATCCTTTGAAGCAGCCTTTCTTTTTTAACACGGATCTTTTCAACTGATATTATTTTACTTCCAATACCACAATAGACTTGGCAGGCATCTTCACCTGCAAACCGTCTTTGGTGATTTTAGCATCCTTGAAGTTTTTCGGAGACACGATATCAGGCTGATCAAACGTATTGTACGCATCAATCTTGTCGGCTGTCAGGATACGTCCGGTCACTGTTCCAACCTTTACATCGCCCAGATTAATCGTTATATCTTCTGTTTCATCCAATGATACATTCGACAAGGATATATGGATCACTCCTTCCTGATTCCGTGAAGCAGTAGCGCTTACCAATGGAACAATACGGTCATCACGTACAATCATGCGATTACACTGCAGGTCCAAAGGCAGATATGTAGCATTCTGATGTACATTATACATTTCAAAAACGTGATAAGTAGGAGTCAGAATCATTTTGTCGTCCTTGGTCAGAATCATCGACTGAAGCACATTGGCAATCTGCGCTATGTTCGTCATTTTAATGCGGTCCGTATACTTATGAAAGATATCCAGAGTCAACGAAGCCACAAAAGCATCACGCAAAGTATTCTGCTGATACAAATGCCCCGGAATAGTACCCGGTTCTTCATCCCACCAAGTTCCCCATTCATCAACCATCAGGCCTATGCGTTTCTGGGGATCATACTTATCCATTATAGCCATGTGACGTTTCACCACATCTTCTATTTCACGGCATTTTCCCAATGTCCAATAATAATCTTCATCCGAAAACTGGGTGGCCGAACCTTTACTACCCGACCATCCAAGTACGGTATAGTAATGTAAGGAAATGCCCGACATGTGTCCGGCAGCCTTCTGCATCAGCACCTCTGTCCAATGATAGTCGTAATCACTGGCACCACTGGCTATCTTGAACAACTGATTACCGTTATAATTCCGGCAATAAGTCTGATAGCGGCGATACAAATCGGAATAATATTCCGGCAACATATTGCCACCGCATCCCCAGCTTTCATTTCCGACTCCCAGGTATTTCACTTTCCAGGGTTTTTCACGACCGTTTTCCTTACGAAGTTTGGCCATCGGACTTCCCTGTTCGGAAGTCATATATTCCACCCATTTGGCCAACTCTTCTACGGTACCGCTTCCTACATTTCCACTGATATAGGGTTCACATCCCAGCATTTCGCACAAATCCAGGAATTCATGCGTACCAAAACTATTATCTTCGACTGTTCCTCCCCAGTTGTTATTCACCATACGAGGACGTTTTTCACGCGGACCGATACCGTCCATCCAATGATACTCATCGGCAAAACAGCCTCCCGGCCAGCGTAACACCGGCACTTTCAATTTCTTCAAAGCCTCGAGCACATCCGTACGATATCCCTTGACATTCGGAATGGAAGAGTCTTCCCCTACCCATAAACCTCCATAAATACAAGTACCCAGATGTTCGGCAAATTGCCCATAAATCTCTTTTGGAATAATTTGTTTTCCCTGTTCCGGATGAATGGTAACGGTAGCCTTCTGCTGTGCAAATACAGGCATTACCGCACAGAAAGCCAGACTCAAAATTGCATTTTTCATGTTGATTAAATTTTAAAAGATTTTCATGTTCATCATTTTAAAGCAAAAATAAGCTAAAATACGAGAAGAAAGGTGGACAAAACAGACTTTTTCAGTGGACAAATACAAACGAAAAATGGAGAAATCAAGATAATAGAGTATCTTTGCATGCCCAACAAATAAAAAACATGAGAAAAAAATACATCTTTATCGTTCTTGGTATCGCATTGGTTATTCTGGCAACAGGAATAACCGGAGTCGTCACAATTTTAAGCCACCCGTTCAAAGTAGAAAAAGACACCTACATATACATAGATACCGACGACGACACCGATTCCATTTACCACAAGCTAACCACTCAGTTAAAAGCTTCCAGCTTAAGAGGTATCAAGCTGCTGGTAAATATAGGAGGACTAAATCCTGTTCATCCGGGAGCATACCGGCTAGGAAGTGCGGACAACTCCCTAACAGCTTATCGAAAATTAAAAAGTGGAAATCAGACGCCAGTCAACCTGACCATACCCAGCGTACGTACCGTAGGCAGACTACTGAAAACAGTCTCACACCAACTTATGACCGATTCCGCCAGCCTGGCCCAATTATTAATGGACAGTACGTATTGTGCCAGCATAGGATATTCTACAGAAACACTTCCCTGCCTGTTTATTCCCAATACCTACGAAGTATATTGGACCATGACACCGGAAGAGTTCGTAAAACGCATGCAGAAAGAACATGATCACTTCTGGAACGAAGAGCGTAAATCCAAAGCTCAAAACATCGGACTGACTCCGATAGAAGTAGCAACCCTGGCTTCCATCGTGGAAGAAGAAACAGCCAACAATGCAGAAAAGCCAATGGTAGCAGGCCTCTACATAAACCGCCTGCATGCCGAAATGCCACTTCAGGCCGACCCAACTGTAAAATTTGCCTTACAGGAGTTTGGCTTACGCCGCATCCTGCACGCACACCTGGAAACCGATAGTCCGTATAACACATACAAACATGCAGGATTACCCCCGGGCCCTATCCGTATTCCTTCCATTCAGGGAATTGAAAGCGTGTTAAACTATACACACCACAATTATCTTTACATGTGCGCCAAAGAGGATTTTTCGGGAACTCACAACTTTGCTGAAACTTTTACCGAACACAGGGCTAACGCACAGCGTTATCAGCAGGAACTGAATAAACGAAAGATAAAATAAAAAGCTGCCTAAACCCAAAAAGTTCGTTTATTCCGCTTGAAATATAACTATCAAACGAAATAAACGAACGCATGGAATTCAGATCAACGGATAGATTTCCAAAACTGAATAAACTTAGTATATAAGCCATAACAGACCAATCCGTCAGCTTCTGCCAGTTCATAATCTTCTGGAAACTCATTGGCAACCTCCCTCTCCAGAACAGAAATTCCCAAACTGTTCAAAACTTGTCCACCACGAATCAGAGCTATAATTTTCAAACCAAACTCATGCTCCAGGTTCAACTCATTGATATGAAATCCTACCAGCTTGGCCGGCAAATTAAACTTAAAGACAAAATGTTCTTCATCGATCTGGAAAGGCTCCACTTCTGAATTCAGTTCCAACAATTGAACCAACATACGGGCGGCATCTTTCTCAGGAGTCAGAATGCGGTCCAGCGAAAAAGCTTCCAATACTGACTTGTGTACTTCGTCTACCGCACGGGCATAAATATGCTTCACTTGAAACTTTCTAAGCAAAGAAACCACTCGCACAGAAGCACCGAAATTCTCGCCTATAGCGACAATTACTACGTCAACAGTCTTCAGCGGAAGTACCTGCAAAGCCATCTCATCCGTTGCATCAATAACAAAAGAAACAGCCATTTTATCCTTCAGACGATCCACATGCAGTTCATTCTGGTCTACCCCTACTACTTCGTGCCCCAACGCCGTCAATTCCTCGGCTAACATACCGCCATAATTTCCTAAACCAATAATCAGATATTTCATACTACATCAGTTGATTATAATATTATCACTTGGATATTTGTAATTTCGTTTACGTTCCTGTTTTACCAGTCCGGCTATCAAAGTAAAAGTACCGACACGACCGATAAACATCAATAAAATATCAATCATCTTTCCCGAAACACTTAAAGAAGGAGTCAGGTCCAGACTGGATCCAACAGTACTTAAAGCCGATACACATTCGAATGCAATTGCCATAAGTGAAGCCTGAGGTTCACAAATGCTCATTGCAAAAATACCGACAAAAACAATAACCAGGTAAGAAATCAGCGCAGCATGAGAACGACGAATGGAATCTACAGACAATTCACGTTTCAGAATCACCGTATGTTCCGAGCCACGGATAACAGACCATAAATTAATAAGGATTACAGCAAAAACATTGATCTTCACACCGCCAGCTGTTGACTGAGTGCCTCCACCCATCATCATCAGCACCAGCATCAGCAACAAAGTCTGCTTGGAAAAAGTTGTCAGCCCCACACTTGCGAAACCTGCAGTACGTGGACAGGAAGAATTGAAAAAAGCATGTACCCATTTATCAACAGCAGGCATTCCGGCAAACGCATGATTCCACTCAGTAATAACAATGATAACTGTTCCAGAAACGAGCAACAATACCGTCATGACAAGTACAATCTTCGTATTCAAGTTATATAGATGAACCCTCCTCGAAAAATGCCGAGAAGAGCGTAAAATCCTCCAGCGCAAATAACCAATATGATAAGATAAGGTCTCATAAAAGTTTACCAGAATGGGAAAACCCAGACCACCCAGCGCAACCAATAAACCCAATGTGATGTATAACAAATTATGATGTTGCATTACTAATGGATTTCCCATACCTCCAGGCAATGTGGAAAATCCGGCGTTACAAAATGCCGAAATGGAATGAAATACCGAAAAATAAAGCTCCTGATTCAATGACATTCCCAGTGTGCCATGGATATTCCACCAGATCAATACCATGCCTACCCCTTCAATAACCAGTGTAAAGCCTAATATATACAATAAGGTAGATAACAAAGAATTCAGAGAATTGGAACTGATCATATCACCTATTACCAGCTGATTGTAGAGAGATGTATTTCCCATGAAAAACATGGCAAAGAAACTGGTCAGAGTCATGACTCCCAACCCTCCTATCTGAATCAACAGTAAGATAATAATTTGTCCTTCCAATGTAAAAGTAGAAGGTACATCCACGCTTACAAGTCCGGTCACACAAGTAGCACTTGTAGCTGTAAACAATGCATCAATCCACGAAATGCCATGATAAGTAGCCCGAGGAAGCATTAACAGTCCTGCACCAATTAGAATAAAGACAAAAAAACTGGAAGCCAGAATTAATGAAGGATTGGTCCGACGTCCCAAAAGCAACACCAGACTACTAGATAACTGAGAAAATGACAGCAAAAGCAATATGCCATTTCTATAATACGGACTGTGAAAGAATAACCAGATCCATTCTATTCCGCTCCCATGATCCGGACGATGAAAAATGACAGGAATCAAAGTAAAATACAACAAAACATTCAAAATCCACGTCCACACAGTAAATTTATAAGCTGTACCTTCTTCCCGAAAAACAATCTGTACCGTCGTACAAATCAACATAACTATCCATACGGTACGATAAACAATTTCTACCCCAGTCCGTTCTTCCGGTGAAATCATAAACCCATACTCGTAAACAATAGCCAAAATAAAAGCCAACGAACATAAATAGGTTACTCCCATCATCCAGGTTACCAGCTGATGAACTTTTGGCAAAAATAACTTTTGACGGTAAAGAAACAATCTGTCCCAATAATCCATAAGATGCTTCGTTTTAAAAACGCCCAAAATTATTAAAAAATCACTCACTGCCCAGATTCCACCACTTAAACTTTCTGAACGAAGTCTGAATTATCTGTGACAGTACCAATATAACATAAAACAAAATTTATGAAAATTTGTTGGTAGGTATCATTTAATTAGTTACTTTTGGCAAAAATCTTAAAATTGTAAGCAGATATGAGCAATAAACAGAAAAAATTTATCCTACCGGAAGATGAAATTCCAAGATACTGGTACAATATCCAAGCCGATATGAAGACCAAACCGCTTCCTCCATTGAATCCCGCTACCCATGAACCGTTAAAACCCGAAGACTTATATCCAATCTTTGCCAAGGAACTCTGTCATCAGGAACTGAATCAGACAGATGCTTGGTTCGAAATACCGGAAGAAGTACGCGAAATGTACAAATATTATCGTAGTACGCCGTTGGTCCGTGCATACGGACTGGAAAAAGCTTTGGGAACTCCGGCACATATCTATTTCAAGAACGAAAGTGTCAGCCCGATAGGTTCTCATAAACTGAATTCAGCCCTGGCCCAAGCCTATTACTGCAAAAAGGAAGGAGTAACCAACATCACTACCGAAACCGGTGCCGGACAATGGGGAGCCGCCCTAGCATACGCAGCCAAGGTATTCGGACTGGAAGCTGCTGTTTACCAGGTAAAAATCAGCTACGAACAAAAGCCATACCGCCGCAGTATCATGCAGACATTTGGTGCGCAAGTCACTCCTTCACCATCTATGTCTACCCGTGCCGGTAAAGATATTCTGACCAAATATCCCAATCATCAAGGCTCACTGGGTACAGCTATTTCAGAAGCCGTAGAACTGGCACGTACCACTCCAAACTGTAAATACACACTGGGATCTGTATTAAGCCACGTTACCTTGCATCAAACAATTATCGGGCTGGAAGCCGAGAAGCAAATGGAAATGGCCGGAGAATATCCAGACATGATCATCGGCTGTTTCGGAGGAGGCTCCAACTTCGGAGGTATCAGCTTCCCATTCATGAGACATACCATATTGGAAGGTAAGCAAACACGTTACATTGCCGCAGAACCTGCCTCTTGCCCCAAACTGACCAGAGGTAAATTTGAATATGACTACGGAGACGAAGCCGGATATACCCCGTTACTGCCCATGTTCACACTGGGACACAACTTCCAGCCGGCCAACATTCATGCAGGAGGATTGCGCTATCACGGTGCCGGTGTCATCGTTTCACAACTGCTAAAAGACAAACTGATGGAAGCCGTAGATATAGAACAGCTGGAAACATTCGAAGCGGGTATCCTGTTTGCCAAATCGGAAGGTATTATCCCGGCACCGGAATCTTGTCATGCCATTGCCGCTACTATCCGTGAAGCAAAAAAATGCATCGAAACAGGTGAAGAAAAAGTCATTCTGTTCAACCTGTCAGGTCACGGATTGATCGACATGAGTGCATACGATCAGTATTTGTCCGGCAGTCTGAACAACTATTCACTGAGTGATGAAGAAATCAACCGCAACCTGGAAGAAGTTCCGCAAATAAAGATGGATTAAATCTTTATTCAGAATACACCACAAGGCTGCTTCTGCGAAACAGGTTCCTCCAGAAGCAGCCTTCATTTTTTCAGATTTACAAAATACATTATATAACAAAACGAACATATCTATGGAACAACTGGAACAGATTACTGCCACTATCAGCAATTTTTTATGGGGATGGCCAATGATTGTCCTCTTGTTGGGAACTCATTTATTCCTGACCATCCGGCTACGTTTTCCACAGCGCAAAATATTTACAGCCATCCGATTATCCATTCAGAAAGATCACGGTTCAGAAGGAGATGTAAGTCAGTTTGGTGCGCTTGCGACTTCTCTGGCAGCCACAATCGGAACCGGAAATATTATCGGAGTAGCCACAGCGGTAGCTTTTGGAGGACCGGGAGCCGTTTTCTGGTGCTGGCTGACTGGTGTATTTGGCATTGCCACCAAATATACAGAAGGATTATTAGCCATCAAATATCGAATCAAAGCCCCATCGGGTGAAATGCTGGGAGGTCCTATGTATGCCTTGGAAAGAGGTCTTAAACAAAAATGGCTGGGAGTACTTTTCTGTATTTTTACCGCACTGGCAGCATTTGGAATTGGCAATACGGTACAAGCCAATTCCATTTCACTACTGATGAATGAGACCTACGACATCAATGTACATGTTACCGGTATCGTGATTGCAATTCTAACCGCCCTGGTCATTTTTTTCGGAGTAAAAGGTATTGCCCGTGTCTGTATGGCACTGGTTCCTTTCATGGCTGTATGCTACATAGCAGGATGCCTCTACATTCTATTCGTCAACCGGGCATTCTTGGGTGAATCGCTCCAACTGATTGTAAGCTCTGCCTTTACTCCCCATGCGGCGGGAGGAGGATTCCTGGGAACGACCGTCATGATGGCTGCCCGTTTCGGCATTGCCCGCGGATTATTCTCCAATGAATCCGGACTGGGTTCTGCTCCTATCGTTGCCGCAGCGGCGCAAACACGCAACCCGGTACGCCAGGCCCTGGTTTCATCTACAGGAACATTTTGGGATACCGTCATCATCTGTGCATTGACAGGCCTGGTAGTGGTAAGCAGCATACTGGCCTTTCCCGACATTGACTATACACACGGAGGCACCTTGACTAAAGCTGCTTTCGGAAAAATCCCATATATTGGAACGACTATTCTGGCTGTGGGCATACTGACGTTTGCCTTCTCCACCATCCTAGGATGGACTTACTATTCAGGAAAAGCCATCGAATACCTTGGAGGGAAAAAATGGGTAAAACCCTATCGTGTCGTGTGGATCATCTGTATCTACATCGGTTCTATCATGAATCTGCAAGTTGTATGGAACATTGCCGATAGTGTAAATGCCCTCATGGCCATTCCAAACTTAATTTCACTCTTATTCTTATCAAACGTAGCAGTAGCCGAGACAAAAAAATATCTCTGGGAAAATCGACTGGAAGAAACAGCCACCGATGAAATCACAATTTCGAAGGAAAAAACAAGTGATTAAATCCCCTTTTAAGGGCTTCTAATGCCTAAAAACACATTTTTTCGACATTTTATTGAGTTTTTTTGTGCAAAACACTTGCAGATTCAAAAATAATCCGTACCTTTGCACCCGTGATTGAGAAACACCTCAACACAAGCAAAGGATGGCCCGTTCGTCTATCGGTTAGGACGCAAGATTTTCATTCTTGAAAGGGGGGTTCGATTCCCCCACGGGCTACCAGAACAAAGATTCGATGCGTCGAATCAAGCAAAGGATGGCCCGTTCGTCTATCGGTTAGGACGCAAGATTTTCATTCTTGAAAGGGGGGTTCGATTCCCCCACGGGCTACCAGAACAAGTGAGCTTTCATTCATAATGATGAAAGCTCTTTTTTGTATATATTAGTCTGTATCAGCCATTCGTCTTCCGGTAACTCCATACGGCCCAACCGATAAAAACAATCATAAAACCTAAAAGTTTTATCAATTGCGGTCCAAGATCAGCCAAACCGCTACCCTTCAAATACACCATACGCATCACTTCAATAAAATATGTCAGTGGATTGAATCTGGAAATCCATTGAGCCCATTCCGGCATGCTTCGAATGGGTGTAAACAACCCGCTCAACAACACAAAAGCAATAATAAAGAAGAATTCTACAAACATAGCCTGCTGCATGGTAGAAGAGTAATTGGATATAAGCAATCCAAAACCGGAAACAGCTACCACATAAATACAAGCAAACAAATAGATAACGCCCAGATTTCCAACAGGAGCAATATCATACAGCAATACAGCAAGTACAAAGCAGAGACTCAAAACGACCAGCCCGACTACCCAATACGGAATCAGTTTGGCCAGAATAAAAACAAATTTATTCAAAGGCGTTACATTCAGCTGCTCAATGGTACCTACCTCTTTTTCGCCTACAATATTCAACGAAGGCAAAAAGCCACACATCAGAGTCAGCAACATCACCATCAATGCCGGTACCATAAATTTCTTATAATCCAAATGCGGATTGTAAAGGTATAGTAAAGACACCTGTACCGGAGTCGCAATAGAGCGAAACTCTCCTACAAAATCATTGATGACAGATGACAGATAAGAAATGCCGATTCCACCCTTTGTGCCATTTATGGAGTTGGCCGAAACCTGCAACTCCACCGGTAACTCCCTGACCAACTTCTTTTCAAAATCTACAGGAATTTCCAAAATAATATCAGCTGTACCAGTCTCGACCTCGTGTAACGCCTGCTCATACCCTGACACATTGTCTACCAAATTAAAATAATCGGTCGAGGATACTTTTTCAACCAGCCGGCGAGAACTCACGGAACGGTCATGATCGACCACACAAACATTATTGTATTTTATTTCCAGGCTAGCAGCCCATGGCATCAGAATCATCATCAAACACGGAAACACAACAATCAGACGAGGAATAATGGGATTCCGCCTCATCTGCTTGAATTCTTTTTCTATCAAATATTTCAGTACCATATCATTCTTGTTTTATTCCAACCGATCTTTAAATTTCACCAAACTCAATACGATCAATACAACTGCCATACCTAACAGTATGGTGGCTTCTTTCCAAACGGCCGCAAAGCCCAAACCTTCTATCATAACTTTTTTTACAGCCAGAATATACCATTTAGCCGGAATAAGACAGGCAATTCCCTGTAAAAAGGCCGGCATGCTTTCGGTAGGAAAGATCATTCCGGAAAGCAACATCACAGGCATCATCAGTACCATTCCAGAAATCAACATGGCAGCAACCTGATTGTCAACCAGACAAGAGACGAACAGTCCCAAAGCCAATGCCACAATAATCAGCAAAAAACTCAATAGAGCCAATAGCCACAAACTTCCGGCTATCGGAACATCCAACACATAAACCGACAACAATAAAATCGTAGCCAGATTCACACCCGACAAAATCAAATAAGGAACAGCCTTTGCCAGAATAATAAACACAGAACGAACCGGCGACACCAATAAAACTTCCATTGTACCGGTTTCCTTCTCACGAACAATAGAAATAGAAGTCATCATCGCACAGATAAGCATCAGAATAAGCCCCATTACCCCCGGTACAAAATTGTAAGCACTCTTCATCTGCGGATTAAAGAGCAGATGAGTCTGTATATTCACCGGAACCGAAGGCTGCTGTTCTCCCTGAAATGCTGTAGCGATTACTCCCTGTGCATAATTCGTTGCCAGAGTTGCGGTATTCGGATCTGTCGCATCGACTACCAGCTGAATCTCTCCTTTTCCTTCACGATACACATCTTGCTCAAAATTCGGACTAAACTGAATCACCAGATCAACTTCACCACTCTGAAACACAGAAAGTATTTCTTTCGATGTATGCAGATAACGTACTACTTCAAAATAACGGTTCTCATCCAGGCGTTCCACTATGCGCCGGGTAGTACGATCCGAAACCGGATCAAGTACTGCCACACGACTGGTTTTAAGCTCCGTAGAAATAGCAAAGCCAAACAAAATAATCTGCAAAACCGGCATACCCAGCAGAATCAGCATGGTACGCTTATCCCGGAAAATGTGATAAAATTCCTTTTTAATAAAAGCCCAGAACTGTTTCATTTTAATCAGATTTACGGGTAGCCTCACGGGCCAGCCGACGAAAAACACCATCCATATCTTTCTCTTCCAACGTACGTTTCAGTTCATCCGGTGTACCCAACACCCGAATGCATCCATCTACCATAATGGAAACACGACCACAAAATTCAGCTTCATCCATATAATGCGTTGTCACAAATACCGTGATTCCCCGGTCTGCCGCCTGATAAATCAACTCCCAGAATTGCCGACGTGTCTTTGGATCTACTCCTCCTGTCGGCTCATCCAGAAAAACAATTTCCGGACGATGAAACGTAGCGACTGAAAATGCCAGCCGCTGCTTCCATCCCAAAGGCAAGGACCGAACCAACGCTTCCCGCTCCTTCTCCAGACCCAGTTCAGCCAGCACTTCCTGCGTACGACGTTTGATTTCAGCTTCCTTCATGCCGTAAATACCGGCAAAAAGACGGATATTCTCCCATACTTTCAAATCATCATAAAGAGAAAATTTCTGGCTCATATATCCAATGTGCTTCTTGATTTGTTCCTGCTGGGTATTGATATCAAAACCTGCCACCGTTCCTGTACCTTCCGTAGGATAGGAAAGCCCGCACAACATCCGCATGGCCGTAGTCTTTCCTGCCCCGTTCGCTCCCAGAAAACCAAAAATTTCTCCTTTCCTCACACTGAAAGAGATATGGTCGACTGCCGTAAAATCGCCAAAACGTTTCACCAGACCTTTCACTTGAATCGCATATTCTTCTCCCATGTTTCCCTCATTTCGCTGCAAGCCAGGCGGACAAAGAATATCTGAAAAACGTTCCAGTATAACCGCAGGAGTATCAATTCCCTTCAGCTGCCCTTCATACAAAAAGGCAATCCGGTCACACGACTTGATTTCATCCTGATAAGGAGTTGAAACGAGGATGGTAATTCCTTCTTGTTTCAATCGATACAGCATGGTCCAAAACTCTTTTCTGGAAACCGGATCGACTCCCGTAGTAGGTTCATCCAGAAAGAGTATCTCAGGCTTGTGTATCAACGCACAGCTCAAAGCCAGTTTCTGCTTCATTCCACCCGAAAGTTTTCCAGCCTTTCGTTTTTTAAAAGGTGCAATCTGACGGTAAATAGGTTCAATCAAGCGATAATTTGCTTCAATGGTCGTCCCGAAAAGGGTTGCAAAAAAATCCAGATTTTCCTCTACAGACAAGTCCGGATACAATGAGAAACGCCCCGGCATATAGCCTACACACTTACGGATAGCCTTATAATCCGTTATAGAATCGAACCCGTTTACCATAATCTCCCCTTCATCAGGAGTAAGCAGGGTAGCCAGCAAGCGAAACAGAGAAGTTTTCCCGGAACCATCGGGACCGATAATTCCGAAAATTTCTCCCGGCATAACCTCCAAGCTGACATGCCGCAATGCCTGCACTTTTCCATAAAACTTGGAAACATCCTGTATATGTACTACCGGTTTCATGGCTTTGTCCATTTTACTTCTCCATACATCCCCAGTTTCAGGAAACCATCATTCTTTACCAGGATTTTTATGGCGTAGACCAGACTGGACCGTTCATCACGCGTCTGAATAGTTTTTGGTGTAAATTCAGCCTGCGAAGCAATCCAACCAATCCTTCCATCATACGTTCTCCGGTCCTCTTCTCCGTAATCGGCATACACCTTCACTTCCTGTCCCAGCTTTACCTGAGTCAACTGATCAGCTCCGACGTACGCCCGCAGATAGACCTGTTCCATATCTGCCAGTTTGAACAAAGGCTTTCCTACAGACGTCATTTCGCCAGCTTCCGCATATTTTGCCAATACCGTCCCACGCAACGGAGCTGTAATCCTGCATTTGGCCAATTGATCTTCTATCTGCATTATTTGAAGAGTTACCGCATCACTTTCATCGGAAACTCCCTGATTGGCATTATTCAATGTAGACAACTGAGCCGCCAGCTGTCTCTTGAGTACTTCCAATTGCGACTCGATGTCATCAACCTGTTTCTGAGTACCAGCCTGCTGGTTCAACAAATTCATAAAACGTTTCCGCTCCATCTCCGCTTTGGCTATTTGTTCCCGGGTAGCCGCAACCTGTTTGGACACATCAGCTTTCCGGGAACCGATGGAACGCACATTCGCCTGAAGCTGAAGTTTTCTCAGATACAATTGAACCGAATCAACCGAACCGACCACCTGTCCATAGTCAAGCAAATCACCTTCTTCCACATCAAGAGAAAGAATCCTCCCCGTAGCTTCTGCAGAAACTACCACCTCCGTAGACTCAAACATTCCAGAAGCATCAAAATCCTGATCATTTCCTCCGCAGGAAGCCAATACGACACAAGCAATTCCTGCCACCATCCATAGAAGTCTTTTCATAGATTAATTATTGGTTACATTTTGTAAATCATAAAGTGCCTGCAACAACTCTATCTCATGCAGGACCTTGGTCTGCCTCGCCTGATTCTCTGCCGTCACTTCACGGAGCATTTCCGTTACAGACAGAGTACCGTTCTTCATCTTCGCTTCGGCAGACCGACGGATATTTCCCCGCAAACGAATCAGCTCATCATCGTTTTTCATCAAATCACGCAATTTCTCCACCTGCCGATCATACTGCTCCTGCTCCATCCGGTTATTGAGTAAAAAAGTTTCCTGCTGCACATCAACACGACGACGATTCAAGTCAATCAGTTTCCGGTCGTTTTTCAGCGTATACAAGCTTCCGAAATTCCACGTCAATCGTACACCTGCCACGTAATAAAATTCAAATCCTCCTTTCAACAGATTCAATCCTGGATCACCATAAGCCCCCTGTGCAAAAAAGCCCAGCTTTGGATAATACTGAACCGACAATCCTTTCCGCTGTACATCCAGCCGGGAGCGCTGCAATTCATACAATTTCAACTCCGGCCGACGGTTTTCTCCGGTTCCGGCTGATGGAATTTCCGGACGGACAAATACTTCGTCTGCCAACTGTTGTCTTCCCGTCAACCACCCCAATACACTGGCATAGGTTTTCCGGAAAGCCTTCAATTCACGTTCCGTCTGCTCAGCTCCCAACACCTCTACCCTCACTGCATCCAAATCGGCCTGATTGGCAATTCCTTCGGCCACACAAGCCTGGACCTGTGCCAGATTCAGTTCCAGTTGTTTCTTCAGCAGCGCATTCTGTTCCAGTTTGGCATCACACAGCAATACACCAAAAAACAGTTCATCCACACGGTCATTAAGCGCATACAATCCCACTTCCACTTCCTGTTGCTGTACCGCATGCTCAACACGGGCTGTCTGCTTCCGGTTCTGCAACGCACCGCCATCCCAAATCAGCTGATTCACTTCCAGTACAGCCTGATACTGATCTTTCTCCATCCCAAAATCAATTCCCGGAATATCGAATGGCAAACGTGTCACATCCGACTGATAAGAGACATTTCCCGAAAAACTCACCTGAGGCAAATATCCTTTTGCAATGTTTTTCAGGGTAAATTCTTCTGTCCGCTTAAGCAAATCCAACTGTTGGACAGACGGATAATTCTGCCGGGCCAGATCACGACAATCCTGCAACCTGAGCTGGGCCATTCCTACCACCGGCAAGAACAGACCATACAAACACCCGATAAACAAACCCATTTTCATAACTTCTAGATTTTTAACCGACTCCAGATTGTCTCCAGGTTCTCTTCCATACGATGCGCGATAAACTGAGACATTGCATCATGATCCAGATTCAAGATAGACTGCATGATCGGTTGGCCGATAATCGGCATAATATTCAATGAAAATATAGAAATCATCAAATCAGAAGCCTGCACCGAACGAACTTCACCCTGCCGAACAGCCTCCTCCAATGCCGCTGTCAGATTTATATACACCCTACGTAATACCGGTATTAAAATAGAAAAACAAACTCCACGACGTTTTTCATCCAGAAAAATTTCATTTAAAAGAAACAACGGCAAGCGCGGATTGGCACACAAAAATTCAAAATGCGTACGAATTAAATCGGATAATTGCTGTTTAAACGAAAGCTTACTGTCGAAAACCGTATCAAGCGCTTCGGCTATCAGATATACCTTCTGCCGAAATACCTGCTCAAACAAATTTTCTTTGGTACGGAAATAATAATGCAGCATGGCATGAGTTACTCCAGCCTTCTTTGCAATCTCAGTCGTTTTTGCCAAGGCGAACCCCTTTTCCAGAAATTCCATTTCGGCAGCCTGAAGAATCAGCTGTTCAGTGTTATCTTCCTTTTTCATAGTGATTTCCAGTATTAACAAATTTGTTAGACACAAATATAAGAATTCTTTTTTACCCGACAAGAAACGAAATGAAAAAACATAAACATTCATTGCCGAAAAAGGAATCTTCCTGGGTTTAAATTCATGAATTTCCAGGAAAATCATCCATACGGTTTTGGAAGAATCCATAAATCTTATTTATTTTGTCAAACATTTGATTAACCTAACAAACGATCCATGAAACTGACATTAACCATTCTCTGCCTGCTACTGACAGGCCTGAAAACCTTTTCACAAGAAACCTTTTCGTACGAATGCTTTGTTTCTTCCCAGAACGACACGCTACATTACCGGCAACTAATTCCAGCACACATGAAGACAGGCGAAAAATACCCTCTTGTACTTTTTCTTCATGGAGCCGGTGAACGAGGCTCCGATAATGAGAAACAACTCACACACGGTGCACAAATATGGCTGAACCCGTCGAACCGTGAAAAATATCCGGCATTTGTTCTGATTCCCCAATGCCCGTCAGACGCTTACTGGGCTTACGCAGAACGGCCGGTTTCCTTCCAACCGGCCGACATGCCCGAAAATCCTCCACTCTCTTCCGTATTCGGCACATTAAAAGAACTATTGGATAATTGGATCAGCAAGCCGGAAGTAGACAAGAAGCGGATTTACGTCATAGGACTCTCCATGGGCGCAATGGGGACCTACGATCTGACCATACGCTATCCGGAACTCTTTGCCGCTGCCGTTCCCATCTGCGGTACCGTCAACCCCAGCCGCTTCAGTACTGCCCAAAAACAAGTAAAATTCCGGATTTTTCACGGCGATGCAGACGAAGTAGTGACCGTAGAAGGCTCACGAGCTGCCTATAGAGCCTTAAGACAATCTGGAGTAGAAGTATATTATACAGAATTTCCCGGCTGTCAACATGCCAGTTGGAACCCAGCCTTCAGCCAGCCTGATTTCATGAGTTGGTTATTCGGACAACGAAAATAAAATAAAAAATCAGCCTGCGCATAAACAGTCATGATGCCTGCAGGCTGATTTATTAAAAAGACAGAAAAATAAATTACTTTTTACTTTGTCAAAGGATCGCCTACATTCTGCAACAGAACCATTACCTCAGCTCCATTTTCATCCATCAGCACAAAGGTACCTTCTGTCTGCCCCTTTGCAAAGGAACGAACCTTGTTCAATGCCTGCAGAATCTTTCCTTCCGTTTCCATATCCGGACATGACATCATGGTAGAAATTACCTGGGTAAAACGCAGAGAGGCAGGCTGGCCCGCTTCCTGTTCGAAACCGCCATTGATTACATTGCAGCCTGCATTACCATGCATACGCTTTTCGTCCAGATTTAAGGCAATGAACGGAACATTTTCCGTCTGATTTACTTCCGTACCATCTACCTGCGAAATAATCCATTCCCCTTTCAAATCTTCTATTGAAACAGCCGGTACTTCACGTTTTACCAGTGTAAGCACTGAATTTCCTTCGGCATCGGTCAGCACTACGCCTTCGGCTGTCTCACCATATCCGGTCACTTTATTCAGGGCCGCCAAAACTTTTGTTTCGGTTTCCATATCCGGACACATCATTCGGGTCGCACCAACCTGTGTGAAACGAATGCCTCCCGGATGAATAGAATCCAATTCAAAACTACCTAACAAGCGATTACATCCGGCATTGCCGTGCAAGCTTTTACTGGCCATGTCCAAACCGATATAAGGCGATTCATCCACAACCACTTTCTGCCCGTCCACTTCAACAATGTTCCATTCGCCCGACAAATCGACAACAGCCACTTGCTTACTTGACTTACAACTCATCATCATACATGCAGCCAGCGCTGCCACACCTAAAATTGTTTTTCTCATGTTATGTTTTATTTGGTTTCTTTCAAAAAAACAGAAAAACAGACAAAAATGTTCATGAAACATTTTCTACACGCCCATTTTCATATTCTAATACAAAAATACGCATATCTGCCAAATACTGCATTAAGTATGAAAAAAATTGTTATCTTTGCATAGTGAACGGTAACTTCATACCGGCTGATAAAAGACAAGCAAATAGATAAAAGTAAACAGATAAACAAGCAAAATAAATAAATGAGTAAAGTATTGATTATCGGTGCAGGCGGTGTAGGTACCGTGGTTGCACACAAAGTGGCTCAACATCCTGAAGTCTTTACAGAAGTGATGATTGCCAGCCGTACACAGTCTAAATGCGATGCGATTGTGAAGGCAATCGGTAACCCCAACATCAAAACCGCAAAGGTAGATGCTGACAATGTAGAAGAACTGGTGGCTTTATTCAACAGTTTCAAGCCCGAAATCGTTATCAACGTAGCTCTTCCCTATCAGGATCTGACCATCATGGAAGCCTGCCTACAAGCAGGAGTGAATTATCTGGATACGGCCAATTATGAGCCCAAGGATGAAGCACATTTCGAATACAGCTGGCAGTGGGCCTACAAGAAACGTTTCGAAGATGCAGGTCTGACCGCCATCCTGGGTTGCGGATTCGATCCGGGAGTAAGTGGTGTATACACAGCATACGCAGCCAAACATTATTTCGACGAAATGCATTATCTGGACATCGTCGACTGTAACGCCGGAAATCATCACAAAGCTTTTGCGACCAACTTCAATCCGGAAATCAACATCCGTGAAATCACGCAGAACGGACGTTATTGGGAAAACGGAAAGTGGGTTACAACCAAACCGCTGGAATTCCACAAGGATTTGACTTATCCGAACATTGGCCCACGCGATTCATACCTGCTGTATCACGAAGAACTGGAATCACTGGTCAAGAACTTCCCCACCATCAAGCGTGCACGTTTCTGGATGACATTCGGTCAAGAATATCTTACCCACTTGCGGGTCATACAGAACATCGGAATGGCAAGCATCGAACCTATCAACTACAACGGTATGGAAATCGTTCCTTTGCAGTTCCTGAAAGCCGTATTGCCTAACCCGCAGGATCTGGGCGAAAACTATGAAGGTGAAACTTCTATCGGTTGCCGTATCCGTGGTATCAAGGACGGAAAAGAACATACTTACTATGTTTACAACAACTGCTCACATCAGGCGGCTTACAAAGAAACGGGTATGCAAGGTGTCAGCTATACCACCGGCGTACCGGCCATGATCGGTGCCATGATGTTCTTGAAAGGCTTGTGGAAGCGTCCGGGTGTATGGAACGTAGAAGAGTTTGATCCGGATCCATTTATGGAAGCTCTGAACCAGTACGGACTGCCATGGCATGAAGTATTCGACGGCGATCTGGAACTGTAATTTCAGCCCGTACCCCAAACTTATTTTTGCTAATTATAAACCCACCTGTAAGAATGAAGAATACGTTTCTGCAATTCTTCATTCTTACTTTATATTCCAATAACATGAACGTAGGAGACAAAGCCCCCGATTTTCTCGGCTTAAATGAAAAAGGAGAAGAAGTTCGCCTAAGTGATTACAAAGGGAAAAAAGTAGCACTGTATTTCTATCCGAAAGACATGACCTCAGGATGCACGGCACAAGCATGCAACCTGCGTGATAACTACGCAGAACTTCAGGCTGCCGGATACGAAATCATCGGTGTCAGCATCAATGATGCCAAATCGCATCAGAAATTCATCGAAAAGAATGCACTTCCCTTTACCCTGATTGCAGATACTGACTTAAAACTGGTTCAGGAATTTGGAGTCTGGGGAGAGAAAAGCATGTACGGACGCAAGTACATGGGTACATTCCGTACCACTTTTATCATCAACGAAGACGGCGTAATAGAACGCATCATTTCACCCAAAGAAGTGAAGACCAAAGATCACGCCAGACAAATTCTTCAATAAAAACAATTGGCTTATGGCAAAAAAAGACGAATTAGAATTTGAAGGCGGAGTGGAAAGTACATCAACCGCAGCGCCAAACCCCAATAATGCCGAAAAGCTGAAAGCCTTGCAGGCTGCTATGGACAAAATAGAAAAAAGCTTCGGCAAAGGTTCCATCATGAAAATGGGAGACGACCACGTACAGGAAGTAGAAGTCATCCCAACCGGTTCTATCGCACTGAATGCGGCCTTGGGAGTAGGCGGATACCCCAAAGGACGTATTATTGAAATTTACGGACCGGAATCTTCCGGTAAAACAACCCTGGCTATTCATGCCATCGCAGAAGCTCAGAAAGCGGGAGGCATCGCAGCCTTTATCGACGCAGAACATGCTTTCGACCGTTTCTACGCAGCCAAGCTGGGTGTAGATATCGATAACCTCTGGATTTCACAGCCAGACAACGGAGAGCAGGCACTGGAGATTGCAGAACAGTTAATCCGTTCTTCCGCCATCGACATCATTGTCATTGACTCCGTGGCCGCACTGACTCCGAAAGCCGAAATCGAAGGAGATATGGGTGACAACAAGGTAGGTCTGCAAGCCCGACTGATGTCGCAGGCATTACGAAAACTGACTTCGGCCATCAGCAAGACCAATACAACCTGTATCTTCATCAACCAGTTGCGTGAAAAAATCGGTGTTATGTTCGGAAACCCGGAAACAACCACTGGTGGTAATGCCCTGAAATTCTATGCTTCCGTCCGTCTGGATATTCGCCGGGCTACTCAGCTGAAAGACGGTGAGGAAGTAATCGGAAACCAGGTACGTGTAAAAGTTGTAAAAAACAAAGTCGCACCTCCTTTCCGCAAAGCGGAATTCGACATCATGTTTGGTGAAGGAATCTCACGCAGCGGCGAAATCATCGATTTAGGAGCAGAGCTGGGAATTATCAAGAAAAGCGGCTCATGGTATAGCTACAACGACACCAAGCTGGGGCAAGGAAGAGATGCAGCCAAGCAATGCATCCAGGATAATCCGGAGCTGGCTGATGAGTTGGAAGCTTTGATATTCGATGCGTTAAAAGACAAGGAATAATCCAGTAACCCGATAATCCTACCAAACTCCTATAAAATGATTCTTTTGGACAGAAAGATATTTTATAGGAGTTTTTTTTCGCCATTTGCGACCCGTCCCGACAAAAGGACTTACCGATTAGAAAAAAAATGTTGTTAACCCATAGCTTTTAAGTAAGAATGCTAGAAAATACAGAAATAATACTGTATATTTACAACCATTCAATACAAGCTAAACAAATAAATCTATTACCCAAAGTTATGAACTGGAAATATTTACTTACAACTCTCTCTCTCTGTATGCTCAGCATACTTGTGATAGCCCAATCGAAAAAAGCCTCTTTACCCTATCGGTTCGCCACACAAGCCGAAGCGCAGATGCTTGTAACAGACATTGACTCCTATACCAGTCAGCTCAATCAATTCGACATCGAAGCCCGCCTGCAGAAACCAGACAGCCGGAAATCGCAATTACTGACACTTGCCATGAATGAAATGCAGAACTGGAGCGATGCAGACAAGGCAAAAATAAAAAAGGCCATGACAGCCATCGAGACAGAAATACAAAAGCAGAAATACCGGTTAAACCTTCCTAAAGAAATAATCCTGCTCAAATCAGGAATGGCCGAAGAAGGAGGCGCTTTTGCCTATACCCGCGAGAACTGGATCGCCATAGGAGAAAAAGCCTTGAACGAACTATCCGAACCAGACCTGCAACAACTCATGGCCCATGAACTGTTCCATCTGCTGACCCGTTCCGACCGGGCATTCAAGAAAGCCATGTATCAGACCATCGGATTTACCGTATTGGATAACGATATCAACTTCCCCGCTGAAATGATAGAGAAGAAAATATCCAATCCTGACATCAGCAACTACGACAGCTACGCCACTTTTACCATCGACGGAAAAAGTCAGAACTGTACAATGATGATATATACAGACAAGGCATACAGCGGAGGCAACCTTTTCGATTACATGAAAATTGGTCTGATTCCCCTGAATGAAGAAATGGTACCTTTGCAGACAGACGGAAAAACCATTATCTACAATCTGGATGATGCCTCTGATTTCCACACACAGGTCGGAAAAAATACTTCATACGTCATCAATCCGGAAGAAATTCTGGCCGACAATTTTGCCTTTACCCTGACCAACAAATCGGATGTCCCGAATCCGGAGATTATAGACCGAATAAAAACGACCTTAAAAACTTCGAAATAAATAAAGGATTATTATCAAGCTGAAGCCTCCTCATAATGCTCTGTGCAAAAACTGCCATGAGGAGGCTTCAGTTTGGTTCAGTAAGTAAAGTACATTTTTATATATACTCAACCCTTCAAAAGGCTTACAGTCAATTTTCAAATTCATTCCAACGATATATTTCAAATCATTAGCCGCTCTAATTTCATTTTCCATTTTTCCCAATCCGGCATTTCCTGAGCCAATAACTCATAAAAGGCTTTGGTATGGTTACGATGAACAAGATGACAAAGCTCATGCATAATCACATATTCAATACAAATACGTGGAGCGCCTATCAACCGTGGATTCAGGAAAATTTGTCCAGAAGCAGAGCAACTTCCCCAACGGGTTTCCATTTCTTTCAGTTTAAGTCCCGATGGTTTTACCTGATGACGGCTGAAACGTGAGATTAATGGGTCCGCATATTCTTTGAACTTTATTTCAGCACGTTTTCTATACCAGGCTAAAAGTAAAGCGCGCACATCCTTGCGATGCCTGCACTCTACCTCCAGGATATTTCCTTTGTAATGTACTTCATTACGTTCACTGTCAACCACACGCAGCATATACTGTCTGCCTAAATATAAATGGGACTCTCCGCTTACATATTTTCTCTCCGGCGTATGTATACCAAAAGAAGAAAAATAGCGTTGCTGCCTGTAAATCCATGGAGCACGACGATGAACGTGTTTTCTGATTTGCTCCAATGGTGCTTCCATGGGAGCCTTCACTTCCACACTACCATCCGGATGCACACAGATACCCAAAGTCTTTCTGGCTCTATATTCTACGGCATACTCCATCACAACAGAGCCATATTCTATGCAGTCTTTTATTTGATCCATAACTTTGCCACATCTACACAGCCGTCAATAACCGTATCCATATCATCAAAAGAAAAGTCAAGCCCATACTTCCGTTTCACATCATCTATCAGATAATCTTCCAGTTCTATTTTCATACGACCAATAATATCCGATTTCTGTTGCCAGTCGACCAAGACACTCCCGTCCACAATCAATGTACGGTTTATGATTTCATCAAAAGTCATAGCTGTTTCTAATGCCAATTTCTTTAAGTTAACCTGTGCGTCACCAAATATACGTTGATAGGTTTCCAATGCTAATCCGTAATAAGCTTTTGCAGCATTATTTTGCTGCAACTCTTCCGGCAATTCATTATCCGTATGAGACAATATATCGTCCTTGCATTTCAGAACCCGTTTTAAATACTCCAACTCATCGATTCGGCCTTGTTCATAAGCGGCAATAGTTTCTTTCAGTAACTGAGAGAATTTCTTATAAAACGCCGGATCTGTATCCATATTTTCCGTAATAAATTTACTGGTTCTGGAAGCAATCGTATCTGCCTTTGCTGCTGTTCCTACAACCTTCTCTACCTCCTGTTCAAAAGCTTCGGTATCAAAGATGTTCACCAACTCCGTAATTGGTTTTACCGCTCCACTCTCTACATGACGGTTTATCAGTTTCTGTATCTGACCTTCATATTGCTTGTAATCTATTGTATCTGAATAGCGTAATTGAACAGCCGACCTCAGCTTGACGAACATATTCAAGTCATCTTTGTAACGCTTGATTTCTTCGTCTGGGGTTTGCGCATGGAAATTCCGTGTAGAAAGGGCAATCTTCAAGCAAGATGCATAAGCTGTCAGTCTCTCATAAAATTCCTGCCGTCTGTCTTCCTCACGTAATGATTGGGCGTATGCCTCCAAATCTCGTTTATTTGGGATAGATTTGAACAAATCCCATAAGTCCGAATATTTCTGTGGAAGTTTAGCTATTTCTGTATCAACAGGTTCCAAGGTTTCCCGGAAAGCCTCCTGCTCTTCCTCATCATAATCAGAATATAATTCCAAGGCTTCGTCCAATTCTTTCAATACGCCATAATAATCAATGATATAGCCGAACTCTTTGTCGTCACAAACCCGGTTGACACGCGCCACAGCCTGTAACAACGTATGTCCGTTCAGTTTACGGTCCAAATACATCACTACGATCTTCGGTTCATCAAATCCGGTCAGCAATTTGTCCACTACAATCATGATTTCAGGCTGTTCCTGATTCTTGAAACGGGAAATCAGATTTTCCTGATATTTCTTAGGGGTTCCATGCTCATCCATCATTCTTTTCCAATAGGCCTTTACTTCTTCCGAAGTATCACCGTATGATGACTCTTCACCTTCACGCGTATCAGGAGCTGTAATAAGCACTTCAGAAGATACCAATCCTATCTCATCCAAATATTTTTTGTACAATACAGCAATGGCTTTCCTCGGTGTAACCAGCATAGCCTTGAATTTCGTCCCTTGCCAGTTGTCACGGAAATGTTCAGAGATATTCCAGGCAATGGAATACACCCGCTGGTCTGTCTGATTCACAAAATCGGTGCGCGAATATTTTTTCTTTAAGTCGGCCGTCTGATATTCATTCAGTCCTTCACAAACTTTGGTAAAGAAATCGTCTATGGGCCCTTCATGTACATGCTGAGGCACAATGCGCCCTTCGTAGAGCAAAGGAACCACCGCACCGTCTTCCACCGCCTGACGCACGGTGTATACCGGACGGATGATACCGCCGAACGTGTTGGCCGTATTCTTTTCCTTCTTCATCAGCGGCGTACCGGTAAAAGCGATCTTACAAGCATTAGGTAATACCTTATCCATCTTGATAGCCATTTCCTTATACTGGCTGCGGTGGGCCTCGTCAATCAAAATAAAGATATTCGGATCCGTCAGTGGATGCTTCATACGCTTTACAGCCGTTTCAAACTTATTAATGACAGTTGTGATAATGGCATCCGTCTTACTCTCCAATAACTCCACCAAATGAGTTCCAGTTGTAGCATTCATCACTTCCCGTCCACACTTCTTGAATGTATTGGTAATCTGACTGTCCAAATCCGTACGATCGGTCACCATCACAATTCTTGGATTCTGTATTTCTTTGGCTTGGACGATTGCTTGCGCCAGCAAAACCATCGTAAGCGATTTTCCACTGCCTTGCGTATGCCACACTACACCTCCTCGCCGTTTCCCATGGTCCAACGTCTTGACCCGTTCCGTAATCTCCTTTACCGTAAAATACTGTTGGTAACGGGCCAGTTTTTTGATTCCCCCATCATAGATGGTAAAATTATGAATCAAGTCAAGCAACCTCTCCGGACGGCAAAGGCTAAACAGATACCGATCCTGCTCGGTAGGCAACACATTTTCCTGTTCCATGGCATCGAAATACGCCCGCACATAACGGAAACGGTCACTGAACAGGTGTGCCTTCCGTTTTTCATCCAGCGGCGTATTGACCAGACAGTCCAGCTGCTGTATATATTCCGCCTCTTCCTTTTCTGTAACGAACATCTCCTTCCACTTGGTCCAGAATTTGGCCGGTGTTCCGGTAGTTGCATACGCTCCATAACTATTTCCTATACTGAGCAGCAAAGCACTATACAGGTAAAGGCCTCGAATACCATCGTCCTTCTGATTACGTAAATGTTGGGATACAGCCTGGTCAAGTGCCCCTTTGATATCCGGACGCTTACACTCGATCACCACAAGAGGAATGCCATTGACAAACAGCACAATATCAGGACGGTACGTATCGGCCATCCCGGTACGGGTCACCGCAAATTCTTCCGTTACATGAAATACATTTCTTTCCGGCCGATCCCAGTCGATAAAGCGCATGGTATAGCTTTTTTTGTCACCATCGATACTCTGTTCAAACGCCTTGCCCAGCGTCAACAGATTATAAACGGCTTCATTTCCGCTCAGATAACCACCTTCCATCGGGATATTGCGCATAGCCAGCACCCCGTTCTCAATATTTTGTTCTGAAAACAGTTCCTCCTTATTGCGGTTCACCCGAATGGAATTGATGCGACGCAACTGGCTGCGCAGCACATCTTCCAGCAGTACATTCGATGTTTTCCCGCCACGCATGGCTAATGCTTCGTCAGGAGTCAAATATGTATATCCCAACTTCTGCAATAGCTGCAAAGCGGGTATCTGGCTGATATGGTCTTCTTTGAATGATATTCCTTGCATACGATTCTGTGTAGATATTACGAATTAATTATCATTTCTTTATTTTGTTATGGTGAAAATCTAAAAGACGCTGAAATTCATAATCTGCCTTGATCTTGTCTAAGATTCTTTTAACCACCATATTAATTTCTTTCCCTGCACGGTAATCTGCCGGACATACAAAGTTCACACGGTTATCCTTTATAAGTTGAAGTGCAGTTGCTTTTTTGGCACTGTTGCCATTAGCATAAACCGCAATGGAATGTCCTCCATGTTCCTTGATCATCTTCATGCAAGGAATATCCGTATCTCCGTCTCCGAAATAAATCATACGTTCAAATGGAATAGGACGTTCTTTTTCCGGTATGTATTGATTGATTTTTTTATTATCACTTACTTCTTTAATCCCTTTATTGATTTTAAACAAGAACTGGGTTTTCGCCGTATAATCAATGGCAACAGCTGGCCAATAGGCAATACCGTCCACATCGTAAAGAAAAGAACAGGCGTAGATATTCTCAAACTCTTTTGCAATAGGCGTTCCCTCAATCATCTCTTTCAGCCCTGAAGAATTGATATAATGCTTAACGTCTAATCCTATACTTCTTCCATAGCCGTTGACCAATGCAAACCATTCCTTCACTCCATCAAACAATTCTACGTTCTCTCCGAATTTTTTGAACGACTCCCTACGTAAAGAAATACCATTGTTCTTTGCGGCCCGTATCATCAGATACATATAAGTCAGGATGCCATTGGCATCATTATCTTCAGACAGTTGTTTATTTTTTGCCCAAAATTCAGACTTATCTTTTCCTATAGCTTGTATAAAGCCAAATTCCTGCATGTTACCGGGAGATAGTGTCCCGTCAAAATCGTATATAAGTGCTACAGTAGGTCTCTTCTTTGTCATAATTATTGTGTTACTCGTTTTTTACCTGTTAATAATACTTGCATCAAGCCTTTCTTCTGTTGTTGAAAGCGATTCAGCTTTTGTTTGGCTAAGAGAATCTCATTATCACAAAATACAAGAATATCAGCTATTGCTGATTGCTCTTTGATGCCAGGGAGAAGGAATTTAATAGTTGAAAAGTTATCCCAACGCAAACCTCCGCGTCTATCTATAGAACCTTCCATCATTACATTATAAAGATAAATTGCACGATGTGATTTAAGCAATTTATATAAAAATATATCATCAACCACATTGCTATCTGTTTTAAATACTGTATACATCGGACTAATTAAAGCATTTCTGTAAGTACTCTGATAACCAATAGATCCTTCTTCAATGTGATTGGTCGCATAAGCAAAGCAATATTGTGGTACGACCTTGTATTGAGTAACATATTTAGAAAATACTTGTCGACCAAAATATTGTAAAGATGGAACTAAACCATCATATTTAGTACATGAAAGAACTTCCCAATTTTCATTACGGTTGTTTTTCAAGGAGACCTCTATTGCAAAATCTTTAATAGCAATTTTCTTCCACTCTCCACTAAACCCCGGCAAACGTTTCTTCCCTGTGAGCAATTGTTGCATCAATCCTTTTTTGTGCAATTCAAGTTTTTCTATGAGTTGTGTTTGCTTCTCAATGGCTTTATCCCATACATTAAAGATTTCAGCTATTTTTTGTTGTTCAGAAAGAGAAGGCAATAATATTTTCAATGATTTTAATTGACCTGCCGTTACCAATGGCTGCCCCGAGCCAAAAACCAATTTATTTAAATTATAGAATAACAATTGGTTATATGCAAAATTAAAGTTATAGCAAGATTTTACATTTAAAATCAATGTATTATCAGATACATCATATTTTCCATCAACACAATATGTAAATCCAGCATTAGCACCTACCCTTGCAATTAATATCATTAAACCATCATATACCGATATATCAGTATACCCGATAATCCCCGTCGAACCATAAACAGGATATTTCCCTTTATTCACTTTCTCTTTATTATTGCCAGACTTAATAGAATCACACAAATCGCCTAAAACTTTTACTTCCCAGTCCTTAGGAATAACTCCCAACACCGTTTCTTTATAACCTTCTGGAATAATACAATCTGCCATATCTCTTAATTTTCAGGGTTATAATCTTTTATTGCTTTTTCAATAATATCAACGATAGTCTGTTTATACCCATCCAATACTTGGTTCATATCATCAACACTGGGATATGTTCCATAAGCATATCTTTTAGTATGAAACATATAATCTTCCGCAAAGAATTGGATAATGACACTCAAACAGGTAGATACATTTTGCATCGCATAATCAGGTTTCAACTTGCTAAGCGAAATAGAAAAACTAATTGATTTAGCCTGTTTCCACATCTCTTTATCCTCCTTGGTCAGAGACCCAAAAATGAGTGGTTGACCTTGCTGCTTACAATCCATTCTTGATTCCCTATTCCCAATGGAATACCAGCAAGCGACATCTTCAAAGAAACCGAAAGCAGGTAATATCCCTTCTTTCATTTTCTGTGAATACGGAAGTAACAATCTATTATACAAATCAATCTTATTTTCTACAGTATCAGACCGAAGCAAGTTATCTCCCTTTTTCCCAGCCAACTGCTGCAACAGTTTGATCTGTTTCTGAAAATCATCTTCCTCTTCAATGCTTTCTCCTTTGGCTGCCTTGATACAGACTGTCAATACAGCTTCCAGACACTGGGTCATATACTCTATAAAAGGCACCAATTGTGCCGGTTCCGCATGAGCTCCTACGGAGGGGGTAGACCCAACCTGCACATCGCAACGGTTAAGGGCCGTCAGGTAACGGTCTTTATCTTTGCTTTTCACCACAATCATCGGATAGTGATGGCGTGTAAGAATATAATTCACCAACAGACGGGCAATGCGACCGTTACCATCCTCAAAGGGATGGATGCGAATGTATCGGTAGTGAAAGACAGCAGCCAGTTCAATAGGCGACAACTCGGCTTTCTGTTCTTCGATGTTGTACCACTCCACCAAGTCAGTCATCAAAGCCGACGTTTCTTCAGGTGAAGCATACTCGAAACGTTCACCAGTCACCGTTATTACCGAGTTGGGACGGGTTTTGTACACTCCTGCATGAATAACATAGGAAGTGGTGGTTCCATCCGGTAACTGACGATACATGGTATAATCTTCACGGAGTAAGGTATGATGCAGTTGACGAATAAAAGTTTCCGTCAAAGGATGGCTTTTATCGTCAGCCTCTTCCTGTATCATTTTCAGGCAGACATTATGGGCTTTCATCTCTTCCAGATCCTTCATGTTGGCCTCGTCTACAACCTTTCCAAAAAGCAGTAACAATTCTGTCTGCCCATAAGTCAAAGTATTGCCTTCGATGTGATTGGAGTTATAATTGAACTCCAACATGAATTTGCGGTCCAGCCTGCTCTTATCTTCGGGCTTTAATGGCTGTAAGGACAACCATTCATTATATAGTTGATCAATGTGAGTCATATTTTCCAAGTCTTAATATCCCAATTCCTTTAAATAATCTCTCATCTTAGCCTGCACCTCTACCAATTCGGCTTCGAGCGCATCAATCTCTTTCTGTACGGCCGGAATATCCACTTCTGCTTCTTCCTCAAAAGTATCCACATAGCGAGGAATGTTCAGATTATAGTCATTCTCCTGAATATCGGCTGGAGTGGCCACAAAAGCATATTTTTCTTCTGCGACACCGGGTTCAAGCTGTCCAGAGGTAAATTTTTGGTAGACAGAAACAATATGATTGATATCTTCAGGACGCAGTCTGTTCTGGTTCTTACCGTTTTCATACTCTCTGCTGGCATCAACAAACAATACATTGTCTGTTTTTTTCCCTTTATTGAAAATAGCTATGGCAGCCGGAATTCCTGTTCCGAAAAACAAATTGGCAGGCAAACCAATAACAGCTTCCAGTAGATTTTCATCTATCACCTGTTTGCGGATTTTGCCTTCGCTTGCTCCACGGAAGAGTACGCCGTGGGGAATTACCACACCCACCTTACCGCTACCTTCCTGGGCCACTTCGATCATGTGAGAAATAAAAGCCCAATCACCTTTGCTCTTTGGGGGAATACCTCTCCAAAAACGGTTATAAGGATCGTGAGCGGCTTCTTCTGCCCCCCATTTATCTAAGGAAAACGGGGGATTGGCAATCACTGTGTCGAATTTCATCAGCATGTCATCCTCTTTCAGCTTCGGATTACGCAACGTATCTCCCCAGCGAATCACCGCATTGTCGAAGCCGTGAAGAAACATGTTCATCATGGCCAACGCCCAAGTGCTGCCATTCACTTCCTGACCGTAAAGAGAGAAGTTATTGTTGCCCACCTCCTTACCGGCCTTAATCAGCAGAGAACCGGAACCGCAAGTCGGATCGCAGATACGCGCACCTGGTTTACTCTTGGTCAGTTTGGCCAACAAGGTTGAAACTTCAGCCGGTGTAAAGAATTCTCCAGCCTTCTTCCCCGACTCACTGGCAAACGTGGATACAAGATACATATAAGCATCTCCAATGATATCATTATTTTCCAAATGAGATTCATCCAATTCCAGTTCGCTGAAATCAACCAACAGATTTTTCAGTCGGGCATTTTTTTCTTTCGGCTCTCCTAAATTGGCTGAATTGAAGCTGATATTGCGAAAAATACTGCTGCCGTCTTCACTGCTCATTTTCTCCCGGTTGGCATCTTCGATGTCAGCCAACGCCATATCAATCAACTCACCAATATTGTCCGCTGTACGGTGCTGGTATAAATAATCAAATGAGCTTGTTTCTGGAATGACAAAACGCTCATGACGCATGGAGCGGGCCGCCCGTTCCTTATCACCTTCATATCGCTTTAAATATTCGGCATATTTGGCTTTGTATACATCACTGACATATTTCAAGAATAACATAGTCAGGATATAATCTTTATATTGACTTGGATCTATCACCCCACGGAAAGTGTCACAGGCTTTCCATACTACACGATTGATTTGTGACTGATCTGTTTTCTGTTGAATTTCCATATATTGATTATTTTATTTTATTCATTAATAATTGTTGTATAATGGTCTGTCTCTTTTCAATGATTGCCTGCTGTAGTTCCATTTCTCTTTTTGACAGACGAGCTATGGCTACAATCGTTTTCTGTTCTTCCAACAAGGGAACGGGTATCTCTAAATTTTCCACAGCAGGTTTATGAATAAGCGGTGTCGCACTACCAGCCTGATTACTCTTGAAATATGCCCTTACAGAAGGTTGACGCAGGAACCAGCAAAGATACTCAGGTGTAACTGCCGGTGATTTCAATCGGATTACAAAAAAGGAAGTAGAAGCTACCGCTTTTTCTTGCTCACGAAATACCACACTTAAATAATTCACTCCCTTAGAAGCAAAAAGGATATCACCTTCTTGCAATAAATTCTTCTGCATTTTAGGTGTCAACAATACCCGTGAAGCATATTTTGTGATTACAATATCAGTACAATCTTTGGTCTGCAAGTATGCTATTTCTCCATCCGGATCTGTTTTCTCATATACTCCAGACAGGATTTCTGCAAGGTTCTTTAGATATATTTTTTTCTTAGTAATCATTTTACTCTTATTTATCAATGCAAATATACATCTTATTTCTATTATTCCAAACAACACAATCTATTTTTCTAAGTAATCTGATTACTATTCAAAAAAACAACAAATCAATTTAGGAATTAGTCAGAAAGAAAATCAATTATTTACAACGAACGAAAATTTCCATCACATATAATTAATAATATTTTAACAAGTCCTAAGATATCAGTTTTCAAATATCATTAACTCGATTATCAAAGTAACATACTGCAACATAAAACTTTACAGAGTTCCATCGCATTTTACGACATATAAAAAAGAGAATTACTGCATACCCAGCAACAAAACAAAAGTTCACTCTACATATTGAGTAACAAAGATTTAGTTTCCTCCATCAGATAAAATAATGGCAGGCAAGATGCACAAATATACGTCTTGCCTGCCATTATTTTTAAAAAGATTCCATTCCTATACTTTTACGTCTTATTTTGACTTCTTATAGTCTGCTACAATCGCATCGGTAATCCAGTTTGCCAGCGCCTGTCGATTGCTTGGAATAACCAGCCGTTTCTGATCCTGCTTATTCTGAATATTGCCCAACTCCATAAAGACTGAATATGGCACGGCAGAACGCAGCACAAAAAGGTTACGCTCACTTACCGTCCCCTTGAAACCCCGGTTAGGCTGATGGCGGTCATACTTGGCACGGAATGTCCGTTGCAACTGTGTAGCCAGCCGCTTGCCATACTTGCTTCCAGGAGCATGATAGAAATAAACATCGGTCTGATTTCCCCGGCTCCGGCTATCCACATGAATAAAGATGGCCCGCTTGTAACTGCTTTTATCCTTCCGATACAGCCCATTGATGGCGTCGCAGCGCTGACGCAACCGTGCAACCTGATTCAGCGGAATCTGCTTGCCCATGCATGTTTCACGCTTGCTGTTTTTCAGGACAGCCGTATTCCGGATGCCGTCTTTCTTATCCTGAATGATAAAATAAACCTTGGCTCCACGCTTCAGCAATTCGCGTCCCAGACGCAAAACAATGTCGTAAGCATATTCATCTTCATGAAGTTCCTTTCCCTGATAACGTCCGATGCATCCCGGATCAGGCCCTCCATGACCACTGACCAGATAAAATACGGCTCCTTTCAGTGAGTGGGAATTCACTGAATACGCGGCCTGAGCCTTTCCGAACAGAGGCTCATAATGTGATTTCTTATCCTTCGCATCAAGAGAAGGACAGAGGAACAGCAGGCAGCACAAGCTTAAAATCAATAACGACCTGTTTTTCATTTGCCCAGCAGTTCATCGATTTTATTACACAGGGAAGCAAACTCTTCTTCATTGTAAAGCCGTGTCATCAATACAATCCTGCCTTCCTTGTCGATCAACACATTCCGGGTAATCCCGGCCTCGCGTTCCGCATACCTGGCAAAAATATCGGCTCCCGGATCCAGTCCCATCGGATAAGTTACCTTTGTCTGTTTTACAAAAGCTTTTACACGTTCCAAAGGCTCATCCCGGTCGATACCAAACAAAGCAAACGCGGCATTCTCCTTATGCTTCTGCCAGATATCCCTTTCGATAAAAGGCATTTCTTTCCGGCAGACACTGCACCAGCTTGCAGTAAACTGCAGCATAACCACCTTTCCTTTCAAATCAGAAAGTTTCACCTTCTTCCCGTCGGTCAACGTCATTTCAAAATCAGGTGCCATATCACCTACCTTGACAATATATCCTGCGGCATCAGGAGTAACCTGCTGAGCCTGTACGGGAACAGTACTCCACATACAGCCGAGTACGGCCAACAACATCAATAGCTTTTTCATAAAAACACATACATTTATAACTGGCCAAAGTTACAAAAAAGAAAAAGAACGCACCGAAAGTTTTAACAAGTAATGACTAAAATCATTCCAATAAAAAACGTCTGTTTTTCTCATACATAGAAAAAAACAGACGCTTTACAGGTTTTATGGTATCGCCACAGATTAAAGCGGCATGTTACCGTGTTTCTTCGGAGGATTGCTCTGGTTCTTGTTCTGAGTCATCTCCAGTGCCTGAATCAGTTTGAAACGAGTATCGCGTGGGAGAATGATTTCATCGATATATCCCTGTTCGGCTGCCCGATACGGATTTGAGAATTTCTCCTTGTATTCTTCGATGGCTTTTGCCTTTTCTTCCGGAGTAGCCTTGCGATACAGAATGTTTACAGCTCCATCGGCGCCCATTACGGCAATTTCGGCAGTCGGATACGAGAAGTTCACGTCCGCACCAATCGGCTTACTGTTCATGACAATGTAAGCGCCTCCGTATGCCTTACGTGTAATGACCGTAATCTTAGGAACGGTAGCCTCTGCGTACGCATACACAATCTTCGCTCCGTGACGGATGATACCGTTGTGCTCTTGCGTACATCCCGGCAAGAAGCCCGGAACATCTTCGAATGTAACGATAGGAATGTTGAAACAGTCGCAGAAACGAATGAAACGGGAAGCCTTGTCCGAAGCATCAATATCCAGAACACCCGCCAGATAAGCCGGCTGATTGGCTACGATACCTACCGAACGTCCACCCAAACGGGCAAAACCTACCACAATATTCTTGGCAAAATGAGGCATCACTTCGAAGAAATACTGATCATCTACCACCGGTTCGATGATGTTCTTGATGTCATACGGCATATTCGGATCGTCCGGAATAACCGACATCAGTGACTCGTCTGCCCGACGGATATCATCCGAGCAAGCCTGTATCGGAGCATCTTCCATGTTATTCGACGGCAAGAAGCTCAACAGCTCACGGATGCTCATCAATGTCTCTTCTTCGGTCTCGCACAAGAAATGAGTCACACCGCTCTTGCTGCTGTGTGTATAGGCACCACCCAGTTCTTCCTTGTCTACTTCTTCGTGCGTTACCGCTTTCACTACATCCGGACCGGTAATAAACATGTGACTCTTTTCCTTCACCATGAAAATGAAGTCGGTCAGTGCCGGAGAATAGCATGCGCCGCCTGCACACGGGCCCAGAATAGCCGAAATCTGCGGAATTACTCCGGATGCAATGGTATTCTGATAGAAAATAGAAGCATAGCCTGAAATACTGCCTACACCTTCCTGGATACGTGCACCTCCCGAATCGTTCAGCGCAATGATCGGAGCACCGTTTTTCAGTGCCAGCTCCTGTACCTTTACGATTTTCTGAGCGCCGGTTGCACTCAATGTACCGCCGTATACCGTAAAGTCATACGCGTATACATAAACCAGACGGCCATCGATTTTTCCGTAACCGCAGACAATACCGTCACCCGGAATATGTTTTTTATCCATTCCGAAATCGGTACAATGGTGAATAACCAGTTTGTCGATTTCATTGAAAGTGCCCTTATCGAGCAACATATCGATACGTTCGCGGGCAGTCATGTGACCGTTGGCATGTTGCTTTTCTACACGTTCTATGCCACCACCCTGAGAAGCCAGTTTGTCCAGCTCTTCGAATTTCTTATACTGTTCTTCCGTTGTCATAATTAATCTTCAGTTTTTTTAACGTCAAGAGTCATGATTACCTGATTACTGTTGACAGAATCGCCTTCTTTTACCAGAACTTCCTTGACTACACATTCGCTGTTTACTTTATAATTACTCTGCATCTTCATGGCTTCAATAACCACTACGATATCACCGGCCTTCAGACAGTCTCCTTCCTTCACCAGTACCTTGACAACCTTGCCCGGCATAGGAGAAACAATCTTATCCTGCTGTTTTTCTTCGGCTCCCTTACGCATGCGCAGATATTTGGCCTGAGAGTCAATAATATCAATGTTATACGACTGGTAATGTGCATTGACCGTATAACTCTTACCACCTTCTTTGCGGATCAGTTCGGCATTGTACGATTTTCCGTCATGCAGAATGGAGCAGCTGCCGTTTTCAGCCATCACAATATCCACGTCGTATGGCACACCGTCAACCGTCAACTGCACCTTGTTACCTTCCTTGCTGACCAATGTGACGTCAGCAACTCTGTTACCAATATGTATTTCCATAATTTTCCTCTTTAATGTTAGATACGCAATACACCTTTCTGCAAACCGAATTCACGCCAGCGGCTGATCGGACGATTATCTGTTGAAGCAGTCTTGTTTTCTTCCAGATTCATCAGGTAATCGATGTAAGCAGCAATCATGGCGATATTTTCCGTATCTTCTTCTTTCTTGCCGGCCCATTCCTTCAGCATTTCCTGATGTTTCGGAATAAACAAGGTATTGTAATGACCTTCCACAAAATCGGGCACATTCATGATGTGGCGCAAGTAACTGATATTGGTCTTCAAACCTGTTATCTTATATTCATACAGCACACGACGCATACGTTCGATAGCAAACTGACGGGTAGTAGCCCATACAATCAGCTTACCGATCATCGGGTCGTAATAGATGGGAATTTCATAGCTTTCGTATACATAACTGTCGATACGTACACCGATACCGTTCGGTTCCATCAACTGACGGATAACGCCCGGTGAAGGCATGAAGTTATTTTCTGAATCCTCAGCACAGATACGGCATTCGATGGCATGACCACGCTGTTTCAAGTCTTCCTGCTTGAAGTGCAACGGTTCGTTGCTTGCAATACGCAACTGTTCTTTCACCAGATCCACGCCTACCACTTCTTCCGTAATCGGATGTTCTACCTGCAAACGGGTATTCATTTCCAGGAAATAGAAATTACGGTGCTTGTCTACCAGGAATTCAATGGTACCGGCTCCCTTGTAATTGACAGCCTTTGCCGCGGCAACAGCGGCTTCACCCATCTTCTGGCGCAACTCCGGAGTAACGAAAGGAGAAGGAGTTTCTTCTACGATTTTCTGGTTACGGCGCTGGATGGAACATTCGCGCTCGAACAGATGAACGGCATTGCCGTAATTGTCTCCCAGAATCTGGAATTCAATATGATGAGGTTCTTCTACAAATTTCTCCAGATAAACGGTATCGTCGCCAAATGAAGACATCGACTCAGAACGTGCCGTATTGTATGCCTCTTCCACTTCATCTTCGGAATGAATCAGACGCATACCTTTACCGCCACCACCCATGGAAGCCTTCAGCATTACCGGATAACCAATGCGGTTACAAATTTCCTTGGCTTCTTCTACACTCTGCAACGGCTGTTCTGTACCCGGCACAACCGGAACGCCTGCCGCAATCATGTGCTTACGTGCCGAAATCTTGTCACCCATGGCATCCATCGTTTCCGGATCCGGACCAATGAAAATAATACCTTCCTGTCTGCAACGGCGTGCAAATTCCGAGTTTTCAGACAAGAACCCATATCCCGGATGAATAGCATCCACTCCATGACGTTTGGCCGCCATGATAATTTTATCAATATTCAGGTAACTTTCACGCGATGCTGCCGGACCGATCAGGCAAGCCTCATCTGCATAAAGTACGTGGCGCGCCGTTCTGTCGGCTTCAGAAAAGACTGCTACGGTACGAATGCCCATCTCACGACAAGAGCGCATTACACGTACAGCAATCTCACCACGGTTAGCGATCAATACTTTCTGTATCATGCTTTATGTATTTATTGTATGTCTTCATTTGATTCCTGCCCTGCTTACGGGCAAGCAAAACTGGCTGAAAATGCTAGAAAGAGCTTAGCACATCCAACCTAAAACTGTGCAAAAATAGAAAAAAAAGAGTAATGGACTTAATGAAAAACCGTTTTTTTGTTATTTATATACATTTAAACCAACAATAACCCATGAATTCAAACACCTCCATGTACCAAATTCACCGAAACGCCAACTCCAGTTAGCAAAAACCCAATATTACATCCACACCCTCCGATGCAACTCCCTCCATACAGACCGTTGTTTGTCGATGCAATCACACAAGCCCAATCCGCAATACCTATTTCTACTACGTACAGACATATTAACCAGACGCAAAGCACAAAATCAGATTTTACGATCACTTTCAACAAAAAAAAATGCTTCCGGAAAAACCGGAAGCATCAAAAAAAGAACAATACGCAACCTGTTTCCTTATTTGGTCCTTTTCACCGTATAAAGTACCTTACCTTCTTTATTGATCATGTGCAGGTCCAACTCTTTCTTATCGGCAGTAATCAGCGAAAAACCGGATTCACCGCTGCAGAACTTGGTTCCTTCCACCGGATTTACCTTACGGCTCAGCGAACCTGACGTATTGACCACATAATCCAGTTTGCTTCCCGGCATACGGATATGCTGGAAGTTATGGATATGTCCGCACAGATACATGTCTACATTATCATGTTTGCGCAAAACGGTATCAAGCCGCTTCTGCAAGTCCTGACGTTCGGTGTCACTTTTCGAAGTCTCCGCATAAATGGGATGATGCCCCACTACCAGTACCCAGTCTTCCTTGGCCACAGTCAGTACCGAATCCATCCAGGCCAGCTGGCGGTCGGCATCCTGCTTGCAAACGTCCGGATACTTTTCCGTATCCTTGCGATACTTGTCTATCAAAGGAGCCGTATCAATCATCACCAAACGGACTGTTACGTCATCATTTTCAACCACTTTTGTATAATAACGGGCAGGCATGTCCCAACGTGCACTGACCTGACTGTAATCCAGTACAGCCTGTGTATTCCCCCGGTATTCATGGTTACCTAAAACGGGATACCACGGAAGCATCAGTTCCGGATGGCTGTAAATCAGCTCATAATTGGTCATCCACAAAGGATCGTTTACACTTCGTACGCCTTCAAAATGATGTACATCGCCGGCTGCCACCACACATTCTATCCCGACATTCTCGGCCAGTGTGCCCATCAGTTCGGCTATCGGTTTCTGATCGTAATATCCGTTCCGTCCCAGGTCGTTTGCCAACAGGAAGTTAAGCGGTTTTTCCAATGTCTTCCATACTTCCGGCTGGGCAAAAGATGCAACGGATACCCAGACCAGACAAAGTACAAACATCATTCTTTTCATTGAAATCATAATTTATTCTTTTGAATTTTTAAACACTGAATATTTTTATTTTCCCACTCGTCATCGGACGCGGAAATCTCATGCAACTTCACGATTCTTTTACAGGCTTCTTAAAAACGAACGTCCGTATACTAAAAAACATCCGTTTGTTTCACTGAATACGTGAAGACGTTTTGATCAAAACGTGAAGGCGTTTTTCCGAAAGGAAAATCCGTCAAGAAAAGTCTTCCGCCTCCGCCTCGCATTTTCCGGACAGAATCGGATCAGCCGGGCCTCAAGACATTCGCATCCAGGATTTTTCTACCTGCAGAATCGGAGAAAAAAGTCCGATATTGAATCACTTCGATACCGGACCTAAAAAAGGAATGTATAAAAAATTGTTATTAGGGAGCTTAATTAGCCGGTTTATTTCGTTCCATAAGCACCGAAATATGACTGGATGGCCGGTGACTGATAAGACTGTCCGTTTACGGTCAGACCCCCTGCAAAATACGGAGTGATGTCACTACCCGTATAGGCACCGTTCAGTACCGGAGAGCCTGCCTGTACATGGAAGTCCCATTCGTCATTGTAAGCATAATCAGTCAGACCGACACCGTTTACATCGAAGTTGACAAACATCGGATCTTCCAGATTGTTTTCAGTAGCGATTACGCTGTTTGCGTCCACTACACCGGTATAATAGTTCTCATGATCATAATTGTAGCCTTCCCACGAATACGCTACCCCACTGTCTTCCGTAAAGACGATGTCACTCTTCTGGCTTCCTGATGCATAGAAGTTGTAATCGATGACTGATTTTGAATCATAACCTTCTTCCGGATCGTTCGGTTTCTTGTAGTTAGGAGTCATGGCTCTGAATTTACAGTTCACCATCAGGTTGTTGACTACATTGGCAAGAGCATTCTTTTCAACGTATACACAACCACCCTTTTCACCGTCACGACGCCATCCGGCATTGATAATTGTATTGTTGTATGCCTGGATCTTTGCCTGACCACGTGTTTCACTCTGACCGGAGCTGGAGAGTTTCAAACCGTTCGTATTCGGGCTGAACATAATGTTTCCGGCAACATCGGCAGTACATCCGGCCTTTACATTGACTGCTTCGGCACCGTCGTAACCGTTGGCCGCAAAAATATTGTTGGCAATGATGGCACTACCTCCCATCAGATAAATACCGTCAGACCATCCGTTACGCAAGACAGAATTGGTAATTACATACTTACCGTTAATGTTATTGGTAGTAATCTGCGGATAAGCATCGTCACCGGCTGTATATACACCGTTCGTAGCAGCAGGAGAACCTTCGATAACCTGACCTCCGGTATATTCGATGATCGTATGATCGATCAGCATTTCCTCACATGACTCAGAAGCCACGATACCTCCCCACAAGCCGGCAAATATATTATCTTCGGTACGATCGGCTTCATCAACTGACATCAGGATCGGATTTTCGGCCGTACCTTCACAATACAAATTACCGTTTACTGTAAATTCGATAGGCACATGATTGACTCCTACGCCATTGTCGTCGAAAATAACCTGAACCCCTTCTTCAATCGTCAGAGACTTTCCTTCCGGAACAACCAGATGTCCGCTGACTTTTACAACAGAATTAGCCTTCCAGACACCTTCCACATCACCCGAAACAGTTTCTTCGGTTACATTACCGTTACCTCCTTCATCCGGAGTTGTGCCATTGTTTACCGTGTCGTCATCACTACAAGCCATCAATGTCATTGACATCAAAGCTGCACCTACTAAAAACGAATTGAATTTCATAAAATAATTAATTGGTTAATTGAATTTACTCGTTAAAATATCTGTCACACTTTATATTATAATTTATATCTGATTCCCAGCATAAACGACTGCCCGTGCCATTCCTTGCGTTCTATTACATTACCGTTATGGCGTTCGGAATCCACACCTTCCGTATGGGGACCATTCTGAATGAAGCGAAGCAAAGGAATATCCAACAGATTGGAAGCCTTGGCGTAAACGCTGATACCGTTCTTCCAGCTCTTCTCTACAGAAGCATCCAGCTGAAAATATCCGTCTTCCCAAATATCGTCCTCATACCAGTTCGAAATGTCGCTCAGGCGCTTTCCGGTATAACTTCCGGCCAATTGTCCTTCCCAGCCATGCTTGGTATCCTTAAAGAGGAAAGAAAGATTGGCCACGTGGGCAGCCTGCCCAAACAACGGACGGGACTGACGTTTGGAAATAACTTCCGAACCATCCATCAGACGTTTGTCCGTAGTTACCTTGGAATGTGTATACGTATAGTTTGCCTTGATACCAAACCAGTTGAAATATTTCATAATATCTACTTCCGCACCCAGATTTCTGGCCGTACCGAAATTCATCGGCTTGTAATACGTATCCTGTCCTTCATTGATCAGACCATACTCGATAGGATTATCCAGCTTTTTATAGAACAGCCCCACCATAAACTGTTCCGAAGAATGCGGAAAGAACTCGTAACGAACATCTATGTTATCTGCCACCGTATGTTTCAGATCCGGATTACCTTTCTCCTTGTAGTCTTCATTGATAATGCTGTAAGGAACAATCTCGAAGAAGCTCGGACGATTGATGGAACGTGCGTACGAGAAACGGAGATTGGCATTCTGATGCACGTTGTATTTGGCGTGGAAACTCGGTAACACATCGGTATATTCCTGATTTCCTTCCGGATCGACATCACGCGCAAACTTCAAGACATATCCCTGATTGGTATGTTCCACACGCACACCGGCAATGAGTTCCCATTTTCCGAACGTATATTTCGCCATTCCATAACCGGCTCCAATCTTTTCGGTCGCATCATAATTCAGCGGGTCTCCGATATTTCCATACGCACGTGGCGTAAACTGGATCTCATCAAAATTATTCCAGTCTTCTCCCAGATACTGAGGGTCCTTGCTGCCAGTAGCCGAATCAAACGTATACTCATTGAAAAAACTGTCGCGTTTCTTATCACGGTACATACCTCCCGCAGAGAAATCGAATGTTCCGTTCCATGCGTTTCTCAACTTATAGGACAAGTTTACATAAAGCGCCTTGTCCTGATCGGAATTATGCTCCCACCGGCGTATGGCACCACCTGAAGTCTGTACGTGCATGCCCTGCATATAGATTTCCGCATTGTCCGGCGTTTCGCTGAAAGCCTTCGACCATACAGCCGACCAGTCCAGCTTTAAAGCTCCTCCTTCGAGAAACAAATGTTCTCCCTTTAAGGTAGAATTGATGATATACTGACGATTCCACTTCATACGTACCTGACGTTCCTTGTCATCCTGTCCGTCACGCACTTCTGCTTCACGCATATCCATGTATCCGTTGTACCAGGTCAGCTTGTGGTTGTCATTGATATTATAATCAAGTTTTAAGTGTACTCCCGTACGTGTCTGCTGGGAGGAATAGTTACGGTATTCGATTCCGTAATGAGTAGTTCCAGGCTGGTAATAAATCTGACTTTCTTTTCCACGATAGGTATTCAGATAGCTACCTGCCAGCATGACTCCCAACTTTTCGCCGAAAAAGCGATCGCCGTACGAAATGCCGGCAGTCAGATCCGGCAACGGTTTCTTCCAGCTCATCCGCAGATTGGAAGTCCGGAAATTATCCATCGTCACCTTATAATCCTCGGGCTTTCCCATGGCTTCGTAAGGAGATTTCTTGGCGATGTCTCCATAATTGAACGACTGAAAGTCACGGTCGAAATACATCGCATTGTATCCGGTAGAGATATTAGCTGTAAACTGACGTTCGGAAGGAGCGTCTTTCATAACCAGATTCACGGCTCCACCAATTCCATCGCCTTCCATATCGGCTGTCAGTGATTTGGTAACTTCCAGGCGGTCCAGCATTTCGGACGGGAAAATATCCAGCGGAACAAACCGGTTCTTGTTGTCCGGACTTGGAATCTTGACTCCGTTTATCAGGGTATAGTTGTAACGCTTGTCCATACCACGTAAGATGGCATACTGCCCTTCTCCACTGCTGTTACGTTCGACGGTTACTCCCGACATACGCTGAATGACATTGGCCACAGTAATATCCGGAGAAAGTTCCATGGCTTTGGCGCTCATGACATTGACTACGTTCATGGCCTGTTTTTCAATGCCACGGGCCCCGGCCTCCGTTCTTCCGGGATTACTGGCTATAACCGTAATTCCCTCCAGTAGTACGTCATCACTTTTTAACGGAATTTCAATTTCCGACTTACTTCCGTCTACTACAATCTCACACTTCTGATACCCTACATACGAGCAGACCAATGTATATTTTTTTCTGCTTACCGAAAGATTGAATGATCCGTCCAGTCCTGTCACGGCTCCCCGTGTAGGATCTTCCTTCACCATTACAGACGCACCGATAATCTCCTCTCCTGTCTGCGCATCCTTTATCTTGCCCTTTAAATCCCATGCATGGGCGTTCACCGACGCCAACAAACACATGCCTAATACCAATTTTGATTTCATGTCCTTTTTTTTAACTGCCGCAAAAGTACAGGTCATGATTTTCATGGTCGTTTCAAGTATATTTCAATACTGTGACATCTGTTTACAAAAGAATGACAAAAAAAGAGTCATCCGGATCTGAATCGTTCGGATGACTCTGCATATATCATAATACAATACTATTCTAATTTTACTCTGCGGAAGACATAGCAGGCAACTGAATATTCCTTACAACTTTTTCCCAATATGCCCGAAGGTCTTTCCAATGATAGAATGGAGCCGCATCGGTGGCGACAGGCAACGTAACCTCCCGTTCATTCAATAAAGGCTTTACCAGTATATCATCGCTTCCTTTCTTGCGGTAAAAAATCAACTGGATATTTCCACACATCGGAATAATATGATACGTACGATACGTATCGGCTATCTGCTGCCAGTCTTCCGTAGAGAGGGACAGCCGGTTCATCCCCATGAGGACAGCCAGCGGAGCAAGATTGGTATCATGACCGTAACGCAACGTCACCGCACGATTTCCGGATGAGATGACCGTATCGGCTGTAACAATAAAATTATCCAGCAAGTTACGCTCCAGCCTGTACATACACGCGCCACTCAACGGAGATGCACCTTTTTCATAATACCACTCAAAATTATTACGCTGCCACAGATCATACAATTCCTGTTCCGTAAACAGAAAAGCCAGGTCAGGCAGACTGTCGCTACTCTGACTGATGCCGTGTAATTCGAACAAATCGGCCATCAGACCCGACGGACGCCGAATATTCCGACTGACATATACCGAATCGGCAAACAGCTGTTTCATCAAACGTTGCGGATGGATATAGACAGAATCGGCCACCCGATATACCGAATCCATATTATGCAAATGCTGTTCCTCATAAACCGGATTCTTGTACTTGATATAATAAGCGTCGGCCTCACTGGTATTTGCCGTAATATTCAATTTCGGATTCAGCCCTTTCAATTCTATACACCCGGCTGCCATCGAAAGAAAAGCACGGGTCTTATACGTAGAACGGGCATCTACATGTACTCCGTCCTGAAATACCTGCGGATAATGCGCATACATCCGGTCTGCCAGCTGACAATGCTGCCGCACTCCTTTCGGAGTCAGTTCACCGTATTTGTTTTCTGCTTCCTCGGCCAGACGGGACACAACCTCCAACGCACGTTTTCCATCGGGCGTAAGAACACCTGCCTCATCGGCATTCCGCAAAATACCCAAAGGTTCCGTATACTTCTTTTCCTTTGTAAGATAACGGGAGCCGTGACGGGCAAAAGCAGAAATATAAAACGGCTCATACCCGTCGGGAGCCGAAGTCAGAGTAACTTCCGGAGCCTGGTACGCATAATATTTTCCTGCTGCCAAGGCAGGATTCTGACGGATCTCTTCACGTGCTGTCTGGGCCATAGCCATTCCCGCTACTCCGCACAAACAGACAACTGCAACAAAATTCTTCATATTTTCTGAACAATCATTTTACCAATGGATGCAAATGTAAGGTATCTGTAGCCTGATTATCCGCCACACGATTCATAAAAATCATCTTTCCGCCAGACTGAAACACAAACGAAACATCTTTGTCACACAAACCCGGCAAGAAACTTCCCCGTTGCCTACATTCCGATAATTTCCTGCAACACCTTCACAGCCGAAGCCACATCGGTAATGTGGGTCACTACCATACTCCGCTTTCCGTTCTGTTCGCGCAAATTACAGTATCGCGGATTCTTCGACATATAATCGATAATCTTACCAAAAGCCTGACTCTGATAATACGGACTCTCCAGATTGCTCACAAAATAAAGAATCATCTTTCCTGCCTTGAGCACAACTTTCTCTACACCCAACCGTTTGGCCAGCCGCCGCAAAGGAACAATCCGAATCAGTTCTTCACCTTCGGGAGGAATCTTTCCGAAACGATCGACCAACCGGGCCTTAAAGGCCTCTACATCCTTATCGAGAACCAGCTTGTCCAGTTCACGGTAAAGCAGCATACGCTCGCTGCTGCTCGGAATATATTCGTTGGGGAACAGCAGTTCCAGATCGCTTTCCACCTGGCATTCGTCGACGAATTCTTCACCGGATATCTTTTCCTCACCAGCCTTTATTTCATCGGCATACAAATCGGCAAATTCCTCATTCTTCAGTTCGGTCACAGCCTCAGACAGAATCTTCTGATAAGTTTCATATCCCAAATCTGCTATGAATCCGCTCTGTTCGGCTCCCAACATATTTCCAGCACCTCGAATGTCCAAATCCTGCATGGCAATATGAATGCCACTGCCCAGATCACTGAAATTCTCGATGGCCTGCAACCGGCGCTTGGCTTCCGGAGTCAAGGATGACAACGGAGGAGCCAGCAGATAGCAGAAAGCCTTTTTGTTTCCACGCCCTCCCACCCTACACGACCACGCATCTGATGCAGATCACTCAACCCGAAATTCTGCGCCTGATTGATTATTATGGTATTGGCATTCGGGATGTCAATACCGCTTTCAATAATGGTAGTAGCCAATAACACATCGTAATCGTAATTCATGAAATCGAATACTACCTTTTCCAGTTCCTCCGGCTGCATCTGCCCATGCCCGATACATACCCGGCAGTCCGGAATATTCCGCAGAATCATGGCCTTCAGTTCCGGCAGGTTCTGAATGCGGTTATTGACAAAAAAGACCTGACCGTTCCGGCTCATCTCAAAATTAATGGCTTCTGTAATAATCTCTTCATTGAATGTATGTATTTCGGTCTGTATAGGATATCGGTTGGGGGGAGGTGTCTGAATAACCGACAGGTCACGGGCTCCCATCAGAGAAAACTGTAATGTACGTGGAATCGGAGTAGCGGTCATCGTCAGGGTATCTACATTTACCTTCAGCTGACGGAGCTTTTCCTTCACACTCACACCAAACTTCTGTTCCTCATCAATAATCAGTAATCCCAGATCCTTAAACTTGACACTCTTTCCGATAATCTTATGCGTACCGATCAGAATATTCAATTCTCCATCGGCCAGTTCTTTCAGTATCTGATGTGTATCTTTGGCCGTACGGGCACGACTCAGGTAATCTACCTTACAGGGCAGTCCTTCCAGACGCTTCTTGAAAGTCTGATAATGCTGATAAGCCAGCACCGTAGTAGGCACCAGCACCGCCACCTGCTTGTTGTCGGTTACAGCCTTGAAGGCAGCACGCACCGCTACCTCCGTTTTTCCAAATCCAACATCTCCACAAACCAGACGATCCATCGGCCGGTCACTTTCCATGTCTGCCTTCACTTCCTGTGTAGCCTTCAGCTGGTCGGGAGTGTCCTCGTAAATGAAACTAGCCTCCAGTTCATGCTGCAAAAAGCTGTCGGGACTGTAACGGAACCCCTTTTCCTGTCTGCGCTGTGAATAAAGACGAATCAAATCACGGGCAATGTCTTTAATCTTGGTTTTTGTCCGCTCCTTGATTTTCTCCCAGGCGCCGGTTCCCAGTTTGCTGACACGCGGAGGCTCACCATCCTTTCCTTTATACTTCGAAATCTTATGCAAGGAATGAATGGACACAAACACCACATCGTCATTCTGATAAACCAGTTTTATCACCTCCTGCGTAGTATTTCCATTCGGAATACGGACCAAACCGGCAAAACGTCCGATTCCGTGATCTATATGTACCACGTAATCTCCCGGTTGAAACATATTAAGTTCCTTCAGTGAAAGAGCGACCTTTCCGCTTCGGGCCTTGTCACTGCGTAAACTATATTTATGGAAACGGTCGAATATCTGATGATCGGTAAAAATACAGCAACGTAACGTATGATCAATGAATCCTTCGTGCAGCGTATGATCTACCGGTTCAAAAGTGATCTTATCTCCTCTTTCCTGAAAAATATCCTTCAAACGGTCGGTCTGCTTTACACTGTCCGAACAAATAAACAGACGATACCCCCGCTGCTGATAATCGGTCAGTGTACTGGAAACCAAATCAAAGTTCTTGTGAAAAATAGGCTGTACAGAAGTTTCGAAACTTAATGTCGCCTGGGGAGTTCCTGCCGGCTTCGCTCCAAAATCAATTCGGCGAAATTCAAGTGCCTGCCGCATGAACGTGGCTCCGTCAATCAAACGTTTCTTCAAGTCAGGTACCGATGCTTCTTCACCCTCATAGGCCATCTGGGCCTGTGGAGAAAGAACTTCGTCGTATACCGTCTGAATCCGTTCACGCACCCACAGAAGATCTTTCACCCACAGCATAGTATGTTGTGGAATAAAATCCAGAAAAGAAATATCCGTGTCCGAAGCGTCAGAAAGCTCCGGAACAATCTGTATGGAAGTCTTCTTTTCTTTCGACAACTGTGTCTCTACCTCAAAAGTACGGATACTATCAATCTCTTCTCCAAAAAAATCGATGCGGTAAGGATACTCTGAAGCAAAAGAATACACGTCCAGAATACTTCCTCGCATGGCAAACTGTCCGGGCTCATATACGTAGTCTACATGTTCAAATCCGAAATCAGTCAGCTTTGCGGTAATGGCATCGGTCTCCGCCTGTTGTCCGACTTTCAAGGTCAGCGTACGGTCGTCAAGTTCCTTCAAAGAAACAACCTTCTCGGCTACAGCATCGGCATACGTAACAACCGTAACAGGTTCTTGCTTCTCCAACCGGCTCAAAACCTCTGTACGCAGAATCTCATTGGCCGAATCTTTCTGTCCGTACTTAATAGCTCTCCGGTAAGAAGATGGAAAAAACAAAATCTGATCGTCACCGTTGACCTGTACCAGATCGTGATAAAAATAACCGGCTTCTTCCTGATCGTCGAGAATGAAAACATTGACAGCCGGATATTTCTTGATAAAACCGGATGCAAAAAGAGAAGGACATGACGCATGAAATCCTTCCAAAAATATGGTATGAATATCTTTTTTACCTACCAATTCCGCCAGACCTCCCAAATTGGGATGCTTGGCATAAATCTGCTGAAGTTCTGTAATACCCATTGTTATGTGAATAGATGATGCAAAATTACAAAATAATTGCTACATTTGTTGCAATAAACAGACAATCTAAAATTTCTATGTATAACGACGTCATCCTATTTCTAGATCAATATCGGCTGAAAGAAGCTTTTACCCAACTGATAGCCCTCATGGAAAAATCCGAAAACTGGGAATTGAAATCGGCGGCTGAGGCTTTACAGACCACTTACAACTACATGATACAATACGCGGCACAAGGTATGGAAGACCCCGAAAGAGAAACCCTGTATGCCCAAATATACCGAACAGCCTACGAACTGGCCGACCGGGCCGAATTCACCGCCAAACTAAAAAACGGATACGGACACAATGCAGGCATCTATCAGAAATTCCAAAAGGTACCTGCCAATTCATACGCGCAGCTGGGAATGATTCTGGAATCCGTAGCCGAAGACTTAGGCGTGTCTACCCTGATGTATCCGGACGACCAGCAAAGAGAAAGCAAGCAGAAAGAGCTGGCCCAGCGACAGGAAAACGCAACCGATGAACTGTTTGACAAAACATGGGTATCCGACTGCTGGACTGAGAAAGAAGCCCAGGAGGCCGACAACCTGCTTTCATCCGTACTGATTCCCGCTCATGCGCTGGCAGTGCTGGTCAGTGCCGTAACACTGAATCTGATGCAACTCTTTGATCCCAGAAAGTTCCAGTTTCTGCTAAATGCTTACCGCCAGCGCACAGAACTGATCATTACCCAACGGGCACTCGTAGGCATTGCACTGGCAGCCTGTTATCAGGAAAAAAGACTGTCACAATATCCGGAACTGACCGCCGCCGTTTCCTTACTGGCCGACGATCCACAAATCATCGAACAGCTTCACAGCATCCAGGTTTTACTGTTATTGTCAAGAGAAACAGAAAAAATAGACCGCAAGATGAGGGAGGAAATCATTCCACAAATGATAAATAACTCACAACTGATGAATCCGGACTTGAAAATCAGTGAAATCGATATCGAGGAACTGGAAGACAAGAATCCCGACTGGGAAAAGAATATGAAAAAAATAAGCGATACAATCAGGGAACTAGGCGAACTGCAAATGGAAGGAGCAGATACATACATGGGCACTTTTGCCCAGCTGAAAAGCTATCCGTTCTTCCATCAGGCTGCTCACTGGTTTTACCCGTTCGACCGTCAGACACCCGCTATCGCAGCTTTGTTTGCCAGCAACGAAATCAAAGAAAAATCTTTCCTGAACATCATGTTGCAATCACCCACTTTCTGCAACTCTGACAAGTATTCATTCTGCCTGACTCTTCACTCACTGCCATCTGCCCAGCGCAGCATGCTGGCCAGCGACTTGAGCGAACAGAACGAGATGATGCAGGAAACCTTCGACAAAATGCAAAACGACGAGCTGACAATGGAAAAAGCCAATACTGTGGCCCGGCAATACATCCATGACCTGTACCGATTCTTTAAATTGTGGATGTTCAGAAACGAACAACATGATATCTTCACCGACCAGCTGACGCTATGGAAATGCAAAGCCTTACGTCCTCTGATTCTGACAGGGACCCGACAAAAACAAATTGCAGATTTCCTGTTCTCCAAAGATTATCTGTCAGAAGCAGCCGAACTGTATATACAGCTTTCAAAAACCCGGAACGATGATCCGGATATCTGGCAGAAATTAGGATTTGTCTACCAAAAACAAAAGAAATATCCCGAGGCCATTCAAGCCTATACACAAGCAGACTTGCTGAAACCGGAACACATCTGGACCTTGAAACATCTGGCTCAATGCTACAAACGTTCGGGCGATTACGAGAAAGCACTGACTTATTTCCAACGGGTAGAAGAAGCTCAACCGGAAAACCTGAACCTGTTGCTACAGATCGGACAGTGCCTGGCCATCCTCCGCCAGTACGATAAGGCACTGGCATATTTTTTCAAGGTAGAATACCTCGAAAAGGCACCGGCAAACGCACAAAGAGCAATCGGATGGTGCTATTTCATGACTGGCAAATATGCCGAAGCACACCGCTTCTACGAAAAACTGCTGGAAAGCAACGAAACACAGACTTCGGACTGGCTGAACAACGGACATGTATATACAGCCGAAAAAAATATCCCGAAAGCACTGGAGTGCTACCGGGAAGTCATGAAAAACTGTAAGACCCATGATGATTTCCTGAAACTCTATCTGTCGGATAAAGAAGCGATGCAGGAACAAGGAGTTTCGGAAACCACAATCCATCTGATTCCCGATTTATTATAGCAGACACCTGTTTTTATAATGAAAATAGATTCCAAAGAGGATGCTCATCACGCATCCTCTTTTTGTTTCATCATGAAATCAAGCGTTTCTCTCAATCAACAGTTTTCTATATTTCAGTGGAGAAACGCCCTTATATCTCTTAAAAAAACGTGTCAGAGTAGCCTGCTCTGAAAACGACAAATCTTCGGCTATCTGCTGAACGGTCATGTCCGTTTCGGCCAACCTCTTTTCAATTTCCTGAACAAGAGCCTCATTGATCCACGTATGTACTGTCTTATTGGACAGATTTTTAATAACCCGTCTCAAATATTGAGGGGTAACACACAAAGAAGATGCATAAAAAGTAACCGAATGTTCCTGTACGACACACTCAGACAACATTTTCATAAATTGAACATATAATTTCTTTTGACGGTCCGTATACAACGAATCATCCTTGATTTCGTCCTTACCTTTCGAAAAATAATTGGTTACACGAGCTAAGAAAATCCAGATTTGATACCTAAGTATGGTTGTCACGAACTGATTCTGTTCATCCAGAAATACATGCTTAATGTTCAGCAATGCTTCCAGAAAGGCTCCTACATGATTCATCTCTACCGATATGACCGGACAACTTCTTACTTTTAAAATATAATTGACCGTAGCAGGCATTCCTCCTCTTGTCAACCGATCCATGTATTCCTTTGTCATCAGGAGAAAATAAGCATGAAGATTCTCAGAAGCAGACCACAGCGTACAATCTTGTTCATATAAAATATCAGCCAATGTGTATCGTGTAAGCAGCTCTCTCTTTCCTTGTATATCTACTTCCAATTCTCCATCAATCACAAACAAAATGGAATGAAATCCAGTAAGAACTGGCTGAGATCTATTTCTGTTAATCAGTACAGGATCAATCTTCCACAAAGCCACCCCTTCGTCTTCCCATAACAAGACTTCATAAAAACGGATAAATTCTTGAAAGTTCATAAATGTTAAAAAGTTGTTTTCTACGGCTTTAAACATACAAATAACCTCAAGTAAAAAAGACACGATTCGACAAACAGCCTTTTTTTATCGACCAATCGGACCAAATATTTTTTACAGTTTCCAAACAGTCAAGTTATAGTAACAAATCGCCAAAGTAATTATAGAACTTATTCATTTAATTTGCCATAAATTATTTAATCAAATTAAAAAGCTAACAGTTCTAACTAAAAACTTATACTTATGTTTAGAAAAGCTGATTCTATTTATTGTTTGATATTCCTGTTAAGCAGTTCTCCAGGAATAATCAATGCTAAAACGGTTTATTCTACCGATGAAGTCCGCTCCATACGGCAAGATGAAAAGTGTACGGGTATTATCAAAGATGCAACGGGAGAATCCGTCATCGGTGCATCAGTGGTTGTCAAAGGTACCACCAATGGAACCATTACCGGTCTCGACGGAGATTTTACTTTAGACAAAGTAAAAAAAGGAGACATCATTTCCATTTCATTTGTAGGATATGTCACCCAAGAAATAAAATGGAACGGACAACCACTCGACATTACGCTCGTAGAAGATTCCCAAACTCTGGACGAAGTAGTAGTCACAGCCCTAGGAATGAAGCGTGACGCCAAAGCCTTGGGATATGCCATGAAAGAATTGAAAGGAGATGAACTGAACACCAATGTTATCAATCCCGTATCTGCCCTGCAAGGTAAAGTAGCAGGTGTGGACATCAGTCAGTCTGACGGTGGTCTGTTCGGTAGTAACAAGATTCTGATTCGTGGTGCATCTACCTTGAACTCAAACAACCAGCCTATCTATGTAGTGGATGGCGTTATCTTAGATAACAGCGTCTACGAAGGAGATGCAGATTATTCTACCAGCTCAAGTGACTACGGTAACGAATTGAAAAACTTAAACCCTGATGACTTTGAAACCGTATCAGTATTGAAGGGAGCCGCTGCAACCGCACTATACGGCTCACGAGGACTGAACGGTGCCGTAGTCATCACAACCAAATCCGGTAAAGGTAAAAAAGGAATTGGTGTCAATTTCAGTCAGACATTGGGATTTGACATTCTGACTTCCAGTCCAAACTTCCAAAACTCTTACGGAGAAGGATACCTGCCCGGTTATGTATCATACGGTGATAAAGATGAAAACGGAGATTTCTACATTTATAACACCAACCAGTTCTATACCAACGCAAACGGCGATCATACACTGATCAATCATCCGGGAGGATTGGGCTGGGGACCGGCCTACGACGGATCTTCGATAGAATATTATGACGGTACCATGCGTCCTTATGTAGCCTATAAAAATAATTACAAGGATGCCTATCAGACAGGTTTTAATTCGAATACGAACTTTGCCATCAGTGGAGGAAATGACCGGACTACATTCTATACCTCCGTATCCTACAAATATGCAGAAGGAACCACTCCCAATAATACCTTCAACCGTATTTCTCTTTTGGGAAAAGCCTCTCACAAACTGACTGACAAAGTAGAACTGGAAGGAAGTATCTCTTTTGCCAACTCCACACCCAGAAATGCGCAGAAAAATATCGGAGAATATTTTATCGACGGAACCTTTACACGCTCGTATGACTCCAATGATAAAATGAACTATAAAGGCTCACACGGAGGATTGGCCAGCAGCAGTTATGGAGACAAATACGGCTACATGCCGGGAACCAGCCTGTGGTGGTCCATTTATGAAAACGAGTACAAGCAAAAGGAAACATCCGTACGCCCGTCCTTAAAATTAAATGTAGATTTACTGGATTGGTTAAAATTCTCAGCCGAAGGAAATTACAATTATTATTACACCCGTTATGAAAATAAACAAGCAGGTAGCGGATATGCCAACGAAGGTGGTTACTACGGCATTGGAAATACAACAAAAGAACAGACCAATCTGAATGCTACATTCAATGCCAATAAATCATTCGGTGATTTTGAAGTCCACGGGTTCCTGCGTGGTGAATATTATCATTCGTTCTCACAAACCCAAAGTATGAATACCAATGGAGGGCTCATTGCTCACAACCAGTACTTCATTAATAATTCAATGAATGATATAACTTATTCCGCAGGAATTGAAGGTGAAAAAACCATGTTGTCTATAGCAGGACAGGTAGGTGCCAGCTGGAAAGACCAATTGTTCCTGGATATAACCGGACGTAATGACTGGTCTTCTTCACTGGTATACCGCGACGGACACGGAACTTACTCCTATTTCTATCCTTCAGTTTCGGGTTCCTGGCTGATTAGTACGACATTCCGAGATAAACTACCATCATGGATTTCTTTTGCTAAAGTACGTGGGTCATGGGCACAAGTAGGTAATGATACAGATCCTTATATCATCAATACAGCCTACACCCTAAACACATCTACCGTCAACAGCAATAAAGTATACGCTACTTCGTTAAGCAATACAACGTATAGCAATAACCTGAAACCGGAACGAAAGAATTCATGGGAAGTTGGTTTGGACTGGCGCTTTATCAACAACCGGATTGGTATAGATTTTACTTACTATAAAGAAAACACCTACGATCAGATCATGAAGATTGAAGTACCTTCTGTATCAGGTCAGTCATACCAATACGTCAATGCTGGAAATATCCAAAATGCCGGTGTAGAATTAGCTATCAATACGACTCCGATAGAGACCAAAGACTGGCAATGGGATTTGAATTTTACCTACACAAAAAACAATTCCAAAATCATTTCTCTGCATGAAAATGTAGCCGACTATATCATTCTGGCAGGTGAACCGCAATACGGTAACTACCGTATCGCTTCTGTAGCAAAAGTAGGTGGCGAATACGGATTGTTAATCACTGACTCAGCCATCAAATATGATAGCGAAACCGGGCTGCCCGTACTTTCTTACAATACAAGTACCAACAGTGCATACTATACCCGTTCCGGTGAAATCACAGAGATAGGCTCCATCAACCCTGACTTTTTAGGATCAGTGTCAACTTCTTTAAGATATAAGAACTGGACATTGAACGTATCTCTCGACGCTCGCTTCGGTGGTTATGTAGCTTCGTATGGTAGCCGTTACGGTACTGCGTACGGATTTACCGCCAGCTCACTGCAATATCGTGACAGCGAAAACGGAGGTGCTACCTACACTTCCATGTGGGACGGATTGACGTATTCTGACGGAGTGATTCCTGACGGTATTTTCTTGACGGGAACCGCTATTCCACAGCCTGACGGAAGTACTTATACAGTAGGATCCGGAGCCTCATCTACCGGTGAAACATTTAAGGAACTGATGGAAAAAGGCGTCATCGAACCTACACACGCCAGTGCATGGCACTACAGAAACAACCAATGGACAAACCCGTCATACGATTATGGTGTCGTAAATGACACCTGGTATACCAAGCTGAATTACATCGCTTTGCGTGAAGTTTCACTATCATACAGGTTCCCTCAAAGCATGGCTAATAAAATTAAAGCCAAAGGCCTGAGTCTAACGGCTACCGGACGTAATTTGGGATATTTGCTGAATTCCATGCCTAACGGCGAAAATCCAGAATCAGTCCGTGGTACCTCTGCAGGTGAATTCCGTGTCCGCAGCTTCGATGGAGTAACATCCAGCTTTACTTTGACTATCAATGCCAGTTTCTAACCGATCAGGTTTAATTTCATCAACTAAAAGAGTTTAAGACATGAAAAAATTGAAATATCATAAATCAATCTTATCAGCAGCACTTGTGGGAGCCACATTATGCCTTGCCAGCTGTAACGATGATTTCACGGAAACCAACCAATCGAAGGATTCCGTTGTGACAGCCGACCCTACATACTTGTTTGCCCAAGCTGTATTAGAGTTTGAACCATCATCTTATATGCTATGGTTTGCCAATGCTCCGGGATTCTACTATGCCAATCAAACAGCCGTTCCGTCTGGAAGTATAACCGATGATGTAGTAGAAGGATCAGAAAGACAAGGCATCCAAAGCATTTCAGTACTAAGCTATGTCAACGCACTGAAATACGAACGTTCACAGATGAGCGAAGAAGAAAGTGCACAATACGAAGGCGTAGCAGCGGCCATGGATGTACTATCCGTTTATTTAGGAATCTACGATACTGACATCTGTGGAGACATTCCGTTTACAGAAGCAGCCAATGCCCGTTACGGTGGTACTTTGACCCCAAAATACGATCGTGTTAAAGATTTGTATGAATTATGGCTGACCATGTTGGATAATGCCATTGAAACATTCACGAGTTCAAGCGACCAAATAGATTTGGGAACACAAGATGTCATCTACAACGGCGACTGGAACAAATGGGCCAAACTTGCCAACTCCATAAAACTGAAAATTGCCGTCCGACTGATTTTCCAGGATTATGAAAAAGCTCAATCCATCGTTCAGGAAGTAATTTCAGCTTCTTGTGGAGTATTAGACGGCGAAGATGATGATTTTCTTTTTCACAAAGCGGATGCCAATAACAGCTCCAACGATTACGTATACCATTGGAACAACACAACTCTCTGGTACAGCGGAACACATGCATCACAGCCGCTTATCGATCTCATGCTGAAAAATCAGGATCCACGCATACGATTCATTTATGAAAAGAATGACTGGAATTCCAAAGTCATCGATTACTTCCTTGCCAATAACCGTAAAGATGACATCCCTTCCTTTATTCTTGAAAATGTAGAAACTGAAACAGTAAACGGAGTAGAAACATTCAAATCCTGGAAAGGATTGGGAGAACCGTGGGTACGCTATTACGGACTTCCGGTAGCTTACAATGCACAAGCCTATGCATCTCAATACGGAGACTGGTTCAACTACAGCACCAATACATTGGCCGGAGGAAAGACCTACCGTCCTTATTCACGTTATCAGGAAGAAATGATACGAGGCCGAAATGATTTTACCCTGCCAACCATTCCTGACGGACCAGTCATCGAAGATACCAATGACCAGCCTTGGTATGGCATGTATATGACAACAGCCGAAGTTAATCTATACCTGGCAGAATTTGCAATATACGGAGTAAGCGGATTACAGGACGCTTCAACCTATTTTAATAAGGCCGTTAAAGCTTCGGTAGAAGAATATGACAGACTTGCCAGTCTGAACAGAATTCCCTATTATGGTACAACATACGATTATGACAGCCATGAAAAAGCCATCGATCTGCAAAGCGGAGAAATAGAAACCATGATGTCACATGAAGATTATCAGCTAACCGGAAACAAAGAACTCGATCTGGAAAAGATTTTCATTCAAGAAATCCTCCATTTCACTTTCCAGCCTGTCGATCAGTTTGCTACGGGAAGACGTTCGGGAGTTCCCAAATTCAATTCAACGATTTGGGCGCGAGAAGATTATTCTGACAACAATATGCCTGCCAGTTATTATCCACGAAGAACTTCCGTTACTGATCCGTCACCAACAGATCTGATGTACGATCAGATTATGCAATCGTATGAAAATCAAGGATTCTCAACATCAATGTCTAAAGGAATCCTGAATTCTGAAAGATTATGGCAAGACGAAGGCGCACCTCAATGGGGTGAAGGACCTGTGATACCATAAAAATAAATCAATACCCTAACACGTATTGAAATTAATAACTCTATTAATAATGGCCGGAAGAAATACAAAAACATAAATCTCTTCCGGCCATTTTTTTCAACCAATCTACAGGCAAAAAACTTTAAATTCGACAAATGCCTCTTTTTTATCGACCAATCAGATAAAGCCCGTTTTACAGTTTCCAAACCGACAAGATATAGTTTAAAAACGATAAGATACATACACGACAAAATCCTTTACTTTGCAGCATAGAAAGATATACGAATTGTTCATATAGCCAAAGTCCTCATTATTAGTGACGGACATCCTATATAAAGGTTGAAAAAGAAGTTTTAACATAGTTGATTTATTTTAAGTTAGAGAGAATAAATCAGGGCCGGGAGACATGCTGTGAAGCAAGTCTCCCGGTTTCCCTTTATTCCCATCATAACCAATTTTCTCCTGACATTTACCTTCACTTAAAAAAACACGACACACAATAGACAAATTGAAAAACTATATTTTCTTTTACTCCTCCTGCCTTTTGTTTATTTTTGCCTCCAAATTCTACGAATATGAACTTTTACATCCGAAAAGCAATACCGGCCGACCTGAACCGGCTCATGGAAATATTTTCAATAGCCCGACAATTTATGCAGGCATCCGGAAACCCGAACCAATGGATTAACGGGTATCCACAACAGGAACAAGTAACGAAGGATATAGATTCAGGCCATTGTTACGTCGTGGTAAATGAATCCAATCAGCCCATTGCTACCTTCTGCCTCATAAAAGGACCAGATCCTACCTACAGTTACATTGAAGACGGGAAGTGGCCAAACGATCATCCGTATTACGTAATACACCGCTTGGCCTCCGACGGTAGTTACCATGGAATAGGGAAATATTGTTTCGACTGGTGTTTCAGCCAGTACCCATGCCTGCGAGCAGATACCCATGCCGACAACAAAGTGATGCAACATGTCCTGGATCAAAGTGGTTTCTCACGTTGCGGTATCATATATGTAACCAACGGAACTCCCCGCATTGCTTACCAGAAAGAATAACCCTACAGCTGCATTTTGACAATTTGACGGGTTTTATACGAGGCATTTCGGCTTTTTACAGTAATTTTTTGTATCTTTGCCGAGCAATTCTGCATAACAAACAAAAACTAGGTATAAGTACATGATTACAGTTTCGAATGTAGCCGTACAATTTGGTAAAAGAGTATTGTACAACGATGTGAATCTGAAATTCACCAACGGTAATATTTATGGTGTCATCGGCGCAAACGGTGCCGGTAAATCTACTTTTCTGAAAGTGATTTCGGGAGAGCTGGAACCGACAAAAGGAAGTGTAACCCTCGGACCGGGCGAACGCCTGTCGGTTTTGAATCAGGACCACTTTAAATTTGATGAATATACGGTACTCGATACCGTTCTGATGGGGCATACCGTACTTTGGGATATTATGAAACAGCGTGAAGCATTGTATGCCAAAGAAGATTTTACCGATGAAGACGGTATCAAGGCAGCGGAACTGGAAGAAAAGTTCGCAGAACTGGAAGGGTGGAATGCAGAAAGCGATGCAGCAATCCTGCTGAGCGGACTGGGTATCAAAGACGACAAGCACTATTCACTGATGGGAGACCTGAGTGGTAAGGAAAAAGTACGCGTCATGCTGGCACAAGCTCTCTTCGGCAATCCGGACAACCTGCTGCTGGATGAGCCTACCAACGACCTGGATATGGACACTGTAACCTGGTTGGAAGAATATCTTTCCAATTTTGAACACACTGTGCTGGTAGTAAGCCATGACCGACACTTCCTGGATTCAGTATGTACACACACCATCGACATCGATTTCGGTAAAATAAATATGTTTGCCGGAAACTACAGTTTCTGGTACGAATCCAGCCAGCTTGCTTTGCGCCAGCAGCAGAATCAGAAAGCCAAGGCCGAAGAAAAACGCAAGGAACTGGAAGAATTTATCCGCCGTTTCTCTGCCAATGTAGCCAAGTCAAAACAGACAACCAGCCGAAAGAAAATGCTGGAAAAACTGAATGTGGACGAAATCAAACCATCTTCCCGCAAATATCCGGGTATCATCTTTACCATGGACCGTGAGCCGGGTAACCAGATTCTGGAAGTTTCTGGACTGAAGGCAGCTACCGAAGACGGAACCGTATTGTTCAGCGATGTAAACTTTACAGTAGAGAAGGGAGACAAGATTGTATTCCTGAGCCGCGACCCGCGTGCCATGACAGCTTTCTTCGAAATCATAAACGGAAACCGGAAAGCACAGGCCGGACATTACAACTGGGGAGTGACCATCACCACCGCCTACCTGCCACTTGACAATACAAGTTTCTTTGAAAGTGACCTGAATCTGGTAGACTGGCTGAGTCAGTACGGCGAAGGAAACGAAGTCTACATGAAAGGTTTCCTGGGACGCATGCTGTTCTCCGGCGAAGAAGTCCTGAAAAAAGTAAACGTACTTTCAGGAGGTGAGAAGATGCGTTGTATGATTGCCCGTATGCAATTGCGCAATGCCAACTGCCTGATTCTGGATACACCGACCAACCACCTGGATCTGGAGTCTATCCAAGCTTTCAACAACAACTTGAAGACATACAAAGGAAATATCCTGTTTTCTTCTCACGACCACGAATTTATCGAGACAGTTGCCAACCGTATCATCGAGCTGACACCAAACGGTATCATCGACAAAATGATGGAGTACGACGAATACATCACTTCAGACCATATCAAGGAGATGCGTGCCCGTATGTACGGCGACAACAACTGATATCCCGGTACATCAAAGATATTCACTACCGAACGATAAGGGGAGCAAGTCTTTTGTTCCCCTTATTTCGTATATGTCCTGACGGCTGTACAGCAGAATCCGGATCGGATGCCTGTAACGCTGTTCGGTTTCCAGCATAACCTGCCTGCAGGCACCGCAGGGAGGTATCGGAGATTCCAGAAATCCTTTCTCATTTCGTGCCGCAATAACCAACGTATCTACTGCCTCATCCGGATACCGGGAATTGGCATAAAACAACGTAGTACGTTCGGCACAAAGCCCCGAAGGATACGCCGCATTCTCCTGATTGGACCCGGTAACGATTACACCATTCTGCAGACGGACAGCCGCTCCCACCGAAAATTTGGAATAAGGAGCATAGCTGCGACGGGTTGCTTCGATAGCCGCATCTGTCAGTTCACGATCTGTTTCACTCAGCTCTTCGTACCGGTACACCCGAATACGGATATTCAGTTCTATTTCTTTCATAATAGGTCAAACAATTGGTGAATGAACAAATCTACAGAAAAAATCAGAAAATTCCTACTCCAGTTCCTGCGTACATACCGCTGTTTTTCCTGAAAAATCACATTTTTAAAATTCTTTCACCCTTTCCATCGGTGAATCTTTATACCTTTGTAAACGATGTAATTACTTAAAGAATGAAACGATATATCTTATTAGGAATATTCTGCCTGCTTGGAAGCATACTTACGACTTCTGCCCAACGGCGTAACAAAGCTTACGAAGAATACATCCACAAATACCGCGAGCTGGCCGTCCATGAAATGAAACGCTACCGCATTCCGGCCAGTATCACGCTGGCCCAAGGTCTGCTGGAATCAGGAGCCGGAAAAAGTACACTGGCCCGAAAGTCGAACAACCATTTCGGTATCAAATGCGGAAGAGACTGGGACGGAAGGAAAGCCTACCATACCGACGACGCTCCCAACGAATGTTTCCGCGCATACAAACACCCGAAAGACTCCTACGAAGACCATTCCAAGTTTCTACGAACCAAAACAAGATACGCTTTCCTGTTTGATTTAAAAGTAACAGACTACAAAGGATGGGCACGCGGACTAAAAAAAGCAGGTTATGCTACCGACCCAAGATATGCCAACCGACTGATTGACATCATTGAACTGTATGACCTGCATGAATATGACCGGAAAGGAAACGTAAACTGGGCCAAAGAATTTCCCAACCCCCACCAGCCTTATCTGGCAAACGACCTGCTGTACATCATAGCCCGCAAGGGAGATACATTCAAATCGATAGCCAAGGAGTTCGATCTCAGCAAGAAAAAAGTACGCACGTTCAACGAACTTCCCAAAGACTTTCAGTTCAGGGGAGGAGAAATTATCTACCTGGAAGAGAAACACAAACATGCTACCAACGGTTTTATAAGCTGCAAGGTTTATCCGGGAGATTCCATGTATACCATTGCCCAACGTTACGGCGTACAACTGAAATACCTATACCGTCTGAACGATATGAAACCGGAAGACGGAGTTCCTCCGGTAGGTTCCATCATCTGGTTGCAATAAAAGCCAGAAATAACCGGAACAACGGCTCTTGTCACTCGTGGTGATAAGGGCCGTTGTTCAATATGGTAAAGGCCCGATACAGCTGTTCTACAAAGATCAGACGTACCATCTGATGCGAGAAAGTCATCTTCGAAAGCGAGATCTTGTCTTGTGCCACGGCATATACTGCCGGAGAAAATCCGTAAGGACCTCCGATGATAAACACCAGTCTCTTGTTGACCGTATGCATCTTCCGCTCTATCCAGCCGGCAAATTCCATCGAACGGAATTCCTTTCCATGCTCGTCCAGCAATACCGGTACATCACCCGGCTGGAGCGCTTTCAAAATCAGCTCTCCTTCCTTCTCCTTCTGTTGTTCCATGCTGAGGCTTTTGGTATTTTTCAGTTCCGGTATGACTTCGAGATCGAAAGATGCGTAATGCTTGGTACGCTCCACATAATCGTTGATGGCCGTAACGTAATGTTTCTCAACGGTCCTGCCTACTACAAGTAATGTAAATTTCATGATTCTTTTTCGTTTGTTTTAACAACGGTTCCTTTTGCAAAGATACGAATAATCCTTACCTTTGTTGCATATTCATGAATTGAATCAAACTAATTATAATACAGAAAATATGGACGAAAAAGTTGTTAAAGATTTAATCGATCGCCTGATTGACCTTTCATTTGCTGAAGACATAGGCGATGGAGACCATACTACCTTATCTTGCATTCCTGCCGATGCCATGGGAAAATCAAAACTGCTGATCAAGGAAGAAGGCATCCTGGCCGGTATCGAAGTAGCCAAAGAAGTATTCCGCCGATTCGATCCGGACATGAAGGTTACCGTTTACATCAACGACGGAGCACACGTAAAACCGGGTGACGTGCCAATGATTGTAGAAGGAAAAGTCCAGTCTCTGTTGCAGACCGAACGTCTGATGCTGAACATCATGCAGCGCATGAGCGGTATTGCGACCATGACTCACCGATATGTAGAACGCCTGAAAGGTACGCACACCCGTGTATTGGATACCCGTAAGACAACTCCGGGCATGCGTGTACTGGAAAAAATGGCAGTCAAGATTGGAGGCGGAGTCAACCACCGTATCGGCCTGTTCGATATGATTCTGCTGAAAGACAATCATGTTGATTTTGCCGGCGGTATCGACAAGGCCATCCTCCGCGCAAAGGAATACTGCAAGGAAAAAGGAAAAGACCTGAAAATTGAAATCGAAGTACGTAACTTCGACGAACTGCAGCAAGTTCTTGATTTGGGAGGAGTAGACCGTATCATGCTCGATAATTTTACCCCTGAGAATACCCGCAAGGCCGTAGAAATGGTAGCCGGTCGTTACGAAATAGAATCTTCCGGAGGTATCACCTACGATACGCTGCGCGATTATGCTGAATGCGGTGTAGACTTCATTTCGGTAGGCGCATTGACTCACTCAGTCAAAGGCCTGGACATGAGCTTTAAAGCTTGTTGATAAGCCATTGAACATCATTATTAATTCATACCAAAGCGCATGTATTTGCCGGATACTCATATCCTCCGAATACCATGCGCTTTTTCAAATCAACTAAAACGTAAAAGATATGTTGGTAAAAAACTTATGCAAAGTGGGATTCGTAGCATGTGTACTATGCGCCGGAACTACTTCTGCACAGGCACAGGACTGGAAGTCCATTCTTTCAGGAGTCGCAAACACCGTGGCAGAAAAGGTAACCGGAGTAAGTACATTCTCACTGGAAGGAACCTGGACGTATGTAGGCCCCGACTGTAAATTCGAAAGCGATAACGTACTGGCTAAAGTAGGCAGTGAAATAGCTGCTAAAAAAGTAGAGACAGAGATGAGTAACATCCTGTCGAAAATCGGATTCAAAGAAGGAGTTACCTATGTATTCAATGCCGACGGAACTTACGAGTCCACCGTCAACGGACGTACAACTCAGGGAACCTATACTTACGATTCAAGCACCAATGAACTGGCCTTGAAAACCAAATTAGGCTATACATTCAATGCAACGGTATCCAAATCTATTGAAAACTCCAACAACATCAGCCTGCTGTTTAATGCCGACAAACTGATGTCACTGGCACAGACTGTTTCCAGCGCATTGAAAAGTTCGGCAACCAATACCCTATCCACCCTTTTGGGACAGTACGACGGTATGAAAATCGGATTCGAGCTGCAAAAAAAGAACTGACAACGGCACATTGAACTAAAAAAGCGGAACCTCCCTTTCGGAAAGGCTCCGCTTTCTATTTTGAGTCTGTCATGTGTTTAGTTTCTGAATGCCAAAGCACCGTTGTGACATTCTACAATGATAGGTTTGCTCCGGTCTACTTCCTGTGCCAGCAACTTCTTTGACAAGTCGTTCAGCAAATAGCGCTGGATAGCACGTTTTACCGGACGGGCACCGAATTCGGGATCATAACCCGCATTGGCCAAGAAGTCAACAGCCTCGTCCGTCATCTGCAACGTAACTCCGTTATCCTTCAACATCTTCTGGATACCGTTAATCTGCAAGCGGACAATCTGTTCAATCTGCGGCTTGTTCAACGGCTGGAACATGATGGTCTCATCGATACGGTTCAGGAATTCCGGACGGATGGTCTTCTTCAGCATGTTCATCACTTCCTTCTTGGTTTCTTCTACAATCTGGTCGTGGTTCTGGTCATTGATCTTTTCAAACTGACTCTGGATGTAGGCACTACCCAAATTGGAAGTCATGATGATGATGGTGTTCTTGAAGTTCACCGTACGTCCTTTGTTATCGGTCAGACGTCCGTCATCCAATACCTGAAGCAAGATATTGAATACATCCGGATGCGCCTTTTCGATTTCATCGAACAATACTACGGAATATGGTTTCCGTCGTACGGCTTCGGTCAGCTGACCACCTTCATCGTAACCTACGTATCCCGGAGGCGCACCGATCAGACGTGACACGGTATGCTTTTCCTGATACTCACTCATATCGATACGCGTCATCAGCGATTCATCATCGAACAGGTATTCTGCCAGTGCCTTGGCCAGCTCGGTCTTACCGACACCCGTCGTACCCAGGAAGATGAATGAACCAATCGGACGTTTCGGATCCTGCAGACCGGCACGGCTACGACGAACGGCGTCGGCTACGGCTTCGATGGCCTCATCCTGTCCGATGACCCGCTTGTGAAGTTCATCCTCCAGGTGAAGCAGTTTCTCTCTCTCGCTCTGCAGCATCTTGCTGACCGGTATTCCCGTCCAACGTGATACGACATCCGCAATATCTTCGGCCGTTACTTCTTCCTTGATCAAGGCATTGTCACCCTGCTTCTTCTTCAAGTCCTCTTGAATGGATTTGATTTCATTCTCCAGTGCCTGAAGTTTACCGTAACGGATTTCAGCCACCTTTCCATAATCGCCTTCACGTTCTGCCTTGTCGGCCTCGAACTTCAACTGTTCGATTTCCTTCTTGTTCTGCTGAATCTTGTTCACCAGTTCCTTCTCACTCTGCCATTTGGCCTTGTAAGAGGTTTCCTGTTCCTTCAGTTCCGCAATTTCCTTATTCAGTTGAGCCAGCTTGACTTCATCTTTTTCACGCTTGATGGCCTCACGTTCGATTTCCAACTGCTTCAACCGACGTTCGATTTCATCCAATTCCTCCGGCAGTGAATCACGTTCCATACGCAACTTGGCAGCGGCCTCATCCATCAGGTCGATGGCCTTATCCGGCAAGAAACGTTCGGTAATATACCGGTTACTCAACTCTACCGCTGCAATGATGGCCTCATCCTTGATTCGTACCTGATGATGGTTTTCGTACCGTTCCTTCAGTCCACGCAAGATAGAGATTGAGCTGGCAATATCCGGTTCGTCTACCATAACGGTCTGGAACCGGCGTTCCAATGCCTTATCCTTCTCAAAGTATTTCTGATACTCATCAAGGGTTGTAGCACCGATACTTCTCAGTTCACCACGAGCCAGGGCCGGTTTCAGAATATTGGCGGCATCCATGGCGCCTTCACCTTTACCTGCACCTACCAGGGTATGGATTTCATCGATGAACAGGATGATGTTTCCGTCAGATTTCGTTACTTCATTAATAACCGACTTCAGACGTTCCTCGAATTCACCTTTGTATTTGGCTCCGGCTACGAGGGCACCCATATCCAGTGAATAAAGCTGCTTGTTCTTCAGGTTTTCCGGAACATCGCCCCTCAGAATACGTTGTGCCAGTCCTTCCACGATGGCTGTCTTACCGGTACCCGGTTCACCGATCAGGATCGGATTGTTCTTCGTACGACGGCTCAGAATCTGCAATACCCGACGGATTTCCTCATCACGTCCGATTACCGGATCAAGCTTTCCGCTTCGTGCAGCTTCTATCAGGTTGATGGCATATTTATTCAGTGACTGATACGTATCTTCACTTGACTGCGAAGTGACTTTCTGTCCCTGACGCAGTTCCTGAATGGCAGCCCGCAATTCCTTTTCGGTCAATCCGGCATCCTTCAGCATGGTAGATACGGTACTTTTCACATTCAGCAATGCCAGCAGCAAAGCCTCCAGCGAAACGTATTCGTCGCCCAGTTCCTTCGAATAATCAACAGCTTTCTGCAACACCTCGTTGGCATCACGGCTTAAGTACGGCTCACCGCCTGATACCTTTGGCAGCGAAGCGATCTGCTTGTCCAGGACCGTTGCGATCTGTTGTCCGTTAATGCCAAGTTTCTGGAAAATGAAGTTAGTCACATTTTCACCGACCTTCAGCACACCCGCCAGCAGATGTTCCGGTTCGATGGCCTGCTGTCCCTGGCGTTGTACCAGATTGACTGCTTCCTGAACCGCTTCCTGCGATTTGATTGTAAAGTTGTTAAAGTTCATATAATGTCTCCTTTCTTATTTTCTGTTCTTACTAATGAACCTGCTTCCGCCCCCGGATCATTTTCCGGTTTCGGAAATCAAATTCGATAAAGTATTATCAAATAGTTTGCCATTCCGTAAACATCGCCGCATATCTGTCTAAATGTCAGTCAATTACCATTTTTACATGAAAAATTGTCCGGATAAAGAACAATATGTCAGCTTCCGGAAAATCTTTTTTGTTTCTGTATTTTCCTCTTTTATTTTGGGGGGATAACTTAAGTTATTATCTTTATACCCCAAAATCAAGAATATATGGAAAAGAAAATACCTTTTGCTCCTTATGTAATGCTGGTCGATTCTTCTTATCTGGACAGAGTAGGCAGCGATCTGGCCGCTCATTTTGCCCCCATTGTAAAACGTCAGCTTCCTAAAGCCGACCTGGCCGCACTCTTGGAATACCTGGCGCTGGACGCAGGCATGCAACCGGGAAAGAACGAAATACAAGTGATATTCATTTATGAAGCCAAAGAAGAAATCATGAAGTTCTGTACGCCTTCAAACCTGGAAAAAGAACTTCATAACGTAGCATTCCAAAGCCAGCTGGGCGAATTCTCTCTATATGCTTTCCAACCGTCGGGAATGGCCAGCCGGGAAGACCTGTTCCGTGAATCGCTGATGCTGATGACCGAGTCCAGCGAAATACAGAAAGCCATCCTTGTACCGGACGAAGACGTGTATGGAAATTCACTGGACAAGCTGATTGGCTCGATGAAACACCCGTCCGAAGTAACGGTCTTTGGCATGAATCCTCCGGCACAAGAAGCCGCTTACCGTTTCGAACTGCTGGGATTCTCCATCCTGCAATCGCTGGGTATCCGTTCCGAGGAGCTTTAACAGTTTGTTTATCTAATACTTCATAACCGTGTCTGATTTCCGTCTGAAAGCCTTTTACAGCGTAGCCAAGAACCTGAGCTTTACGAAAGCCTCCCAGGAACTCTTTGTAAGCCAGCCCGCCATCACCAAGCACATCCGCGAGCTGGAAAGCCTGTATCAGGTACGTCTGTTCAACCGGATGGGCAGTAAGATTTCGCTGACAGAAGCCGGAACAGTCCTGCTGGAACACTGCGAACGGATTCTGGCCGAATATCGCCGGCTGGAATACGACATGCATCTATTAAATAAGGAGTACGTAGGCGAACTCCGCCTGGGAGCCAGTACGACGATTGCCCAATACGTACTTCCTCCCGTTCTGGCCCGTTTTACCGAGAAATACCCGAAAATAACGGTTTCACTGATCGATACCAATTCCCGGAACATCGAAACCGCCCTCCAGCAGCACACCATCGATTTAGGCATGGTAGAAGGAGTATTCCGGCTGCCGAGCCTGAAGTACGAACCGTTTCTCTGCGACGAGCTGGTTCCGGTAGTAGCCACTGACTGTCCCATCGGACAATCGGGCGAGATTTCGCTGGAAGAATTCAAACAGGTACCGCTGGTACTCCGTGAACGTGGTTCCGGCACCCTGGACGCCATCGAACTGGCTCTGGCCGAACAGCACCTGAAGCTTTCGTCACTGAACGTACGGATGTATCTGGGCAGCACGGAAAGCATCAAGTCTTTTTTACGTTACAGCCACAGCATGGGCATTGTATCCATAACCGCTCTTGCGAAAGAACTGAAAGAAGGAAGTTTCCGGATTGTAGACATTGCCGGCCTTCAGTTCAAGCGACACTTCTGTTTTGTTTCGGCCCAAGGTCAGGAAGCGGAAACCGTTGTACACTTCATGCGCTTTCTTCAGCAACAGTTATAATGTCTCGCATTTCTTTTTGACAGCCCCCAAAAACAATCCATCTGAAAAACAAACGTTCGTTTGATTTAAAATACGAGCATGTTTAAACTCATTCGTCCGGACGTTTTAAATGGAACACGAGCATGTTTTGCTGCAAACGTCCAAACGTTTTTCCACTCCTTTCATTTTCCTGCAATTTTTCTGCATTTTTTTCATTCGAATGCTTGCCAAATCAAATTCTTGTTATACCTTTGCACTTGTAAACATCACAACGGGGTATTAGCTCATCTGGCTAGAGCGCGACACTGGCAGTGTCGAGGTGAGCGGTTCGAGTCCGCTATGCTCCACAAAAAACGTCCTTGAGTATCGCTATTCAAGGACGTTTTTTTATTTTCACTGGCTCGCCTGACAGAACTTATAAAAAAGCTGTTCATTCTAAAGCAACCGCTGCTCGGCAAAATATTTCCAGAGAGGAGCCGCCATCAGCGACTGCCGGATCTGGTCGTTCACCAGCAGTCCTCGAACTTCCTCCAAAGTAAGCAGGTGGATGGAAATATCTTCGGTAGCTTCTTGGTGAGGTGCTGACACACGCTCTACTCCGGTCGCCACAAAACAATGGGTAAGATTCGTCATCGTACTGGTATTGCCCGAAATGGTCATGTGCGGCGTCCACACTCCCCCACCGAATCCTGTTTCCTCCAGCAGTTCCCGCTGAGCCGCTTCGAGCGGAGTTTCCCCTTTCTCACAAACACCGGCACAAATTTCATACCCAATCCATTGCAATCCGTGACGGTACTGACGTTCCATCAGAAACTTCCCGTCAGTCGTAATAGCTATCACATTCACCCAGTCGGGATATTCCAATACATAATATTCATCCATCACAACCCCACTCGGCAAACGGACCTTATCTTTCCGGGCTGTCAGCCAAGGGCGACGAATAAGGTATTCACTGTCCAACACCTTCCATTTCTTATCTTCATCAGAAAATTCGTTTTTCATACTTCTGTTTTTTTATTCCTGTTCCAAAATCTTCATCGCTATATCCATGTAACGGACAATATCGGTAGTAAGTTCGCGTACATACACATCCGAACGCTTATGCCCCAAACGAACCACAATGGCATTCCGGCTGGGAATGGCAATGATGTATTGCCCCAACATCCCCCGCATGTACGGATTCACCTGATCACGGTAATGCATCACCCACACCTGATACCCGTAATAATTCAGACTGTCCTTTCCCCACTGATCTTTCAAGTAAACAGCCGGCGACAAGGCTTCCTTCATGTAGCGTTCAGAGACAAGCTGCCTGCCGTTCCAGTCACCTTTCCGGAGCATCAGCCGGGCAAAACGGGCAGCATCGCGGGCCGTGGTATGAAAACAGCAGAATGCCTTCTCATCCCCCTGTTCCTTATCGAGCAGCCAGAAAGCATCCTGTCCGGCCAGCATGGGTTGCCATAATTTCTGCTCGGCATATTCGCTCAATGTCACTCCGGTAGCAGCCTCCAGCACAAAAGCCAGCAACTGGGTCTCACCACTCCGATAAGAATATTGTACTCCCGGTTCATCAACTACATCCAGGTTCATCACCAGATTGTACAAATCGTTTCCGTAATAACCATGTGTGGTAACCGAAAACAACGAAGCGTACGCCTCATCCCAATCCATACCGCCACTCATGGTCAGCAAGTCACGGATAGTCACCTCCTGCTGCCGGCCCTTTGTGTAGGCAGGCAGGTAATCGCACACCTTATCATCCACACTTCGGATAAATCCTTCATCGATGGCAACTCCAACCAGTAGCCCGACAATGGTCTTCGTACAAGAATACAGATTGGAGGTCAACGAATCGTTCCATCCTCCGAAATAACGTTCATACAAGATACTGTCATTCCGGATGACCAGAAACGAAACGGTTTTCAGCTCCGCCAGATAAGCCGAATCTTCGGGTTCCATCCGATACGTATTGTAGCAGTCAGACTGATACCAATCCCAGCAGGAATCCGGTGCATGAACCGTATGCCGGTGAAAAAGTTCCAGATCGTCGATGGTGGGATAGAGATGAATCAGTGCCTGACGGGCATAGTAAGGCAGGCAGCAGAATGTAATTCCTGCCACTGCCAATATGATGATGATTCCGGTTATTATCCAATGTTTCTGTTTCATTTATCAAATAAAAGAAGATTCTGGTAGCTTTTACTTTTTCTTTTGGCCGTCCAAAAGAAAAAGATAACAAAAAGAAAAACCGCCGGCTCCCGTTATGAAACGGCTACGAAACGTTTCCCGTCGGAAGCGCAGGAACTCGCTTCGCTCAAACAGCCTGCACTTCTATTCGCCGGACTCCGCTTCTCCGCTTTATCGCTTCAAAACTAAGGCCGGAAAATTTTACTATGACTGAAATCCTTTACCCAAAATTTTTCAAAGAAAATCTTACTCCTTGAAGAATTTCTTCTTGTAATAAGATTCCGCAGTATACAACGCTGCTGCCGGATTGTTTCCCGTCACCCGATCCTTTGTTACCAAAGTCGTAACATACGCGTCAGAATATTTATAAAACAGGCTGTCATGTCCCACACAAAGCCCGATCACCACATTCAGGTCGGTATGCGCTTCGTTCAGTAAACGTGCCTGCATAATGGGATTACACATGGCCGCTCCTATCTGTTCACATTCCTTGGGAATTCCCATCGAACTCTTGGACTGTCCGGCCACCTTACAAATAACCGAATACGGTTCAAAACCATTTGCCTTCAGAATACGTGCAAATATCCGGGCTTCACGTATCAGCCCGATACAATTGGCTATTCCTATCCGACTGGCCTTAATCTTCCGTGCAAATTCCATAATTTCCTGCACACGCGTCCACTGGCAATATCCCTCGAATTCCACTTCCGCACTGGCAATCATGATTTCACGGTTCCGTCCCTCGTCATAACGTTCCAAAGCCCATTCCCGGTCTTCCTCTTTCAGGTGAGTCGTCAGACAAAAATCCGGATACGTACGGGTCTTGAACTTACAGTTCTGTGTTCCACAATCTACACAGGTATGCAATTCTTCTTTTTCCATCATATTTTATATCATTAAGTTGTTCTGCAAAAGTACATTTTTCCCTCTAAAAAAACCTTTTCTCATCCACGAGGATTCGTCAAATGTATACAAAATCCAGCTAACTCATCCCATATATTCAAAGGAATTGCTTACTTTTGCATATATAATAGAAAATGACAAGCCATGCAAAAGAGCGAACAAACGACACTTGAATTTCCCGATTTATCCCATTCCATGGGAGAAGGACTGGGTATCAGGTTCGAAGAAATGAAAGAAGGATTTGTCAAAGCGACCATGCCCGTAGACCATCGTACCTGTCAGCCTTTTGGCATATTAAACGGAGGGGCTTCGCTGGCTTTGGCCGAAATAGTAGCCGGACACGGCTCTGTACCCTTATGCTCTCCCGAACAAATACCTTGCGGAATTCAGGTAAGCGCCAACCACCTGCGGATGGTTCCTGTGGGAAGCCATGTCATCGCCACCGGAACTCTCATACACCGGGGACGTACGACCCATATCTGGAATGTTGACATCACCGACCCCGACGGAAAACTGGTGTCGACAGCCCGAATCGTCAATCAATTAGTAAAGAAACGCTCATGATCATACCCGAAAAAACGCTTCAAGCACAAATTCATGAACTGACACAAAGCCGTTGCAGCTTTGCCCTCTACCGCCTGCCATGGACCGACGAACCGATTCTCGTCATGCAACGAGAAGGAGAAGCGGAGACCTTACAACAACTGACTGAACTGAATGAAAAAGAAGGATTTGTCATGGCCCCGTTCCAGGTTACAGACGAACATCCCATTGTACTTATCCGACCGGACATAGTCGCTCATGAATGGACAGCTATCGGCATGGCCCTAAAAGATTTACCGGAATTCGAGCCGGCAGAAGAAAACAGTCAACTGGAACTGATACAGACAGAAGAGTCCTTGAAAGACCTGTACAAAGCAGCCTTTAACCGCTTCATAAGTCCGCTGAAAGAAAAGAAATTCCAGAAACTGGTACTCTCGCGTCATTACACAACTGTCCTGAAAGAAGATTTTCAGCCGTTGGCAACGTTTATCAAAGCATGCAACAGCTATCCGCGCATGATGATTTCTCTTTGCCATACGCCCCAAACCGGAACCTGGATAGGAAGCACACCGGAAATTATCCTGAGCGGACAGGAAGAACAATGGCACACTGTAGCACTGGCAGGTACAATGCCTATGCAAGGCGATGTCATGCCGACCGAATGGAGTTCCAAAAATAAGGAAGAACAGGCATACGTAGGTGACTACATCCGAAAAACAATAAAAAAATTCGGGAATAAACTAACCGAAAAAGGGCCGTATACCGCCCGTGCCGGACAACTGGTTCATCTGAAGACCGATTTTCATTTTTCCTTAAAAGATACCAGACATCTGGGAGACATTCTGTATGAACTCCATCCTACTCCCGCCGTATGCGGATTACCGAAACAGCAAGCATACGAATTCATACCTGCCAACGAGGGAGGAGACCGAAGTTATTATTCCGGAATCATCGGCTGGCTGAATCCAAGCGGACACACCAGTCTTTATGTCAACCTCCGTTGCATGCACATCATCGGGACTCAGGCTACTCTCTATGCCGGCGGAGGTATCCTGGCTTCTTCTACGGCCGATACCGAATGGGAAGAAACCCAACAGAAAATGAACACCATGCGTAACATTCTATAATTTTTAACCAGAAAATCTCTGCGTATGTATACAGACAAGAAAAGTATTCTGCAACTGGCTGTGCTTCTGAAAGCACACGGCATCCGAAAAATCGTACTTTGTCCGGGAAGTCGTGACATTCCCATCATCCAGACACTGGCAAATATTCCTGATTTCACCTGTTATCCCGTTACAGACGAACGGAGTGCAGGGTTCTTTGCTATCGGACTGGCCCTTCACGGAGGAAGCCCTGCCGCTGTATGCTGCACTTCGGGAACAGCGTTGCTGAACCTGCATCCTGCCGTAGCCGAAGCTTTCTACCAACAAATACCACTGGTCGTAATTTCAGCCGACCGGCCAGGTGCCTGGATCGGTCAAATGGACGGACAGACACTTCCGCAACCGGGTGTCTTCGGATCACTGGTAAAACGTTCTGTCAATCTTCCCGAAGTATCTACCGAAGAAGATGAATGGTATTGTAACCGCATACTGAACGAAGCATTGCTGGAACTGAATCACCACGGACGAGGCCCCGTCCATATCAACGTGCCCATCAGCGACCCGTTTTTCAAACTGCCGGTCACCGAACTTCCGGAAGCTCGGGTCATCACCCGTTACCAAGGGCTCAACGTATACGACAAAGATTATCAACCTCTGATCGACCGGCTAAATCGGTATCAGCGCCGCATGGTGGTAGTTGGACAGATGAACCTGATTTACCTGTTCGACAAGAAATATACCAAAATGCTCTACAAGCACTTTGCCTGGTTCACCGAAAACATCAGTAACCGGACCATCCCAGGACAAGCCATCCGGAACATCGAGCCACTACTTTGCTCCATGAACTTCGAAACACAGGAGAAAATGCGCCCGGACCTGCTGATTACGTATGGCGGACACGTCATTTCCAAACGTCTGAAAAACTTCCTGCGCCGACACCCGCCTAAAGAACACTGGCATGTATCACCCGACGGAGAAGTGATGGACCTGTATGGATCGCTGACCACAGTTATCGAAATGGATCCTTTCGAGTTTCTTGAAAAAATTGCCCCAATGCTGGAAAACCGTACACCGGAATATCCACGCCAGTGGGAAGCGCTCTCAAAAGCCATTCCGCAAGCCCGTTTCTCTTACTCGGAAATGAGCGCTATCGGCAAAGTTATTTGCCAGCTACCGGCTTCCTGTTCCCTACACCTGGCCAACAGCTCTACGGTACGCTACGCACAGTTGTTTAACGTACCGGAAGAAGTCGAAGTTCTTTCCAACCGTGGAACCAACGGCATCGAAGGATCCCTGTCTACAGCCGTCGGCTATGCGGCAGTTTCAGATAAGCTGAACTTTATCCTTATTGGCGATCTAAGCTTCTTCTACGACATGAATGCCTTGTGGAATTCAAATTACGGTTCCAACATCCGCATTCTGCTACTTAACAACAGTGGAGGAGAAATTTTCCATGCACTTCCCGGACTGGAACTGCACGAAAACGCCCGCCGTTTCGTAACCGCTACCCACCAGACCTCCGCAAAAGCCTGGGCAGAAGACCGGGGATTCGAATACCTGTCAGCCCACAATGACACGGAACTGGACGAGGCGGTAACCCATTTCGTTCAACCCTCCATCACCAACCGTCCGATGCTGCTGGAAGTATTTACCGACAAGGCGCATGACATTGAACTTTTGAAAGAATATTATCATAACCTCAAACATTAACGCTTATGGCACAAAGAGAATGGAAAACCATCAAGGAATATCAGGATATCCTGTTCGATTTCTATAACGGAATCGCCAAAATAACCATTAACCGTCCGCGTTATCGTAACGCATTCACCCCTACAACGACTTCTGAAATCAGCGATGCGCTACTTTATTGCCGGGAATGTCAGGACATCAATGTAGTCGTACTGACCGGAGCCGGTGACAAAGCATTCTGTTCGGGAGGTGACATGCACGTGAAAGGTCACGGAGGCTATGTAGGAACCGACGGAGTACCTCGGCTGAACGTTCTGGACGTACAGAAACAGATCCGGTCCATCCCAAAACCTGTCATCGCCATGGTAAACGGTTATGCCATTGGAGGCGGTCATGTACTGCACGTAGTATGCGACCTGACCATTGCTTCAGAAAACGCCATCTTCGGACAGACGGGTCCCCGCGTTGGTAGTTTCGACGCAGGTTTCGGTTCCTCTTATCTGGCACGGATTGTCGGTCAGAAAAAAGCCCGTGAAATCTGGTTCCTTTGCCGCCAGTATTCAGCTCAGGAGGCTCTCGACATGGGACTGGTAAACAAGGTCGTTCCTTTCGATAAACTGGAAGACGAAGTCGTGGAATGGGCAGAGACCATGATGCAGCACAGCCCATTGGCACTACGCATGATCAAAGCAGGTCTGAATGCCGAACTGGATGGACAAGCCGGCATTCAGGAACTTGCCGGAGATGCTACCATGCTGTATTATATGACGGAAGAAGCTCAGGAAGGCGGTAAGGCATTCCTGGAGAAGCGCAAACCGGACTGGTCGAAATACCCGAAATTCCCCTAATATCCAAACAGAAGAACCAGAAGAAGCGAAGCTAACCTTCGGTTCTTCTGTCAATAAAATCTGTATTCTTCATCGAACGAAACGTCCGAATATTTAAACCTCCTACAGGATTAAAATGTAAATTCAAGAAAAGTAATTTCCTCCTACAGTAAGCTTTCCAACAATCGGTTTCACGCTTTCACATGCACATAACAAGCTATTACACAACAGATTCCCATGAAAGATGATATTTCACAATGAAATCACACTTGTTATAAGTGTAGCTTCCTGATTTGGCCAGCAATACAGAAACCTTATTGACTGGTTAACCGATCAACTTGTAACCTGTTAGTTGAACTTGCAAGCCTAAACATGTAAAAAAACTTGTGAAACAAGGAGTATTTCCGGAAAAATAAAGTAGGTTTGCACTGTCTTTAAACTCATCTTAATATGTATCAAATTGAAATCATTCCGCGTACCCTGCACTTCAAACAACCGGCAGGAACTTCACGCGGCATCTATACTACCCGTCAGGTATGGTACTTGAAAGTCACCAACCCGCAGACAGGACAAACCGGAGTCGGCGAATGTGCTCCATTACCCGCATTGAGTTGCGATGACTTGCCCGATTACGAAACCATCCTGGCAAATCGCTGTCAGGAAGTGGCACAAAACGGTCAATTGGATATTGACAAACTTCGCCCTTACCCATCCATGCTTTTTGGTCTCGAAACAGCTCTTCAGCACCTGAAATCCGGAAGTGTCAAACTATGGGATACTCCTTTTTCACAAGGTAAACTGGGAATTCCCATCAATGGATTAATCTGGATGGGAAATTTCGATGAAATGTACCGCCGTATCGAAGAAAAAATGAAAGCCGGCTTCCGTTGCATCAAAGTCAAAATCGGAGCCATTGACTTCCAGAAAGAATTGGAGCTACTCGGACATATCCGCAAGCATTTCTCTCCCGAACAGATCGAATTGCGGGTAGACGCCAACGGAGCTTTCACACCTGAGGAAGCACTTACCCGGCTGGAAGCCTTACATAAATTCCATCTGCATTCCATAGAACAACCCATCCGTGCCGGACAATGGCAGGAAATGAAGCGTTTGTGTGCAGAATCACCCTTTCCAATAGCTCTCGATGAAGAACTTATTGGAGTGAACGATATGGAACAAAAAATCGAACTGCTGGAAACTATCCGACCGCAATACATTATCCTTAAACCTTCATTACACGGAGGAATTTCCGGTTCAGCCGAATGGATTCAGCTGGCCAAGGAACGGAATATCGGCTATTGGGTTACTTCGGCCCTGGAATCAAACATCGGCCTGAATGCCATTGCCCAATGGTGTGCCACCTTAAATCCGGTACTTCCACAAGGATTAGGCACCGGATTGTTGTTTACAGACAATATCGATTATCCGTTCGCCATCGAAGGAGATTGCCTCCGGTTCCATCCGGAACAGGCCGAACCAGACTTCAATACGTTTCTTGCACATTAACATACATTATCATGGAACAGATTACCATTTCAGGAAAAACTTATACAGCCGAAGAAGCCGGCGCCCCTTTCGATAAAAACAACCGAAAACCTACCGGACTCAGCCGGTTGCAGCAAGAGTTCCGAAAGAAATTTGGACCGGAAAGTTTTGAGGTCTCTTTGGCCGATTTCCTGGCCGAATGGTTCAACCCGCTTCCCGTCCTAAAAGTACAGACCTCCGGTTCTACCGGCACTCCCAAAGAATTATGGGTAGAAAAACAACGGATGAGAAACAGTGCCCGGCTCACCGTAAACTTTCTGGGGCTGAAAGCCGGCGATACAGCACTCATCTGTATGCCACTGAAGTACATTGGCGGAAAAATGGTAATTGTCCGTGCCTTAACAACCGGCCTCAACCTGATTCCGATTACCCCCTGTGGACACCCGATGGCCTCACTGGACACAGCTCCGGTTTTTGCGGCCATGACTCCCATGCAGGTATTCAACTCCCTACAGATCGAGAAAGAGAAGGAACTCCTGAAACAAATAAACCATCTGATAATCGGCGGAGGAGCCATCGACACAGAACTGGCACAAGCCCTGAAAGAATTTCCTCATGCGGTATGGAGTACATACGGAATGACAGAAACCCTGTCGCACATCGCCTTACGCCGTCTCAGCGGTCCTGACGCATCAGAATGGTATACTCCATTCAATGAGGTAAAACTAAACCTTTCAACCGAAGGTACACTAATCATCCAGGCTCCGTCAGTCAACCCGGAAACCCTGGTAACAAACGACCTCGTCATCCTCAATGACCGGGGACAATTCCGCATTACAGGCCGTAAAGACAACATCATCAACACCGGAGGAGTCAAAGTACAGATAGAACAGGTAGAAACAATACTGAAACCGCTATTGTCCTTCGCCATTCAGATAACAAGCGCTTCCGACCCGAAATTCGGAGAACGCATCATCCTGCTGGCCGAAACAGGAAAAGCAATTAACGAAGAACAACAACACCAGCTAAGCAATGCATACGAACACCTGCCAGCTTACTGGAGACCCAAAGAAGTGATACCGGTACACACACTTCCACAAACCGGATCGGGAAAACCGGACCGGGCAAAGGCTAAAATGCTGGCAGCCAGTTTATCACATCATCCATAACAATAAGGTGCTTCCACCCTCTGCTTGCACGAACAGAAAAAGATACCGGAATCTCACCACTCAACGGTATCTTTTCCTGAAAGCAGAAGAACTTCCTGTCGAAGTTCTTACCTGTAACAAAAAAAATAATTACAAAGCGCAAGTACCCGATCCTCCAAAATCGGCCCCTACCTCTCCTTCATATTCCGGATGACGTTTCAACCAGGTTACGGCATACGAACAGGTAGCCACTGGCTTTAACTGATGACAACGGGCATAATCGTACGCTGCCTTTACGAGAGCGGAAGCTATTCCCTGTCCGCCTATTTCTTTCGGAACAATGGTATGACGAATATCCAGTCCACCATCGTGAATGTCATAAGCCACATGAGCGGTATAACCGTCGACTTCCACCCAAAATCTCTTTTTTTCTTCGTTGTGCTGTATGTCCATAATCGTCCTTTCGTTTTACAATGTTTTCTCGAGAGCAAGATACGATTTTTCCGATAAAAAATTCCATCCTTCAGCATAAAAAATCATTGTTCCGTCAAAACCAAAGAAAGACAGGTATCTCCAACAGAATACAAGCAAGTTCTACGAAAGCCATTTTATCTCAGGAAATCGCATTATTCTTTCCAACTTTTCTCATAAATCATCAAATATCAGCTATTTTTTAGCATTTTCTCTGAATTTTTCTTAAATTCGCAGAAACCGTTTTTATATTTCCATGCCGATTATCCGTTTATCCATGCGTCTGGCCATAAAATTATTAGTACCTGGAATCTTGTTTTCCGCATGTACCACTGTTTCTACCTCCGAACAACAGGTAGAAGAAATCCTACAGACCGTATGCTTTCAGGAAGGAGACATCGCTTTCCGCGAAGGAAGAGGATGGGAAAGCCGGATTATCCGGATGATGGATCCACACGGAACATATACCCATGCAGGAATTGTAACAGACAGCGGAGGACAATGGATGGTCATTCATGCCGTACCGAACGAACCGGATTTTCCCGGTGATATAGACCGGATCAAACTAGAGCCCGTTACGGCCTTTTTCGAGAAATCACGTGCTTCACACGGAGAAATAAAACGCATAACCGATGCAGTCAAGGCTCAAAAGGCCGCCCGCATCGCCCTGCGTCTCTATCAAAAACGAACCCCATTCGATCATGCATACAATGACAAAGATTCAACCAGCATGTACTGCACGGAACTGGTGGACTTCTCTTTCCGGAAAGCGGGAATCAGCCTGACTGATGAACACGACCGGAAAAGCGGATTCTCCGGATTCACAGGAAGCTACCTGTTTCCTTCCGATTTATCCAAAAGTTCTTCCTTAACAAGCATCTTTAAGTTTTAACTACGCTAATAATAACCTTTAAAAAAACAATGACTATGAAAAAACTAGTAGGATTTATCGCATTTCTAGTCGGTACTCTGTTTCTGACAGCCTGTTCCTCATCCAGTCCATCGGATGTAACCAAGAAAGCATACGGATACATTCAAGACGAAGATTACGAAAGCTACGTCGATCTGCTGTACGTAAAACCGGGAGAGAATGCCGAACAAGTCAAAAAAGAGAAAAAAGACCTGATCCTGTTGCTGAAAGGACTCAGTGAACAAAAAACAGCAGAAACCAATAAGATAAAAAGCTACAAAGTCATCTCCGAAGAAATAGATAAAAATGGCGAAGAAGCTGTTGTCAAAATGAATGTCGTATATGAAAACGGAAAAGAAGAAGAAGAAACAACCCGCCTGAAAAAAGATGAAGATGGCAACTGGAAAATACAGTTCGCCAAATGATTTTCCCCATTACATTTCAAAAGACCGTATGGTACCCTTATCAAAGGGACTGTACGGTCTTTATTCAAATATTGAAACATATTAAATCTTACTTTCCGACGACAATCCAAAAGGAATAACCAGATTGCCTCCGTCTTCCCAATCGGCCATTTCCACCTCCACCTGAATGCCTGAAGGTGTTTTCTTCACATTAAAAATACAGTAACCACCTGCCCCGAACTTTTTCAGTGTCGTACTTGCCGAAAGAGGAAGTTCCGTAGTCAAGACCTCGTCATTTTCCATGACAGTTCTGATAACCAGCGGCGTATGACTGAAGTCGTCCGTCGGCAACACAGGCAGATAAGCCTTGTGCATTTCACCGGAAGGCAATGAAAGACCGTTTCCAAGGAAATTCAAGAGAGTGGAAGAAGAAGGACTGCCCGTCACCTCGACCGCTTCCTGAGCAACCGGCTTAAAAGAAGCCGTTTCATAAAAAATCGGACTACCATCGGCGGTAGACAATCGGATACTTTTGATACGCCGGTCCTGTTCGGTCTGATTCGTTATTTTAAAAATAACCAGCCCCGTCAGATGCCTGAATACTACCCCGGTAAGCAGTGATGAACTCTCGTCTCTTTCTACAGGAGCAGCATACATGGCCCTGTATTTTCCCAAATGCCGCGAATCATCCACTTCAGCCTGACAGATTGTACCGTCAACAGGTACAGACAGATGTACCCTACCTTCCTGATCCAAATCCAAGAAAGAAGGATAAAGACCGTAATAGTAATACGAATCTACCTGATCGCCTTCATATTCAAAGACAGCCGACCCAATGGAGGATTCTCCCTGCAGCATAAACTCACAAGGAAAGACATTTTCCGCATCGGTACCGATCATCATTTTGACTTTATCCTCCTTATCCCATCTCACCTGCAGAGGATTTCCGTTCATCACTTGATTTTCATCGACCGACGCCCTGCTCTCAGCCTCAGAAACGGTCATGGTCATTTTCCATGTAACCGCTTCCGAACCTTCTTCTGCATCCATGACATGATCCTCATCAGCCCCACTTTGACAAGAAGCCAAAGCCAGTGTACCCATTATCCCCAAAAAGAAACCTTTTCCTATCTTCATCATAATTTTCATTCGGTTTACCATTCACCCCAAAAATCATCTCCTACCGTATCGAATCCATGCTTATCACTGGAACACAACATTCCTTCCATTTCAACCTCCACGCATTCGCATACCGGTGCCACATAAATTTCTCTTTTGTCTGTTGTCTCAATTTTCTTTTCCATAATACAATCTCAATCTTATTACTTATTTTACATTTTAAAAGTCCCCTAAAGAAGAACCTGTCTATTCCCCTACCGTTTCACTTTCATAGATTCTTTTTTACAAGCGTTACACCAAGTCAAACGTGCCACCTGCCCCCATTGTTCGGAAAACATAAAAGAAATATCCTCAAAGCCCGATTTTCATGATATAAATCAAGTTTTAAGGATATTCCATGAATACGCAGCGTGATCTGATCAAACGGCTATTCCTATTGTGATAAAATTGAATAAGCCAACGCTTCATTCATCCGGTTTGTATTCCAGCAAATCGCCCGGCTGACAGTCGAGCTCCTTACAGATAGCCTCCAAGGTAGAAAAGCGTATCGCCTTGGCTTTTCCGGTTTTCAGGATGGAAAGGTTAGCCGGTGTAAGGTCAATTCTCTCCGCAAGCTCTCCCAGCGAAATTTTCCGTTTCGCCATCATCACATCTAGATTTACGATAATCGGCATAATGATTCAGTTTAATTTCCGTTTTCTTTCTTGTCTTCTTCCCACACATCCCACCAGCAGGTATAACGCCTGATCAGCAGACGATGCAGGTACATCCCACCATAAATCATCCCCATCATAACCAGTATCTGGTTAAAGTTTGTCTCTATCTGCGGCTCGACAAACAACCAGTAGATGATGGTCAACAGCATCAAAGTAAGCATCGTAGTCAGAATAATACCGGCTGCCGCCTTCCATTTAGCACATCGTTTCATAGCTTTCATCCTTACATTCAAATTTAAATGGTCAAATCATTTTCTTCCTTCAACCGGATAGCTACCACGAAAACTTCGGTAAGCAGTATCAAAACAGCCATATACATCCAACTGAAATCAAAAGGAGAAACCGCCTGAATCGTATATCCTGGTATTTTCAGTTGTACGATAGCATCCTGCGTTTCACTCCACATCTGAAAATATTTAGCGATATGGTAAAAAACAATGCTATAAATACTCCATCGCATACGACGAATATTGAGAGGAGAAAAAATATCTTTTCGTACGACCGAAATCAACACCCGTATCAGACAATAAAATCCATATAACGAAGCCAAGCCGGTAATAGCCAATAAGACATTAGCAAAAATCGTCATGCCACTGATTGAGACGTAAGAACGGCATTGAGTAAAACCAGCCGGAACAGAGACACCAATCTGCGGATTAACCAGACTTACTGCAGTATCGGGTAATACATCAAACGTCACAGGAGTAGCTTTATCATAACCCGAATCTGTGCGTTCCATACTGATTGAAGCAAATTCGTCCACTTCATTCCAGCCATCTTTAAAACCTCCTACAAATTCAAATAACATAGCTAATAAAGCTATCAATCCTAAAATCTTAAAAGTTTTCATCGTGTTTATTTGTTTTGAATGAATACATTTTCATCGCTTTGACTCGCCACCATCTCAGCCTCGTGCCAAACTGCCGGCCGGGTAATCAGCTTCTTCTGGAACAGGTAGACACAGAGTACAGTGACTACAGCTCCTGCCACCGCCATCCAGGCAGCACCCTGCGGACCGTATTCAGAAACCATGGTAGCGTCCGGATTATCGGTAAGCAGAAAACCGATAACTGCTGTGCTGTTATTGACAAAGTGCATCAGGATACCGGGAAGCAGACTGCCGGTACGATAATACATCCACCCCAACGCCAGTCCGATAACGAAGGCGAAAGGAGCCTGTACCCAGTTTCCGTGTACCAGACCGAACACCAACGAAGAGAAGACAATGGCACCTGCCGGATGCTTCCACTTACGGAGCAAATGACCTTCGATGGCTCCGCGGAACAGAAGCTCTTCCACAATCGGCGCCATGATGACAACGGCTATGATTCCCAACGGATGACGCATCATCATTTCAAGAGCCTCCTGCATGCTGTTTGGCAAATCGGCCAGTTCACTCAGATAGTTGCTCCATAGTCCCATAGCCAGAATGAATACAACCGAAGTCACCAGCACTTTCAAGGAACTGTGATACCCCCAGGTCTTCCGGTCGAGCGGTACATATTTTCCGGCCAGCAGATGAATGCCCATAGCCGCCGTAGAAAGTATCTGTGCCAGCAAAATAAGTGAAGTATACGTACTGTCAGATGTCTGAGGTACCTCGTAAACACCCGTGAAAATCATGTATCCACTGATAAATACCCCCATAAAAGCCAACTGGTAGGCAAAGAAATACAATAATAGTTTAATAGTGCGTCCCATAATCGTTTAATGTTTAATGGTTAGAATAACTGGTTGTCTGTCATCTCTTGGAGTGTTGAAGCTGTATGCCACGTCAGCAACGTACGATCACTGCCGATACAATAGATACTCTGCCGACGGTTCCGTCCGAAACTGCGACGTGTCTCATCCCATTCGGCATAATCCATGATGTGGAGAGAATCTTCCGAAGTCATCGTCAACAGATAGGCGGGTCTCCACATCCGGCTCTCCGCCTGCCACCGGTATGCCTTCTTCACGGTCCTGTTTCCCAAACTGTCATACTGATATTCATATTTCCATCTGGGAGTCAGCGTTTTGCCGTCTTCGTTCAAGGTAGATACCGTCAAGGTATCCCGATTTTCTCCGTAAACGAATGTTTCTTTTGCATTTGCACTTGCGGCTGTCAATGTCATCAAGGCGGCAGCGATAACTGCCACGAATGTTCTTGTAACGGATGTCTTTTTCATAAGGCTTTGTGTTTGATGTTTTATTACTCGTGTTTGTTTTCGATAAATATTTATCGTTTTTCGATATGCAAATGTAGGCATTAATTTTGAACTACCAAAGAAAAACAGAAATAATTTATCGTTTTTCGATAAAATATTACTTAGAAACAAGAAATCCATCCATCAAACAAATCCATATAGACAACAAGTACGGCAAAAGGAGAAAATTCCTATCCGAAATAGGAATCTCCATACCTTACAATAGGGGTTTACCGTCTTCCAGAACGTTTTCATTTTATATTTTTGTCATACACAACAAAAAACCAAAATTCGTATGAAGAACCTGATACTGACAACAACCTTGACAGCCCTGCTGTCTACCCTGACCGGCTGCGGAATCTATGACACAGCCAACCAGCGTTCCCAACTGATGGGAAACCTTCACGAGGGAATGACCCAAGAAGAAGTGGTCGCTACATTGGGAAAACCGGAATTCCGGCGTTTCAACAACGGAACCGAGCAATGGGAATACCACAAGACGCACATAGGAGGCGAGAAGACCGTCATTGTCCTGGACTTCCAGGACAGGAAAGTCATCGCACTCGATTCTTACGACGGTACCTTTCCACCTGTAACAGCTGTTCCACCGATAGCCACTTATCCCCCCTATCCCGAAAATCAAGGATATCCGTTATCTTCGCAAAGCTGGTTCGACATCCTTTACCGGCAGGTAAAGGCAGAACCGTTTAAAGACAACCGCCTGAAGTTGCTGGACAATGCGGCTAACCGCTACCGGTTCACCTGCGGCGAAGTAGCCGATTTGCTGAAACTCTTCAGTTTCGACGACGAACGGCTGGAAGCACTGGAAATCCTGCAGCCTGCCATATCCAGTTACCGGGACAGCGACAAAATCATAGACAGCATGACATTCATCTCCGGAGAAAAGAAAGCGAGAGAAATACTGACCAGAAGATACCAGCCCCAATACCCTTCTACAGAAAAAGACATAGACTATATATATAATAAGGTGAAGAATGCGTTTCCTTCCTCCGAACAACTTGCTACGCTTCGCAGAGAAGTACAAAACAAACGGCTAACGTGCAACCAATGTGTCCGGCTCCTGTCCATCTGCGATTTCGACAAGGAACGCCTGGAGTTTCTGAAAATTCTGGCCCCCCGCATCAAAGACTACCAGCACCAGCAATCCATTCTCGACGCATTCACTTTCTCTTCAGGGAAAAAGGATGCCCAGAACATTCTGGACCAGCACTGTCGCTGAAACGAACGTCCGTTTTCCTAAAAACATGAGTATATGTCCATCAATTCGTCCGTTCGTCTGAAGTAAAATGTCCGTTCGTTTCAGTTCAAACATCCGTTCGTTTTTCCGACCTCGATCATACGGACCGGAAAGCCGGAACATATACCTTATTTTTCCGGCCCCAGCGTGCCTAAACAACATCGGAAACGCACATTATGGCGCAAGGACTGACAAAAATGTCAAGTACTGCCAGCCGTCAAGGTCAGAATGTCAGTCTTCTTTTCCGGAAATCGGGCAAAAACGTTTGGCACAGCATTTGTTTATAATAAGACGTAATGCTTCGGCATTACAGAATAAACTTATTAGATAATAAATAAAAATAGATACAATTATGGGAAAGATTATTGGTATTGACTTAGGAACTACAAACTCATGTGTAGCAGTATTCGAAGGTAATGAACCTGTAGTAATCGCTAACAGCGAAGGTAAACGTACTACTCCTTCTGTAGTAGGTTTCGTTGACGGTGGTGAACGTAAAGTAGGTGATCCTGCAAAACGTCAGGCCATTACAAACCCGAAACGTACGGTATACTCCATCAAACGTTTCATGGGTGAAACTTACGATCAGGTTCAGAAAGAAATCGCCCGTGTACCTTACTCAGTAGTAAGAGGCGACAACAATACTCCACGTGTAGACATCGACGGACGTCTGTATACTCCGCAGGAAATTTCAGCCATGATTCTTCAGAAAATGAAGAAAACAGCCGAAGATTATCTGGGTCAGGAAGTAACAGAAGCTGTCATCACAGTTCCGGCATACTTCTCAGACTCACAGCGTCAGGCTACCAAAGAAGCCGGTCAGATCGCGGGTCTGGATGTAAAACGTATTGTAAACGAGCCGACTGCCGCAGCCTTGGCTTACGGTGTAGATAAGGCCAACAAAGATATGAAGATCGCCGTATTCGACCTGGGTGGTGGTACATTCGATATTTCTATCCTGGAATTCGGTGGCGGTGTATTCGAGGTTTTGTCAACCAACGGTGATACTCACCTGGGTGGTGATGATTTCGACCAGGTTATCATCGACTGGCTGGTACAGGAATTCAAGAACGACGAAGGTGCTGACTTGACAACCGATCCGATGGCTATGCAACGTCTGAAGGAAGCTGCTGAAAAGGCCAAGATTGAATTGTCTTCTTCTACATCAACTGAAATCAACCTGCCGTACATCATGCCGGTAGCCGGTGTTCCTAAACACTTGGTTAAGACATTGACCCGTGCCAAATTCGAAGCTTTGGCTCACAACTTGATCCAGGCTTGTCTGGAACCATGTAAGAAAGCCATGAGCGATGCAGGTCTGAACAATGCCGACATCGACGAAGTAATCCTGGTAGGTGGTTCTTCTCGTATACCGGCCGTACAGAAACTAGTAGAGGAATTCTTCGGAAAAGCTCCGTCAAAAGGTGTAAACCCGGACGAAGTAGTAGCCGTAGGTGCTTGTATTCAGGGTGCCGTATTGAACAAGGAAGCCGGTGTAGGCGACATCGTATTGCTGGATGTTACTCCGTTGTCAATGGGTATTGAGACCATGGGTGGCGTAATGACCAAACTGATTGATGCCAACACGACTATTCCGTGCAAGAAGAGTGAGATCTTCTCTACCGCAGCCGATAACCAGACAGAAGTTACCATCCACGTATTGCAGGGTGAACGTCCGATGGCCGCTCAGAACAAGTCAATCGGTCAGTTCAACTTGACAGGTATCGCTCCGGCCCGTCGTGGTGTTCCACAAATCGAAGTTACTTTCGATATTGATGCCAACGGTATCTTGAAGGTTTCTGCCAAGGATAAGGCTACCGGTAAGGAACAGGCTATCCGTATCGAAGCTTCATCCGGCTTGAGCAAGGAAGAAATCGACCGTATGAAAGCTGAGGCAGAAGCCAACGCAGAAGCTGATAAGAAAGAAAAGGAACGTATCGACAAACTGAACCAGGCAGACAGCTTGATCTTCACTACTGAAAATCAGTTGAAAGACCTTGGCGATAAGATTCCGGCTGACAAGAAAGCTCCGATTGAAGCTGCTCTGCAGAAACTGAAAGACGCCCACAAGGCTCAGGATCTGGCCGGTATCGATGCTGCAAGCGCTGAACTCCAGACTGCATTCCAGGCTGCAAGCGCTGAAATGTATGCTCAGACAGGTGCTCAAGGTGGCGCACAGGCTGGTCCTAATGCCGGTCAGGCAAACAGCAACGCTGGACAGAGTTCAAGCAAGAACAACGACAACGTACAGGATGCCGACTTCGAGGAAGTGAAATAAGTCAAACACATAATAACTGAAGATAACTCTGTATGGCCCAATCGGGTTATACAGAGTTTCTTTTTTATATTGCTTTTACATAATATGGCATGACTGGCTCCTCCAATTTCCATGTAACATTCATTGGAAAATCGCCATGAGAGGAAACATAATTGACTAAACCAAAACAGTGGAAAGGACTCGTATTACCATAGCCGTCTTTCTTGTTTTCACGAACAAACAATAAAATCTTACGTTGTGTTTCCATCTGGTGGATATATCGTTTTCCTCCCTCATTTTGATGGGAATCAAAATTCCAGGACTGCCAATGGAATAAATTCTCATTGATTACATAATCATTGTATTGAGTGGTTGGAGAAAAATCCTTGTCTGACTTGTTTAGGGTTACAAATAACAAAGAAGCATTGTGTTCCGGTAAATGAAAAGCTCCAGTTGCTGTACCCTGCATTTTCTTTTTTGCAGTCTGACGTCCAACCAACATAAAAACCTCCTCACGTGTATAACAGCCATATACCTCCATTTGTGGACAAAACAAATTATGCAACGGAATAGTCTTGATTTGCAAATGTTCCAGCAAATATGATACTATTTCTTTAATCTCCTGATTAAAATATTTGTATTTATCCGTCTGGAGTAAAGAAAGTGCATCATAAATGCTATTAAAACCGGATTTATCCAACTTATCAGAAAACAAAGCATAATATAACATCAATGCATAAGTTTCATTTTCTTGTTTAAGAAATTCACCGTTACCATTTACGAATCTTTGAACAAAATGCAAGAAGTTAGCCGTATTATGATGTATCAAATTTGAAACTCCTTTCTCTAAGCGTTTAGTTATATGATCATCAATATAGTTAATCTTTCCAGCTGCACGTTTTAATGATGTCCAACAATTTGAACCTTGATATAATATACGAATGTCCTGGCCATTATTATCAAGAAATTGTGAGATTGTCGGTATGATTTCGCTATAATTGTTTATTTCACGTATTATTCTCGTCTTATTATAAATTGCACTTTGAATATTATCCAATATATATTGACGAGCCAATTTCTCCATAATAATGCTACACCCATTAGGCAGCATTGTAAAACCATCTTCTATTTGTTTCCTTATGTTTTTATCAGAATTAAGTGTCAAAGCTCTGAAGCGACTGGCAAAATCATATTTACGATTTACTTGTGCAACAAAATCCAACACCGTAAGCTCTGTCTTACCTACAGATAAACGGAGTCCTCGTCCTAACTGTTGTAAGAATATTGTTAAACTATCCGTAGGACGCAAAAAAAGTACAGTATCCACTTCTGGAATATCAATACCTTCATTGAAAACATCAACAACACATAAATAGTGAATATCCCCCTCACGCAAATCTTTCGTCAGTTTTCTACGGACATCATTTGGGGTATCTGAAGTAAGGCTATGTGCATTAAAGCCATATAGAGACAATTGCTTAGCCATAAAATCCGCATGTTTTTTGTTTACACAAAAACAAAGTGCACGACATGTATATTCATCAGCCAAATACTTATGTAATGCATCTACTATTCTGCCTACACGCTCTTTATTACATAACCTGTCAGACAATCTTTCTACATTATATTTATTTCCACTCCACAATGAATCATCTGAAAGATCTGTATTGTCGGTTATACATAAATACTGGAATGGAGTCAATAATCCTGCTTGCAAAGCTTGAGGAAGACGTATTTCAGCGCTGATATGTCCTCCGAAATCAGGACGTAAATCACGACCATCCATACGCTCAGGAGTAGCTGTAAGACCGATTAATATTTGTGGACTAAAATGAGTTAATAATTTCCTATAACTATCAGCCTGACTATGATGAGCCTCATCGATGACTATGTAATCGTAATAATCTTTATCAAGTAAAGAGAAAAATTCATCATATTTTGAGTTAAACATTGAAATGGAGACAAATAAATTCTCGTATTCATCCTCATTCTGCGGACGATATCCTCCAACCCACAAAGAACCAAAGTTCATATCTCTCAAAACACTCCTGTAAGTATTCAATGCCTGGCAAAGAATTTCCTCTCTATGTGCTGTAAACAAGATACGGCCGCGCGAATGTGTTCTTTTAAAATTTTGATAATCAAAAGCTGAAATGACTGTTTTTCCAGTACCGGTAGCTGCGACTATAAGATTTCTATAGTTATGATTTTCGTCTCTCTCTACACTAAGCTTATCTAAAATCTGTTTCTGATGTGGAAGTAATGTAAAATGATGATAAACAGTTTCTTCCTGACGATTCCTAAATAAATTACGATTTATCTCTTTATTAAATTTATCTATACCTCCAATTCTAATATCTTCAAAATTTGGACTGTTCCAATACATATCAAAAGTGGCTAAAGCTGTCTTGATTATGTGTGGATTTTCTATATTCGTTACGCGAATGTTCCATTCCAAACCATCAGTTTGAGCTGATTTAGATAGGTTTGATGAACCTATATATGCCGTATTCATGCCAGAATTTCTTAAAAATATATATGACTTAGCATGAAGACGTTCTATATCTGTGTTATAAGAAATACGAATCTCAGTATTGGGAAGTTCCAACAATTGTTCAATTGCTTTAGACTGAGTAACTCCGCAGTAAGTAGTAGTGATAATTCTTAAACGACTTCTTTCTTTTTGAGTAAATTTCTTCAAGTCGTCCATTAAAATACGTATCCCTGAAACTTTTAAAAAAGAAACTATAAAACAGATCTCATCAGCACTAGCTATCTCCCGACGAATTTCTTCTCCCAATGATAATGCGCTTCCACCACCAGTAAAAAGATTACTCACACGAAAACCACTCATTGGTCTAATTGTCTGCGATCTACTTTGGCTTTGAAAAAGATATTGCTGATGCGTCATAACTTCAGTCAATAGATTCTCATAATCGACTATCTGCATTTTCTCCAATAAACCGGCTTCTGATAAAATTTTGTTTATCATATTCACACGGTCTTGTTGATCCTCTATTTCTTCCAATTTATTGCGAATCACTTTTGCCAAGTAATCAGCTAATATCTGGGGAGATTCTGCAGTGTCTATATTATTTTTCAAACAAACCAGATTCTCTGCTTCCGATTGTTTAATTTCTCCCCTTATCTCTTTATTAATAATATGTTCGTATATTCCTTTTTTCAGCATAACAGTTTTAAATTATAAATCTACTCAGGTTTTATTACAATACGCCAATAGCCACCGTGATCTGCTCCCTCTCTGACAAGCAATCCTTTGGCTTTTAAATTTGCGATCTGCATTTCAATGGCTCGTTTACTGACTCCTATTTTCTCCGCCATTTTATCTTGAGATATAAAACCGTCTGATATTACAAGGTCAAGAATGCTTTGTGCAGTCCGTCCCAATCGCTTTTGTTTCACCGAAGATTTTTGCAAATCACCGAAGGTTTTCTCCGAACTTTCTTCATTTACAGGGTACTTTTCGAGGGTACTATTTACCCTGTTGGCAACTTCCTCAACAGGTATCCTTCCGTTTTCTCCCCAATTCAAATTATAGAATGTGGTATAGAAAGAAATTGCTTCCGTTTGATATTGTGGTTCTTTGCCCGGCAGGAAATTAGGCAGTTTCTCCGTAAGTTCCCGCATTTTCCTTAAAAGCCGACACGAATTTAAGCCATGACTTTACTTTCTTACGCTCCAGCATTTCCTTGAAATCGTAAGACGAGCATTCCGCTATCAATGCATTGTTATGAATTTGCATCGTTTTCTTTTTGTTGTTCGGGTATAAATCTCAGGTTATATATACAAAGGTAATGATAAAACCGGATATTCTGTTAAAATACTCCATTGATTTGATTATTATGTATTTATATCAAATAAATCCGTATTTTCGCAGTAAAGAGCTGTGGTTACTTATGGATGCTTATTTTAGGGTTTACGCTATATTTGCAACACGTTCACGCAAGTTGCTCATACAGATTTGAGGAAGGAAACGAACAGCAACAGAAACCATCCTGAAAACCGAAATAACCATCCGCACTTTCTGATAGAACCATAAAATTCCGTATCTTTAAGGCGTAAAAACAAACAACATTCCATCAATATGAAATACTTAATTGTATCTGACATACACGGATCGCTTCCAGCTCTGGAGCAAGTATTAGACTTTTTTCAGAAAGAACAATGTGACATGCTTTGTATCTTGGGTGACATTTTAAACTATGGTCCCCGGAACGGAATACCAGAAGGACTCAATCCCAAAGGCATAGCCGAACGGCTGAACAGCCTGGCAGACAGGATAGTGGCTATCCGCGGAAACTGTGATTCGGAAGTAGACCAGATGTTACTGGACTTTCCGATTCTTTCCGACTACCTGCTGCTGGTAGACAATGGGAAACGGCTCTTTCTCACTCACGGTCATATCTACAATGAAACAACTCTTCCTAAGGGACACCACGATTTCTTATTCTATGGACATACCCATCTCTGGAAACTGGAACAATCAGGGCATACTGTAATCTGCAATACGGGCTCCATCACTTTTCCCAAAGGAGGCAATGTCCCAACATTTGCCGTATACGAATCAGGAACGGTAACTATATACCAGCTGGACGGAACTCCTCTCCGAAATCTGAAAAAATAACCGGCTATTTCTATAAGATAAAAAGAAAGAATCCCTTTAAACGCTTTTGGGAAAATACGTTCAAAGGGATTCCCTCAACAATTCATTCGCCTGCATCAGAGCTGATAAAATTTCTCCATCATTTCCTTCTTATACTTTTTTGACACCAGCAGTTCCTCTCCCATATTATTAAAGGGAGGATACATGATACACTGGTTTTCCTTGACCATAACCAGGTAATTCATATTAATGATATAAGACTGATGTATCTGGACAAAAGCCCCGTCGAATGAACAAAGCTGTTCGGCCGTAGTATTTCTTTTAAGCGGTAAGAACGAGCCATTTGCCAGCGCTACCTCCCATATTTTCCGGGAAGACACATAACGGAAATATCCTATTTCGGAAGGACGTACGAAACGCAGATCACCGGTCGGTGTAAACAACATGAACGGCTTATCTTCATCCAATGCCATCCGACGCATCGCAGAGGCATCGGGACCGTCTTCCTCGTTTTGCAGCAACCGTTTCATCACCACCTCCATCTCTTTCATGTCGATAGGCTTCAACAGAAAATCGAAAGCGCGGCTCCGTAAAGCATCTATCAGATATTTATTATAGGCCGTATAGAAAACAATCTTCATCTGCCAATCCACCTTTCCACGCAAATGAGCTGCGACGTCCATTCCTGACATATCAGGAAGCTCCACATCCAGAAACAACAAATCCGGTTTCGCTTTCTGAATCAGTTTCAAACCAGTCATTCCCGTACGGGCTACACCGGCTACAGACACACCATCATATTTCTTCAACAAAAAACAAAGGTTGTCGATTGCACTTTCCTCGTCATCTATGATGACAACTTTCATTTTTGTATCCATGGTCGTTATTTAAATTGATAAGAATAATCTAAAGGGATTGTAAAACGTACCTTACATCCTTGTTCATTTTCCTCCAGCGGAACATTTTCCACAGTCAAGACTATCGGTTGTTTGTTACAGGCATTCAGCATCTGAATGGTTTGTGTAATAACTTTCAGCCCCGTACCTGTACCTTTAAAGATGCTGTTACGGCGATACCCGCCTCCGTTATCACAAACAATCACTTCCAGCTCATTGCTTTTCATGGCCTGTACCTTCACCCATAATTTTTTCTTTCCTGTTTTGCCCCGTAAAGCATGTTTAATGGCATTCTCCACAGGTATCTGGATAAGCATGGAAGGTATGCTGATATGAGGCAGCGAGAGAGAAGCATCTATCTGACGAATGTATTCAAAGCTCTCCAGTCCTTCACACTCAAGTGCCACATAAGTATCAACAAAATCGAGTTCATCGGCCAATGAGACTACATTTTTACCTGATAGTTCCAGGTTTCTGCGGATCAGCCTGACTAAATCCATCAGTTTATTCTGACGGACGCCGTCCTGAGAATCAGCCAGTTCCCGATTCAGTACATTAAATATAAAATGGGGAGAGATTCTGTTTCGTGCATTTTCCAGACGAAGCGCAGCTATATCCCGCTGAAGCGACCACTGTTCACGGTCGGCTTTCCGCTTCCGGTAAATAACCAGCAAAGCAGCCACCGCCATGACAAGTAGCAGCCCGGACCCAAGTCCGTATGTCGCCTGATACAGACGAAGCACTTTGTTTTCCTGCTGCTGAATAAACAACTCTTTCTTCATCAAGGTACTGTCCTGCCTGTATTTCAGACCTATCTCATCAGCCCTCATTTTGATACGCTCTCCACGGATGGAGTCATCAATCTTTCTGTTTTCCAACTGATAACGATAAGCTGTCTCAAAATCCCCCTTCTCGGCAAAATAATGTTCAAGATAACGATTACGGATATGCAACATATTCGGCTCTATAAAATCCGGAACAACAGCCTCTTCCAGATAATGGGTGGTCTGATCTATCCTCCCTTTTTTCAGCGCCAGTTCGATCAACTGTGTATCAATATAATAAAGGGCAGATATGTTATTAGTCCGATGAAAATAGTCATAACACTGACGCAGGTAATAAGTGGCGGAATCGGTCTGATTCATCAGCATAAACACCTCTCCAAGATTCACCATAGTCAGATTCCGTTCGAATTCCAGTTCGGGGTGTCGGGAAACCAGTTGCAACGAACGTCTGAAATAAGAAAGTGCAGTAGGATAATCCTCGCGGAAATAATAAGAATTTCCCCGATTGTTCAGATAAATATGCTTCTCATAAGGACGCATTTCATCGAAATACCTGTAAGCCAGATCATAATAATAATCACACTCCGCATAATCCCGCAGTTCCATCTCTACCTGAGCCAGACCATAATAGGCCGGGAAACGTACCGGATCGGGCAACTGTAATGAATCCATGACGAACAGACAACGTCTGTACCAGAATGCCCCCAGGTCGTATCTTCCATTACGTACATACGCATCGGCCAGATTCAGGCAAATATCCGGCATAATCCGAATATTTCCGGATACCTGCACGTAATGATAGGATTTCTCGAATGCCCATACCATGGAATCAACCTGTCCTTTCCTGCCATACAGATTTCCCCTCATGTTGTAATAATCGGCCCATAACGGAAAGACTCTCCGGTCTTCCAGCCATTTATTACAAAATACTTCTACCTGTCCCAGCATAAGCATGGAAGAATCAAGATTTCCTCCATAAAAAGCCGACTTGGATTTCAACAACAGGCAACGATAATACAGGAAACTGTCAGAAGTAGTCTGCAACAAGCTATCTATCGTCCGGTTTACCTCCTCGGGATTATCCCCCAACGAAGCAGACAGATCCAGCAGAAAAATATCCATATCTCCCTGCCTCCTGTCATTCCGGGAACGACTGCATGAAAAAATTACCCCTAAAACAGTCGCCAATACGATATATATCAATAACTTTAACTTCATTTTCAACTCTGATTATCCTGCAAAAGTAAACAAGAAGAAAATAGAAACAAAAAATATTTAATATTTTGTTAACCAAGTAGAAAAAAGTTTTACCTTTGAACTAATGAAATTCTAAACAATCATTATTATGAAAATATTGTCGAATGATAAAATCACGTTACAGATCTCCGAAGCGGGAGCTGAACTGACCAGCATTGTAGCAAACGAAACCGAATATCTGTGGCAAGCCGATCCCAAATTCTGGCAGCGCCACTCACCGGTATTATTCCCGATTGTAGGAAGAGTATGGAACAATCAGTATACACACGAAGGAAAAACCTACGAAATAGGACAACACGGATTTGCCCGTGACATGGATTTCCAACTAAGTTATGAAGAAGAAAATGCTGTAGTCTTCTCATTGGAAAGCAACGAAGAAACGCTACGAAAATATCCGTTCCCGTTCATTCTTGAAATAGGATACCGTCTGAAAGGAAACCGAATTGAAGTTATCTGGAATGTACAGAACACCGGAGACAAAGAGATGCATTTCCAGATCGGAGCACACCCAGCCTTCTATTATAGAGATTTCAATCCGGTAGATTCCATTCATGCATACGTCGGATTCAGCCCGCGAACCTCAAACTTGCAATACATCTCGCCGGCAGAAAAAGGATGTGTTTCTACTAACCGCAATACCCTGACACTGAAAGAAGGACTGATGGAAATAGCTCCCGATACCTTTTCCTGCGATACATATATATTCGACAACAGCCAGGTAAACCAGCTTACCCTCTGCGACAAGGAAAAGAAACCTTACCTGAGCATGCAGTTCAATACACCACTTGTTGCCATCTGGTCGCCAAGCGCCAACCATCCGGATGTTCCGTTTATCTGTCTGGAACCCTGGTACGGACGGTGTGACCAGGTAGGATACAACGGCGAATTCAAGGATCGTGAATGGATGCAACACCTGCAGCCGGACAGAAGCTTTACCGGAGGATATACCATCACACTGGAAGATGTAAAATAGCATTTATCAAAGACAAGAATCCAGAATAGACAAAGACACCGGAAACTTGAAATCTCCGGTGTCTGCATTTGTCAGAAAAAACAGGACAGTTTCACAACTGTCCTGTCTGAAAAGAGAAAGTTTATGTTTATAAAAAATGAGTACTGTATTAATTTGCCAAAAAATAAATGACACTCACGAAAAAAATCAAATGTAATAATCCATTTTTTCTGATATTCGCAAACATTGACATGTAATCAGTAAAAAATCATTATAAGCGGATCAACAGGTTTTTCTATTGAAAAAAGACCTGCGCAGAATCAATAAGCCGTACCTTGAAAAACCGTACTTTGGGAAAATGGAACAATCTTTCCATTCAGTGTCAACCTGTTAGAATTAAAATTCGGATTTACCGTTACTGAAGCCTGATTACTTCCGTTATAAAGCGTTATGCTTACAGTAGCCGAAACAGCCGTACCAACAACGTTCATCGATACATATACATTACCCGCCTTGTCTGTTTTAACCCGATAACCGGATACTGATCCTTTCACCGTAATGCCCCCTAATCCATTCAGACCGGATGAGGCCCCGTTAAAAGCAATCTGAACAACGGCCATGTCACCGTCTACGGATATAAAATTGGTCGATGTGGACACAAAAGCCGTCTGCCCCCCTTTAAAAACGACCTGACCAGCCTCAAGCGTAAACGATTTTCCATCAATTGCCTGGTATGCCTGCCTGAACAGCAGACTATCCTGAAATTCTTCCTGTGCCTTTTGCTCCTGGCGTTCCTGTTTATGCAACAACTTTTTCTGGTTCTGTGCCTGTACTTGTCCGATAGCAAGACATACAATCAATGCTGCGAACGATGCAAATCTTTTCATAAATCTATATATTTAGTTTAGTTTCCCACTATAAACAAATAAAAGACGCTTTTACTTTTCCAATTAGCATAAAAAAAGCTAAGAGATGTTATACCTATCGATTTATTCCCTATATTTAAGGAGAAAAAACAAAAACCTTAATATCATAGTTTATGAACAACATAACCGACATTACGATCCTGATTGCAGTCATCGCACTCGCTCTGTGGCCCATAACTCTCTTCGCCATACGAGTAATACATGAACGAAAAAAGAAACTGGAACACATCGAACGGATGACCCGGAACGAACTGGAAGATGTTTCTACCCAGGACCTGGTCATCAGTACCTTGAAAAAAATAGGTTGCCAACCCTCCATTAACGAAGAAGGGAACGTAACTTTCAAATATCAGGGAGATGACTTTTACATTGCTTCCGAAGAAGACAGCCGTTTCATCATGATCTGGAATCCATGGTGGGGTTCCATTTCGGCCGACAACGAAGCTTTCCCCTACCTGAAAGAAATCATCAATCTGGTAAACATCAATTCACTGGTTACCACGGTATACATGGCCGATGAAGATGAAAAGACCATCGGACTCCACTCACGGTGTCACAGCTACTTTTCACCGAATGAAGGGAAACTGGAAGAACACTTGAAACTGTTGCTGGATTCCTTCTTTGATGCGCACAATGCCATCAAGGAAAACATGAACCAGCTCGGATCGGCCGCTGCCGGAGAGGAAGAAAAAAAGAAAGACCGTGTCAAAGTAAAGGGATTTGCGGCTTATAAGGAGAACACAACTCCCATCCAGCCATCACAAAAATAAAAAGATGCAGACATCTTCAATGAGACATTCGCATCTTTCAGCTCAAACGTCCGTTTGTCCGACCAAAGACAGACGGACGTTTTTATTCAGACCACAGTGCCTATATGGAATCCGCAGAGCTGAAAACCAGCCTTCCGGTATCATATCCACGTTTACGCAACTTATCCAAGAGTTCCTGTAACACGGATTCCGGTAACTTTTCTTCCCGGCTCATGATCCAGAGATATTTATCGCTACTGCTTCCTATCAGCACATACCGATAATCCGGATCAATATCGAGCACATAATAATCGGCATAGAACCACAAGAAAAAGGATACCTTCAGTTTTCCCGGGTCATTCGGATCAGGCTGCTTGGCCTTTCCCTTGATTTCTTTGTATTTTCCATCCTTGTAACCTGCATTCAACACCTCAATACGCCCATTCTCAAGCAGGGTATAAGTAGCACTCACCCGACTCATCCCCTTCTCAAAACGATGGTCATAACGGGCTATTTCATACCATTTTCCCATAAATCGGGGAATGTCCAGCACCTGTACCGTACGGTTATCTATCCCAGTGTTTCCTCCTTCCGCACGACAACCGCCAAGTCCTAACAATGCACATAAAATAATCAGAATGTTTCTCATAGGCTTCGCATTTAACTTCAACAGATTCAGAATCTTCCAAAACAAAGATAAGAAATTTATCAGGAAAAAGCATAATGATACAATAATGTTTTAGTACCAGTATCCGAAAAAATCCCGTTTTCAGCGGAACATACACCTCCATGAAAACGGGATTCTACTTTTTATAATTACATTATTAATATGTATACTTAATCCTTACGCATACTGAATTCACAACCACAATATTGCTGGTTATAGAAATTATATTCCCTGATAATAGCCATACGACGTTCACTCAAACCACCTTTCCGCCAATTCTGATCCCACCAGGTTACATCCGGATAGGCCGAAACGGCAAACCGGCCAGCTTCGTTTATCTGGTCCAGACTTTTCCAACGGGAAGAAGCCAAGGTAGTAGTAATAACTGAAAATCCATGCTCATGCGCATAACGGGCCGTATCGAGCAAACGAAGCTTAAAGCATTTCAGGCACCTTCCCCCACGTTCAGGTTCCTGCTCCAGCCCCTTCACCGCACACCGCCAGGCTTCGTGATCGTAATCGGCATCTACGATGTCCAGCCCCAAAGAAGTGGCATAGCGTGTACATTCATCCTTCCGGATAAGGTATTCTTCCAGCGGATAAATATTGGGATTGCAATAATATATGGTAGGGCGAACACCATGCTGCATCAGGCATTCGATAATGGCCGACGAACAGGGAGCACAACACGTATGAAGCAACACACGATCGGCTCCTCCAGGCACTTCCAGCTCAAACTTCTTCTTTTTCATCATGCATTCTCTCCCTGACGGAACAAAGGTAACAGCAACTCCGGAACATTGACTCCCTTGTCTTTGATTGCCTTCAGACAATTTTTTCCTTTTTCACTCAGTGTAAAATACATCTGACGCTTGTCCTGCTCACCCAGGCTACGCACGATAAGTTCTTTCGCCTCCACCGAACGGACTACCTTCGAAGCATGCGAAGGCGTCATTCCCGTCCGTTCGGAAATGACGCTCGCCGTAACCGTTTCCTGTCCGATGCTGCACAAAGCCATTGCTTCGTTCATTGTAACCTGATAGCTGGCTATCAGATCGGCTTCCAGCTCAGAGAGAGCCTTGAACAGCTCTCTCATGATACATATACATTGAATTTTCTCCATACAAATCAAATAAACAAGTTCACATTGGCTTCCTCGGCACGGCTCATATAAGTGGCTACACCACCTACTGTAACCTCATCCAGCAATTCTTCCTTACGAATTCCCATGACATCCATCGACATCTGGCAGGCAATAAACTCAACACCATTATCCAAAGCCTGCTGGCGCAAGGATTCCAGTGAATCAACTCCTTTCTGCTTCATGAGATAACGCATCATCTTGCTTCCGATTCCTCCCATATTCATTTTCGAGAGTTTCAGCTTCAATGAACTGGAAGGAAGCATCTTGCCGAACATCCAGCCGAAAAAGTCTTTCTGTACCTTGGGTTTCTGTACCTTCTTGATGGCATTCAATCCCCAGAACGTAAAGAAAATCGTCACCTTCTTTCCCGTAGCTGCCGCGCCGTTAGCCAGCACAAAAGTAGCCAAAGTTTTGTCAAGGTCATCACTGAAAAGGATGAAAGTTTTCCCCTTCTCGGCAGGAAGCTGCTGATGAGCTTCTACGGAACAGGCCGTAGCTTTCTCTATTACAACCCGATAGATACCATTTTCCGAACTGCTACCTATCCACCGATGTCCGGTTGTCCGACACCAGGATTCCGCATCGCGGGGAAAACCTGCATCGGTAGCCTGAATTTCCAGACGTTCACCTGCCTGCAAGCCTCCCATACTCTTTTTCAACTTCAAGATAGGACCAGGACACTGAATGCCGCATGCATCGACCTTGATTACCCGGGCCGAAGCAGGATCTTCACACGAACAGGTTTCCTGACCGGAAGCAGACGTACACGAACACGACCCTCCCGAAGACTCAACGGTTTTCACTGCCGCACGATACGTCTTGAGTCCACCTATCAGATTCCGTACATCGGTATATCCATTCGCTTTCAGAATATTTGAAGCCAGATAACCACGCAAACCAACTCCACAATACAGGAAAACCGGCTTTCCCTTTGGAATTTCTTTCATCCGTTCACGCAAATCGTCCAACGGGACATTAACGGCTCCCTGAATAGCTCCCAACGTAAACTCATCGGGTGTGCGCACATCCACCAAGGTCACTTTCGACAAATCGGCCTGCTGCAACTCACGCCAGTAAAGTGGTGTCATCTTGCCACTCAAAATATTTCCAGCCACATATCCTGATACGGCTACCGGGTCTTTGGCCGACGAGAAAGGAGGTGCATACGCATGTTCCAGTTCTACGAGATCATACACGGAACCTCCCCGCTTGATGACCAACGCGTATTCGTCAATACGCTTGTCAACTCCCGTATAGCCCACCACCTGAGCACCGTAAAGTTTTCCGTCTTTTGGCGAAAAAGTTATCTTAATGTCCATTTGCAAAGAACCCGGATAATAACCGGCATGAGAGCCGGAATGAATCGTAGCCGAAAGATAAGGGATTTCCATCTGTTTCAACCGTTTGGCCGGAAGTCCCGTAGCCGCTACGGTCAGATCAAACACTTTGGCTACCGAAGTTCCGATAGCGCCCTCGTAAGTAATCTTGTTTCCAAAGACCAGGTTATCAGCTACGATACGTCCCTGGCGGTTGGCTGGTCCGGCCAAGTAATTCAACCAAGGTTTACCTGTCAACGGATGCGGGTATTCGATGGCATCGCCCACGGCATAAATAGACTCGTCAGAAGTTTGAAGATATTGATTGACCTTGATACCTTTCATTTCGCCCAACTGGATACCGGATTCTACCGCCAATCTGGTCTCTGGACGTACACCAATAGAAAGAATCACCAGATCGGCATTCAAGCGAATTCCTGACTGAAATTTCACCACCACTCCTTCGGCCGACGGCTCGAAGGCTGCTACACCTTGCTTTAAGAAAAGCTTCACACCCTTCTGTAACAAATGCTCGTGAACCAGCGCCGCCATGGAATAATCAATCGGTCCCATCACCTGATCGGCCATTTCGACCACGGCCACTTCCGCACCGGCATGTTGCAGATTCTCAGCCATTTCCAAACCGATAAAACCTCCCCCTACGATTACGGCTCTACGTACAGTGTGCTGCTGCATATATTGCTTGATACGGTCGGTATCGTACACATTTCTCAACGTAAAGACAGACGGAAGGTCAATGCCCGGCAGAGGCGGACGAACCGGAGATGCTCCCGGAGAAAGCAACAGCTTGTCGTATGATTCCTGATAAACAGAACCGTCCGGCCTACGTACACTTACTTCTTTCCGTTCACGATTGATGGCAATCACCTCCGAACGCGTACGTACATCGATGTTGAACCGGCGTCCAAAACTCTCGGGTGTCTGTACAAACAAACGGTCACGGTCTTCTATTACGCCTCCGATATAATATGGTAATCCACAATTGGCATACGAAATGTATTCTCCCCGTTCAAAAAGAATAATGGTGGCTTCTTCTGTGTTTCTACGAATACGGGCTGCTGCCGTTGCCCCACCGGCTACTCCGCCTACGATCAAATATTTCATAACACTTGCAATGCTTTAATAGTTTCTAATGGAAATTTTTCACAAAGGAATTGTTTTATTTCCTTTCAACAAAATTTCCAACGGAAAATTTTTCATCGTTAGCGTTTTTTAAGGAGCAAGACCCGTTTTTCAGGCATTAGACGCCAAAGCCGTACCGGCATAAAACAATTGCTTCAGGTTTCCAGCCTCACCAACCACCCAGAGAACATCGTCTTTCTGCAAGGGAGTCCGCACATCAGGCGTATGCAAATTGCCGTCATGTCCGGATTCCACCCCTACTACCAGGCAATGATACGTATTCCGAACTCCACAATCCATTATCGATTTTCCCACAAATGGAGAATCAGCTGCCAAAGCAAACTGCTTCAGATGCATTTCACGTTTTTCAAAGTCTTCTTCCTCATAACCTCCGGAAACTTTGTCTGCCTGTGCCGCAAATTCGGCCAGCTGTTCATCGGTTCCGATCACCTGCAACGTGTCACCCGGAAACACCCGGTTATCCCCACCCGGAATGTTGATACGATGTGTTCCCCGGATAATGGAAGCTACAAAAACTCCGTATTTCCGACTCAGATCCAATTCACGCAACGTACATCCCGACCACAACGAATCGGCCACCACTACGACATCAGACAAGTGAAGGTCTCTATCCAGCAAAGTACCCGCATACTCAGGTTGTTTCTCGCCCAAATATTCCTTACGCATATCCTTCGAGCGCAGATTTTGTACAAAAGTACGTTCCAACGCAATGGATTGCTTCTTGAGAAAACGTGAGAAAATCATCAGCATGATCAGCAATAACGCAATACCTACACCCAATGCAGCCGAAGCCATAAACAAGTATTTGATGATATAAATGATAAACATACCCGCAATAACTACCCGAAGCAGAATCAACGAAATCAGCGGAGCATGATTGAACCGGCTGTTCGACCATAAAGCCTTGAACTCAATGGAACGGTTCTTTTTCATGATAAGCGCACGCAAGAAAGGAGCGATCAGCACAATGGTAATGGCTGCTCCAGTAATCCTTCCCCAAAAATCACCCATCGTAGCCTGTAACAACGGAAGAATGAAATTCAACGAAATAGCCGTTACCGCTATGGAAAGTACCACATAAATCAGGATAATGCGCACGATGGCTACCAGAAGCTTCTTCCAATTGTTGGTGACATTGGCCGTCTGCGCGCCCGATGAAGAAGTATACCGGATAATCAGATTCTTCCATGGAACCGGAATCAGGCGGTCTACCGCCTCATAGGCAGGCCCGGCCAACCGGATCATGTAAGGAGTCAGGAAGGTAGTAATGACAGATACCGCCACTACAATCGGATAAAGAAAATCACTGGTGACCTTCAGGCTCACTCCCAGCGATGCAATGATAAAGGCAAATTCACCGATCTGAGTCAGGCTGAAACCACACTGCATGGCAATCTTCAACGGCTGCCCGGAAAGCAGGACACCTCCCGTACCCAGTATAGTCTGTCCCAACAAGATAGCCAAGACAATAGCCAGAATAGGTGCCCAGTATTTCACGATCATAGCCGGGTCGACCATCATACCTACCGATACAAAGAAGATGGCTCCAAACAAGTCCTTCACCGGCGCCACCAGTTTCCCGATACGTTCCGAATCGATGGTCTCGGCCAGAATAGACCCCATGATAAAAGCTCCGAATGCCGGTGAGAAGCCAACCTGAGCGGCCAGAACTACCATTCCGAAGCAGAATGCCAGCGAAACGATAAGCAGGGTTTCGTCACTCATCATCTTCCGCACCCGTTTCAGGAACAATGGAATCACATAAATACCTACTACAAACCACAGCACCAGGAAGAATATCAGTTTCATGATACTGGAAATCATTTCCATACCCTCAAAATTCTGGCTTACAGCCATGGTAGACAACATCACCATCAGGACAATAGCCAGAATGTCTTCCAGAATCAGGATACTGAGAACAAGACCGGCAAAACGTTGCTGACGTAATCCCATATCATCAAAAGCCTTGTAAATGATGGTTGTAGAAGACATGGCCAACATTCCACCCAGATAAATACAGTCCATCTGTTTCCAGTTGAAACACCAGCCCACGAATATGCCCACCGCAATCATGCAGAGAATGATGGAACAGGCCGAAATAACAGCCGATCCGCCCACCTTCATCAGTTTCTTGAAACTGAAGTCAAGGCCCAAAGCAAACAACAAGAAAATAACACCGATATCCGACCACGTCTGTATGTTGGAAGTATCTGTAACTGAAGGGGTAAATGCAAAATGAGGACTAGCCAAGAAACCAGCAACGATGTACCCCAGCACCAACGGTTGCTTCAGTTTCTTAAAAATGAGTGTCATGACACCGGCACAAATCAAAATCAGTGCCAGATCACTGATAAGCGGAGCTAAATGAGACATGTTTATTCCTGTTTGATTTTTCCGTGCAAATGTAAGCAAATAAATAAAAATAGCGACGATTTATTGAAAAAAGGTGTTCAATCAATAAAAATTGACCGAACACCTTTTCCTGATCAGATAAAAAGCCTTTTTAAAATCTATTTTCGAAAAGGAGGTTTTACCACCTGTGCTTTCAGGCGACGTCCCCGATTATCCAGATAAATTTCCGTACCCGGCTTCGAAAAATCAATGGCTACATATCCCATACCGATACCAATCTTACGTGTAGGCGACATGGTACCTGAAGTAACATGTCCGATGATGTTTCCTTCCGCATCGGTCAGTGCATAGCCATGACGTGGAATGCCACGGTCAATCATTTCGAAGCCTACCAACTTGCGGGTTACACCTTCTGCCTTCTGCTTTTCCAGGGCAGCCCGGTTGGTAAAGTTCTTCCCGTCTACGAATTTGGTAATCCATCCCAAACCGGCCTCCAGCGGAGAAGTCGTATCGTCGATATCGTTTCCATACAGGCAGAAACCCATTTCCAGACGGAGAGTATCACGTGCTCCCAAACCCACCGGCTTGATACCAAACTCAGCCCCGGCTTCGAAGATGGCGTCCCAAATCTTCAGACCGTCTTCCGGATAAAAATAAAGTTCGAAACCACCTGCACCCGTATATCCCGTATTCGAGATAATCACTTCGGGTACTCCGGCAAATTCGCCTACCTTGAACGTATAATAAGGAATATCCGAAAGATTGACCGGAGTAAGCTTCTGAAGCGTAGCCAGAGCCTTAGGCCCCTGAACTGCCAGCTGACCGATACGGTCGGAAGAATTTTCCAGTTCGGCTCCTGCCTGGTTATGAGAGACACACCAGTTCCAGTCCTTTTCGATATTGGCCGCATTCACTACCAGCATGTATTTGTCCTGTCCGTAATCGTAAACCAGCAAATCGTCAACGATACCTCCCGTTTCATTAGGGAAACAAGTATACTGAACCTTGCCGGGAACCAGTACAGCCGCATTATTCGAAGTCACTTGCTGAATAAACTCAAGCGCATGGGGGCCTTTTACCCAAAACTCTCCCATGTGAGACACATCGAAAACACCAACAGACTGACATACGGTAAAATGTTCATCCAAAATTCCGGAATACTCTATCGGCATGTTATATCCGGCAAATTCATGCATTTTGGCACCGAGAGCAATGTGCTTCTCGGTAAAGGGAGTTGTTTTCATACTTATCAGATTTAATGTTCATTTTTCATGATTACTTTTTTCTTTTTGATGTCAAGAAGAAAAAGCTAACAAAAAAGAAAAACCACCGGCTCCCGTTTTGAGGCGACTACGAAATATCCCCTGACGGAAGCACAGGAACTCACTTCGCTCAGACAGCCTGCGCTTCTTCCCGTCGGAGACCGTTCTCCGTTATCTCGCCTCAAGACCAAGACCGGATATGTTATTAATTACCTAGTTACCAAGAACTGAAACCGGCAGATTAAATACTGCTTTCAATTTTTCACTTTTAAATTCCAACTGAAAATCAACTGTATCGCTTGGCTGTCAGTTCGGCAATCTTCACCACTACCATCATCGCCTTTTCGATGGAAGGTATCGGAACGAATTCATAACGGCCATGGAAATTCAATCCGCCGGCAAAGATATTCGGACAAGGAAGTCCCTTGAACGACAACTGAGCACCGTCTGTTCCGCCACGAATTGCTTTTACCTTCGGCTCTACTCCGGCTTCCTGCATGGCCGCAAAGGCGATATCGATGATATGCATCAGGGGTTCCACCTGCTGACGCATGTTGTAATACTGGTCTTTCAATTCTACCGTAACCACCTTTTCACCATACTTTTCGTTCAACTGCTCCGCACATGACAACATCAGCTGTTTCCGCCCCTCAAATTTCTCACGATTATGATCACGGATGATGTAAGAAAGTTCTGTCCGCTCTACCTCTCCTTCCATACCGATGAGGTGGAAGAAACCTTCATAACCTTCGGTCGTAGCAGGTGTTTCGTCGGCTGGAAGCAGACTGACAAACTCATTGGCCACCAGCAGAGAATTGATCATCTTGTTCTTGGCATATCCCGGATGTACATTCCGTCCTTTCACATGTATTTTGGCCGAAGCTGCGTTGAAGTTCTCGAACTCCAGTTCGCCCACCTCACCACCGTCCATGGTATAAGCCCATTTGGCACCGAATTGCTCCACATTGAATTTGTGGGCACCCAGACCGATTTCCTCGTCCGGATTGAACCCGATACGGATTTTACCATGCTTGATTTCGGGATGTTCTTTCAGATAAGCTACCGCTCCGACGATTTCGGCGATACCGGCCTTGTCATCGGCCCCCAGCAAGGTGTGACCGTCCGTCACAATCAAATCCTCACCCAAATGATCCAGTAATTCGGGGAATTGTCGCGGTGACAAAACAATTCCTTCTTCGGCACACAACGGAATTTCTTTTCCATCATATTTCTCAACGATACGCGGCTTTACATTCTCCCCGCTCATATCGGGACTGGTGTCCATGTGAGAAATGAAACCGATAGTAGGAACCTCACGGTCAACATTGGCCGGCAACGTAGCAAAGAGGTAACCATTTTCATCCAGTGTAATCTCCTCCAGCCCCAGGGCCTCCAGTTCGGTCTTCAAATATTGTGCAAACACCATCTGCTTTGGCGTACTTGGAGTTACCCCGGTCGATTCATCAGATTGTGTATCGAAACTTACATACTTTAAAAAACGTTCAATTACCGTCATATTTTTCTTCTAGATTTTTATATTAATTCTTCATGGTAAAATTAACAAATGAGCAACAAACGACCAAACAGATTATCATTTTTTCGTAAATCACAAGGTAGATTTACGTTATTTCCCGGCCCGGATATAGTCATTCAATGCCTCCACGTACTCCTCGAAAGCCTTCTGCCCTGCCGGAGTGATATGCAAGGTGGTGCGCTGGTTACGGCCGGCATTTACCCGTTCCATGGAAATGTACCCCGCCGCCAGCAGTTTATCCAACTGCACGGACAAGTTACCCGAGGTAGATTCCGTCTTTTCTTTCAGGTAAACAAAATCGGCTTCCACTACGGACATGAGGATAGACATTACGGCCAGCCTCAACTGGGAATGCAACAACGGATTCAACGGACGGAACATAAAGCCTTACCTCCTCTGCCATCTTACCGGGTAACCGGATTCTTGATACGACGTTTTACCTGCCATTGCATGGCACACCCGCCCAGCACCAAAGCAACCAGACAGAACAGCATGAAAGAAAGGATTCCATACCCTATCGAATCGTCCATCGAGGTCACATAAAGGTAAGCCATCGAACAGCCTCCTATCAGACAGGAAGACGCGTAACGCAGCTTCAACAGCACCTCCAGTATGATGACAAGTCCGACGAACAAGGAGGCCAGATATATCAGAAACACCACATTGTAATTCCCATCGTACGAAAACAGATAGATCCCCGACAGCAGAGCCGGAAAAAGCCACGTATACATCCAGGCTGCATGGAACATCTCGTCGAGGAAGGTCTTGACCCGCCTTTCCCGGTACCGGAAATCTATCAGCCAGGCCGAAACCGGTATCAGAAACGTGAACCACATCACCTGAGAATCGGGCAGATACTTCCTCAGCACCAGCATACCGACACAAATCAAGACTGAAGCCACTCCCGTCATCCACAGGATATCACTGTTCCTGTTACTCAGACGGGCACGATTTTCGGAAATCATCCGGGCTATAAGCCTCAAACTTTCCTCTTCTTTCAAAAATTTTTCTTCCATTGTATAGCGGTCATTAAAAGTTTATATCATAAACTAAAAAAGAAATAAAAAAGGAAGAAGTTACTTCTTCACACCTTGTATGCTTACAAATATACTAAAAAGTTTATGACATAAACCAAAAAGAACGGGAAAAAAGATGAGGTGCAACAAAAATCTTTCGTACTTTTGCATACGATAAGGAGATAAATCCTTAATACATTACACTACAGACATCAATGAGAAGAGTTATTTTATTATGCCTCATGTGCCTGACCATTGCAAGTGGTTTCGCACAAGTCGCCGAAACCCCGTCCGACACAGCTTCTACTCCCGAACGTACACTTACCAAGAAGGAACTCCACAAGCTGAAAGTGGCCAAACGGAATTTTCACTACAACATTCTGGGAGGACCCAGTTATTCGCCGGATTTCGGCGTACTGATAGGCGGTAGCGCCCTGATGACTTTCCGCATGGATCCCAAGGACACCACCATGATGCGTTCGGTAATTCCGGCTTCCATGGCTTTCATGTTTTCGGGCGGACTGAACATCGTGGTAAAACCCCAACTGTTCTTCAAAAATGACAAATTCCGTATCTTCGGACAATTCATCTACAAGAACACCCAGGAAAACTACTACGGCGTAGGCTACGATACCAACAAGAATTACGTCAGAAGTGAAACCACCAGCCAATACCAGTACAGCGGTGTACAAATCAATCCCTGGTTCCTTTTCCGCCTGGGAGAAAGCAACTTTTTTCTGGGACCACAGATTGACCTGAACTACGACAAAATGAAGGATGTGGCCGAAGGAATCACTCAGGATCCTTATTACATAGCCGCCGGAGGTACACCCGACGGATATAGCAATTTCAGTTCCGGCGTAGGCTTCCTGCTCAGTTATGATACACGCGACATCCCGGCCAATCCCTACAAAGGACTTTACCTCGATTTTCGCGGACTGATGTATCAGAAATGGCTCGGTGGCGACAACAACTTCTACAAGCTGGAACTTGACTACCGCCAATACAAAAGCGTGGGAAAGCGCAAAGTCATCGCTTGGACCCTGCAAAGCAAGAACGTCATCGGAAGCAACATTCCATTGAACAAATATGTACTGAGCGGAACTCCATTCGACCTGCGCGGATACTACATGGGACAATACCGGGACAAAACCTCCCACATGGCACTGGTAGAATACCGGCAGATGTTCAACAACGACCAGGACACATGGCTCAAACGAATCGTTTCGCACCTGGGATATGTAGCCTGGGGAGGCGTAGGATTCATGGGACCCGACCCGGTACACATCGAAGGTATCCTGCCGAATGCGGGACTCGGATTACGCATTGAAGTACAGCCACGCATGAATGTCCGCCTGGACATCGGACGCAACTTCATCAACAAGCAGAACCTGTTTTACCTGAATATGACAGAGGCTTTCTGAGTATGTCACCCGGAAAGCCCCTCTTTGTATAACTTACTATTTTTTAATCCTTTGCCCGAATCTGTATACAGACAAGCAGGCAAGGGATTTTTCTTTACCACATATCAAAAACAGCTGGAACCGTCGAAACAATGGGTGCAGACCTTGCACTTCGGCAGGCCGATGGCCTCAATCAGCGTTTCCAGTGTATTGAATTTCAGGGAAGTCAGTCCGAAGCGGGCACGGATACGTTCCACCAGCTCCTTGTACTCCGGTGAATCGGTCGTAGCATACTTGTCCAGCTTCGCATTTGCGTCGCCCTCTATTTCCTGGATGATACGGCGGGTTATCAGTTCCATGTCACTCTTCGAAGAAGTAAAGCCGATGAACGGACAACCATAAATAAGCGGCGGGCATGCAATACGCATGTGAACTTCCTTGGCCCCATAATCGAAAAGCACCTTCACATTATCCCGGAGCTGGGTACCCCGCACGATAGAATCGTCGCAGAACAGAACGCGCTTTCCCTCCAGCATGGCCCTGTTAGGAATCAATTTCATCTTGGCCACCAGCGAACGCATTTCCTGATTGCTCGGCGTAAAGCTGCGTGGCCATGTCGGAGTATACTTGGCAATAGCCCGATGATAAGGCACCCCCTTTCCTTCGGCATATCCCAGCGCCATACCTACACCCGAATCCGGAATACCGCAGGCACAATCCACCTCCGATTCATCAGTCTGACCCATTTTGTAACCCGATACGAAACGTACCTCTTCTACGTTCTTTTCCTCGTAGCACGAAGCCGGAAAGCCGTAATACACCCACAGGAATGAACAGATCTGCATCTTGTCGTTCGGCTTGCGGAGCTGTTCCAGGCCGTCGGCACGCATCCGGATAATCTCTCCCGGGCCTACATAACGCTCAATCTCGTAATCCAGGTTCGGAAAACTGCTCGACTCGCTGGTAGCGGCGTATGCCCCTTCCTTCTTGCCGATCACAATCGGCGTACGTCCCCACTGGTCGCGGGCCACGATGATACCGTCTTCGGTAAGAATCAGCATGGAACAGGAACCTTTGATTTTCTTGAAAACGTGTTCAATCCCCTCTACAAAAGTCTTTCCCTGGATAATCAACAGGGCAATGAGCTCCGTCTGGTTGGTCTTTCCCATACTCATTTCAGAAAAGTGCATGTTGGCTTCGAGCAATTCCTGCACCAGTTCCTCCCGATTATTGATCTTTGCAACTGTAACGATGGCGAAATGCCCCAAATGAGAATTGATCAGGATAGGCTGAGGGTCCGTATCGCTGATAACGCCGATACCGGCTTTGCCTCTGAATTTTGACAACTCTGGTTCAAATTTCGTACGAAAGTATGAACTTTCCAGGCTATGAATCGTACGGGCAAAGCCTTCACCCTCCGCATAAGTAGCCATACCGGCACGTTTCGTGCCCAAATGAGAATTATAATCTGTCCCGTAAAATAAATCGGTCACACATTCAGTCTGAGAGACTGTTCCGAAAAATCCTCCCATAGTGTTAGTTTAGTAGTTCTATAAATGAAAATTTTTGCAAAAATACGAAAATGGAAGAATATACGCAAACGGGAAGCGTTAAGACACGAAAAAAGGAAATCTCTTTTCCAAAGACTTCCTTTCTGAGCCTCTTGTCGGATTCGAACCAACGACCCCGAGATTACAAATCACGTGCTCTGGCCAACTGAGCTAAAGAGGCAAACGAGTAAGTATTTTCTTTTAGAATCCGCAAACGCTTACTCTCGTCTGCTTTTTCGAGCCTCTTGTCGGATTCGAACCAACGACCCCGAGATTACAAATCACGTGCTCTGGCCAACTGAGCTAAAGAGGCGGGGGTGGGTAAGCTTACTATATCGCGCCGCTACAACCAACTACCTTTGCTGCGATCAAGCCCTGGAGGATTCGAAGGGAGCTGGCCGTATGGGACTTACCCGTTTTTCTTTGCTTTCGGGAGATGACCCGGAGGTTATTTCTCGATTGCGGGTGCAAAGGTAGGCATTTCTTTGAAATCTGCAATACCTTTTGCAAAAAAAATGCAGTTTTTTTGTAGGAAATGCGATTTTTTCCGGTTTTTCATTCCTACAACGACCGAAAAAACGTACTTTTGCATCCATAAATAAAATATTCGCACATGACACAAGACCAACCCATCCACCTGCAACAGACCGCCATGTATTTCGGGACGTTCATGGGATTATTCTGGATCATCAAATTCACCTTTCTCCCACTGGGCTTTACCATCCCCCTGCTGCAGTTCCTATTTGTGTTGCTCACCTGTTTTGTCCCTATCCTGGGATACTTATATACCCGTAAGTTCCGCGACCGGTATAGTGGAGGAAGCATCACTTTCTCACGCGCATTTGCCTTTACCGTTCTCATGTATTTCTTTGCCGCCCTGCTGGCTGCCGTAGCTCACTACATTTATTTTCGCTTTCTCGACAACGGTTTTCTGGCAGAAAGCTATATCGGGCAGCTGGAAGCCATGAAACCCGCCGCTACGGAAGAACTGAAGGAAAGCATCGACCAGTTCATCGAAGGTTTCAGCCTGATTTCCTCGCTCTCGCCCATCCAGCTCACCTTTCAGCTGATCTCGCAGAACTTCATGTACGGAGTCTTGCTGGCACTTCCCACTTCCCTGCTGGTCATGCGGAAAAAACGTCACGAATAAAAATCTTTTTAATAACATAATATACATGGACATATCTGTTGTAATACCTTTATATAATGAAGAAGAATCCTTGCCCGAACTCTATGCTTGGATTGAACGTGTAATGAATGCCAACGGCTTCAGCTACGAAGTAATTTTCGTAAACGACGGAAGCACAGACGGTTCCTGGAAAGTCATCGAAGGACTCAAACAAAAATCCGATTGCGTAAAAGGAATCAAGTTCCGCCGGAACTATGGAAAATCGCCCGCCCTCTTCTGCGGATTCGAAAAAGCACAGGGCGACGTGGTCATCACCATGGACGCCGACCTGCAGGACAGTCCCGATGAAATACCGGAACTGTACCGGATGATTACACAAGACGGATATGATCTGGTATCCGGATGGAAGCAGAAACGGTACGACCCGCTCTCAAAAACCATTCCTACCAAACTCTTCAATGCCACCGCACGTGCCGTTTCGGGTATTCATAACCTGCACGACTTCAACTGCGGCCTCAAGGCCTACCGACGCGACGTGGTAAAAAACATCGAAGTATACGGCGAAATGCACCGCTACATCCCTTATCTGGCCAAAAATGCCGGATTTACCCGCATCGGTGAAAAGGTAGTACACCACCAGGCCCGCAAGTACGGAAAGACCAAATTCGGACTGAACCGTTTCGTCAACGGTTACCTCGACCTGCTGACTCTCTGGTTCCTGTCCACCTTCGGCGTGAAACCCATGCACATCTTCGGATTCCTGGGATCCATCATGTTTATCCTTGGATTTATCTCGGTCATCATCGTAGGAGCCAGCAAGCTTTATGACATGTATTGCGGAAATCCGTACCGCCTGGTAACGGAAAATCCGTACTTCTATCTGGCACTGACCACCATGGTGATCGGTACCCAGCTGTTTCTGGCCGGATTCCTGGGAGAACTGATAGCCCGCAATTCTACTGAACGAAACAAATACCAAATCGAAAAAGAACTGTAATCCGTATGAAGAAACTACCGGTTATCGTATGCATTCTGCTGGCTTTTTTCTGCTTTCCGGCCTGTGAAGAAGAAGATTGTCCCCTCAACACCCTGTCGTATGCCAAATTCCAACTGGTAAACCAGTACGGACAGTCTATCAGCTACCTCGACACCATCACCGTCATCGGACAGATCAAGGCCGATGTAACCCGCTATGACACCCTGTCCGACGGAACCCTGCACGAAGTCATCGTACACGATTCCCTCATCAGCGACACCCTGATCAATCGGGAAACCAACGTCAGCACCCTCAGTATACCGTTGAGCTATGACGACGAGACCCTCATCACCCTCGTCTACAACAATACGTATAAAGACCAGTTTACCATCCATCACCGGAACATTCCCTATTTTCTGAACCTGGATTGCGGAACCATGATGTTCTATGAAATAACCGGAGTCACTCCCGATCAGATTCGTATGATGGACTCCATCGTTATCACTAACCCGAATATCGACAACAATGAAAAAGAAAATTTCAAGTTATATTTTACCACTTCTTCTGATGGGGAGTAGTTTCCTGCCGATAACGGGATGGAGTCAGACCAAATTTGAGAAAGTAACCATCATCGAGGAAAAAGAACACATCCCCTTCTATCAGGGAACCGCCATCGGAGTAGAAATAGCAGGACCCGTCAGCAACTTGCTGGGAAGTGACATCTTCAACACGGAAATTCAGGTTCAAAGCAACCTGAAGAACATGTTCTTCCCCACTGTAGAAATAGGATATGGAAAGACCAATACCTTCAACGAGGACACCGAACTCTCCTACAAGACTTCAGCCCCGTATTTCCGGATAGGACTTGACATCAATGCACTGTATAAAAAGACTCACCTTCCGGGCTGGTTGCTCGTAGGTTTGCGCTACGGATTCACGTCGTTCACGTACGACACCAAAGGCCCCGCCATGCAGGACCCCAACTACGGAGGCATCGTGACCGTTCCCTTCGACTATCCGGGACTGAAAAGCAAGGCCGGCTGGGTAGAAATCGTCTTAGGCATGAAAGCCCGGATCTACAAGGGATTCTGCATGGGCTGGAACGTACGCTACAAGAAACGCCTCAGCATTACCCGACACGAAAATGCCGAAGCCTGGTACGTTCCCGGATTCGGCAAGAACAGCGGAACAAGCTTTAACTTCACATACAACATTATTTACAATTTACCATTCTGACAATGAGCTCTTTAGAAATATGGTTACTGGCAGTCAGCCTGGCTATCGACTGCTTTACCGTATCGGTCACCAGCGGAATTATCCTGCACCGGATCCGATGGGGTACCTTCCTGAAAATGGGCTTTTTCTTCGGCCTCTTCCAGGCCCTGATGCCATTCATCGGATGGCTGGGAGCCAGCCGGTTCAGCAAGCTCATCGAATCATACGACCACTGGATAGCCTTCGGCCTGCTGGCCTTCCTGGGCATACGCATGATCCGTGAACATTTCAAGAACGAAGAAGAAAGCAGCTTCGACCCTACCCGTCTGAAAGTAATCCTTACACTGGCCGTAGCCACCAGCATCGACGCCCTGGCCGTGGGAATCTCATTCGCCTTTACCGGCTACAGGAGCCTCGAATCGCTGGCCTTTCCGCTCACCGCCATCGGCATCGCCTCGCTCGTCATCTCCATCATCGGAAGTCTCATCGGGGTATTCTGCGGAAAGCGGTTCAACCTGCGCATGGAACTCTTCGGAGGACTGGTACTCATCGGTATCGGACTGAAAATCTTAATCGAACATTTACTTACCCAAGCTTAACTTCATATCGTATGGCAAACAAACAACTCAGATGGCAGCTCCCCTTCCTTGTGGTACTCATCGTAGGAACCGTGCTGATTCTGCGCAAGCAGGCACCCTACCAGACCGATCAGGGATTCGTGTTCGGGACCATCTACAAGATTACGTATCAATCAAAAGAAAATCTGAAAAATGACATCGAAGCGGAACTGAAAAAGGTAGACAACTCACTCTCTCCGTTCAACAAGGCTTCGGTCATCACCCGTATCAACGAAAATACCGACCTCACCGCCGACTCACTCTTCACCGAAGTCTTCCTGCTGGCCAAACAGATTTCTCAGGAAACCCACGGCGCTTTCGACATCACCGTGGCTCCGCTGGTGAATGCCTGGGGATTCGGTTTCAAAAACGCGGCACAGGTAGATTCGGCCCTGATAGACAGCCTGACCCAGTTTGTCGGTATCGACAAGGTAAATCTGGTGAACGGTAAGATTGTCAAGAAAGATCCTCGCCTGATGCTGGATTGCAGCGCCATTGCCAAGGGATACGGAGTGGATCGTGTGGCCCGCCTGCTGGACAGCAAGGGAGTACGCAACTACATGATCGACATCGGCGGAGAACTGGTCATGAAGGGTGAAAATCCGAAGATGGAAACCTGGAGTATCGGAGTCAACAAACCGATAGACGATTCACTCTCGGTAAATCAGGAGATTCAGACCGTACTGAAACTCACCAACGTGGGCCTGGCCACATCGGGCAACTACCGGAACTTCTACTACAAGGGCGGCAAAAAATACGCCCACACCATCGACCCGCGCACGGGCTATCCCATCCAGCACAACATCCTCTCGGCTACCGTAGTAGCACCGAATTGCGCCACAGCCGACGCATACGCCACTTCGTTCATGGTACTGGGACTGGATTCGGCCAAACAGATCTGCAACGCTCATCCGGAACTGGACGCATATTTCATCTATACGACCGACAAGGGAAATACGGAAATCTATTACACCACCGGCATGAAGCAATACCTGAAATAACCGTTATACCGGTCAAAAAAACGTCCGTTCGTTTCCATCAAAAGGAACGGACGCATTAAAGAAAATGTCCGTTTGTTCGAATCAAAACAAACGGACATTTTTTTGCCTCCGAAACCTGGAATGATATTAGGACGCACGGACCGTGCGTCCCTACCTGTTATATCAATTATTTAAAGGCCATCACTTAATGCGAACTTCCGATGTAAAGGAAAATCATACCCAACAGTACCAGTACCAGATCGATAGCCTTGCTTGTAAGGTTCTTCTCACGGAAAATCATGGCACCGAAGAGGAAGGAAACCAGCACGCTGCTCCGGCGTACCATCGATACGATAGAAATCATGGATCCGTCCATACTCAGGGCGTAGAAATACACGAAATCGGCTGCCGAAAGGAACACCGAAATCAGAATGATGCACCAATCCCAATGAAAGGGAGTCGTAGTCTTCCGTTTGGGCCACCAGAGAAACATCAGCACACCGCCCATGAGGAAGAGCTGATACACGTTGTACCACGCCTGTACCACCATGTTGTCGAAACGTCCCATCAGGTACTTGTCATACAGACCGCTGACAGCTCCCAACAAAGCTGCCAACACAATAAACCAGATCCAGCGGTTATGCTGGAAATCGATACCCTCTTTCTTGCCCGAACGGCTCAGCAGGAAAAAGGAAACAATGGCCAGCAGCACACCGATCCACTGATACAGATTCAGCCGTTCACCGAAGATCAGCAGGGCTCCCACCAGAGTCATGACCGGACGGGTTGCGTTGATAGGGCCCACGATGGTGAGCGGCAAATGTTTCATACCGAAATACCCGAAAGTCCACGAAGAAAGGACGATGACCGATTTCAGGAGAATGTACCGGTGCACCTCCCATCCGGCATCGGGTACATAAAAAATAGTCTGCTCCAACCATTCCGGACGAAAATGTGAAATGAGGATAAACGGTAAGAATATCAGACTGGAAAAAAGCGTATTCAGTCCCAGCACGGGAAGTACGGCATTGCCTGCCAACGATTTTTTCTTGAATACGTCATAGAAGCCCAGCAGCGCCGCCGAGCAGAAAGCCAAAAGTAACCACATAGTTCTATCAATTTTTCAGCCTGCAAAATTAGGGAATTAAGCCGTGCCACACAAGCATATTTTCCGTAACCTCACCACTTTTTCACCGGTTCCGGTATGGGAAATCAACGGGCAACCACGTCGGGAAACGAAATGCGGAAACGTGTCAGACCGTCGGGATAGGTACGGAGAGAAAAAGCACACCCGTGCTTGGTCAGCACTTCGCGTATGAAAATCAGGCCGATACCCTGCCCGTTCGGCTTGGTGGAAAAGAAAGGGCTGAAAAGCTTGGCTTCCACCTCCCGGCTGATTCCTTTTCCATTATCGGCTATCTCCAGCGTAACCGGCGAAGCAGTAGTACGGATGTAAATGTCGCCACACTCACCAATACTCTCGGCCGCATTCTTGATGATGTTTACCATCACCTGTTCGAACAGGACGGTATCTATCCGAACCGAAGGATTTTCGGAACAAAGCTCGTTGTGCAGGGTAATCTGACGATCTCGGCACACTGTTTCCATGAACATCCGACAGGCGGTTACCCGATCGTTCAGATGTACCTGTTGAAGGCTGGGTTCGGGTATCTTCACCACATTGGCAAAGTTAGTGATGAAACTGCTCATCCCGTAGCAGCGCTCCACACACACCTTCATTACCTCCTGTATGTCTTCGGTATCTTCCATTTCCTTGAGCGCCTCGCCTACCGTTTCCAATGTGGAGGTGATACCTGCAGTAGTATTGTTTACCTCATGGGCTATCATGCGGATGACTTTCTCGTATGCCTTCTTTTCGGCTTTTACCACTTCGGCGGTAAGACTCTCTATCAGTACGAAAGGATGGGCAAAGCCACGGTCAACAAATGAAAGACTCGAGCAACGGTAAATCATGGCGTCGCTCAGACGGATGGTATCGGAGGTATCTTTGGGCAGACGGGCTATCTCTCCGGCCAGTGGGGTTTCCAGTTCCTGAAAACGCTTGCCAATCAGTTCGCCGGCCACCGTATAGCCCAGAAAGCGCAAGGCCGCCGCATTCAGCATGGAAATCTTTCCGTCGAAATCCAGAATCACCACTCCCATGGGGGAAACATTGATGAGCAGGTCCAAAAAATGATTCTGCTCCCGAAGCCTCAGACGTTCGTTCTTCAACTGATCCATCATGCGGTTGAACATATCGACAATCCGGTCGGCCTCAGCCTGTCCCACCGGTGCCAGACGACTACTGAAGTCCTGCTCGCGAAGCAGATCCATTCCGTTGGCAATGCTATTGAGCGGATTTAACACTTTCCGGTAAAAATAAACCAGTACCACCAGACCGACCGTAATTACCGCCTCGCCCACGTGTATCAGGGTACCTCCCACCTTCAGGGTGAAGATCAGCAGAATACCCCATACCACCATCATCAACAAGACGAGCAAGAAAAACAACGTTTTCAGTTTCATCGGCTTCCGAATTTAATCGTTGAATGAAATACCGTATTTCTCCAGCCTCCGGTATAAGGCCGCCCGGCTGATACCCAATGAGAGAGCCACCTGAGAGAGGTTATTCCCGTGGGCTTCGAGCGCCTGCAGGATGGTACGTTTCTCCAGTTCTTCCAGCGTGAGTCCCTGCAGGCTGTCGAAATGATCGGCTGCAGAGGCTGACGGATGATACTGGGCCTTGAAATCGTCGGCTGTAAGCTGGGGCTTGCCGGATACCAGCAAGGTACGCTCCACCAGGTTTTTCAACTCGCGGATATTTCCCGGATAAGGCAGACGGCTCAGGTAATCCATTGCGTCGGAAGTCAGTTCTACGGGAGAAAGTCCGTCGGCCCGGCAACGGCTATCGGCAAAATGACGTGCCAGCAAAGGAATGTCCTCGCGCCGCTCGCGCAAAGCCGGCAAGTGTACCGTAATGAGGTTGATGCGATAAAAAAGATCTTCGCGGAAAGTATGCTCACGCACCATCTGCTCCAGGTTGGCATTCGTGGCACAAACTACCCGCACATCCACTTTCCGCGGACGGCTCTCACCCAAAGGCTCGAAAGTCTGTTCCTGCAACACCCGGAGGAGCTTCACCTGGCACGCCAGATCCAGTTCACCAATCTCATCGAGGAAGATGGTTCCCTTGTCCGCCAGTTCGAAACGTCCCTTACGATCGGCCACCGCATCGGTAAATGCTCCCTTCTTGTGACCGAACATTTCACTCTCGAACAGAGTCTGCGAAATACCGCCCAGATTGACCTTCACAAACGGCTTGTTCCGACGGGGACTGTTCAGGTGAACGGCTTCCGCTATCAGTTCCTTACCCGTTCCGCTTTCGCCCGTCACCAATACCGAAGCTCCGGTACGTGCCACCCGCTTCACCGTAGCCAGTACATCCATCAATGCCTTGCTCTTTCCAATGATGTGACTCCGGTCGAACCCGTCGTCATCGGTTACGGGTGAATCTCCGGAACCATCCTTAGCCGTCAGTTCCAGAGCGGTCTCGATGCGTTGCATCAGGGCCGCGTTGTTCCAGGGCTTCGTAATGAAATCGAAAGCTCCGGCCTGCATACCCTGTACGGCCAGCGGAATACTTCCCCAGGCGGTCATCAGAATGACCGGCACGTCGGGACAGAAAATTTTAACCTGTTTCAGCAATACCAACCCTTCCTCACCGTTGGTAGAAAGGCTGAAATTCATATCCATCAGAATGAGTTGCGGCGTAGCAGAACGTACCGCTTCCAGAGCTTCCTTGGGGCCGGAAACCGCCAAAACCTCGTACTTTGCCCGCTTGAGCATGAAGCTGAGCGAAGAACGGATTGCACTATCATCATCTATTATCAATATCATAACATCGGCAAAAGTACATATTAATCGCTTATTTCGCGGTTTTATCTTCTGACTATTTTCTCGAAATCGGCATCAATGCCCGTGTTGGTGACAAAATCCCAAAGGGTCAGGCTACGCAGTTGGTAATAATAATACCAGTAATAAAAAAGCTCGTTGATGTGTTTGCGGCGTGCCTCATCCTTCTGGCTCTGGGAATCGTTCAGGTCGAGGGTGGAAATCTTTCCGATGAGAAAAGTCTCTACGTTGGTATGGTAACGCTTCCGGGCAATACTGTCGGACTCATCGGCCAGATGAAGCTGGGTCTGCTGGTTGTTGAACTGCTCCACCAGAATGAAGATGTTCTGGTTGAAGTTCATCGATTCCTGACGCAACTTGCTCTCGGTCACCTCGCGGTTGCTCTGTGCCACCTTCACCTGCCCGCGGCGTTTTCCCCAGTCCAGAATCGGAATCTTGAATCCCACCTCTACCACCTGATTGTCCTTCAGTCGGCGGTAGGCACTATCAAACCGATTGTCCGTACCGGTGAAACCCACCTGAGCGAAGAGGGTGATTTCACGCATGTTTCCCTTGGCCTTTGCCACCTCGTAATCGGCTTCCAGCTGACGCCGCCGGATGTTGTGGGCAAAAGAGTTATTGGCCAGTGCCTTCTGTAGCACATCGTCGTAGTCCAGGCGTACATCGGGCACCGAATCGGGTACCACCGGTTCCAACTCCTCGTCTTCACTCAGCGCAAGGAAAGAACGAAGGGTAAACATACTGCTTTTCAAGGAACTCTCGTTCGAAGTCAGGGTAGAACGGGCATCCAGCATATTCAGTTCCAGTTGCAACAAATCGTTCTCACTGATTTGTCCCATACGTCGTTTTGCCTTCGCCACTTCGTAAAGCTTCTCGGCATTGGCCAGATTCTGACGGGCAATAGCCACATTCTCACGGGCCAGCAAGAGGTTGAAGAAATGATTGATGGTGGTCATCGTTACTTCTTCGGTCGCACTCAGAAAAGCCGCCTTCGCCTCGGCATAACGTACCGGTTCGATACGACGGTTCCACTTGATGTTATTCACGCCAAAGATCGGCTGGTTCAATGTCAGGGCAACCGGTACGGACATGAAGCGATTCCCCACCGTTCCGTCCATCTGACGGAGAAAGTCGAGCGACGTATTCAATGACAAGGTACCTCCTGTAAACCAGATATTCTGATCGATGGAAAGTTGTCCGTTCATCTGCAGGTAGTTGTTCCGAACGAAAGTGTACGAACCATCGTCCTGCTGATTAGAATTGTAACTTTTGTTGTATGAAGGCAGGGTAGCCGTAAAATTCACTTCGGGCAACAAATCGGCACGGAAGGTACGGTACTCCCAGTAAGCAGTCTTCAACTCGTTCAAAGCCACGGCGGCATCCACACTCTGTACACGTGCCAAAGTAATGGCTTCATCCAGTGTAATGGTGCGTTGCCGCACCGGAGTTTCTGTTTCTCCGGTCGCAAGCACCGTGTTAAGAGAGAGTAAAGAACAAATAAGTAAAAAAGTTCGTTTCATATTTTCAGGCTAATTAGGATTCTACAAAAATTATTCATCGTGCAAGGCCTCGGCAGGCTGCACCTTCATGGCCCGTCGGGCAGGATACCAGATACCCAAGACTATCATCAGAGCCATGAGCAGGAACGCGCCTCCGAAACATTCCACAAAACGCATCACAGAAACATCGAGCAACGTATGCACCGTCAGATCGGCCCATTGGATATTGAAGGCAATCACCAGGGCCGGTATCACCGCCAATAGCAGAAGAGTAAGCCCTTCCAACAGAAAATACCGCATCAATACCCATCGGCTGCTTCCCAATGCCATACGCAGAGCTATCTCGCAACGACGCTTTCGGGTACGGTACCAGAAGGTAGCAAAGACACACAGAAAGACATTAAACAAAAAGAAAGCTGCCACGGCATAAACTGTATTGAGGTAATTTACCGTTCCCTCCTGCACGTCATAAGCCTCCTTCATATCGTCATACGAACGGATATTATCCAAATAGAAGATTCCGCGGTCGAATACCGGCTGCATGTCACGCCGGAAACGCTCGGCAAATCCTGCTACATGATCGGGCGAAACCCGTATCGCCACATGTTGCCAGAACAAGGCCTTATCGGCAGGCAAGTAAATGAAGGGTTCATATCTCTCATAGTCACCCAGCTTGTGTCGGGGCAGAACGGCGGCCACCCGGTAATTGGTCACCGGATTTTTAGTGTTCAACCAATAGGGATTGAAGCAAGTCCTGCCTACCGCGTCACCCGCATGAGGCAATTGGAACAGGGAATCCACCAGGTCAACACTCATCAGTGCGGGAACAGGGTTTTCGGCCGGTGACCAGTGCTTCTCATCCAACTGTCCGGCCAATGGATTCAAGCGGAATACCTTGAAGTAGGAAGATGTCACGTATCTGATGTAACAATTTACCACATTCGTTGAATCGGTATGCGGCGCATATCCTTCGGACATCACCTCATCCGTATAAGGGACACTCCCGTAATAGGCACAAACTTCTTCTACCCCGGGATAATCCTTTATCAGGTTATACAGATAGGTGAAATCTTCTCCGGCCCGCCGGTTGTCGGTATCGTTAATGAACTCCAACGGTTTGGTACCCATCGTCAGGTCGAACACACACGAGGTATCATATCCTTTGGATTTCCAGGCCGCCCCTTCGAAATTATATACGACATCGATACCATACCACAACAATACGGTCACGATACACAATTCGGTCCAAAGCCAGGCGTTGGTACGCCGCTGGTTCCATATCTGATTGAAAATCTGTTTCCACATAGCTTATTCTCCTCCCGTCAATGTATATGAAATACTTCTGTGTACGGCTATCCACGCAGGCAACAATACAGACAAGGCATTGAACACCAGACAAGCCGCCAGTACCGTCAGGAACAACGACGGACGCAACAACAAGTCGCTACCCAACACGATACCTTCCAGTTCCACACCCCCTGTACCGAACAACCATGTACCTCCCGCTACCACCAGCAGACACGACAACACATAGCCCAACACGCCTCCTATCAGAGTGGTAGACAGACTCTCGAAAAACAATCGTCCGATAATATCGGCATTGGAAGCCCCATACGCCTTACGGATGGCTATCTCGCCCAACCGGCTCTGCATCTGGGCGTGAACCAGTCCTGATATGCCTACGGCGGGCACTACCAGCAGAACCACCAGCAACAATCCATAAACCAGTCCCGCATTGATACTTCCATCGCGGAAAAAGGTGTACTCCGTATGCGTGTACAGACGCGGATCCTGAAGGATATACTCCAGTCCCTGCTTGTTTAGCTGTTCCATCCGGCGATTCACTTCAGCGCGTACTTCCTCAGCTGAAGTATCTGGCGACAAGTGGAGGACGGTATAATGAAATCCTATCAGACCGCCGGTACTGGTAGAAGGATCCACATTTTCTTCGTTGGTCAATGTAAACGGTTCCCATACATCGGCATATGCCGTCTGGAAAATGGAGCTTACATTACGTACCACCCCCACGACACGGACCTCCTGGAAATCCAGTAAGAATTGCTTGCCTACCGCCTCGACGGTTCCTCCGAACAACTCACCCGCCAGTTTTTCACTGATGATGACGAACCGACGTACCACACCGTCGTCCCGGTTGCGGACGCTCCGCCACTCATCATCCGCCGTTTCGAAAGCAGCCCGTCCGGCATCATACTCAGCCTGAGTAAACGGACGTCCAGCCAGAAAATCGTAACGAAAGAAATCAAACCAGTTGGCCGCTACGGGACGGAGCAATACCGGATGACGGTCGGACGAGGCAGGCAAGGCACACACTGCCTTCCGCAGACCTCCGTGAAAGGTCAGTTCATCCACCCCCGGCAGGTCGTCAAAAAAAGCATGGAAGGCTGTCGGTCCCAATCCCCGGTATCCCCACATATTTGTACCGTCGGGACGCATACACTGAGTGCCATAGTTGTAAAGTACCTGACTACGACGTGTCTCCGGTGCTACATCTGCCGTACGGAAATCATAAACCATCACCACCACCATCACAAAGGCCATGGTAACCGCCGTTCCTACTACACACACCGCCGTATAGAAACGGTGCTGGTTCAGCTGGTTAAAGAGTAACCGCAAGTTATGTATCCAAGCATATTCCATAGTAAAAAACGTTTATGAACAAATCTAAAAAATTATTCATCGTGCAAGGCCTCGGCAGGCTGTACCTTCATGGCCCGTCTGGCAGGATACCAGATACCCAGGACAATCATCAGAGCCATGAGCACAGCCGTCACCGATAAAGCCATACAGAAACGGAGCGCATCGAAAGGCAGGCATGAGACATCCACCAGGTCGGCCATACCGATATTCAACGCAATGAGCGAAGCGGGTATCATTGCCACGACAAACAGGAGCAATCCTTCGGTTATCAGACGAATGAACACACCTTGACGGGTACTGCCCAACGCCATGCGGAGAGCAACTTCCTGACGGCGGTGCTGCGTACGGAACCAGAAGGTACCGATAACACCCAGGAAGATATTGAGCAGCAGGAAGCCCAGGATGCAGAGCTGCGTCTTGACTTCGTTCACATCTTCCAGTTCCTCAATCGTACGTAACTGATGGAAAGGCAATATATTCAAAATATACACATTGCCTATGCGGTAAAGCCGATCGGCATCGTCCATCAACGCTTCAGCAAAGTCATGGTCAGCTTCCGGCTTTACACGCACACTCAATTGCAAATAAGCCGGATTACCGAATTCAATCATAACCTCACGTGGAAGGTCGGTAGCGATAAAAGGTCCTCCCCACTGGTCGGAAGTCTGGAAATGGCTCCAGCGCATGGGTTCAGCAATACCGGCTACCCGCATCCGGAAGTCATTATCGGGTTCCCCAAAAGGTAGTTGCCTCCCCAGTAATGAAGTGGCGTCGGACATGTGAAGTTCCTCATAAGCAGCCGCCACATTGCGAGACAGAATGAGGGTACCCGGATTCAATACGGAAGCCAAGGAATCGGAACTTGTGGTATAGACCGTTTTGCCATCCTCTCTCTGTATGGCCACGCCCCGGATACGGAACAGACGCATAAAATCCGGTTGTGCCCAGCGGTGCATGGCATGAACAGGTACCGTGTCTACACACACCGTGAATCCATTGCTACCGTCTCCATAAGGAATACTGTTCTGAGAGATGGCTACTTCTTCCACACCGGGACGATGACGCAGGCGTTCGGCTATCTCCAATAGATCATCCATATCGTTTTCCGGCGTACGTTCGGCTTCATAAAGGGATGAATTAGGTGTCAGACGGTTCAGCATCAAGCAATAGCAATGATTGGCATCAAAGCCCATCGGCGAAAAATAGACACGTGCCGTTACACAACACCAGTCTACGATGTACCACAATACCACAAAGACTACCAGCAATTCCAACGCCAGGAAAAAGTTGCCTCGCCATTCATTTCTTAATTGTCGGAATATCGTTCTCATAAAGTGTTTTATTCTCTGTTTTTCACAAATTATCTGCAAGTGTCCGTCACTTGCTTACATTTTTCCGTTTATCGATTCTACGATGTTCATCCGCGAAGCCCTCCAGGCCGGAATTCCCGCACTGAGCAGGTTCATCAGCAGACAGAAGGCAAAGGCTACCAGAAATATCCACGGACTAAGTAAGGTACCTGCCGTCAAGGTAGTCTCTCCGGAATAATAGGCATTGGTGGAATTTCCGAACAAAAAACCGTTCAATACAAACGTGGCCGCATAGCTCAACAACAACCCCAGCAGGCCGGCCAGACAGGTCAGCAGCAGGTTCTCCAGGAAGACCTGACGCATCAGCTCGTTGGCCGTGGCGCCGAAAGCCTTGCGCACTCCGATTTCCGCCATCCGCTTACGCATCCTCGACAGGGTCATGCTGCTCAGGTTAATAGCTGGTACAATAAGTAGAATGAGTATTACGACAACATAACGTAGAACTACGCCTTGAATATCGGGCTCCTGGCTCCATGTACGGTAAAGATGAGTGAACTGTGTATCAGGCTGTCCGCGGTAAAACACCTCTACCCCGTCTTGTGCGTCGTTGTATTTCTGCCGCAAGCGTTCACATTCCTGACGTATGGCCGGAAAATCCGTCCTGCTATGAGCCAGGATAACGGCACGCATCGGCCCCATCAGGTTGTAGCCCCACGAATTGGCCTCGGCATCGCCCGCCGTGTAAGGTATCCACACCTGTGCGTAGGCATCCGTAGCCAGCATGGAGACGTCTGCCACGACGCCGCACACCCGGAAATCCACGTGATTCAATTCCAAGTGTTGTCCTGTCACATCGGTACGTCCGAACAGACGACGAGCTACGGAAGCAGCTATAACAACCCGTGGCAATCCACTCTGTACATCGGATCCGGTAAAAGGTTTCCCGTCAAGAAAACGGAATTGGAAGATTTTCCAAAAAGCCTCATCGGTCTCTATCTTATCAGCAGTCATTTTGACTCCTGCCGGTAACGAAGCCCGCACCTTGCCAGGCTGCGATACCAAAGTAACGGCCTCGGCGGTAGTCAATGCCTTGAAGCACTCCCGCCCTGTCTGCACAGACATCCGCGAGTTGGCAGAACTACCGCTGGTATCTCCCTTGGCCCGGTAAGACATATTGGGCACATAAAGAGAACGACTACGGTTCACCTCCGGCTCGCAGTCGGCCACGCGTACCCGCAGGGTGATGACGATGACCATGATCATACAGATGGAAAGTGCGGTACCCAGTATGGAAATCCAACTGATGACAGGATTCTCGCGCAGGTGCCAGAGAGCTTGTTTAAAGTATTGTGCAAACATACTGTTCTTTCTTTTTCAGTTGAATCATTCATCGTGCAAGGCTTCGGCAGGCTGTACCTTCATGGCACGGCGGGCAGGAATAGCAATGCCGATACCTATCATCAAGGCTATCAAAACAAACGTAGCGAAAGCACAAAGCAACAAACGGTCCCATTCCAGTGTCGTTCCGTTTCGCCAGGCATTCAGTTCATTCTGGGCAAGTACGATGTCGATAACAATGGCAGGTATCGTCACAACGACCAGAAGAAACCAACCTTCGGACATGAGCCGTCGGAAAACATCGCCATTGGTAGCTCCGATTGCCTTATGTAAGGCAATCTCGGAATGCCGTTGCTGGGTACGGAACCAGAAAGTTCCCAGCAGACCGAGAAAGATATTGAGCAGCAAGAAGCCCATACCTACGATGTAGTTACGCAATTCATTGGCATAGGATTGCTGGTAATTCCGGCGGATATCCACAAAACTACGTATATCACTGATGTAGAGGTTTCCTACTCGGAACTGTTTTTCACTATCAGCCTTCAAGTTCTCAATGAAATTCTTATCATGATCAGCACGGACACGGACACAAAGTTCGTTGTCCGCATTGATCCATTCTTCGCCTATCAAGTTCAAGTTATACAACATCGAGTAACAGAAACGTCCCTGCTCGTAATCACTGTAACGGACATTCTGCAAGGCAGCTCCCAAACGGTATTCCGTACTATCATCAGGACTACTCCAATTGAAACGGAATGCCTTTTTACCCACCAGCGAAGTCATAGATATCTGATAGTGAAGATACAGGTTGTCAGAAGCCAGGAAATCACCCCGTTCCAGAAGTTCCGCCAATTGCTCGGGTGTTTCTCCACGAGTTCCCTTGTATTGGAATACACGGCAAAAGTCGGGAGTTGCCAAACGGCGAATAGTCCAATTGGGAGCATGTAGAGTATCATACATCACATCCAGTCCCGAATTGCTGCCGTTGTAAGGATAGGAGTTCTGCGAAAGACTGACCGCCTCCACTTCCGGACGATGGCGCAGACGCTCCACCAATTCACGAACCTCATCACTTTGCTTGTGAGTATCGCTATAAGGTGTGAAATCAGGGCTCTTATCGGTAAGTACCCCCATTTCTATCAGGTAACAATGCTCGGTATTGAATCCGCGCGGTTCCATATATGTCGCAATGCGGCTATAAAGTAGGTCGATGATGTACCACATCACCACACTCACTACCAGCAACTCCAACGCCAGCCACAGGTTACTATGCCATTCATTGCGTATTTGTGTAAATAATTTCTTTTCCATATTCGATATTTTAGTCGACTCCCTATTCAGTTAACTTAATGATTCTTTCCTCCTATCGCTTCTACAATATTCATCCTTGACGCACGCCAGGCAGGAATGCCAGTACTCAGCAAATTCAAAATAAAGCAGAAAAGCAAAGCCCAACCGAAGGTAGAAGCATGTACTAGAATGGACGCATCCACAGTAGGAGGATTGAGAGTCATGCTATATTGCTGGGCAAAAATCAATTCATTACCCCAATAAGCGAAAAGGAAACTCATCAACAAACCCAAGATACCGGCCAGCAAGGTAATGACCAGATTTTCTCCCAATATCTGTCCCAAAAGTTTCATACGGGTACATCCGAAAGCACGGCGTACTCCGATTTCACTGATGCGTCGGCGCAAACGGCTCTGGGTCATACTACTCAGATTGATAGCCGGCACAATGAGCAAAATAAGAAAAATGATAAAACGGTTACGACGTTCAACTTTTACATCGGGCTCCCAATTAGCACCGGTGGCAAGTACATTCTTTTCCTGATCGTAAGGACGGTTACGGTTGATGAATTTCCATCCGTTTTCGCCTATCAACTTGTTGTATTCGTCCAACCGACGGTTCGCCTCCTCACGGATAGCCGGAAAATCACTACGATTTCGTGCCAATATGGTACAACTGACAAATCCCATCAAATCTCCGTTCCAGGTATTGTTTACCTGGTCAGTCGATGTATAGGGAACCCACACTTGACCATAAGCGGTCTCGGCTAACGTAGAGACATCTTTCACTACTCCGCACACCCGATAAGGCGCATGAGCCAACAGGAATTCCTTACCTGTCACTTGGGTAGTTTTGAATAGGTGTCGTGCCACACTCTCGGTGATGACCGCTACAGGCTGCCCGGCATTGAAGGTAGCCTGATTGTAAGGTTTTCCATCGATGAAAGCAAAATCAAAAACCGTCCAGAACTGATTATCGGTTTCACGTACATCCACCGAGATGGCAGGTTGTTCCGGTAAACTCACCGGACGGGATTCCGAATAAACAGAATAAATAGTCACCGCTTCGGGGGTGGTCATCTTCCCGTATACTTCACGAGCGGTCCGCACACTCAACGGACCGTTACTAGTACTCTCTCCCCAAGCCTTGTTCGTAATACTTCCCCACTTTACATGCAGGAACCGGTCACGGTTACTCTCGGGTGAGAAAGGAGCTACCTTCACCTGTTGCATCATCACCACCAGCATGATGAGAAAAATGGAAAGGGCCGTACCCGCCACCGTCACCGCGCTGATAAGTGGTTGCTGGCGGAGTTGTGCCCATGCCTGTTGAAAATATTGCTTAATCATTTTGTGTCATGTTTTATTCAGTTCATCTATATTATCCCACCTGACGTCCGTCGAAGAAACGTACCGTACGTGAAGTCTGTTTGGCCTGTTCTTCGTTGTGTGTCACCATTACAATGGTACGTCCGTCTTCCTGATTGAGCTGATGCAACAACTCCATTACTTCGGCTCCCATCTTTGAATCCAGGTTACCGGTCGGTTCGTCGGCCAAAATGATTTCCGGATTTCCGATAATGGCACGGGCAATAGCCACACGCTGGCACTGACCACCGGAAAGCTGGGTTGGCATGTGACGCATACGATGGCTTAATCCGACCTTTTTCAACACTTCTTCGGCCAGATGACGGCGTTCCTTCGCTGATACATTCCGGTACAGGAGCGGAAGCTCTACGTTGTCTATCACATTCAAGGAATTGATCAGATGAAACGACTGGAAGACAAATCCCAGGTTTTTGTTACGGAAAGCAGCCAGTTCCTTGTCTTTCATACCTTCTACCCGTGTACCAGCTATCTGAATGGTTCCGCTCGTCGGAGTATCCAGTAGTCCCATAATATTCAGTAAGGTTGATTTTCCGCATCCGGAAGGTCCCATAATACTGAGAAATTCTCCTTTTTCCACATTCAGGTTCACGTTTTCCAATGCCTGAGTCTCTATTTCATTGGTACGGTAAATCTTGTTGATTCCTGTTAATTCAATCATATTCATAGTCTAATCGTTATTAAGTGATACATTTTTCTGTCTTCAATGCTATTATCAGATAGTCAAAAGTCGTGCCAAAAACAATTCTCACTGAAAATCTGCATCTTAGCAAAATTAAGGGTGTCCGTTTCCGAACACCCTGTCCGCTTTTATCGTACGGTTTCATTCATCGCGCAAGGCTTCCGTAGGTGAAACGGTACTTATCCTCCGGGCCGGAATGTAAATACCTACCAATACCACAACCAATAGTACAAAATAGATAATCAGAGACACGATACAGAAATGCAGACCGAAATTCTGTACCCAATAAGAACCGGTCGTTTCCATGCCTGTCTGCCCTTGAGCCAATCCTTCACTGATAGTATATTGCAAATAAAGGACACATCCTACCAAAGTAGAAATACTGGCAAGCACAACTCCCTCGCCCAACAGGAAACGAACAATATCTCCCCGCGTAGCACCGTAAGACAACATAACCCCAACTTCTTCACGACGATTGCGAGTCTGCACCCAAAATGTTCCAGACACACCCAGACACAAATTGATAAGGAAGAACACCGCCATCGCCACATTTCGCTGATAAAGTGTCATCGTTCCCGTATTATACTCGCGTTTGGCTATCAATTGCTGATAAGACTCTACCTTCTGTGCATACAAATTACCGGCACGCAGTTCACGCACCATCCACGGATGAAACCGGTGCAAGAACCGATCCATACTAACCCCTTCTTTCAACCGAACCAATATTTTTACATCACTAGGAAAATAACTCAAGTCAATGGAATTCATTGGAATAAAAGTCACAGGTATGGGTTGCCAGTCACTATACATACGGAAAGTACCTGTAGTACCTACTACATTCGTATACAGTGTGTCTTTGCTACTAATTTGCCAAAAGCGGCATCCCTGAGGATTGTCTGTATGAAAGAATGTTTCCAGTGTATTTTCCGAAAGTACCAAATCACCATCCTTGTAAGGATAATCTGAAAGTTCTTCCAATGTCATTCCCTTGCCCGGACGAAAGCCATACGTTTCGAAAAACTGTGTATGAGGCAAAAACTCTATGTAACGCATCCGACAAGGAATGGTATCTCCTACAGGCATACGTGTCGTAATTCCTTGTCCTTGCGAGTTAGGATAAAGCCACCCTAAAATAGGAGTAGCATGCTCCACCTCGGGGTAGTTGCGCACACGCTGCACAAGGTTATCGTAGGCCTGCATCAGCGAGGCCGAATCTGTGGCCTGTCTGTCGAAACCGGGAGCATTGGGGCGGAATACATTTAACGACACCAAACAGAGGCGATCGGCATCATATCCCAAAGGAATCATCCGGTCGTGCGTCACAACCACCACAGGGTCAAATATCGCCCACGACACGATGCACACAACAATCAATTCGGCCAGCAGCCAGCCGTTGCGATGCCGACGGGACCATAAGGTTTTAAGAATGAGTTTAAACATAGTCCTTATCTTTTTTCATAAAGTGAACATACTATCGGATTACGCAGAGACAACCATGCCGGTATGAGAGCCGAAAGTATGTTCAGTATCAAACAGAACAGTAAAGTTATCAGAAAAACGGAAGGTGCAAACAGCATTTCACCCGATACATAGACATCAGTTCCTTCAGGTACCAGCCATGTATAACGATCGAACACACGGAACACCCATTCCCGACAACCATACAAAGCAATCCAAGCTACTACCATGCCCAGTACTCCCCCAACCAAAGTCAACAGGAAATTCTCCCAAAGCATTTGCAAGAGCAATTTGCTTCTTCTCCCCCCAAAAGCCTTGCGAATACCCATTTCAGGCAAACGGCTTTCCATGCGGCTGGCTATTAGCCCACTCAAATTCAATGCAGGCACCAGCAACAAAGTCAACAATATGAACAATAGATATCGAACAGCTCTCCACCAGTTGCCATCTTCCCCACCGACCGACATCATCAAAGACGCACGTAAATGGGAAACCGGGTCATCCTCAATGTTCATCTTCAGACCGTCGGTTTCGTGTAACAGATTCTGCTTCCGCACAATTTCATAAACTTCTTCACACATGGCCTTGCCTTGCTTTCCGTCCTCCACCCATACCGTCACCTGAAAGGGGCCACAATAAGGGACTTCTGAATATGCCGGGTCACGATATCCTTCCATCGTACTATAAGGCACATACAGGTCTGCATACGAACGGGTTGTCAGATGACTGGCGCCACGAACCACCCCGCAAACTTGATAGGTTTCGTAATCCAGCAGGAACTGACATCCGACAACCCCGTTCTCCTTTCCAAACAAACGACGGGCCAACTTATCAGTAATAACAGCTTTGCGAATGCCGCTTTCCAGGTCAGACTGAGTAAAAGGTTGCCCATCGAAAAAGGAAAACGCATAAATCCGAAAATAAGCCGGATCAGTTTCTATAATCCGCACCGGAAAATCGCCGCTACGGTCGGAAGGCTGAATGTATTTTACTGCTCCGAAAGTGGAAGCACTTACCTCACGGGCATTCTTCAACGGATAGAACCATTCCTGCAACGCCCTATACGAGTAAGCATAACTCCACGACTGAAAACGACCGTCCTTGTTTCGCTCGAAAGAAGTTCCAGACAAGTAATACGTATTTCCGCGGTTAACTTCCGGATACACAGGTGCCAGCTTCACATAATAAACTACTGCTACAATCACCGTCATGGTGATAGCCAGCCCCGTACCGACTATGTAAAGTGTACTGAAAAGGCGGTTCTGCCTCATCAACATAAGGGCCTGTTTAAAATAAACCTTTATCATTTATATCTTTTCGTTTTAAAACACTCAACACTGGAATATCATGCTTCTGTCAACATATCCCACGCTATCATTCATCGCGCAAGGCATCGGCAGGCAATGTCCGGGCTGCCCGACGTACCGGAATATAAGTACCGATAAGGGCAATAAGCAACAGTATCAGATAACTGATTATCAAGACAACCATAAAATGGAAACCGAAGCGGTTTTGCCCGTATGCCGGATTCGGTACAAAATAACGGTTCATTTCCACTGCATATAGTCCGTTGGCTTGCGCATGATAGAGTAGTAATGGGATTACCAGTATGAAAGCTAATGTAAGCAACAACCAGGCCTCGATAAGGAATTGCCGCACAATACACCGTTGCGAAGCACCCATACTACGCATCACACCTATCTCTTCCCTACGGGCATTGCTACGAATCCAGAAGGTGCCCACCATACCCAGAAAGATGCAAAGCAGGGCGAAACCAGTCAAGGCGTATTGCAAACGCAATTTATTGGTTACACCGCTCTGCATGGCATAAGCCTCGCTCAAGGCCGAAAACTTCTTCAGGCTATCAAAATAGAAATTGCCAACGGAAAGTTGAGGTCCCACTTCCTGCTGGAAACGCTGTTTGAAGGCTGATTCGTCCACACCCGGTTTCAGACGGATGACAAAAGGATACATCCACGCCATATAAGGACTTCCGTATATATCATCATACATGCGGACAATGAGCGGATAAGGCTGCTCGTAATCACGATGCTTGAAGTCACGGAATACACCCGCCACTTCCGAAGGTTCATCGCCCTCATAAACTTTTTTCCCTA
>ENA-ORSF01000007-ORSF01000007.1-human-gut-metagenome-genome-assembly--contig:-NODE-7-length-129798-cov-11.548_pt1 | contig 129798 bp, 101 predicted proteins | sample MGYA00242188_ERZ509155 | MGnify/ENA primary metagenome ERZ509155 (study PRJEB26280, sample SAMEA2338656) | human gut metagenome | biome: human gut; feature: human-associated habitat; material: faeces...
ACGAAGGTATGCGAAAGAGACATGCTAGTCAATACGCCAATTTTGGAAGCTTACCTTGCTTATAATGCAAAGATAGTAAATTATGCTATAACCATGCCATTTATAAGGACTTTTTCTGAATACTCCCTATAAAACTGAATATCATCAAAAAAGTACTCTATGTTTCCATGTCTAATTTTCAGCATGTTCTACAGCTCCTTTTAAGAGGGACAAAAAATTGGGCTGATAAATATTTCACCTACCAGAGTTTTAATCCTTCCATTTCCTTTATAGCCTGTAGTATATCTTCTTTAGTCATGTCTGTCGTTTCTTCTTCTATGCTGATAGAGCGAAATTCATAGAATACTTTCGAGTAATTTCTTTCATTAGGAGCATAATAAGGCAAATACATTGTAGTAGTCCCATCATCTTTGCGATAGCCACGTACCCATGTTGAATGGCATTTTGAAAAGAGCCCCATATTATGAACTAATTCTGCATTAGTAAAATACCCTGCTTAAGTTTCGCAAGTAAATTGTACAGGGCGGAAGACGAATAGTTGGCAGCATTCTTAATTGAAAAGAACGGGAACAGAACAAGCAGCTGCAACACCTGAAGACAAGTGAATTTGCAATTCGGATTCTTAACTGACCCAATGACTTTGCTTTGTATCCTTATGCTGTTCATAATGGTTGATATGCTGTTTATTGCTTTGCTGGAGTCATTGTTTACAAAAAATTCTTGGAGTTCACCGATAATATATCCATTTTTGTTCATGGCTAAAGGGTGCTATATTGTTTGTTTGGCGATATTAATATAGTGATAATCATTGAATTATCAAACTATTTAGCCTTTTTTATTACATTATTTGAGTACTTGCGAAACTTGAATTAACTACTTGCAAGAGCAATAGCAGAAGTCATAAAAAGCCAAAAAGAAAAGCGTTAACTGCTTGTTTTTTTGCAATTAACGCTTCTTTTATTCGTGGACCAGCCTGGGCTTGAACCAGGGACCTCCAGATTATGAGTCTGTTGCTCTAACCAACTGAGCTACAAGTCCGATGTTTCATTTCTACAACGAAACGTGGTGCAAAAGTAAAGGTTTTGGATGTAACCTGCAAAAAAAAACGCAAAAAAATGAAGAAAAAAACGCATTTTCCCCCAACAGTCAAGATATATGTGTATTTTTGCGACACAACTTTTTTTATAAAACAAGAATCTGATAAATATGTCACAAAGCAAACAAGAATCTCATCTGACCGGACTTACCGACCAGGAAGTGCTTTCGAGTCGCGAGAAGTACGGTGTCAATCTATTGACTCCTCCCAAACGCCCCTCTGTATGGAAGCTCTATCTGGAAAAGTTTCAGGACCCCGTTATCCGCGTCCTGCTGGTAGCCGCTTTTTTTTCACTGATTATTTCCATCATCGAAAACGAATACGCTGAAACCATCGGAATTTTCTTCGCCATTTTCCTGGCAACCGGTATCGGCTTTTACTTTGAATACGACGCCAGCAAGAAATTCGACCTGCTGAATGCCGTAGGCGAAGAAACCCCCGTTACCGTTATCCGCAACGGAAAGGTACACGAGATTCCACGGAAAGACATCGTAGTAGGCGATGTGGTCATCCTGAATACCGGAGAAGAAGTGCCGGCCGACGGTACCTTGCTGGAAGCCGTCTCCCTGCAGATGAACGAATCCAGCCTGACCGGAGAGCTGATGGTAAACAAGACCGTAGACGAAGCACACTTTGACGACGAAGCGACTTACCCGTCGAATACCGTCATGCGAGGTACCACCATCACCGACGGACACGGTATCATGCGCGTAGACCGGGTAGGCGACGCTACCGAAATCGGGAAAGTAGCCCGCCAGGCTACCGAGCAGAGCGAAGAACAGACACCGTTGAACATTCAGCTCACCAAGCTGGCCAATCTGATCGGGAAAGCCGGATTCACCATTGCCGCACTCACCTTTATCATCTTTACGGGAAAAGACCTGTATGCCTACCTGAGCGTTACGGAAGTAACCGACTGGCACCAGTGGCTGGAAATCGCCCGCATCGTACTGAAATACTTCATGATGGCCGTTACCCTGATTGTAGTGGCCGTACCCGAAGGACTGCCGATGAGTGTCACCCTCAGTCTGGCCCTGAACATGCGCCGCATGCTGAAGACCAACAACCTGGTGCGGAAGATGCATGCCTGCGAAACCATGGGAGCCATTACCGTGATCTGCACCGACAAGACCGGAACGCTGACCCAGAACCTGATGCAGGTATACGAAGCACAGGTAGACAACAGCCAGTCTGACCTGGTGGCCGAAGGCATTGCGGCAAACTCTACCGCCTTCCTGGAAGAGAAAGGGCCCGGGGAGAAGCCATCGGGCGTAGGAAATCCTACGGAAATAGCCCTGCTGTTGTGGCTGAACGGCCAGGGAAAAGACTACATGAAACTGCGTAGCGAAGCCAAAGTAATCGACCAGCTTACCTTCTCTACCGAACGGAAATACATGGCTACCCTGGTAGACTCGCCCATCCGTCAGAAACGCATCCTTTATATAAAAGGTGCGCCGGAAATCGTCATGGGCAAATGCAACCTGCCGGCAGAAGCCATCACAAACTACAACGACCAGTTGCTGGCCTACCAGAACAAAGCCATGCGTACCCTGGGTATCGCTTACCGGATAATAACCGAAGGCGAATCGGAAGACTGTGCGACCCTGGTCAACCAGGGAGGACTGACTTTCCTGGGTATCTTCGCCATCAGTGACCCGATCCGTCCGGATGTGCCGGATGCGGTCAAGAAATGCCAGTCGGCCGGTATCAATATCAAGATTGTCACCGGTGATACACCGGGAACCGCTACCGAAATCGCCCGACAAATCGGGCTTTGGAAGCCGGAAGACACGGAACGCAACCGCATCACGGGTGTAGAATTTGCGGCACTGAGCGATGAAGAAGCGCTGGAACGCGTGCTCGACCTGAAAGTGATGAGCCGTGCCCGTCCGATGGACAAGCAACGCCTGGTACAACTGCTCCAACAGAAGGGAGCAGTGGTGGCCGTAACCGGCGACGGCACAAACGACGCACCGGCCCTGAACCATGCACAGGTAGGGCTGTCCATGGGTACCGGAACCTCGGTAGCCAAGGAAGCCAGCGACATTACCCTGCTCGACGACTCCTTCCACAGCATTGCTACGGCCGTCATGTGGGGACGATCGCTGTACAAGAACATCCAACGTTTTATTGTCTTCCAGCTGACCATCAACGTAGTGGCCCTGCTCAGTGTACTGCTGGGCGCATTCTTCGGGACCGAACTGCCGCTTACCGTCACCCAGATGCTGTGGGTAAACCTGATTATGGATACCTTCGCCGCCATGGCCCTGGCCTCCATCTCACCCAGCATGGACGTAATGAACGAGAAGCCGCGTAAACGGACCGACTTCATCATTACCCCTGCCATGCGCAACAACATCCTGGGCGTAGGACTTGGGTTCCTGGTCATTCTGATGGGACTGCTCACCTGTTTCAAGACACTTCCCGGCGGCATGGATCTACATCACCTGACCGTCTTTTTCACCATCTTCGTGATGCTTCAGTTTTGGAACCTGTTCAATGCCAGTGTATTCGGAACAAACCACTCCTTCTTTAAGGATGCCAGCCACGCACTGGGCATGCTCAGCGTGGCCCTGATCATCCTGGTGGGCCAGTTCCTGATTGTTACGTTCGGAGGAAAAGTATTCCGTACCGAACCCCTTCCGCCAATGGAATGGCTGTACATCATCGGAGGTACTTCCGTGGTACTCTGGATTGGAGAAATCTGGCGAGGCATCCAACGACTGAAGAATAAATAAACCCGTATGGATACATCGATTCGTAACATCATATTCGACCTGGGCGGAGTATTGTATGACCTCGATACGGAAGGCTGCCTGCAGGCCTTTGAACAGGCCGGACTGGACAACGTACGCCAACTGATCACCGGTACCAACGAGGCCGGCATTTTCCAGGCTTACGAAACCGGCGAAATTTCCACTCCCCGGTTTCGGGAAGAAGTGCGCCGGCTATGCGGTTCTTCATTGACCGACGAGGCTATCGACCGGATGTGGAACCGCATGCTGGTAACCCTCCCTCAGGAAAAGCTGGATCTGCTGGGTGAACTCAGCCGGAAGTACCCCCTGTATCTGCTAAGCAACACCAACGAACTGCACTGGACCTACGCCGTAGCCCAGGCTTTTACGGCCCGAGGCTATCAGGTTTCCGACTTCTTCCGCCGGGTATTTCTGTCGTATCAGATGAAGTTGGCCAAACCGGACCCTGCCATCTTCCGCACGGTCCTGCAGACTGCCGGGCTGAAGGCGGAAGAAACGCTGTTCATCGATGACTCTCCGGTGAACTGCCAGGCGGCCGAATCAGTCGGCATTCAGACCGTCCGGTACACACCCGGAGAAGACTTGCGTACGTTATTTACTCCTGCCGTATGAAAATCATCCATTCTACCGACCCGATTATCCGTACACTGGGCCCCTGCGCCGCGACCATCGGGTGCTTTGACGGCGTGCATCGCGGACATCGCTACCTCATCAACCAGGTATGCGAAGCAGCCGCGCAGAAAGGACTGCACGCCGCAATCATCACCTTCACGGTGCATCCACGTCAGGTCATGCAGGCCGATTACCAGCCTCAGCTGCTCTCCTGCCTGTCACAAAAAGACGACCTTATCAGCCGGCTGGATGCCGACTATTGCTTCATGATGCCTTTTACGCGGGAACTTTCCCGCCTCTCTGCCCGTGAATTCATGCAACTGCTGCACGAACAATACCACATCGAAACCCTGATTATCGGATACGACCACCGCTTCGGGCACAATCGCAGCGAAGGATTCGAGGATTACTGCCGGTATGGAAAGGAACTGGGAATGGAAGTCATACGTGCCAGGGCTCTGGTAGAAAACGGAATCTCCATCAGCTCCTCGCTGATCCGCGACCTGCTGAAAACAGGTGGTGTAGAGAAAGCCAACCACTACCTGGGATATGAATATTACCTGGACGGAACAGTGACCGACGGCTACAAGGTAGGCCGGAAGCTGGGCTTCCCGACTGCCAACCTGAGTCCATCCTGCCCGGACAAGCTGATTCCGGCAGAAGGAGTCTATGCTGTCTATACATACATTCAGGGCATCCGGTATGCCGGCATGCTGAACATCGGACACCGGCCGACTGTGAACAACGGAAATGACCTCAGCATTGAGGTCAACATCCTCGATTTTTCCGAGAACATCTACCGCAAGCAGATGCGTATCGAATTCATCGCCTACATCCGTCCCGAACAACGGTTCGACTCACTGGAAGAACTGACCGCACAACTGAAAGCCGACCGGGAACAGGTACGCCGGTTGCTGCAGGCACGTATCCGCTGACAGGCAGGTTTATTCGGCACTCCGTACCATAAATCGCCACAGAAATAGCGATTTATCCGGAAATGTCCGTATCTTTGCACCAAATTTTTATAAAAACTGAATGAAGACATTTGAAGAACTCGGAGTTTCCTCAGAAATACGGAAAGCGATCGAGGAAATGGGCTATGAGAGCCCTATGCCTGTACAAGAAGAAGTAATCCCGTATCTGCTGGGAAACGGTAACGATGTAGTGGCTCTGGCACAGACCGGAACCGGGAAAACAGCCGCATTTGGTCTGCCGCTGATCCAAAAGATAGACGTAACCCGTCGCATACCACAAGCCCTGATACTCTGTCCTACCCGTGAACTCTGCCTGCAGATAGCGGGAGACCTTACAGATTATTCCAAGTACATAACCGACCTGAAAATACTGCCGGTATACGGTGGTTCGTCCATCGAAAGCCAGATCCGCAGCCTCAAGCAGGGTGTGCACATCATCGTCGCTACCCCGGGCCGACTCATCGACCTGATAGAACGTAAGGTAGCCAACCTGGCCACCATCCGCGACGTGGTCATGGACGAAGCCGACGAAATGCTGAACATGGGATTTACCGACAGCATCAACGCCATCCTGGAAAAAGTTCCGGAAGACCGTAACACCCTGATGTTCTCGGCCACCATGAGCCCGGAAATCTCCCGTATTGCCAAAACATACCTGCACAACGCCAAGGAAATCACCATCGGTACCAAGAACGAAGGCAGCAAGAATGTCAATCACATCGCCTACATCATTCATGCCAAGGACAAATATCTGGCACTGAAACGGGTGGTAGACTACTATCCGCAGATTTACGGTATCATTTTCTGCCGTACCCGAAAGGAAACACAGGAAATAGCCGACAAGCTGATACAGGACGGTTACAACGCCGACTCGCTGCACGGTGAACTGAGCCAGGCACAGCGTGACCTGGTGATGCAGAAATTCCGCCAGCGTCACCTGCAACTGCTGGTAGCCACAGACGTGGCCGCCCGCGGACTGGATGTAAACGACCTGACACACGTCATCAACTACGGCCTGCCCGACGACACCGAAAGCTATACACACCGAAGCGGACGTACGGGACGTGCCGGCAAGACGGGTATCTCCATCGCCATCATCAACCTGCGTGAAAAAGGAAAAATGCGCGAGATCGAACGCATCATCAAGAAACAATTCACAATCGGTACCCTGCCGAGCGGTAAGGAAATCTGTGAGCAGCAGCTCATCAAGGTGATTGACGACATCGAAAAGGTGAAGGTGAACGAAGAAGAAATCGAAACCTTCCTGCCGGGTATCTACCGGAAATTCGAATGGCTGAGCAAGGAGGACCTGATCAAGCGGGTGGTATCGATGGAGTTCAACCGGTTCCTGGAATACTACAAGAACGCGCCTGAGATAGAACAGCCCAAGAACGGCGACAAGAAAGGAGAGCCCAAAGAACGGAAGGAACGCGGGACAGACAAGGAGAAAGTCAGCCGGAAAGCCGAAAAAGGCTATACACGCCTTTTCCTGAACATGGGTAAATCGGATGGCTTCTATGCCAACCAGATCATCGAACTGATTAACCGCAACCTGAAAAAGGAACGTATCCAGATAGGACGTATCGACCTGATGCAGAATTTCTCCTTCTTTGAAATAGCAGAAGCACAAGCTCCGATGGTTATCAAGGCATTGAACAAGGTCGTACTGAACGGCGGACGCAAGGTCATCGTAGAAGTGGCAGGCGAAAACAACGGAAAGAGCGACAAGAGCGGTAAGAAACGCAGCCGCAAGGAGGGTGAAGAAAAAAGTCCGAAACGCGGGAAGAAAGAAAGCCGGGAAGAAAAAGCCCCGAAAGCGGAAAAGAAAGCCAAACCCAGTCGCGAAGAACGCGGATATACCGCAGCCCGCGGTCCGAAACGCAAAGACGACTGGAAACAGTTCTTCCAGCACGAAAGCGACCGGCCGCTGAAAGGTGAGGTACCCGATTTCGAAGAAGAAGGATGGGCCAAACCCAGCAAGAAGAAAAAATGACCAACCGTTAACAAATACGAAAAAGGGCATTCCGGCAGGAATTTCTTCAAAGTCCTGCGTTATAATAAATGAACTGCCCTTCAGGGGGCATAAACCCATTATTGTCCGAGGCTTCTGAAAACAGAATGCTTTCGAAACAATAATTATTCTCATACAATCCATCCAAGAAAGAAGCCATTTCCCATGTCCGATACCGGAACAGGAAATGGCTTTCTGAATTTTATATAAGTCTTATTCTCCGACCTTATTCGAAAATCAGTTTCAGTTTTTTGGCGGAAGTGCGTGCCTGCAACCATTGCAGCAGCTTATTCCGCTCGCTGACCGGCATGGACCGTGTACAGCCGATAACCGCGTACGTCACGGTATCAATCCGGTTGCTGTCAATATTCAGTTCCATTCCCTTCGATACCGAGAACGCACGCACGGTCGGGAAAATAACCTTCATTTCATTTCCCATCTGTTCGTTCACCACATACGACCCACTAAACAGTGACAAAGCCCGCTGCAAGGAATCTATCTCCTCGGTCTGCTCGTTCAGCTTCTGCTGGCTGTTCTTGTAGAAATCCTCCATCACCATGGTCTTGATGCTGCTCAGATCTTCCATACCGTTGTTTACTCCCTGGAAAACCGTCAACTGGGTACCCGCCAGCTTATACTCCGGCAGCCGGGTCTGAGCAGCCACAATCTGTTCCTCCGGCACTTCCTTACCGATCAGCACCACCTTGATGGTCTTATCGGAATAATTGATGTCACGGTTCAATACCTGGGTATCCGGGAACTGCAGTTCGTGCGAAATGAAGTTATTGGCAGACGTCTGATAAAACGTCTCACGCACAATGTTATACGTCAGGTAGACAGCCGGACACATGGTACCGATGGTAATCCAGATGATGTACCGTTTCACCAGCTTCTCCCGCTCCTTGTCGACAAACTCCTTCCGCTTGAAGTGCATAAGACGAACCCCCAGGAAAGTAGCCAGGCTGATAAAAACCGAATTGATGAAATACAGATAAAAGGCCCCCAGGAAATACAGCAGGTTTCCCGTTGCCAGCCCGAAACCGGCCGTACACAGAGGTGGCATCAATGCCGTAGCAATGGCCACACCCGGAATCACGTTTCCCTTTTCCTTGGTTGCCAGAGCCACAATACCGGCCAGTCCGCCAAACAACGCGATAAATACGTCGTAAATGGTAGGAGAAGTACGCGCAAGAAGTTCCGACTGCACCTCGTCCAGCGGTGTACACAGGAAATACAGGGTAGCGGTCACAACGCTGAAAAGCGTGGCAATCAGGAAACTTTTCAGCGAGCGTTTCATCAGCTCAAAATCGTTCTGTCCGATGGCCAGTCCCACACCCATGATCGGTCCCATAAGCGGTGAAATCAGCATGGCACCGATGATAACTGCCGTAGAATTGACATTCAGACCCAAGGAAGCGATAAAGGTCGCAAAAATCAGGATCCACAGATTCGTCCCTTTAAATTCAACCCCATTACGGATTGAATCGACCGTCACCTGTTCGTCTTCTTTGCTACGGTTCAGGTCCATGTATTCATTGAAAAACTTACGCAGCAGGAACTTCTTATGATTTCGTGTTTCCATGGTTCAGCTTAATTGGTTCGTATCACTTAAAAAAACGGTTCAATACCGGTATACTTTTCAAAGGTAAATCTTTTTTCAGAATATACCCAACAAAAATCAGAATTAACACCGTATTCAGCAACAGGTGCAGCCATGTATTCCGCACAGGAACCACCAGGCTTATCACGTATAATACAGCTGCCAGCAACAAATACATGGCCATATCCTTAAGTGGATAGCTCACCGGATACTTTTTCTGACCGATCGCATACGACAGCAAGGTAATCGTTCCATAACCGGCTACCGATGCCCAGGCCGAAGCCACATACCCATACGTCGGAACCAGCCAGACGTTCAGGACCAGAATCACCGCACAACCTATCAGTGAAAAATAAGCTCCCCACTGGGTCTCGTCGGTCAGCTTATACCAGAAAGACAGGTTGAAATAAATTCCCTTGAAGATTTCGGCCAGCATCACAATGGCTACCACACTCAGCCCTTCCCAGTAATCGCGGGCCACCATATAACGCAGAATATCCATATACCCCATCACCACCAGAAAGGCCAGCAGCGAAAAGATAAAAAAGTACTTCATTGCCTTGGCATACATGTCACGGTTATCCCCTTCCCGGTTCTTGCCGAATACAAAGGGTTCATAGGCATAACGGAAAGCCTGGGTAAACATCGCCATCACCAGCGCCACTTTACTCGTCGCACTGTAGATACCCAACTGCACCAGTCCTTCCTGTCGGTCTTCGAAGAGGAAAGGATAAATCATCTTGTCCACGGTCTGATTCAGAATTCCCACCAGTCCGAATATCAGAATCGGGAAAGAATAGGCAATCATTTCTTTCAGCAGTTTCCGGTCGATACGGTACGAGAATCCACGCAATTCAGGGATGAAGAACAACATCTGTACTGCCGACATAATCAGGTTAGCCACAAAAATATAGCCTACCAGATAATCCGGGTTGTAGAACCAGTCAATCAGGCCCGGCTGAACCTTATACAGCCACGGGCAAAGCAACAGAAAGAACAAGTTCAGCAGAATGTTCCCTACAATGTTGAACAGCTTGATTCCCGCAAATTTAATGGGCCGTTTCTGGTAACGCAGATAGGCAAAAGGAATACACTGAAAAGAATCCAGCGCTACCACCAGAATCATCATCGCCACATAATCCGCATGATCCGGATATTCCAGAAACGAAGCGATGGGATGCAGGAACGTCAGACATAATACCACAAACGCCAGCGAAAGTCCTCCTACGAACATCAGCACGTTGGCGTAAACTTTTTGGGGGTCATCACCCGCCTTGTTGGCAAAACGGAAAAACCCCGTTTCCATCCCGAAGGTCAGGAATACCAGAATTAATGCCGTATAGGCATACACATTCGAAACGACACCATAACCTCCGGAAGCCGCAGGAAGTACCGCCGTATAGAGAGGAACCAACAGATAATTCAGGAACCTTCCGATGATACTGCTCATGCCATAGATGGCAGTATCCTTTGCCAAAGATTTCAATCCGGCCATGATGATAATTAATAATTAATAGTTAAAAATTAAAACGAGTTTGTTCCCACTGTCACGCAGGACCTGCTCTGTTACGCCGGATTTGTAATCCGGCGTTCATAACCCGGCGTTGTAACCCGATACAAAGCCTTGCAGATTCACCGTCTGAACAGTCATTCACCAACAGGTTTAAAACTTAAAGACTAGTCAAACAATGTCTTTTCCGTACTGTAGCGTGAGCGTCCCAGGTGTTTATATGCCAGATCCGTCACTTCCCGTCCGCGGGGAGTACGCTTCAGAAAACCTTCCTTAATCAGGAACGGCTCGTACACCTCTTCCAGGGTACCCGGATCTTCGCCCAGAGCCGTAGCAATGGTAGTCAGTCCCACTGGACCGCCACGGAACTTGTCGATGATGGTACAAAGTATCTTGTTGTCTATCTCGTCCAGCCCATACCGGTCGATGTTCAGGGCCTCCAGTCCGAAACGGGCAATGTCCACATCGATGCGTCCGGAACCCTTTACCTGAGCGAAATCACGTACGCGCCGCAACAAGGCATTCGCGATACGCGGCGTTCCACGGCTTCGTGAAGCAATCTCACCCGCCGCCTCCGCATCACACGGTATTCCCAGAATGCCGGCCGAACGAAGCAGAATCCGTGTAAGTACCGTATCGTCGTAATACTCCAGATGCAGGTTGATTCCAAAACGTGCACGCAGAGGAGCCGTCAGCAACCCGCTTCGGGTCGTTGCTCCCACCAGCGTAAACGGATTCAGTTCCAGCTGAATGCTACGGGCCGAAGGACCCTTGTCTATCATGATATCGATGCGGTAATCCTCCATGGCCGAATACAGGTATTCTTCCACCACCGGACTCAGCCGGTGGATTTCGTCGATAAAAAGCACGTCGTTCGGTTCCAGGCTGGTCAGTACGCCGGCCAGATCGCCCGGTTTGTCAAGCACAGGTCCGGAAGTTACCTTAAATCCCACCCCAAGCTCGTTGGCGATGATATTGCTCAGTGTTGTCTTACCCAGTCCGGGAGGCCCGTGCAGCAATACGTGGTCGAGCGCCTCTCCACGCAAACGGGCAGCCTTGACAAAAATACGCAGATTATCCACCACCTTGTCCTGGCCGCTGAAATCCTCAAACTGCAACGGACGCAAGGCGTTTTCAAAATCGCGTTCCTTGCCGCTTGGCCGATAGTCACGTATGTCAAACTGTTCTTCCATATCTTTTCTGAATGTGGGACAAAAATACAAAAGATTCCGCTAATTTCTGAAGCGACATCAGAAATATACATATACATATCAGAACAAGCTGCTGATTCATCCCATAAAATCCACTAAATTGATATATGATCCGTCCATCCGTGAACAATCCGACTACTTCGTTGTTATAAAGTACAGGAACCAACAAACAAAAACCCGGCATCACATAAAAAACGACTTTAAAAACAGGGGGAACAGGCTGGAAGCAGTCTTAAATATGGGGGAAGAAATAACTTTATCAGGAAATTTAAACAGGTCTTGAAACAGTTTCCTATATTTGTTCCAAACTCAAAAACAAACCTTATGCAAACAAACGAAAAACGAGTACTGGTAGGTATGAGTGGCGGTATCGACAGTTCGGCTGCCTGCCTCATGCTGCAGGAACAAGGATACGAAGTCATCGGAGTAACCATGCGTACCTGGGATGTACCTTCCCATTTCTTGACTCCCGGACAAGAAGAGCCCGACGATGTGCTGGAAGCACGCGCTCTGGCCCAGCGTTTGGGAATCGAACACCACGTGGCCGATGTACGCGAAGAATTCCGTCAGGTCATCGTCCGCTACTTCATCGACGAATACATGCACGGACGCACGCCCAACCCCTGCGTACAATGCAATCCCCTGTTCAAGGAACGGATACTCTGCGAATGGGCCGACCGTACCGGCTGTTCCCGGATCGCTACCGGACACTACTGCCGTCTGGAGGACCGGAACGGTTTCCGCTACATCCTGACCGGCGATGACCCTACCAAGGACCAGTCATATTTCCTGTGGAAACTGCCCCAGTCCATTCTGAAACGGATGCTGTTCCCGCTGGGTGGCATGACCAAGACCGAAGTCCGGGCTTATCTGGCTTCCAGGGGATTCGAAGCCAAGGCTCGGGGCGGTGAAAGCATGGAGATCTGTTTCATCGACAAGGACTACCGGGAATTTCTGAAAGAACACTGTCCCGACATCGACACGCGTATCGGTCCGGGATGGTTTGTCGACAGCAAAGGACTCAAACTGGGACAGCACAAAGGATTTGCCTACTACACCATCGGCCAGCGCAAAGGCCTGGAAATCGCTTTGGGAAAACCTGCCTACGTACTGAAAATCAACCCGGCCAAGAATACCGTCATGCTGGGCGACGCCGACCAGCTGAAAGCCGAATACATGCTGATAGAAGAGACCAGCCTGGTAAATCAGGAAGAAATGCTGCAATGCCCCACGCTTTCGGTACGTATCCGTTACCGCAGCCGCCCCATTCCCTGCAAGGCCTTTCCGCTGGAAGACGGACGCATGCTGGTACGCTTCCTGGCAGAGGCTTCCGCCATTACACCGGGACAATCGGCTGTGTTTTACGACGGCAACCGGGTATTGGGAGGCGGGTTTATCGCTTTTCAGCAAGGAATCAGGAAATTAGCGCAAGAATATGCAGAAAATATTTAAATCTGGAAAAACATGGCGGAAAATAACTCTTTTTCGCTACAATTCAAAAGGGAAAAAGTGAAAATTATAAAAATAAGTGCTAATCAATAAGAAGAATCTGAAATATTTGTCTATCTTTACATTCAGAAACCTATATGAAGAATGGGGAATTATATAACACAAAAATAAAAAAGATTATGAAACTAAGAAGAAATCTCACAGCAATTGCGCTTGGACTAAGTACAGTTGCAGCGTTTGCCCAGACAGGCAACACGGAAACACGCCAGATTAAGGAAGAAGGCAAGACTGTATTCAACCCCCACTGGTTCATGCAGGTACAGGCAGGAGCCGGTTACACACTGGGAGAAGCCAAATTCGGCGACCTGATCTCTCCGGCTGCCGCCATTAATTTCGGTTACCAGTTCACTCCGATCTGGGGCCTGCGCTTTGGAGTAAGCGGCTGGCAGGCTAAAGGCGGCTGGGTAAATCCCGCTACGACGTACAAGTACAATTACCTGCAAGGCAATGTCGATGTTACCCTCGATTTGGGTAACCTGTTCTGCGGCTACAAGGCCGATCGCCTGTTCAACCCGTATTTCTTTGTTGGAGTAGGTTTGAACGGAGCTTTCAACAATGACGATGCTACAGCACTGAAAGCACAGGGTTATGAATTGGGCAACTATTGGGACAAGAACAAGATTGGTCCTGCCGGACGTGCCGGATTGGGTGTAGCTATCCGCCTGGCAGAAAAAGTATTCTTCAACATCGAAGCCAATGCCAATATGATGAGCGACAAGTTCAACTCAAAGAAGGCAGGCAATGCTGACTGGCAGTTCAATGCATTGGCAGGTTTCACATTCAAGTTCGGCAAACCGTCTAAGACAACCGAGCCGGTTTACTACGAACCGACCCCGACCCCTCCGCCGGCACCAGTACAAAAAGTAGAAGGACCCGCACCAGCCCCAGCGCCGGCAGTAAAAGAAGAAGTGAAACCACTTACTCAGAATATCTTCTTCGCCATCAACTCCGCTGAAATCCGCACATCAGAAAACAGCAAGATTTCCAGCCTGGTATCTTACCTGAAAGAACACAGCAATGCCAAGGTTTCTCTGTGTGGTTATGCAGACAAGCAGACAGGTAACGCACAGATCAACGAACGAATCTCAAAGAAACGTGCCGAATCTGTAGCTGCTGCCCTGAAAGCACAAGGCATTGACGAAAGCCGTATCACTGTAGACTACAAGGGTGATACCGCACAGCCGTTCGGTACGATGGAAGAGAACCGTGTAACCGTCTGTATCGCTGAATAAAGCCAAAATTAAGAACCCGTATCAATACGGGAACTTATAAACTTTGACTGTATTCCATGAGAGACAGGTTTGAAAAAGCCTGTCTGCTCACGGAATACAGTTTTTTTTTTAATTTCGAATGCTATGGGAATTACATTATCTAAAAAACAATTATCCAAAGGCAGAGTATCACTCTACCTGGATATTTGCATAAACGGAAAACGCCAAAAAGAATACTTGGGTATTATCCTGGAAGTCCCGACAACCAAAGAAACCAAAAAGGCCAACCGTACCAAGCTGGAACTGGCACAGGCCATCCGGAACCATCGAGAGATGGAATACCTCCGGAACCGTTATCATACGCTTTTTCAGGCCGAGACTTCAGGTCCGGTATCCACATGTGATACAACGATTGCAGAAGATATTGATTTTTTTGCATACACAGACTCCTACCAGGCCTCGTACCTCGGAAAAGACATACGGGTAGTACGTGCCGTGTTCAATTACCTGCACAAATTTCATCCCAGCGCGTTACTACTGGCAGACATCAATAGCAAATTCTGTCATAATTTTCTTCATTTCCTTCAGGAACATCTCAGTGGAAATTCTCCGGTCAACTATTTCAAGAAATTCAAGAAATGCCTGAATACATGCGTAGAGGAAGGACTCATCGCCAAGAATCCGGCCGAGCACATCCGTCTTCCTCAATACAACGAGGTTACCAAAGAAATCTTGTCGACTACAGAGATTACCCAACTTGCCTTAACTCCTTGCCAGAACAAGGAAGTAAAAAGAGCTTTCCTGTTTTCCTGCCACAGCGGTCTCCGCTGGTGCGATATCAGGCAACTGCGCTACAAGAACATTGATTTTGCCCAACGCAGACTGACCCTGATCCAACAAAAAGTAGCCCTTCATTCCTCACAAGCCGTACTGCACCTCAACTTGAACGAAAGTGCCATACGCCTGCTGAAAGAATATACCGGAAGCGGTGAAAAACAGGTCTTCACCCTGCCTTCACATTCCTACTGCCTGCGGACGCTGAACGAATGGACCCGAAAAGCCGGCATCACCAAACATATATCTTTCCATTGCGCACGGCATACATTCATTACCCACCTCATGGCCGGTGGAGCAAACATCAAGACCGTGGCCGCACTAGCCGGACATTCCAGTACACGCCACACGGAGAAATATGTCCACATCATCGACCACCAGAAGCAGCAGGCTGTAGATAATTTACCGCCACTACCTCTTTAAACTCACACATTTGTATCAATAAATCAATCTTTTTATCTACATTTGCGTGATTAAAACAATAACCTTAATTAATTATGCCAGAACTAAAAATTAGTTTAAGACGGATAGCCGAGGACGGATTCACCAAAAATGATGAAATCCTGGCTGATACATCAAAAATCCTCATGCCACGAATGGGGTTCGAACTGATGTCTGATATCAAAAAAAATCTGTTGACCATAGCTACACAGGTAGGCTATATCACTCCGGAAAACGAAATCGGAGCTTTCCTGCGTTTCCGCTTTACACTCGAGGTTGTCAGCCTGAGCTCACTGGAGTATGTAAGCAATCCGGAAAAAGGAACTCACGACTATAAATTTCCACAAGGATTCCTCGAAGCCGTATTGACCGATGTATACGCCACCGCACGCGTATTGATTGCTCAGAAACTGGTGGGGACACGCTTGGAAGGAATGTACCTGCCATTTGGCGGTGCCAGCGAACTGATCCGCCTGACCAAAAAATATTGATTTACCCTGACGGGTAACGGCCAACGGGGCCTTCAGCTTTATCACAAGTTGAAGGTCCCGTTTTTTTATGTCCCTTCTCTTTTTCAATCAAGGAACAACATGCGACAACAACACGCTCCGAGAATTCATTTTTAATATCGCCGCGAAAATGAAAATTATGAATATATTAATCAGAATATCAGTAGAGTGAGTGGTTCAGGATTCAGCTGATAGACAAAAAAGGGACAATATTATAAGAAAATGCCCTCACGTTTCAGGTAAAACATGAGGACGTTTTTCGCTTACCGGTACATCAGTACAGACAGTTGGTCTTCGGCGAATTTTTCGTTGGCGATTTCCAGCAGCTCATCGGCTGTCAGCGCATTGATGCGCCGGAAGACATCGGCTTTTTTTTCATAGATGTTGTAGTGAAGGAAACACTTTCCCATATCGAGAGCGACGTTTTCAAAATTGTCGCCGGCCACACCTATCTGACCGATAATCTGCTTCTGGGCCGCTGCCAGTTGGGCCGTGGTCAGCCGTTGGTCGCGCATTTTCTTCAGCTCCTTGTATACCAGTTCCGTACATAGATCCGCATCGTCCGGGTCGCAGCCGAAGTAGATACAGAAAGTACCGGTATCGGTATATGACGTCAGGTTCGCTTCCACGTTGTATACCAGTCCCCGCCGTTCGCGCAGGGAAACGTTCAGGCGGCTGTTCATGCCCGGTCCGCCCAGGATGTTGTTCAGCAGGTACAGACCGGTGCGGCGGTCGTCGTACGCATCGTAACCGCGACTGCCTATCATGACGTGCGACTGGTGGGTATCCTTGTACAGGGTGAGGTGCTTGGGCTGATACGTAAGAGGAGCCACACGGTGGTAATCCTTCGTCTTGCCAGTCGGCACATCGGCCGTAAGCTTTTCCAGCGTACGGACAATCCGTTTGAAATCAAGGTCGCCCAGTACAAAAAACACCATGTTCTCGGGCTTGTAGAAGCGTTCCACGAAACGCAGGGCGTCTTCACTGTGGAAATTGCGCAACAGGTTGGGGCGTCCCAGAATGTTGCGTCCCAGCGGATGATCGGGAAAAATCAGTTCCTCGAAGTCATCGAAAATCAGTTCCGAAGGACTGTCCTCGTAACTCTGTATTTCGTCGATGATGACCTCCACTTCCTTTTCGATTTCCGCCTGTGGAAAAGTGCTGCCAAATACGATGTCCGTCAGCAGTTCGGCGGCACGGGCAAAATGCTCCTTCAAAAAAGTACTGTATACCACGGTTTCTTCCTTGTTGGTATAGGCGTTCAGGTCGCCGCCTACCCGTTCCATCCGGTTCAGAATGTGCCAGGCCTTCCGTTTGCGGGTTCCTTTGAAGATGAGGTGTTCCACAAAGTGAGCCATTCCCTGTTCGTCGTCCTGCTCGTCGCGTGTACCGGCATCCACGGCATAACCACAGTAAGCCACGCCGGTAGGACTCGAAGCCTGGATAATCCGCAGTCCATTGGGAAGCGTATGAGTTTGATGTGACATGCTATATCTTCAATTAAATTTCTGTGGGCAAAGTTAATAAATAAAGGCAGAACACAAACGTGTTAAGCGAAGCACGAACAAAAGGAGTTAGAATCAGTAAGCAAGGAACACAAACGTGTTAAGCGAAGCGCAAACACTGCCACTTCAATCAAAGTGAGTTGAAACCAGGAAGTAAGGCACACAAACGTGTTAAACGAAGCGCAAACACCGCCACTTCAATCAAAGTGAGTTGAAACCAGGAAGCAAGGTACACAAATGTGTTAAGCGAAGCGAAAACACTCCCCACCCACAGACAGTTCAAAATCCCGGCCTCAGTTTTGAGGCGAAAAAGCGTAGAAGCGGGCCCCGGCGAAAAGAAGCGCAGGCTGTCTGAGCGCAGCGAGTTCCTGCGCTTCCGCCGGGGAACACTTCGCAGCCGCCTCAAAACTGCCGCCGGTGGTTTTTCTTTTTGTTACCTTTTTCTTTTTGCCATCAAAAAGAAAAAGTAAAACCATATACGAAAAACAAAAAAAATGCAGATATTTGCAGGATAATGAAAAAGAACAGCTCATGGCAATAAACAGAATCGGGGTCTTTTGTGCCGCATCCGACCGTATCGACCCCGTATACATGGAAAAAGCAGAAGAACTGGGAGCCTGGATAGGCGACCGGAAGAAGTGGCTGGGGTACGGCGGATCGAATGCCGGACTGATGGAAGCCACAGCCCGTGCGGTCAAGGAGCACGGCGGACAGGTGATGGGTATCGTACCCATGCTGCTCGAAGAGAAAGGGCGGGTCAGCACCTTGCTCGACGTCGTTTTCCCGACCGACAACCTGAGTGACCGGAAAGACCTCATGCTGCAGGAGTCGGACGTGCTGGTCGCGTTGCCGGGCGGAATCGGTACATTGGATGAGATTTTTCACGTACTGGCTTCGGGTGCCATCGGTTATCACGACAAACAGGTGATTCTGTACAACATAAACGGATTCTGGGACGGTCTGCTCGATTTCCTGCACGGCCTGGAAGCCCAACAATTCATCCATCGTCCGCTGAGCGACGGACTGAAAGTGGCCGGCTCGTTCGACGAACTGACCTCATTCCTATCAGACTAACCTCTAATAAACTTGTATATATGATTTCAACCATTAAGGAACTGCTGCAGCACGAAGCACAGGCAGTCTTGAATATACCGGTAACCGATGCTTTCCAGCAGGCGGTGGAACTGATTGTAGAACAGGTACACCGCAAGAAGGGGAAACTGGTCACCAGCGGCATGGGAAAGGCCGGACAGATAGCCATGAACATCGCTACGACGTTCTGCTCTACCGGAATCCCGGCTGTCTTTCTGCACCCCAGCGAAGCCCAGCACGGTGACCTGGGCATTTTACAGGAAAACGACCTGCTGCTGCTCATTTCCAATTCGGGAAAGACCCGTGAGATTATCGAACTGACCGAACTGGCGGCCCGCCTGATGCCGGGCATGAAACGGATCGTCATCACCGGAAACCCGGACAGTCCGCTGGCCCAGACCGCAGACGTATGCCTGCCTACCGGCCATCCCGACGAAGTCTGCCTGCTGGGAATGACTCCCACCACTTCGACCACGGTCATGACCGTCATGGGCGATATTCTGGTGGTGGAAACCATGCGCCTGACAGGATTTACCATCGAGGAGTACAGCAAGCGTCACCACGGCGGTTACCTGGGCGAACGCTCGCGCGAACTGAGCAAATGATACACCTATATTATATATACAGCAAAGAATATGAGAAAAGTAATTGGTATCGGTGAAACCATTCTGGACATCCTGTTCCGGGGAAACCAGCCTCAGGCAGCCGTTCCGGGAGGATCGGTCTACAACGGTCTGATCTCCCTGGGACGCATGGGAGTGGACGTCACCTTCATCAGTGAAACCGGAAACGACCGGGTCGGGCAGATGATTCTGGAAAACATGCGCGCCAACGGCGTACGTACTGACAGCGTGAATGTGTTTCCGGACGGGAAATCACCCGTATCGCTGGCCTTTCTGAACGAACGGAACGATGCGGAATACTTGTTCTACAAAGATTATCCCAACCAGCGGCTGGACGTGAGAATGCCCGACATACAGCCTGACGACATCGTGATGATAGGCTCTTACTTTGCCGTGACGCCGGTGCTGCGTGACAAGGTGAAGGAACTGCTGGATCTGGCCCGTGAGCGCGGAGCCATCGTGTATTACGACGTGAACTTCCGCAGTACGCATGCCAACGAAGCCATCAAGCTGCTGCCTACCATCCTCGAGAATTTCGAATATACCGACATCCTGCGTGGTTCGGTAGAAGATTTCGGCTATATGTTCGGCGAATCGGACGCCGCCAAGGTATACAGCCAGCGGATCGGCTTCTACTGCAAGAACTTTATCTGTACCGACGCCGACCGTGACGTCCGCCTGTTTACCGGTTCGTTCCAGAAGAATTATGCGGTACCTCCGGTAGAAACCGTCAGCACCATTGGGGCAGGCGACAACTTCAATGCCGGCGTGGTGTACGGTCTGCTGAAAAACCGCATCCGCCGTGACGACCTGAACGGTCTGAATGAAGCCGACTGGGATGAAGTAATCCGTTGTGGCATTGCGTTCAGCGGCGAAGTCTGCAAGCGGATGGAGAATTCGGTTTCCAAAGAGTTTGTGGTAGCTTTCCGACAATAAACAACGAGGTAAGCCTTCCTTTTCAGACTGAATCAGGTTAACTTTGTTAACATTATCGAAAAAAGAAAAATTTAAATGAAGTTTTTCATAAAAATAGCTTGCCAATTCAAACAAAATATATACATTTGTCGCGTTGAATCTACATATAAGTAGATTCGTGTGGCGGTTTTTATGAAAGTTTGTCTATACGTATTCCGGATGCGTGGCGAAAAGCATTTATAAAAACTGTGTGGTCTATGAAAATGATACGGTTTCTTCGGATATGTGATAAGGAAGTTGAGTAGTGTAGTTCGGTATTCGCCGCGGCTACATAAACTTCAGAAAAATCCTGATTGTGAGGCTTATAGCAAGGTATTTGTTTGTTTCTGTCCTTGTATCAGTCCCTCATAGGTCCCTTATCCGTCCTTCCCCTAGATAATCCGTTTTTCATACGTTTCATTTTCTCTTAGGAAAATGAAAGGTCTATTCTTTGCACAAAGGAATAGTGAACAGAATATACAAGTTTTTAATTTATAAATTAAAATTATTACTATTATGAGAAAAAAGTATTTAAGTGCACTTCTGTTCGGAGCGCTTCTGTTCGCTTCAGCAGGAACTTTTACTTCTTGTAAGGATTATGATGAAGACATCAACAACCTGCAGACACAGATTACTGCCAATGCGGATGCCATCAAAGCACTGCAGAGCAAAGTTGATGCCGGTAAATGGGTTACTGAAGTTGCTGCTATTACAAACGGTTTCAAGATAACTTTCAGCGACGGCCAGTCATTTGAAGTAGTAAACGGTGCTGATGGCGCTAACGGTGCTAACGGTGCTGATGGAACTCAAATTACTATCGGTGAAGACGGCTATTGGTATTTCGACGGTGAAAAGAGCGAATACAAAGCTGTTTCGGATGAAGAGACCGGTAAGACAAAGGCTCCGTACGTAAACGAAGAAGACGGCTACTGGTATTTCTATAATGAAGAAGGTACAGCCCAGAAATCAGCTTATAAAGCACTCGGTGCTGCATACGCTGTAGAATACAATGGTGGTTACAACATTATGATTCCGGATGCAGACGGTAAAATGCAGACAATATTTGTTCCGGGTGCTGCCGCTTCCATCACTAGCATGACTGCAAAAGCCACTGAATTAACTATCAACCAATACAACTTTACCCCAAGCGATAAAAATGTAAAGGCATGGGAAGAAATGACCGGTTCAAAAGTTACTACCAATAAATACATTCTGGCTTCCTCAGATAAAATCGATTTGCGTATTAACCCGGTAAATGTTGACGCATCTGGCATAGACTTCACTTTGGTTAACAGCAAAAATGAAACGTTGAATGGCGTAGTATTTACTCCTGAAGAATACAAAGAATATGTTTACACCAGAGCAGCATACGGTAATGGTCTTTATACACTGTCAATGAAGACAATGGAATTAAAGGATGATGATGCTCTAACCGCTTTCAATAAGCAGCTGGCAACTAACGAAGGTTCTATTGCCTATGCCGTAAGTGCAAGTACTGCTATTCGTGCAGAATACAACATTGGTGTAGAAGATTTGAAGGAAAAAACCGCTAATGTAGGTAATATAAAAATCAACAATGAAGTTATCGTTGACGACGATAAGACTACAGCTGCTGGTGATAAGAAAAATAAAACTGCAATTGATACAAAAACTGCAGCTACTGTTAGTGTAGAAACGCCTGCTGACTTATACGATATGTGGTTAACAGTTGCAGAAGAAGATAAGAACTTGTTCGATATTCAGTTTGATCAAGAAAAACATACATTCACAGTTAACGCAGATCCAGATATCCTAACTAAAGCATATTTTGTATTAACAGTACATACATTAGATAACAGTGGTGCTGTCGATACGCAAGATATAAATATCTATATTTCTGATAAGATTGCTGCTTCTCCTAACTATGAAAAGAGAACTTTGAACATCGTTGCAGACAATAGCGATGCTCTTAAGAATACCAATGCATTTACAGCTGATATGGCTACAATGCTGAATTCTTTAGGCAATCAGGTAGATGTATGGAAGAAGAAAGTATATGATTCAAATGTTGAATTCTATACAGACAAGGATTGCAAGACAAAAGTTGCAAATGCTAAAGGTATCAACTTAATCTTTGTCAATGCTAAGGGTGATGCGGAAGTTGCAATGAAAGATGCTGCCAACATGAAATTTGTAGTAACAAATGATGAGGCTAGTGAAGCATTTACAGTTGATAAAGAATATTACGCTAAAGTGACATTCACTGATAATAGTGATTCTGAACTCAACTCTATCGTAGTTCCGTTCCAGTTTGCAATTCCTAATTTTGCTGACAGTTTCGTACAGGAATCTGCTGTATTCGTTGACGGTGTTGCTAATGCATACATGAATGTTACAGACTATGCAGCAAGCGGTAATAAGGCTGCTTATAAATTGTCTAATGCATTTGCAAAATATATGAAGAACGCTAAACTGGCATTGGATACTAAGACAAAAGTAGTAGGTAACTATACTTCTGACGGTTTAGCTACAATCAGCACGACATTCGACGACAACGCAATGATTATCTTGAAGGATGTTGAAAACGATAAGAACACTGGTCTCCAGAAAGGTTATAAGCAAGGATTGATCGTTAACGCAAGTGCTGAAGACTATTTAGGATGGGCTTATCCGGAAGGAAAGGGAACCTATACATTCACTATCAAAGTAATGAGTCCTTTGTATGAAGGTTCTGTAAGCGCTATTGGTGATGTTGTCAATATCCCTGCAACTTCAGTAAATGGCTGGCACATGACTAACGAACATATCCAAGGTAAGACTTACAATAACATTTCATACAAAGTATTGCCTGATATTGTTACTAATAATCAATCAGACTGGAGTCGTCCTGAAGTAGCAAGCGTTGCAGCTGCTTCAACTAACGAACGTGTCGTTAAGATTGGCGGTGTAGAAGGCGCTCAGAAAGATTCTAAGGGTGTTATCACAGAAGGTTATATCCAAGTATTACCACAAAATATCGCTGCTACAACAGAAACAGAAATCAATGTTTCTGTAACAGATATCTGGGGATATACTAAAGTTAACCCTGTTAAAGTAAAAGTTACTGTAGGAGAATAATCCTGGAATAATTAAAAAAAAAGCGGCTCAAATGAGCCGCTTTTTTTATTTTCTCACCACCATATTCAAATATAAAGAAATATTGCTATGATTCAATAATTCAACCCGAATACACAATGTGTTATTAGAACTGGACAATCGGTATAATCTTAATCCGATATCCGCCCTTTTCTATAACTCGATTCTCTTTTTCCGTAACAATAATCAGATTATCACATTTTAATTCTCCGGCACATTCCAACAGGCTGTCTACCTCACGTTTTGCTGTACGGGGAGCGGTCATATCGTAGCAGACCTGAATGAGAGCCTCTATCCGTGTACCTTTTCGGGTAACAAAGTCCACTTCCCTGTCGTTACGGGAGCGATAATAGAACAGAGAAGCCTGCGTATCGTATCCCCTCCTCAAAAGCTCTATGAACACTTGATTTTCCAATAGACGTCCCAAATTCTCACTCATGCTGAAAGCCTTGGCAGTAACAAACCCGTTGTCTACCACATAAATCTTTTGTGGAGCCTTCTTCATCAACTTCAATTTGTTATTGAAACGTGGCAGGTAAAAAAACAGGTATGGCTCACTCAAGTAATCCATATATTTCTTGGTAGTAGCCACACTGGAAAGACCGAGATCCTTAGCCACATCGTTAAAACTTAACGGGTTACAAAAGTTAGAGATAAGATATTCGGAGAGGTTGTTCAGGTCGGTAATGTTACGCACCTTGTGACGCTTAGCCACATCCTTCAGCACAATGGAGTCGAACAAGGTGGACAGATAATTACCAGTCAGGCTGCGCAATTCCAATGTTTCAGGATAACCTCCGTTACGCAGATAATCATCCAGCAACACCCGTACCTCTGCATTATCCGTATCCATTGCGATATGTTTCCATTCGAAATATTCAGCCAGACCGAATGGAAACATTTCAATCTGTAGGTAACGGCCGGTCAAGGCTGTAGCCATTTCACTGCTCAACAACCTGGCGTTACTTCCTGTCACTACCAGATTGACCCCGTTTCGATAAAGCTTCGATACAAAAAGATCCCACCCGTCGATATTCTGTACCTCATCCAACAGCAAGTATTTATATCCCGGATAGACCTCATCCAACATACCCATCACTAGATTTTCATCCCAACGGGAAAGCAGTTCGTTATCATCAAAATTCAAGTAAGCAAAATTCTCATTCTGCAGCATCAGCAGGGCCTGGGTAGATTTTCCACACCGGCGGGGACCGGTTATCAGCTTAATCTGTTTGCTTACCAACAGCATATTGAAGTCATAAGTGGAATGACGCGGAAGATAGGATTGCGATAGCAATCTGTCACGTTCCTTACGTTGGCTAAGTAAAATATTCTTCATGCTAGTTATGACTATATAAGATGAAATATCAGGTTTCTCCTAATTTTCTTTCAAGCGAAGATAGTTGTTTTTATTCATTTCGGCAATCGTATTGAATAAAAAAGTCGAATTTTATTCAACAGAATATTTTTTTTGAATAAAACCAGATTATATTAGCTATATATTCATATTTGCTATCCGGCAAAGAAGATTATACCACGGATACCCAATATATATATTACAAGTATAATTATTATAGCCATAATTGTAAGCCTAAACTTCACCTTTCAAAAGCTCATACAAAAGAAAGAGAGTACATCATTTTATCCCCTTCTCTTTTCAACATCTATTTTCTCCCACATATTCCTCTTTTCCACCCACATAACCACCGATAAGTATCAGATAATCCCGAAACTAAAAAGTCCTGCTTTTACAATCCGACAAAGCTTCGTACCTTGCCTGTAGAAACAAGACTAAAGATTACTATGGAACGAAGGAGTAAAACGACATTAGAAATGATTTCCCAGAAACTGAACGCTTGGGTATACCGGAGAGAATATCTGCATACAGGCATTACCATCATACAGGTATCCAAGATATTGGGGATTAACCGCACGTACCTGTCGAACTTCATCAACGATACGTATGCCATGAACTTCAACAACTGGCTGAACGGGCTGCGCATAGAAGAAGCCAAGAAACGGCTGCTGGCCAACAAACAGATCTCGCTCAGCGAACTGGCTACCTCGGTAGGCTTTACAGACCTGGCCCATTTCAGCAAACAATTCAAACAGAAAGAAGGACTGGCACCTTCCTACTGGCTTCAGAAACAGCAGAAACGACGGAGCACCTGTGGAAAATGACAGTGAAACACCGGAATACCATCAAAAATCACTACCTTTGTGCGTGAAAACAGAAAATCAATAAAAACAAGATACGCATGAAAATAGAAGACAAACTGACCGAATCTGTCCAGAAGGGCATCAAAGAACTGTATGGCCAGGAAGTACCGACCAAGATGATACAGTTGCAGAAAACCAAGAAGGAGTTTGAAGGACATCTCACACTGGTGGTATTTCCGTTTCTGAAACTGTCGAAAAAAGGACCGGAACAAACCGCACAGGAAATCGGGGAATACCTGAAACAACACGAACCGGCCATCGCCAGCTACAACGTCATCAAGGGATTTCTGAACCTGACCATCGCCTCAGACGTATGGATCGAACTGCTGAACCGTATCCATACAGATGCACAATGGGGAATACAGAAAGCCGCAGCAGACGCTCCGCTGGTCATGATAGAATATTCTTCACCGAATACCAACAAGCCGCTGCACCTGGGACATGTGCGCAACAACCTGCTGGGAAATGCACTGGCCAATATCATGGCTGCCAACGGCAACAAGGTAGTAAAGACAAACATCGTAAACGACCGCGGTATCCATATCTGCAAGTCCATGCTGGCCTGGCTGAAATACGGAAACGGAGAAACTCCGGAATCATCGGGCAAGAAGGGTGACCACCTGATAGGTGACTATTACGTAGCCTTCGACAAGCATTACAAAGCCGAAGTAAAGGAACTGATGGCCAAATACCAGGCAGAAGGCATGAACGAGGAAGAAGCCAAGGCCAAGGCGGAAGCCAACTCTCCCCTGATGCTGGAAGCCCGCGAAATGCTGCGCAAATGGGAAGCCAACGATCCGGAAGTACGTGCACTCTGGAAAAAGATGAACGACTGGGTATACGCCGGATTCGATGAGACCTATAAGATGATGGGAGTAAGCTTCGACAAGATCTATTACGAATCACAGACTTACCTGGAAGGGAAGGAAAAAGTGATGGAAGGGCTGGAAAAAGGATTGTTCTACCGCAAGGAAGACGGTTCCGTATGGGCCGACCTGACTCCGGAAGGACTCGACCACAAACTGCTGCTCCGTGGCGACGGTACTTCTGTATACATGACTCAGGATATCGGTACAGCCAAACTGCGTTTCCAGGACTACCCCATCGACAAGATGATTTACGTAGTAGGCAACGAGCAGAATTACCACTTCCAGGTATTGTCCATCCTGCTCGACAAACTGGGATTCGAATGGGGAAAAGACCTGGTACATTTCTCATACGGAATGGTGGAACTGCCGGAAGGTAAAATGAAAAGCCGTGAAGGTACAGTGGTAGACGCCGACGACCTGATGGAAGCCATGATAGAAACGGCCAAGGAAACCAGCAGCGAACTGGGCAAACTGGACGGACTGACTCCGGAAGAAGCTGCCGACATCGCCCGCATCGTAGGGTTGGGAGCACTGAAATACTTCATCCTGAAGGTAGATGCCCGCAAGAACATGACCTTCAATCCGAAAGAATCCATCGATTTCAACGGAAATACCGGTCCGTTTATCCAATATACCTATGCCCGCATCCAGTCTATCTTGCGGAAAGCGGCAGAAGCCGGTATCAGCATACCGGAAACCATTCCTGCAGGCATCGAACTGAGCACCAAGGAAGAAGCCCTGATCCAAATGCTGGCAGACTTCCCGAACGTAGTCAAACAGGCAGGAACCGACTACAATCCGTCCATCCTGGCCAACTACGCATACGACCTGGTGAAAGAATACAACCAGTTCTACCACGACTTCAGCATTCTGCGTGAAGAAAACGAAGCCGTAAAAATTTTCCGTCTGGCACTGAGTCAGAACGTAGGAAAGGTAGTAAAACTGGCCATGGGCCTGCTGGGTATCGAAGTACCGGAACGCATGTAATTTCAGAGACATCATCTATAGTCAAAAGCCCGGGAAACCGGGCTTTTGGCGTTTTCAGACAGAGGCAGACTAGCATGGAGGTACTCCTTGGAAGAAACGACTTCCGCACGGACAGATTCCGGCCAACCAACTAAAAAACTTAAAAACAAAAGTACCTAACAACTAATTTTGTACTTTTGCCCATAAAACACCGCGCATGACCAAACAGAAATTCTACGTCGTATGGAAAGGGGTCAGTCCGGGAATCTACACCTCGTGGACCGACTGTCAACTGCAGATCAAAAATTATCCGGGTGCACTCTACAAATCGTTTGAGACCCGTGAAGAGGCGGAAGCGGCACTGGCGACTCCCGCGCATCACTACTTGCATCCGGCCAGACGAAAGGACCCGGGACATCCGACAGCGGAAACCCGGCTGCCTGAAGGATTCGACCTGAACTGCCTGGCCGTAGATGCCGCCTGCAGCGGAAATCCGGGACCGATGGAATACCGGGGAGTCTACCTGCAAACCGGACAGGAAATCTTCCACTACGGACCGGTATACGGCACCAACAACATCGGTGAATTCCTGGCCATCGTACACGGGCTGGCACTCCTGCAACAGAAAAACCTGCAAATGCCCATCTACTCCGACAGCCGGAATGCCCTGAACTGGGTCAAACAAAAGAAATGCAAAACCAAACTGGAACGCACTTCCAAGACAGAGTCCCTCTTCCAGCTCATCGAACGGGCGGAAAACTGGCTCCGGACACACACCTATACCACTCTCCTCCTGAAATGGGAAACAGACCGGTGGGGAGAAGTTCCTGCCGATTTCGGCCGTAAATAACTTATCGCCATGAAGAAACGAATCATTTTTCTAATTCTGCTGTTTATCTGCATCTGGGGAGGATTCCTCCTGCAGAAGCCCCTGTTTATGCTCTACAACGGAGCCATCGGAAAAGGAATACCTGTTACAGACTTCTTCCGGGTACTGTATCACGGAGCAAGCCTCGACGCCGCTACGGCAGGCTACCTGACCGCCATCCCCTGGCTGGTCATCCTGGTCAGTTTCTGGTTCAAACGGATTCCGCTGCGGGGAATACTGGGTGGATATTATATACTGATCGCCATCCTGGTAAGCTGCATCGGCATAGCCGACATGAGCCTGTACCCGTTCTGGGGATTCAAGCTGGATGCCTCCATCTTCCAGTACCTGGATTCACCCAAGAACGCCCTGGCAAGCGTATCGACCGGATTCATCGCAGTCCGCATCGTCTTTATCCTGATACTGGCCGCTCTGTTAAGTCTGTTGTGGTTTGCCGTCACCCCGAAAAGGCTGGAAGCTACCCGTCACCGTCTGGCCGGTACCGGTCTTACCCTCCTGCTGGGAGGCGTACTGTTCATCATCATCCGGGGAGGCGTCACCGAGTCTACTTCCAACATCGGGCAGGCTTATTTCTGCAACGACGAATTTCTGAATCATTCAGCCGTCAACCCGGCCTTCAGCCTGCTGGCTTCCGCCGGGAAAACCCAGAAATACGAAGAACAGTTCAATTTCTTCGACGAGAAAGAACGACAGGCCCTGTTCGACGGACTCTATCCTACACAGGGAGAAAACACCACGCAACTGCTGAATACCCGCCGGCCGAATATCCTGATCATCCTGATGGAAGGATTCGGGGGCGTATTTGTAGAGCCGTTAGGCGGACTGCCGGATGTCAGCCCCAACCTGAACCGTCTGTCGAAAGAAGGTATTTTCTTTACCCGGTGCTATGCCAACAGTTTCCGTACCGACCGCGGAACCCTCTGCACGCTCAGCGGGTACCAGAGCTTCCCTACCCTGTCGGTCATGAAGATTCCGGCCAAAAGCCGTACGCTGCCGGCACTGGCCGAAAAACTGGTCAAGGAAGGATACCAGACTGATTTCCTATACGGAGGCGACATCAATTTTACCAACATGAAAAGCTATCTGCTGGGGAGCGGATACCAGCAACTGACCGCCGACGTGGACTTCTCGCTTTCACAGCAGAAGAATGCCTGGGGCGTAAACGATGACATAACGTTCGAACACCTGTACAACGTACTGAAGGAACGAAAAAAAGGTCCCTGGCATACGACTTTCCTGACACTGAGCAGCCACGAACCTTTCGAAGTCCCCTATCACCGCCTGCAGGAACAAATACCGAACGCATTCGCCTTTACAGACGAATGTCTGGGCAAGTTCATCGACCGGATGAAGCAGCTTCCCCAGTGGAAGGACCTGCTGATTATCTGCCTGCCCGACCACGGATTCTACTACCCGCGCGAAGGATTCGCCCAGTCGCCACGCATCCATCACATTCCGATGCTCTGGCTGGGAGGCGCCGTCAAGCAACCGATGGTGATAGACAAGCTGATGAACCAGACGGATCTGGCAGCCACACTGTTAGGACAATTAGGCATGGAACACAAAGAATTCAATTTCAGCCGAAACATACTGGGCAAGGAATATACCTATCCGTTTGCCTACTATACGTACAACAACGGAGTCGCCTTTATAGACAGCACCGGAGTTACCGTGCTTGACAATAACTCCGGACAGACGGTCATGGACGAACCTGCGCCCGATGAACGTCGGTTAAAACTGGGAAAGGCCATCCTGCAAAGTTCGTACGATGACCTTGGACAAAGATGACAGGAGAGAATAAAGCTTATTCTACAAACTGAATCTTCTGCGCGTCACGAGGCTTGGCAGCCGGGCTTTCATCCGGATAACCGAAAGCAATGCAATACAGCAGTTCGTACCCTTCGGGCAGGTTCAGTTTCTTCAGGTAACCGGCAGCTTCGGGCCGGGTGGTCATGAAGCGGATCGGGCTTCCCAGACAGCAGGAACCGATTCCCATGGACCAGGCAGAAAGCACCATGTTCTCACCCAGCAGGCCACAGTCCACCTGTGAAAAGTCGTATGCGGTATCGTGCGCAATAAATACTACGGTAGGCGCATTGCGGAACATATTCTTAAAATCCGGATCTTCGGCCACCTGCGGATTCACCTTCTTGTAAATCTCGGTCAGACCGTTGATATACTCAGGATTGTCAACCACACGGATGGCCCACGACTGTTTGTTCTGCCCGTTAGGAGCATTGATTCCGCAGTTCAGAATAACCTGCATGGTATCGCGGTTGACAGGCTGCGGTTTATACTTGCGCACACTACGGCGGTCCATTATGGTCTTAACGACGGCCTCCGACTGACTCATTCCTTCGGTTGCCTTCACATTTTCCTGCTGTGAGGCCGGTGCCGTACATCCGACAGCGGCACAAAGACACAGACCGCCCAAAATACCTTCCAATAGTTTCATAGTTGTATATGTTTAATGAATATCGATTCTATTCCTGGCCTTCGAGCATACCTTTCTCGAAACCTTCTTCCAGACTGTCTAACGCAACTCCAGACTTCTCCATTTGCTCCATAATGTTTTTTCCGTTGCTTCTGAAGGCAGCAGCGGCATAATTTGCCTGAAGTCTGGCTACTTCTTCCAGTTCTTCCCGCGTCAAATCAGTGTATGAATTGATCTTATCCAGCAACTGACTGAAACGGGCGTTCGCTTTCTCCCACTCCTCCGAAGTATATTTCTGTCCATCCTTTTGGATTTCCTCCACAAAATCCCTTAAACCGTCTACACGGCTGTTTTGTGAATGACAGGAAGAGAAACACACGGCAGCGACGGCAAGCAATAAGAACAATGTATATTTTTTCATACGTACACCAATAGTTTATGTTAGAAAAACGTTACCTGCAAATATAGCAGGATTGAGACAAGAAACAAAAAAAGGAGCCCCGAATCTCGGGACCCCTTCTGATTATTCAGTCTTATGTAATTTCTTAAATTACAATTTCGGACCAGCAGCAACCAAAGCTTTACCAGCTTCGTTACCAGTGAACTTAGCGAAGTTCTTGATGAAGCGAGCAGCCAGGTCTTTAGCTTTTTCTTCCCACTTGCAAGCGCAATCGTAAGTGTCACGCGGATCCAGAATCTTCGGATCAACACCCGGCAATTCAGTCGGAACAACGAAGTCGAAGTAAGGAATAGTCTTAGTCGGAGCCTTTTCGATAGAACCATCCAGGATAGCGTCGATGATACCACGAGTATCACGGATAGAAATACGTTTGCCAGTTCCGTTCCAACCAGTGTTAACCAAGTATGCCTTAGCACCAGTCATCTTCATCTTCTTAACCAGTTCTTCTGCATATTTAGTCGGGTGCAATGACAAGAAAGCAGCACCGAAGCAAGCAGAGAATGTCGGAGTCGGTTCAGTGATACCACGTTCTGTACCAGCCAACTTAGCAGTAAATCCTGACAGGAAGTAGTACTGAGCCTGTTCTTCGTTCAGGATAGATACTGGAGGCAATACACCGAATGCATCAGCTGACAAGAAGATAACTTGTTTTGCGTGAGGACCTTTAGAAACCGGTTTAACGATGTTGTCGATGTGGTAGATAGGATAAGAAACACGAGTGTTTTCAGTTACGCTCTTATCAGCGAAGTCGATCTTACCGTTAGCGTCTACTGTTACGTTTTCCAGCAGAGCGTCACGCTTGATAGCGTTGTAGATATCCGGTTCAGATTCCTTATCCAGGTTGATAACCTTAGCGTAGCAACCACCTTCGTAGTTGAATACACCTTCGTTATCCCATCCGTGTTCGTCATCACCGATCAACAGACGTTTCGGGTCAGTAGACAAAGTTGTCTTACCTGTACCAGACAGACCGAAGAAGATAGCTGAGCTCTTGCCTTCCTTGTCTGTGTTGGCAGAACAGTGCATAGAAGCGATACCACGCAACGGGTTGAAGTAGTTCATCATAGAGAACATACCTTTCTTCATTTCACCACCGTACCAAGTGTTCAGGATAACCTGTTCCTTAGTAGTCAGGTTGAAGACAACAGCAGTTTCTGAGTTCAGACCCAGTTCTTTGTAGTTTTCAACTTTAGCTTTAGAAGCGTTGTAAACAACGAAGTCAGGTTCGAATGATTCCAGTTCTTCTTTAGAAGGACGGATGAACATGTTGGTTACAAAGTGAGCCTGCCATGCAACTTCCATGATGAAACGAACTCTCAAGCGAGTAGCTTCGTTAGCACCGCAATAACCATCTACAACATACAGTTTCTTGTTAGAAAGTTCTTTAGAAGCCAAAGCTTTCAAAGCGTTCCAAGTTTCTGTAGTTACAGGTTTGTTATCGTTTTTGTATTCTTCAGAAGTCCACCATACAGTGTTTTCACTTGTAGCGTCTTTTACCAAGAATTTATCTTTAGGAGAACGACCAGTGTAGATACCAGTCATTACGTTTACTGCACCCAGTTCAGTTACCTGGCCTTTTTCATAACCTTCCAGACCAGCTTTTGTTTCTTCAGCGAACAATACATCGTATGACGGATTGTGCAAAATTTCTGTGGTACCAGTGATACCGTACTTAGTAAGATCTAAATTTGCCATTGTTCAAATGATTAATTTGTTTATATCAAATGTTAATTTTTCTCGTAACATATAAACCTGAACACTTGAAAAGGTGATTTTCAACACCCCCCTTGTCTTAGGCGCTACAAAATTAGCTGTTTTATTTGAAACCGAAAATAGAATAGAGAAAAAAATCCGTAATCGTAAAAGATTTATACTTGTGTAACAAATTTGCCAATTGCAGATTACAAATTCTTAAAAAATGTCTTCGGATTTAACAGAAAACGTCCTCGCGTATTGAGTAAAACAAACGTTCGTTCCACTCAAGACATGAGGACGTTTTGATGCAGACAAACGGACGTTTCAGAAAACTGTCCGTCCGTTGTGACTACAAGGTTAATATCCAAGCTCGTACGGTTGTTTTACAGCAGGAAGCCCGTCTTTCATCCAGGACGGCATGGGTTCTCCTTTCAGGTAATGATTAAAGAACTGGAACATACGCTTCTGGAAATCGAGCTTGTTGGCCAGACGCATGGGCCAGTGCGGTTCGCCGGTATAATTCAACATCCAGGCCGGCTTCTGCAACCGTTTCATTGCCACAAAGAACTCAATACCCTGATACCAGGGCACATGGCCGTCACTGTCGTTATGCATGATCAGAATCGGTGTGGTCACCTTATCCATCAGGAAAAGCGGTGAATTTTCGAAATAACGGATCGGACCGCTCCACGGAGTAGCGCCCAGACGACTCTGTGTATGCTCGTACTGGAAAGAACGGTTCAGACCTGATCCCCAGCGGATTCCCCCGTATGCACTGAACATATTCACGACCGGAGCCCCAGACTCTATGGCCGCGAACTTACCTGTGCGGGTAGCCAGATATGCCACCTGATAACCACCCCAGCTATGTCCCTGCGCACCGATGTGTGCACTGTCGACAAAGCCCATGGCTTCTATGGCTGCCACACCCGGCATCAGGCAGTTGTAACAGCTTTCTCCCGGATAGCCGTCACGGTAACGGATGTCCGGATTAAAGACCAGATAACCGTTACTTAAATACAAATGATAATCAATGGTGGAACGATGGGCTTCGGGCGTATGATACTGATACAATGTCTCCGAATTGCGTTCGTAGAAATTGACAATCATCGGATATTTCTTCGACGGATCGAAACCGGCCGGCTTGTAAAGGACACCTTCCAGCGGAACACCATCGAACGAGGTCCATGAAACCAGTTCGGCAGTTCCCCACCGATAGGCTTCCTGCTGGCGAATACCATGAGTCAGCTGTACCGGCTTTCTGAACGAAGCGTCGGTACTCCACACATCCGGATAGACCTCAAAACGTTCACGGGTATACAGCCACCGGTCGGCATCGGCCGCCTTCTGCACGTTACCGAAGCGATAATCACCACCCATAACCAGCAACGGAGATTCGGAAGTTCCCAGCGTCGCCCGATAGAGCGCTGTCGCCTTGGTGGATTCACAGAATCCGGTCAGCAACTGAGCGTCGGTCAGAGATACGGCATCTGTTTCCGGATCCGTATCTATCCAGGTGTAGCGGATTCCCCGTGTCCGGCCGTTACAGGTCAGGTTACGGGGAGCCTCCTGTCCTTTCGGATCGAGCGCCCAGATATCGTAACGATCATTTACCAGCAGGCAACTGTCACCTTCGGTCCAGCCCGTGACTCCATACGGTGCCGGATAATCGGGCACATCATTCTCTTCATCCCATACCGGATATTCCAGCGGAGCCGTCACACGGACTTTCTTTCCGGTTGCCAGTTCCAAGGTATACCAGCAACTGTCAGGAGCACAATAACCGTATGCATAACGTCCGGTAGGCGACAGACGATACGTAGTATAATCGGCCGTACTCAATACCTGCCGTCTTCCATCGGCCAGTGAAACCCGGCAATAATCGGAGCGCGTACGTCCCTCCCACATGGAAGCCAGTGAATACGGACGGGAAGCGGCTATCAGCGCCCAGTCGCCCGTTCCCTTGGGAGCCAGCTGGATTTCCGGATACACCGTATCGGCCAGTTGAATCAGTTTCCTGGCCGCTATCTGATAGAGCGCACGGTATGTGCGTTTCTGTTCCTTCTTCAGATTATACTGCTGTACCGTATATTGCACCGGTTCGTCCCAGCTCCAAACCTGCACCTTCGGGCGATACACGTCAAGTATCGTGGTATCTTTCTCCAGCGGCTTCGGGGCCGTTCCCAAAAACAAGCGGCTGCCGTCTTCCGAGAATGTCAGCGTACCATTCGGGCTGACCACCCAGCCTGCCGGCACTCCTTCCGTAGTAGCAGTAACCGCTTCGCCGGCTTTCTCCATGCCGGTAGAAAGCCACAGACTGGAAGCCGTATCGGTTTTCTGCTTCGATTCGGCATACAAGAAAGCCAACCGGTGTCCTCGCTTATCAAAAGTACAACCGTTGAAAACGCCTTTTCCTTCCTTCAGCAGACGGGGTTTTTCCTGTCCGGGCATCCAGCCATAGAGCCCGGGGCGTACCCCCTTCGACGTATCTCTCGTCACAAAATACAATGAAGCGCCTTCCGGCGAAAAACCGTAGGCCGACACATTCGGCAATACTACACGTTGCGTACCATCCAGCGAAGCCACATACAGTACGGAGTCTTTCCGTCCCTGCTGATAGGCTATCCAGTCGGCCTTTCCCGCCAGACGATACGACTTCAACGAATCTATTTTCCACGATGTCCGCCCTTGCAGATCGCGTATTACCAGCACGTTCATCGGCATTTTATCCGCCTTTACCTTCCTCAGTTTCAAGGAATCAGTCAGCGAAACAGACGGAACCTCTTCCATCACCAGGTAACGGGAAGAAGAAGCAAAATCGAATTTCCCGGCCGGTGCGGTAGCAAAGACCTGCTTCCCGTCGGCTGCGGTATAAACTTCCACCCGGGAATCTCCCTGCCACGGAGCAAACTGTACTGCGACCCATCGGCCATCGTCGGAAACGGACTTCCGGGTGATCCGTTCCCACTTCACCAGATCGTCGGGGGTAAATGCCCGCTGAGCCCAGGATGAAAATGCAGGGAATGCCATCAACAGCCCTGCCACTAACATACGATATTTCATAAACTTTCTCTGATTTATAATTTCGTTACCAAACAAAAATACGAAGATTTTAAAAACCGAACATCAAAAAGGCCCATAAAGTATACTGTTTCTTACCCGTGATACATAAAAAATGAGAGGCGGAAAAATTCCGCCTCTTCAACCTCACAGTAACCCTATCAGGTTTACCTGTTTCTTGAGCATCATCCGTTTATTCTCCCGTCTGATATTTTACGCCTCATCAGTTACTCTCTTCAACAAAAAAATGATGCTCTGACCATACGACAAAGGAAATTAAACGGTTTTCAATATGTTTTACCCGAACCTCCACATGAAGGACACCGGTCATGACTGTGTGATGCATTAACCTCTCTACCGCATTCATCACACCAGTAACTACCTCCTGTTCCATAAACCGGAGTCTTGGAACCAGCTATCCATCCTTTCCCCTTACACAAAGAACATTGTTTCGACTTCGTCCTGTCATTACCCGGCGACGCAAAGGGATTACTATAATTGGATTTCGGGGTATTCGCTCCATAAGCTTTTGCAGCCTGCTGCGCACCACGCAAAAAAACCTGGTATGCCGAAGTATACTTTAAAGGAATCTTCAAACTACTTAAAACCTTTCCCGTATCCTTTCTTCGCACAATAACTGCATGTCCAGGTTTAAAAACTGAATTTGTGACAATTTCTCCGTTCACAGCAAAATAAGAAGACGATGGGATCACTTCCTCAGTCATATCCGTAAACCGATGTATCACTTCTATCTTATCGGTACTTATATAGAGGATGCGTATATGAGCGAAGAATATATCCACACCACCAGGTAACAATAGGCATGTAGCCATAGCATTGGCTTCCTGTCGTTTACTACCTTCATCAATAAGTTTCATAAAATCCTCTTTCACTTTCTGTTGCCGCTTACTTTCTGCATCAAGTAAATTCATAAAGTCTTCAGTGATTTTCTGTTGCTGTTGATACGTGTCCATGTTCATCTGGTTCAGCCATTGATTCAACATCCAACTATCCATCTGACCTCTAACACTATTTGTAAGCCCCCCCAACACACACAACAATAATAATAGTTTCTTTTTCATAATATACCAATTTTTTAATTACTAAATATCATTCATTACTATCATCCAAATGCCATCCGGTTTTTGTCTTCCGGTCTTTCCAGAACGAACCTGTTATTGTGCCATAGCAATAATCTATAACTTTTCCAAAGATATATTTAAATAGCAAGTTTCAGAAAACAAAAATATCCCATTTAAACAAATGAGACACTTTTGTTTTCTGAAACCTGCATGTTCCAATCGATTCTCTCAAAAAAACTCCTCTTAAAAGTAGAATGGAAATGGGAACCCGATGAAAACACCGGCTTTGTAGCACTCCTATCCCTTCCTAATGCTTCAACAGACAGAAACCATTGCCGGCAGAAAACGACTTACTTCCCCTAAAAAAATCTCCAGCCTGCTTTTCGTAAGGAAAGCAGGCTGGAGGATAAATATCAATGTCCGAACAAACAACTTACTTCACCTCCCACGTATCGTTGGTAGCCAACAGTTCGGCAAACGTATGATAGTTCTTCTTGGCAGAGATTTCCTGAATCTGTGCGGCGACCGATTCGTCGTAAGTAGGCGCCTCCACATCGCGGATAACTCCCAAAGCGATCGGGAAATCCGGACCTTCCATCAAAGCAAGTTTCAGTTGCAGGGTATGGTCTTCGCAATGAGCGTCGTGCACAAGAATATCTTTTTCGGTAATGCCGTTCTCTCCCAATTTTACAACTTTCAGTCCGAATCCTTCCTGCATCAGACCAAATTCCTTGTTCGGACCGAACAGCATGGGCTTGCCATGTTCCAGATAAATGGCGTTTTTCTCACGGTCTTCCTTTTTGGCGATGGCATTATGGGTTCCGTCATTGAAAATGACGCAATTCTGCAGCACCTCTACAACCGAAGTTCCTTTATGACGGGCAGCCGCTTTCAAAACCTCTACCGACGGACCTCCATCGACAGCCGCACAACGGGCAAAGAAACGTCCACGGGCACCGAAACAAAGTTCAGCCGGATGAAACGGATCTTCTACCGTTCCGTAAGGAGAAGACTTGCTGATGAAGCCACGTTCGGAAGTCGGAGAATATTGTCCCTTGGTCAAGCCGTAGATACGGTTATTCAGCAATACAATATTAATATCCACATTGCGTCGGATAGCATGTATGAAATGGTTACCTCCGATAGCCAGTCCGTCACCGTCACCGGAAATCTGCCAGATGGTCAGATTCGGATTTGCTACCTTGGCGCCGGTGGCAATGGCAGCCGCACGCCCGTGAATGGTATGCATACCGTATGTATTCATATAATAAGGCAGACGTGAAGAACAACCGATACCCGAAATCACGGCTATCTCGTGCGGGGGTACGCCCAGTTCGGCCAAAGCCTTATGAAACGAATTCAAGAATGCGTGATCGCCACAGCCCGGACACCAGCGTGGCTGACCGGCCTTATAATCTGCGGCTGTATATGTTTTTTCGCTCATCATTTATTCCTCCATGATTTTAGTGAATGCGTCAACCAGCTCCTGTACCACGAACGGCTGACCCTTTACCTGATTGAACTGATAGAGATGGATTCCTTCCACCTTCATGCGCAGATAACCTGCCAGCTGACCCATATTCTGTTCGGCTACAACCACCTTCGGGAAACGGCGCAGAATCTCAGCCGTATTCGTAGGCAGCGGATTGATGTAACGCAGATGAGCCAACGCGGCCTTCTTTCCCTGTTTATTCAGGGTATCCATGGCCGAATGAAGGTGTCCATACGTTCCACCGAATCCAACGATCAGCAAATCGGCTTCCGGATCGCCTTCCACCTCAAGCAACGGCAACGAATCGGCAATCTTTTCCACTTTCTCGGCACGTAAGCGGGTCATCAGGTGATGGTTTTCCGGGTCTGTAGAAATAGCACCCGTTTCGTTGCTCTTCTCCAGTCCGCCGATACGGTGCATAAAACCTTCGGTACCCGGGATAGCCCAGTAACGGACACCCGTCTCCGAATTACGCTGGAACGGTGTCCACGATTCGGCCATATCGGGCGTTACATACGGTGGACAAATAGGCGGATAATCTTTCAGATCCGGCAATCTCCAGGCAGCAGAACCGTTTGCGATATAGGCATCGGTCAGCAAAATGACCGGAGTCATGTGTTCCAAAGCAATCTTACATGCCATATAGGCCGCATCGAAACAATCGGTAGAAGAGGCTGCGGCAATCACCGGCATCGGACTTTCACCGTTACGCCCATAAAGAGCCTGCAACAAATCAGTCTGTTCCGATTTGGTAGGCAGACCGGTAGACGGACCACCACGCTGTACATCCACAATTACCAACGGAAGTTCGGTGATAACCGCCAGATTCATGGCCTCACTCTTCAGGCAGATACCCGGTCCGGAAGTAGTGGTTACCGCCAGGGCACCGGCAAACGAAGCACCGACAGCCGAAGCACATCCGGCTATTTCGTCTTCACACTGAACGGTTTTTACACCCAAAGACTTATGCTTGGCCAACTCATGCAAAATGTCAGTAGCCGGCGTAATGGGATAAGATCCCAGATACAGCTGCAACCCGGCTTTTTCGGCTGCGGCCATGAGGCCGTATGCAGTAGCCTTGTTGCCGTTAATGTCCATATAACGTCCCGGAGTCTTTTCTTCCTTGCAGGGAACCCTGTAACTGATAGACACAGAGGCATGTGTATTCTCTCCAAAGTGATATCCGTCATACAACACCTTTACATTAGCGTCTGCAATGGCAGGTTTCTTCGCAAATTTCTCGCGAAGCAACTTTTCGCCTACCTGAATATCCCGATGAAACAACCAGCATACCAGTCCCAAGGCAAACATGTTCTTGGTACGCATGATGGATTTATTATCCAGGCCACTTTCCTTCAGGCTTTCCTTACACATGGTTGTAATAGCAGCTTCTACCACCTCATTCTTGATACCCAGCTCAGAGAACGGATTATCCAGTTGAAACTTTGCCTTTTCCAGGTCACGTTTCGTAAAAGAATCGGTATCGATGATAATTACAGCCTGTGGTTTACAGAACTTATACTGTGTTTTCAAGGCGGCAGGATTCATTGCAACCAGTACATCGCATTTATCTCCCGGAGTATACACCTTTCCAGCACCGATATGCACCTGAAAGCCGGATACACCCGTCAATGTCCCTTGCGGAGCACGGATATCTGCCGGATAGTCTGGAAACGTACTGATATCATTCCCCTCGGTAGCCGAAATATTGGAAAACATATTACCGGCCAACTGCATGCCATCGCCGGAGTCCCCCGAGAAACGGACAACTACATCATCCAGCTCTTTGACAATCATTTCTTCTGCCATAACGTATTATTTAAAGTTCACAAAATCAATGGCAACAAAAATCGTGAAGTTCTGTCAAAAATCAAAATAAAAATGAAAAATTTTATCCCGGAATGACAATCTGCCATTTTTTTGATACAAAAATATTGTTTATCCTCAAAAAAGGCGTACATTTGCAAAAGCTGCCCTTGTAGTTCAACGGATAGAATAGAAGTTTCCTAAACTTTTGATAGGGGTTCGATTCCCCTCGGGGGTACTATCAGGAAAAAAACATACACTATCCATCCTTATCCAGCCAATAAATTCTGCTTATTTACACCTTTGACATTCACGTTGTCCACACGTGAGAAATTTTCCAGAAATAAGAATGCCATACCCATTCGGACTGTCTCCATAATAAGAAAGGGAATCACGAAGAATGAAGACACACATAAAAATCAAAAGGGCTGCCTCTTTTTATGGAAGCAGCCCTTTCGGTTTATGTATGTATTTATGGAATCAATCAAGCTTTCGCATCCTCGGCAGGTGCAGCTTCACCTTCAGGCAACTTATGACCCATAGTCAGGTAAGCTACCGGAGCTGCAACGAACAAAGAAGACAATGTACCGATTACCACACCCAGAATCATGGCGAAAGCAAAGCTACGAATGCTGTCACCACCCAGGATAAAGATACTCAACAATACGATCAACGTACTCAATGAAGTATTGATGGTACGGGCGAGTGTCGTATTCAAAGAATCATTGAACAACTTCATACGATCACGCTTCGGATACAGATGGAAGAACTCACGTACACGGTCGAAAATAACCACCTTATCGTTGATAGAATAACCGATGGCTGTCAGAATAGCACCAATGAAAGTCTGGTCGATTTCCAATGAGAACGGCATCCATCCGTGACACAACGAATAAGCACCGATAATCAACACGGTATCGACAGTCAATGCAACAGTGGCACCGATACTGAAGGCAATGTTACTGAATCGGATCAGGATATATACACCGATAACGATCAATGCCAGAACAACCGACCAGATAGCAGAGGTCTTGATATCGTCGGCAATACTTGGACCTACTTTCTGTGAACTGATGATGGAACCACCGGTACGATTATCACGGTCGATAAAGATTTCAAGAGTAGTTCCCTTACCCAGTAAGTTACCTTCTTTCAATGCCTGATAAAGGAATTCTTCAATTTCGGCATCAATAGTCGGAGAATCTTCTTCGATACGGTAGTTGGTAGTTACACGGATAGTCTTACCGTCAGTACCCAAAGCAATAGCCTGAACGTTGGCATCACCGACTTTCGGCTGAAGCAGGCTACGTACGGTTTCCGGCTGTACTTTCTGTTCGAACTGAACCACGAAGTTACGTCCACCCGTAAAGTCAATACTCTGAGCCAAACCACGTGTAAAGAACGAAATGATGCAAACTACGATAATGATACCCCAAACCGTAAATGCACGCTTGGTAGCTCCCATAAAGTTATAATGCACATTCTGCATCAAATTCTTAGAGATACTTGTCGTAAATGTCAGATGCAACCATTTTTCCTTGTTCATGTAGTGTTCGTAAACCAGACGAGTCAGGAATACGGCAGTAAAGAATGAACAGAGGATACCGATAATCAAAGTCGTAGCAAAACCACGGATAGGTCCGGTACCAAAGTTGAACAGGATGATACCTGTCAGGATAGAAGTCAGGTTAGAGTCGAAGATAGCCGAGAATGCATTGGAATAACCTTCAGACAAAGCCTGCTTGGTACCCTTACCGGCTCTCAACTCTTCCTTGGTACGTTCATAAATCAACACGTTCGCATCCACAGCCATACCCAGTGACAACACCATACCGGCGATACCTGACATGGTCAACGCAGCCTGGAACGAAGAAAGGATTCCCAGTGTAAAGAAGAAGTTGAAGATCAAGGCGATGTTGGCAATCATACCCGGAATCAATCCGTACATGGCGCACATGTAAATCATCAGGACAATCAATGCCACGATGAAAGAAACAATACCCTGATTGATGGATTCCTGACCCAGTGACGGACCAACGATGTCTTCCTGTACGATACGTGCAGGAGCCGGCATCTTACCGGATTTCAAGACATTGGCCAAGTCCTTGGTCTGTTCTGGAGTAAAGTTACCGGTGATTTCAGAGTTACCTCCAGCAATTTCACCGTTAGAACGCGGAGCGCTGTATACATATCCATCCAGAACGATAGCGATTTCACGACCTGTATTCTGTTTGGTCAGTTGGGCCCAGCGACGGGAACCTTCCGTATTCATAGACATTGTTACGCAAGGTTTGTTGAACTGATCATATGAATCACGCGCATCGGTTACTACATCACCTTCCAACGGAGCACGTCCGTTACGCTCGGTAGACTTGATGGCATAAAGTTCGAACATGCGTCCGCTCTTATCCATATCCGAAGCCTTTACCCCCCACATCAGTTTCAGGTCACGCGGCAACAGTTCTTTCACTCCAGGCATTGTCAGGATTCGATTCACGGCAGCCGTATCCTGATAATCGGCAAAACCGACAATGGAACCTACCCCACTCTGATTCAAAGCCAGGTTGGCCAGCAACGGATGATCTTTTTTCATCTGCTCTGCATTCGCAGTAGCCTTGGTTCCAGTCTCTCCTTTCAAGGCTGCAGCCAGACTGTCTTTGGCAGAAACCGCAGCTACTTCCTGAGCCGGAGCGGCAACACTGTCTACTGCAGTTGAGTCAGAAACGTTTCCGGATAAGATAGCCTGCGCCTTTGAATCGGCAGAAACCAATACCGGTATAATATCTTTTGCTTCGTATGTTTCCCAGAATTCAAGGTTAGCAGAACCCTGCAACAACTTTCTTACACGTTCCGGTTCTTTGATACCCGGCAGTTCGACCATGATACGTCCCATTTTACCTTCCAAAGTCTGGATGTTCGGCTGAGCCACACCAAAACGGTCGATACGCGTACGCAATACATTATAAGAATTCTCTACAGCAGCCTTTACTTCTTCACGCAACACAGCTTCTACCTGAGCATCGGTGCTACGTGTATTTACTTTGTCTTTCAGTTGCTGAGTAGCAAACAATTCAGCCAGCTTACCTTCCGGCGCCAGTTTTTTGTATTCTCTAACGAACAGCGTTACAAAATCTTCCTGGCTGGTAACTTGCTGCTTGGCAGCTTCATCTACTGCTTTGTTGAATGCTTCATCGGTTTTATGATCGGCCAGTGTTCTGACTACATCCGGAACGGAAACTTCCAGAATCACATTCATACCACCTTTCAAATCCAGACCGAGACCAATCTCCATCTCACGACACTGCTTCAGGGTATATACCCCCAACCAAACCTTCTGATTCTGCATGGAATCGAGGTAGTGTGCCGCTCCCTTCGGATCTTCGGCCGCCTTATTCATCTGATAGCGGGTAACGAAGGAGAAAGAAAGATAAAAGACACACGCAAGGGTCAGTAATACCGCAAAAACCTTTACAAATCCTTTGTTTTGCATGTTACTTTAATTTATTTTTATTTACTTTTTGATTAAATACGTTGATTCAAGGTTGCAAATATAGTTTTTTTTTCTTTTACACACGGAAAGCTTTTTAAATATTTAGGCTTTATCAATTAAAAAAGCACCTGAAAAGGAAAACATTGCAATTTCCTGTCCTTAAAATCTATATCCGTAACCAGAACAACGTATGACAAATCAAAAATGTGAACAAATCACTTCAGGCCACGATTTTTCAACAAAGGTTCCAGACTCGGCTCAGCACCTCTAAAGGTGACATACAGCTTCATCGGATCATCAGAACCACCTTTTTCAAGTATATTCTTACGGAACGACTGGGCTGTGGCCGGATCAAAAATTCCATGTTCCTTGAAAGCTTCGAAAGCATCGGCATCCAAGCGCTCTGCCCACAAATAGCTGTAATAACCGGCATCGTAACCGCCCATGATATGACGGAAATAAGTCGCACGATAACGTGGAGCAATCTGTGGAATCAAACCTAACTTATCCATCAGCTGTTTTTCGAAAGCCATCACGTCCAGACTGTCGGTCGACTTCAGGTTATGGAATTCCATATCCAGCAAAGCTGCGGCCAAAAGTTCAGTCGTCATAAATCCCTGATTGAACAAAGCCTGATTTTCAATCTTGGCTACCAGTGAATCAGGAATGGTCTCACCAGTCTTATAATGGCGGGCATATACTTTCAGAACCTCCGGTTCTACTGTCCAGTGCTCCATAATCTGAGAAGGAAGCTCAACGAAATCCTGAGCTACGGCCGTACCAGAAACACCCTGATACTTACACTGAGTCAACAATCCATGCAAGGCATGTCCAAATTCATGGAACATGGTCTTTGCCTCATCAATTGTCAGCAAAGAAGGGGTATCACCGGCGGGCTTGGTAAAACTGGCAACATTGTAAATCAACGGACGGACACCCTCTTTTTCTTCCCGGAAATTACTCATCCATGCTCCGCTCTGCTTGCTGGCACGTGGCATATAGTCTGTATAGAAAAGTCCGAGGAAAGAACCGTCAGCATCATTCACGATGTATGTTTTCACATCCTTATTATAAACCGGAACAGTATCGGTAGGAGTCAATGTAATGCCATACAGCTTATTAACCACATAGAACAATCCCTTCCGAACATTCTCCTGACTGAAATAAGGCTTTATTTCGTCTTCATTCAGATTATATTTCTGCTGACGCAACTTTTCGGCATAATACCACCAGTCCCATGCTTCAAGCTTCTCGCCTTTTCCTTCCTTATCCATGATCTGCTGCAACTCGGCAGCCTCTTTCTTGGCATTCTCAATGGAATATCCCCACAAGTTATGCAGGAAATCGAGGACTGTCTGCGGATCTTTTGCCATAGTATCATCCAATACATAAGCGGCATACGTTTCATATCCCATCAAACGGGCTTTCTCCAGACGGAGTGTAAGGATCTTCTTCAGTATCTCCTTATTATCGGTTGCATTGTCATGATTTCCAAGCGATGTGTATGCCTGATAAACCTGCTTACGCAATTCCCGGTTCTGCGCATATTGCAACAGCGGAGTACGGCTCGATTCCTGCAACGTAAAGACCCACTTGCCTTTCTCTCCCTGAGCCTCGGCCTCATGAGCTGCTCCCTCGACAACCGCTTCCGGCAGTCCGGCCAAATCTTCTTTCCGGTCAATCACCAGCTTGAACGCATTGTTATCAGCCAGTACATGATTGCTGAAATCAATGGTCAACGTAGAAAGTTCCTTATTAATTTCACGCAAACGTTCCTGTTTCTTCTTATCCAAAGCCGCACCGGAACGTTCGAATGCTTTCCGGTATTTCTCCAGCAAATAATGCTGCTCGGTAGTCAGCTGGATCTTTCCGCTCTTTTCCTGTTCACAGATTTTTGCTACACGCTGATACAAGGCCTCATTCAGGTAGATGTTATCGCTATGTTCGGAAAGCATTGGAGCGATTTTCGATTCCAAAGCCATCAGATCATCGTTCGTATCGGCCGATGTCAACGCAAAAAATACGCCCGAAACACGATTCAGGATTTCTCCGCTATTGTCCAAAGCTACAATGGTATTCTCGAAAGTCGGTTCTTCCGGATTTTCCACAATGGCTTTGATCTCTGCATTCTGCTGTTCAATACCTTTTAAAAACGCCGGCTCATAATCGGCAAACTGAATCCGGTCAAAATCAGGAGCACCGTACGGAGACTGGAATTCCGAAAAAAACGGATTCTCCGACTCACTTGCCTGCTGACCACACGCACATACCATACACGTCATAGCTGCTGCAATTACCAAATTTTTCATAAACTTCTCAATATATAATGTTACAAATTATTCCTTCTCTTGTTTTTCCAACAAACACCACAAGGGATAATGGTCGGATGTCTTGATGGAATTATCGACTTCGCACGTCAATATACGGAAAGCCGGACTGGCAAAAAGATGATCAATCCGAAAATAAAGATGATTGCGATTATACGATATACCCAGGCCTGTACCCCGTTCTACAAACGCATCCTGCAAACCCTCACCAATCACCCGATGGGCGTACGACAAAGGAGAATCATTGAAATCGCCGCAAACAATCGTATACCGGAACGGATGTTCACGTATATACAGTGCAACCGAATCAGCCTGTGGCGCCCGAATGGCCACTGCATCAGCCAATTTGTGCAGCAAGTACTTTCCACCCTCCTTTACCTTGTCCTCGTCGGGTTTCTTCAGCATATCCGTATAAACTTCTTTATCGTGCTTATCCAATTTGTTCGATTCCAAATGATTCCCTACAAACAATACGGTATCTTTTCCCCATTTCAAGTGAAAAGCCACACTGCCATTATTGAGGCTTTCATAGGAGATACGCTCGGCATCCAGAATCGGGAAACGGGAAAAAAGTCCCAATCCGTTTCCTCCTGAGAATTTCACAACCTTTGCATACGGATAGACTTTGCCAAGCGCTTTCTTCACGGCCGCCTCTTTTGCACACGGGAATTCCTGCAGACAGGCAATGTCCGCATCGCTGTCGATGACATAATCTAAAACCGGATTCTGTTCTTCTCCATCTTCATCTTTTTCTACGGGCATTCCCATCGTATTATAAGTCAGGATCTTGAGCACACTCCCAACAGGTTTCTCCGCTCCACCCAACTGCCAGGGCAAATAAGTAGTCAACGCCCCCCAGCCAATCAGAAATACGCACAACGGGAACAAAGCATAACGTCTTCGTACCACCAGCCAGAACACACAGAAAGCCGCATTCAAGGCCAGAAAGATGGGAAAAAATAATCCTGCACAGGCCCAGCGTGGATGATGAACCGGCGAAATATAGGGACTGTATGCACAAATGAGAAAACCCACGGCTACCAGCACATTCATCAGAAAAGCCGACAACCGGAATACATGTCCTACAATCTTCATAACAATTTATTTTTTACTGGCATCGAACAGGCTTTTCTTTTCCTCGTCCGTCAAACTGCCATAACCAGACTTCCGAAGCTTATCCAGAATGCGGTCGACTTCTTCGGCCTGAGCCTTCTTGCGGGCATTGAAATCATAATCCTGCTGACGACCTCCACCGTAATGAACCTTCATCTTAGGTTTTCTAGGTGAGCGCTGCCAGCCTTTTCCGATAAAATCAATGATACGGTTTATCCAACGCGTCACGTCATGGCCACGTTGCAATCCCGAAGCAAACCACCATCCGGCCAATGCTCCCCCCAGATGAGCGATATGACCGCCGGCATTGTCGGCCGTCAGGAACAGCAAATCAAGCACAATCATGAAAAGTGCCATATACTTCAGCCGCACACCGCCGATAAACAGCAACTGTACCTGATAATCCGGTTCGCGTACAGCCGTAGCAATGACTATTGCCAATACAGATGCCGATGCGCCCAGTAAATAAGAGCCGTACACAGCATCCTCAAAATAAGGAAAGACATTGTAAGCCAGCATATACAACAACCCGCCACAGATTCCTCCCAAAACATACAGTCCACGCAGATGTTTGGATGAGAAGATATTCAGGAACAGACGGCCGAACCAGTACAGCCACAGCATATTGAACAACAGATGGAGCAGCCCCGCATGCATGAACATGTAGGTAATCAGCGACCAGGGCTGACGAACAAACGCCGATACCCAAGCCGGCAGTTCCAGCCAATGCAGCCAGGAATAGGCATTCCACCGGAACAAGGTCAGGAACAGTCCGATCAAAGAGACCAGTACAAAAGCTCCTACATTCAGGAATATCAGCCGGGTCACAATATCACCCTGCCGGAATTTCTGTCTTAAATCAGTAATAAATCCGCCCGCCGCCATTTTTCTTTCTCCAGTATAAAATAAGTATCAAACCAAACAACATACCGCCCAGATGAGCGAAATGTGCGATACCGTCACCTCCGGTAATTCCCAGTACCAGCTCCAGTACGGCATATCCTATCACAAAATACTTGGCCTTGATAGGAACCGGAAGAGGAAATACAAACATCTCACTGTTCGGGAATAACATACCAAAAGCCAGCAGAATACCGTATACGGCTCCAGAAGCTCCCACCGTAGTCATCTGATTGAGGTACTCTCCCATGGAAATCACACCAAACGGTGTCTGCACACTGTCGTAGTTCGAAAGAACGGTAGCATACTCTACATATTGCACAACTTCCTGAATCAGTCCGGCACCGATGCCGCAAATCAAGTAATAAGAAAGAAAACGCTTCGGCCCCCATACCTGCTCCAATACACGTCCAAACATCCAGACAGCAAACATATTGAAAAAGATGTGCTGGAAATTGGCATGCAGAAACATGTAGCTGATGAGCTGAGCTACGTTAAAATCGGACGCTAAAAAGAAATGTAACCCTGCCAGATCGTTGATGTCAATGCCGTAACGACGAGCTACAAACATACCCACGAAACAGAGTACATTAATAATCAGCAGGTTCTTTGTTACAGAAGGAATATTACCCATATTGAAACACTATTTCGTAAATTAATCACAAAAGTACTATTTTATTTGTTTGTCACATAACCTCTTATAGTTTTTTACCACTTTCCCGACTAAAATACTCCATCGAACTTGGCCGAACAAGCAGAATGTCGTACATTTGTACAACATTTATTATCCCTAAACCATTAATTAACATCTATGAAAGAACAAGCATTTTCCCTATCCGGACTCCTTGCAGGAGCCGCCATCTGCTTATTCTCTGCTCAGCCTATGTATGCTTCCTCCGATTTACCTTATTGGAAAGACATACAGACCGTATCTGTCAACCGGGAGGCACCCCGTTCTGCTTTCATGACGTACGCCAACCGTGAACAAGCGGCCAGCATGAAATACGAGCAAAGCCCATATTACCAGTTGCTGAACGGCACCTGGAAATTCTATTATGTAGATTCCTACAAGCAATTGCCGGAAAATATCACCAGCACCACCAGCCTGGACGGATGGAAAGACATTAAAGTTCCCGGGAACTGGGAAGTACAAGGCTTCGGAACAGCTATCTATACCAATCATGGCTACGAATTCCAGCCACGAAACCCGCAACCTCCAGCTTTGCCGGAACAGAATCCGGTAGGCGTATATCGCCGGGAAATTACGGTTCCCGCCGACTGGAACGGACGCGACATCTACCTGCACATCGCCGGAGCGAAATCGGGATGTTATGTCTATGTAAACGGAAAAGAAGTAGGATACAACGAAGATTCCAAGAATCCGGCCGAATACCTCATCAACGATTATCTCCAGCCGGGAAAAAATGTACTCACCTTGAAAATCTTCCGTTGGAGTACCGGATCATACCTGGAATGTCAGGACTTCTGGCGCATGAGCGGCATCGAACGCGATGTTTTCCTGTATTCACAACCGAAAGCGTCAGTCAACGACTTCCGTATCACTTCTACTCTGGATGATACCTACAAAAACGGTATCTTCCGGTTGGCCATCGACCTGAAGAACCACCAGACCAGCACCGCCAATCTGGCTGTATCCTATACATTGGTAGATAAGGACGGAAAAACCGTAAGCGAAAGTGAACAGAACGTCAGCGTTCCCTCAGACAAGCTGAGTACGGTCAACTTCCAGCAACAATTACCGGACGTACAGACCTGGACTTCGGAAGCACCGAACCTGTACAAGCTCTTCATGACCGTAAAGGAAAACGGGAAAGTGACCGAGGTCATTCCTTATCACGTAGGATTCCGCCGCATCGAAATCAAGGAAATCGACCAGAAAGCCGGTAACGGCAAGAATTACGTGGTACTGCTGGTAAACGGACAGCCCATCAAGCTCCGCGGTGTGAACATCCACGAACACAATCCGGAAACAGGCCACTATGTTCCCGAAGAACTGATGCGGAAAGATTTCGAGCTGATGAAACGGCACAATATCAATACCGTCCGCCTCTGCCACTATCCGCAGGACCGCCGTTTCTACGAATTGTGCGACGAATACGGTCTCTATGTATACGACGAAGCGAACATCGAAAGCCACGGTATGTATTACGACCTGCGCAAAGGTGGTACCCTGGGAAACAATCCCGAATGGCTGAAGCCGCATATCTACCGCACCATCAACATGTTCGAGCGAAACAAGAATTATCCGAGTGTAACCTTCTGGTCACTGGGTAACGAAGCCGGAAACGGTTACAACTTCTACCAGACATACCTGTGGGTGAAAAAAGCCGACAAGGACATCATGAACCGACCGGTGAACTACGAACGCGCCCAGTGGGAATGGAATTCGGACATGTACGTGCCCCAATATCCGAGTGCAGGCTGGCTGGAAAAAATAGGAAAACAGGGAAGCGATCGCCCGGTAGCTCCGTCGGAATACGCACACGCCATGGGCAACTCTACCGGAAGTCTCTGGGACCAGTGGAAAGCCATCTACAAATATCCGAACCTGCAAGGCGGATATATCTGGGACTGGGTGGACCAAGGAATCCTGACACACGATGAAAACGGACGTCCGTTCTGGGCATACGGAGGTGACTTCGGTACCAACATGCCGAGCGACGGTAACTTCTGCTGCAACGGTATCGTTTCGCCCGACCGTACCCTGCATCCGGCCATGAACGAAGTGAAATACGCTCACCAGTACGTAGGTTTCGAGCCGGTCGATTTAGCCAAAGGTATATTCAAGGTACAGAACCGCTATTATTTCACCAACCTGAAGAAATATCAGATCAGTTATCAGGTGAAAGCCAACGACAAGGTTGTAAGAAACGGCAAGGTATCGCTCGACATCGCACCGCAGGCCAGCCAGGAACTGACCGTAGACGTAAGCGGCCTGGAACCGAAGACAGCTACCGAATATTTCGTCAACTTCAGCGTAACCACCACCGAACCGGAACCGCTGGTACCGGTAGGTTATGAACTGGCTCACGAACAGTTCCGTCTGCCGATTGAACCGGTAGCCCGTACCTTCGCTACAAACGGCCCGGCCCTGAAATGCAGCACCGAAGGCAACCTGCTGAAGGTTTCTTCTTCCCGTCTGAATTTCACCTTCGACAAGGAAAGCGGTATCGTCACTTCCTACAAGGTAAAAGGCACCGAATACTTCGACAAGGGTTTCGGTATCCAGCCGAACTTCTGGCGTGCTCCGAACGACAACGATTACGGAAGCCAGGAACCGAAGCGCCTGCAGATCTGGAAGCAGTCCAGCAAGGATTTCCGCGTCGTAGAAGCTACCCTGGACATGGACGGTAAAGACGCCGTACTGAAAGCCACTTACCTGCTGGCTGCCGGTAATCTGTACATCGCTACTTACCGCATCCATCCGTCGGGTGTCGTAAAAGCCGACTATACCTTCACTTCTACCGAGATGGAGGCCAACAAAACCGAACTTTCGGAAGCTACCCTCATGGCTACCTTCACTCCGGGCAACGATGCCCTGCGTAAGGAAAGCTCCAAACTGGTAGTTCCGCGCATCGGTATCCGTTTCCGCCTGCCTGTCTACATGAACCAAGTGACTTACTTCGGACGCGGTCCGGAAGAAAACTACATCGACCGCAACAACGGAACCCTGGTAGGCCTTTACAAGAATACAGCCGACAACATGTACTTCCCGTACGTACGTCCGCAGGAAAACGGCCACCACACCGATACCCGCTGGCTGAGTCTGGGCAAGAAAGGCAAAGGACTGACCATCTATGCCGACAACACCATCGGATTCAACGCGCTGCGTAATTCGGTAGAAGATTTCGACGGCGAAGAAGCTACCAACAGAGACTATCAGTGGAACAACCGCGACGCGGAAGAACTGAAACACGATGTAGCTACCGCCAAGAATATCAAACCGCGCCAGACCCACATCAACGACATTACTTCGCGCGATTTCGTGGAAGTGTGCGTAGACATGAAACAGATGGGTGTAGGCGGTTACGACAGCTGGGGAGCCATTCCAGACCCGCAATACCTGCTTCCTGCCAACAAGGAATATCAGTGGGGCTTCACCATCGTGCCGATGTAACAATTAAGACAAGCTTTTGAATCCTGAAAATCCTCCTGTATACGGTCTGTTCCAGCATACAGGAGGATTTTTTATTTTCTCCGTTTCAGACAACAGATGCAAAACAGCATTCTCTTCCATCATTCATCAGAAAATATCATTTTCCCCCAATAAAAATCTGAATCCAACGGACAGAATCTTTAGTTCCCGACGGAGTCTTTATAAACGCCGACGTGGTTTATAAAGATTCCGTCGGCGTTTATATAAACCACGTCGCGGTTTATAGATTTTATACAGATAAAATAACTTTTGTATTTTCCTGTTTCAAAGAAACGATACCGGCAAACCCGATAAGCCACACGCTAAGGGGAAATCAACAAAAAAGGCCTGCCAAACGACAAGCCTATCCGAATCTTAACATGAAAACAAGAAGTAAATGGCCACAGGCCTATCGTCTCGTTTCCCGGATGCTGTCCCGAAGCACCAACAGCCCTTCCGGCCCCATGTTGAACAGCAAATCGACGATACTCAGGTTCGGCTGGAAGCCTTGCTTTTCTTCGAACACCTGATAATACGGCCGGGGAAAGAAATCGGGAACCGCCTCGGCAACGTCCCGTTTCGGATGAATCCTCTCCCGGAAATCGTCTACCGATATAGGTTCGGTTACATAATCTGTGGTCGGACAAAGTACAGGCTGAATATCCAGCTGATCGCACACCCACGCACAGAGCTCTGCATTGAAATCGTACAGAAATTCGTATTTCTGTTCGTAGAACCGATGGAACTCGTCGGCATAATAATCGAAGAAAGGACTCTGCCGGTATGCGGCCACGAAAGCGTTCCAATGTGTATGCCGCCAGTTGCCGTGGTCGGAAATACGGACATCCTTCATCAGACACTTCGCCTCATCCGCCTTCTCGGTCGGTATCGTCAGTGCCAGCGGACCGTTGGCCGAAGCGATGACACACCGGTTACGGTAGGTCTGCTTCATGTAATGGTCGTACCGCTCGATGTATGCCTTCTCGTACGTATACAACTTGGTGTAATATACTACCGGGGCCAGATAGGCCGAACTCAACAATACTTCTTTCTGCATCTGAAAATAAAATGAATGAAAAACTCTACTGCACCCGTTGCCAGAAACGTTCCCAACGGGCAGGGAACCATACCCTCCAGGCCTTCCCTATCAAGTGATCCTCAGGTACGAAGCCGAACAGACGGGAATCACGCAGATTCACCGGATCGTTCGATGCCACCCAGTAATAATCCTTACTGAAACAATAATGTCCGACCGCATTCCCCTCGACAAACAAGGTATCGCCCTTGATGGCCGCCTGGCGATGTTCGTGCAGACGAATGGTATTGCACAACAGGGTGACATTCCACGGATAAACCTTCACCGCCTGTCCTTTGGCCGGAACGACAAACGGATAAGCTTTTTCCGGATGACGTTCGTTCAGAGGTACCAACGGAAGTGTTTTTCCCACCTTCTGCGAAATCAGGTAATATTCGTAATAACTGAAACTACGGATATAGCTGCCGTCTTCGGTATAGCCCGCCAATGAATTTCCCTGGATTTCCAACGTATCCAGTACGGCGAGCAGCCGTTCTTCCTGATCGGACGGATACACATACAGCTCCTTCGTATCGGGACTGAATACAGGTCCCTCCACCAGGCTCAGCTCCTTGTTCAGCATCAATGTATCGCCCGCCGACCCCACACAACGGCTGATATACACCGGACGGGACTCGACAGACGTATGTCCGTCACCAGGCATCGGGCTGTTAAACACCACGATGTCTCCTTTTTCCACCCGTGAGGCTCCTATCCGATGATACCCCAGCCACGACTGAAAAGGCAGACGAAGTCCGTAACTCCACTTGCTGACCAGCACTCCTTCCCCCTGATACAGGCTGTTTTCCATGCCCGAAGAAGGTATGAAGCACGATGCTACCAGCAGAGTTCTGATCAGGACTACGCTTATCACAACCGCAGCCGTTATCTTCAGCCACCTGAGCCTACGCTTTTTCATCGCCCGACGGAAAGTCTCTTCGTAATTATTTGATGTTATCTACGAACTTAAACAGACGGTTCCAACGGATTTTTCCATTGGTCCATCCACGGTCCGGATCCAAAGACAACCAGATAAAGATGGGTTTACCCACGATATGGTCTTCCGGTACGAAGCCCCAGAAACGTGAATCGGCCGAATTATGCCGGTTATCACCCATCATCCAGTAATAATCCATCTTGAAGGTATACTTGTCGGTTTCCTGTCCGTTGATGTAGATTTTTCCGTCCTTTACCTGCAGGTCATTCCCTTCATAATTCTTGATAGGACGTTCGTAAACCGGCAGATTCTCCAGTGTCAGCGTCAGGGTTTCACCCTTCTTCGGAATCCAGACAGGCCCGTAATTGTCGCAGGTCCATCCTGTATGCTTGTTCACCGGATAAAGTCCTCCGGCATCGTCATCAGGAACGTTTTCGATAGAGATTACCAGATCCTTCCGGTTTTCCAGCGCAGCCTTTGCCTGAGCCGTAAGCGGCATGTTATATACCGATTCTTCCGGATAATACGTCATCAGATCTTCCTGACTGATACCCAGTTCGTGGCAGAAATCCTCCGGAAGCATACCAGTAGTATGCACCAGATAACGATACTGCACATTATCGGGTTCCTTGTTGGGCTTTCCATCCAGGTAAATGATCCGGTTCTTGATCTGCAGGGTCTGTCCCGGAAGTCCGACACAACGTTTTACATAATTCTCCCGCCGGTCTACCGGACGTGTAATCACCTTTCCATACAGTTGCGGATTCTCATCGATGTATTTCCGTCCCATGGCATAATACAGATCGTACACCGTGCGTTCCTGTTCCGGAGTCAACGCCGACAGGTCGATAGGCTGTGACAGCTCCTGACCTGCCTGATAGCTCAAACGGTACAGATCTTCAGCCGGTACCCCTGTAGCGACCGAGTCGCCCGCCGGAAAATTGAAAACGACAATGTCATTCAGCTGTACCTTTCCCAGCCCCTTGACACGTTTGTAATCCCATGCCGGCCAGTCCAGGTAAGACTTACAGTTGAATACCGGCAAGGTATGCTGGGTAAGCGGCATGTGCAACGGAGTCTGCGGAATACGAGCTCCATAACTCATCTTGCTGACAAACAGGTAATCGCCCACCAGCAACGATTTTTCCAGTGAAGAAGACGGAATCACATAATTCTGGAAAAAGTAGAGATTCACGAAATAAACGGCTACCAGCGCAAACACGATGGCGTCTACCCATCCCATGATGCCTCTTACGGTAGGATTCTTCGATTTCTTCCACCAGGTCCAGGGAATTTTATGCGTGATATAGGCATCAAAGATAAACGGCAGGACGATCAGCCCCAGCCAGCTCTGCAGCCACAAGAGGAAAAGCAGGTAAAGCACGGTTACTATCCCGAACTTTATCCATTGTCTACGAGAAGCCTGTATCATATCAGAAAGCAAATAAATCATTCATACCCAGGAAACCTGTATGTGTAGCTGTATATTCGGCAGCCAGCACGGCACCCAATGCAAAGCCCTTGCGGTTTTTGGCATCGTGCGTAATGACGATAGAATCCGCTTCCGATTCGTAGGTAATGGTATGGATACCCGGCACCTCACCCCGGCGGATGGCACTGACCGGCAATTCGTCCGGCGCACATTCAGTAGTTCCGCTCACGGTACCATCCGGAGCGGTCAAAGTACCCATCACCCACTTATCCTTACGGTCAAGGTTCTCCAAGATGCCTTCGGCCAAGGTAATGGCTGTACCGCTCGGAGCATCCAGTTTGTGTACGTGGTGAGTTTCCACCATCGAAACGTCATAATTCGGGAAATTGTTCATGATACGGGCCAGGTACTTGTTGACAGCCGAGAAGATAGCAACTCCCAGACTGAAGTTGGACGACCAGAACAGGGTCTTTCCTTCTTCCTGACACAAACGGCGCATCTCATCACCGTGTTCACCCATCCATCCCGTACTGCCGGAAACTACCTTCACTCCGTTCTTGAACGCTTCCATACAGTTTCCGTACGCCACGGAAGGAGCTGTAAACTCAATGGCCACATCGGCCGAACGGAACGCCTCGGAAGCAAAGTCCTGACGGTTATCAATATCGATAATGCTTACAATCTCATGTCCACGGGAACGAGCGATCTTTTCAATCTCTTTTCCCATCTTTCCATATCCAATTAATGCTATTTTCATACTTTTCTATCTGATTTTAGGCACAAAGATAGCGTTTTTCGCTATAAATCATTACATTTAGCGAACATTTACACCTCGTTAACATGGAACAACTCTTACACTATGTTTGGAAACACAGGCTTTTCCCACTCCAACCGCTGACCACGACACAAGGCGAACCGCTGGAAATCATCGATCCGGGACTCCAAAACTCGGATGCCGGACCTGACTTCTTCAATGCCAAGATCAAGATAAACGGCGTACTGTGGGTAGGAAACGTAGAAATCCATCTGCGGGCGTCCGACTGGCTGAAACATCACCACGAACAAGATAAAACCTACGATTCGGTTATCCTGCATGTAGTCTCCGATATCGATACGGAAATAAAACGTACCAACGGGGAGGTAATTCCCCAACTGGAACTGCATTATCCGCCTTATCTGCTGGAAAACTACCGGGAATTGCTGGAGACTTCCCGTTATCCGGCCTGTTACCGCATTATTCCTGACCTGTCTCCGCTACTGATACATAGCTGGATGAATGCCCTGCAACTGGAACGGTTCGAACAGAAGACCGCACAACTTTTCCAACGTTTGGAAGCCTGCAACCGCAACTGGGAAGATGCCTTCTTTATGACCCTCGCCCGGAACTTCGGCTTCGGTACCAACAGCGAGGCTTTTGAATTGTGGGCCAAATCCATTCCGCTACGAGCCGTAGACAAACACCGTGACAACCTGTTCCAAATAGAAGCGATCTTCTTCGGACAGGCCGGACTGATACCGGAACATCCCATCGACGATTATACCCAATCGCTACAAAAAGAATACACATACCTGCAACATAAATTCGGACTGACTCCCTCCCCTTATTGCCAATGGAAACTGTTGCGTACCCGACCGGGAAACTTCCCTTACCTGCGTATCGCCCAACTGGCTTACCTATACCAGCAATCGGCCGGTCTGTTATCGCGGGTGCTGGAAAAATCCTCCCTGGATGAAGTTCGCCGGTTATTCCAAGGTAACACATCCTCTTACTGGATTACACATTACTCCTTCGGCGAAATCTCCCGTCCACAGACCAAACACCTCAGCAAAGCTTCCGTTGACCTGCTGATCATCAATACCGTAGTTCCCTTCCTGTATGCTTACGGAAAATACCGTGGACAACCCACCCTGACCGCACGCGCCAGCGAGTTTCTGGAAGCGATGAAACCGGAAAATAATTACATCACCCGCATGTGGAAAGAATGCGGACTGACCGCCGCACATGCCGGAGACAGCCAGGCACTGATCCAACTGAAGAAACAATATTGCGATCCGAAAAAATGCCTGTATTGCCGCATCGGGTATGAGTATTTCAAGCAGCGGAAACCTTAAAGATTCCTTTTTCAGAGAGGGAATCACCCCTATCCCAACGCATCCTCCACCGCCCTCAGATAAGTATCCAGGCGGTTACTTTTCAGAATGGCTTTCCGGACTTTCTTATCAAGGTCCGGAAGCAGATATTCCCAGATGGCCTTCAACTTCGTCAGCAATTGGGCATCACCTCCTTCTATTATCCGCTGATAGTAAAGATACATAAGACGATGCATCCGGAATGTCCTTGCCTTTATTTCAGCTTCCGACATCGGTTCTTCCCGGAAAGCCTTAGCCAACGAAGGGTCAGCCAACAGACCTCTTCCCAGCATAACTCCTTTCAAACGGGGATAAGCTTCCAATATCTCACGGACAGCTGTTACCGTACATAAATCGCCGTTATACACCAACGGAAGTTCACACGCTTCATAAAAACAACGAAAAGCTTCCATATCTACCACACCCTTATATTGCTGCTTTCCGATACGAGGATGAAGGGTTACCTGTTTCACACACGAACGGTTCAGTAAAGGAAGCACTTTCCTCCACTCTTCGGCATTTTCCCAACCTAACCGCATCTTGACCGAGAAACAAACTTCCGGAAAAGTCTTCATCGCCTCCAATAAAGCTGCCACCTTTTCGGGATAAGAAAGTATACCCGATCCTTTCCCCCGACGGACAATCAACGGAAACGGACAACCCATGTTCAAATCTATTTCCCGATAGCCTTGTATCATCAAAAAGGTAACCAACTTTTCCAGTTCATCAGGCTCCGAAGCGATAATCTGAGGTATCAACCGAGGAACTGTATTTTCTCCGGGAGAAACACCACGCTTGTCCTTGTTACGTATCTCACCTTTTTCCAAACGGATAAACGGGGTATAATACGCATCCACCCCTCCGAAACTTTGCGCATGGGCATTTCGCCAGGCAGTCTCCGTAAAGCCTTGCAACGGAGCCGCATAAATAACCGGTACATTCTCTTCCATATATGGCCGCAAATATAAGAATAATTACCTATCTTTGTGGAAATACGTTAAAATCATCTCTATGGAGAAATACATTTTTGAACTGAAAATGAAGGTACGCGATTATGAATGCGACCTGCAAGGTATCGTAAACAATGCCAACTATCAACATTACATCGAACATACCCGTCACGAGTTCCTGACTTCTACCGGCATCAGTTTCGCCAAACTGCACACCGAAGGAATTGATCCGGTAGTAGCCCGCCTGAGCATGGCTTTCAAAACTCCTCTGAAAAGCGGAGACGAATTCATCTCGAAATTATATCTGAAGAAAGAAGGTATCAAATACGTATTCTATCAGGATATATTCCGCCTGCCAGACAATAAACCGGTCATCAAGTCTACCGTAGAAACAGTCAGTCTGATAAACGGACGACTGGGTACATGTCCACTTTTCGATGAAATCTTTGCTCCTTATCTGACAGAATGAAATCCGAAGAAACACTTTATACACTGGCACTGACTCACATTCCGGGACTGGGACTGATAGGAGCCCATCACCTGTTACACGCAACCGGTAATGCCACAATCTTATTTACACAAACCAACAGTCTGCCGGATTTGCTTCCAGGAATCACCCCACGTATTCTGGAAGCTTTAAAGACTCACGGAGATGAAGCACTCCGTTGGGCCGAAACCGAACTGGCTTTCGTAGAAAAAAACCAAATAACCTGTCTTTGCCTACAGGACGAAAGCTATCCCTCTCGCCTGCGTGAATGTGACGACGCGCCAATTGTCTTATTCTATCGGGGAACAGCCAACCTGAACAGCATGCACATCATCAATCTGGTAGGAACACGAAATGCAACAGAATACGGAAAAGAAATCTGTCGCAACTTCATACACGACCTGAAACAGCTGCTTCCAGACATCTTGATTGTAAGTGGACTGGCATACGGCATTGACATCCAGGCACACCGGTCTGCATTGGAATACGGATTCGATACGGTTGGCGTACTGGCACACGGATTAGACCGTATATACCCTGCCACACACAGACAAACAGCCGTCCAAATGCTCCAGCAAGGAGGATTACTTACCGAATTTCCTACCGGTACCAATCCAGACAAACAGAACTTCGTAAAGCGTAACCGGATTATTGCCGGAATCAGTGATGCAACCATCGTCGTAGAATCGGCAGAAAAAGGAGGCGCCTTGATTACTGCTGATATTGCAGAAAGTTACCATCGCGACTGCTTCGCCTTTCCAGGACGAATCGATGCCCCATACTCTGCCGGATGCAACCAACTTATCCAAAACAACCGGGCCGCTTTATTGCAAAATGCGACAGATCTGGTCAAAGCCATGAACTGGGACCTACAGGCAGCAGCTCCAGAAGCCATTCAACGTCAACTCTTTCCGGATCTTTCTGAAGAAGAAAGCAACATCTGCCAATTATTGGGAAAACATCCGAAGGGTCTACAGATCAATACCCTGGTAGTAGAAAGCAATATTCCTATTAACAGAATTACAAGTATTCTTTTTGAACTGGAAATGAAAGGAATGATACGCACGCTGGCAGGAGGAATGTATCGACTCCTATAAAATAAAAAATGGGACAACGCTTTGCCCCAACCTTGTTAACCTTAAATCTAATACTATGAAAAAAATCACATTGCAAATGTACAAACTACACTTATAAATCCAAAATCTATTCCAACTTATTGTTCCTATATTAGGTATTTTTTACACTTAGAAGATGTTTTTATTCTATTTCCGAATAATTTGATACATTTTTCATACCATCTCTATCTGAATGACAGATAAAATAACCGGACCATAACCATCAAATTTCACTTCCGGAGTCATTTGTCCAATACATTTAAGAAGATTACAACAACCATTTAAATCACATTTAAATACCATAAAAAATCCCTGCCGAATAAACCGACAGGGATTTCATTTCTTATAAAAGCTTTTGCAAAGAGATTAGTCTTTCAGTTTTGCTTTGATGAAGTCACGGTTCAAACGAGCAATATTGCTGATTGATACGCATTTCGGGCATTCAGCCTCACAAGCACGAGTGTTTGTACAGTTACCAAAGCCCAGTTCATCCATCTTGGCAATCATAGCCTTTGCACGACGCAAAGCTTCCGGTTTTCCCTGAGGCAACAGGTTCAACTGGCTAACCTTTGCAGATACGAACAACATGGCAGAACCGTTCTTACAAGCAGCTACACACGCACCACAACCGATGCAAGTAGCAGCATCCATAGCTTCGTCAGCTACCGGTTTCGGAATCAGGATGGCATTGGCATCCTGAGGAGCACCAGTACGTACACTGATGAAACCACCGGCCTGCATGATCTTATCGTATGCAGAACGGTCTACCATCAAGTCCTTGATAACCGGGAAACCGGCAGAACGCCATGGTTCAACAGTAATCACATCGCCATCTTTGAAACGACGCATGTAGATCTGACAGGTAGTTGCACCGGTTGCAGGTCCATGAGGATGTCCATTGATATACAAAGAACACATACCACAAATACCTTCACGACAGTCGTGGTCGAACACAATCGGTTCCTTACCTTCTTCAATCAACTGTTCGTTCAAGATATCCAGCATTTCCAGAAATGAAGTATCACCCGGGATATCTTTCATCTGGAATGTATCGAAATGACCTTTTTCCTTAGGTCCGTTCTGACGCCAAATTTTCAGCGTAAATGATATATTTTTATCCATTTTACTTAGATTCTTTAATTGTTTAACTTCACTGATTAGCTCTTATAGTTACGAGTCTGAACTTTGATAGCTTCGTATACCAGCGGTTCTTTGTACAATACCGGAGCCTTGTCATCGCTTCCCTGGTATTCCCAGCAAGCTACATAGAAGTAGTTTTCATCATCACGCTTAGCTTCACCTTCTTCAGTCTGGTATTCTTCACGGAAGTGACCACCGCAAGATTCATTACGGTTCAAAGCATCGTAAGCAATCAGTTCACCCATTGTGATGAAGTCATTCAGACGGATAGCCTTATCCAATTCGATGTTCATGCCTTCTTTAGAGCCCGGAATGAACAATTCAGTTTCAAATTCCTTACGGATATCTTTCAGTTTAGCCAAACCAGTCTTCAAGCCTTCTGCAGTACGTCCCATTCCGACGTATTCCCACATTACACGACCCAATTCCTTGTGGATAGAGTCTACAGACTTCTTACCCTTGATGTTCATCAGGTGATCAATCTTAGCCTGAACAGCCTTTTCTGCTTCATCAAATTCCGGCAGATCGGTAGAGAAGCGAGGAACAGTAATCTGGTCAGCCAAGTAGTTCTGGATAGTGTAAGGCAATACGAAGTAACCATCAGCCAATCCCTGCATCAATGCAGAAGCACCCAGACGGTTAGCTCCGTGGTCAGAGAAGTTACATTCACCGATAGCAAACAGACCCTTGATAGTAGTCTGCAGTTCGTAGTCAACCCAGATACCACCCATTGTGTAGTGAATAGCCGGATAGATCATCATCGGATTGTAATATTTAACGCCATTGATTTCTTTTCCTACTTCACCCGGATTAACGTCAGTGATTTCTTCGTACATATCGAACAAGTTACCATAACGCTGGCGAACAACGTCCAAGCCCAGACGTTCGATACATTCAGAGAAGTCAAGATATACGGCCAAACCAGTGTTGTTTACACCATAACCATGGTCACAGCGTTCCTTAGCGGCACGTGAAGCAACGTCACGCGGAACCAGGTTACCGAATGCCGGATAACGACGTTCCAGGTAGTAGTCACGGTCTTCTTCCGGAATATCTGTCGGTTTCATTGTTCCAGCCTGCAAAGCTTTTGCATCTTCCAGTTTCTTCGGAACCCAGATACGACCATCGTTACGCAAAGATTCAGACATCAAAGTCAGTTTTGACTGCTTGTCACCGTGTACCGGAATACAAGTCGGGTGAATCTGTACGTATGCCGGGTTAGCAAACAACGCACCCTTACGATAGCAAGACATAGCGGCTGTACAGTTACAAGCCATAGCATTGGTAGACAGGAAGTAAGTATTACCGTAACCACCCGTAGCAATAACTACGGCATGAGCGGCGAAACGTTCCAGTTTACCAGTTACCAGATTCTTGGCAATGATACCACGTGCACGACCGTCGATAATAACGATGTCTTCCATTTCATAACGGGTGTACAACTTCACGGTACCAGCACCTACCTGACGGCTCAATGCAGAATATGCGCCCAGCAACAACTGCTGACCAGTCTGACCTTTAGCATAGAATGTACGAGAAACCTGAGCACCACCAAATGAACGGTTAGCCAATGTACCTCCGTATTCACGAGCGAAAGGAACACCCTGTGCCACGCACTGGTCGATGATATTGTTTGAAACTTCAGCCAGACGGTAAACGTTTGCTTCACGAGCACGATAGTCACCACCTTTTACAGTATCATAGAACAAACGATATACAGAGTCACCGTCGTTCTGATAATTCTTTGCAGCATTGATACCACCCTGTGCAGCAATAGAGTGTGCACGACGTGGAGAATCCTGAATACAGAAGTTAAATACACGGAAGCCCATTTCGCCCAGTGAAGCAGCAGCAGAAGCACCAGCCAAACCAGTACCTACTACGATGATGTCCAGACGGCGTTTGTTAGCCGGGTTAACCAGTTTCTGGTGAGCTTTATAGTTGGTCCATTTCTCAGCTATCGGGCCCTCAGGGATCTTAGAATCAAGTATCTTAGTCATAATGTTTTCAATTTTAATCAGTTACACGTTAATTAGCAAGCACCGCATCCCATCAAATTCTTGCAGAAGAAAACTACAGCTACCAGAGCAAAGCCCAACACGATAATAGTAGCATAGATGTTAGAGATGCATTTCCAACGGTTAATCCAAATCGTGTTGTTCCAGCCCAATGTCTGCATAGAGCTCCAGAAACCGTGAGTCAGATGGAACCACAAAGCAGCCAGCCATACCAGATACAATACGAAGAATACAGGACTAGCAAATGTCTGCATGATATAGCCATAACCGTCGGCAGCGTGCAGACCTCCCATCATCGGGTTACCGATAATTTCAGCGAACTGCATTCTGTACCAGAAGTTGTAGAAATGCAATAACAAGCCCAGAATAACGATAACTCCCAAAGCAAGCATGTTCTGTGAAGCCCATTCTACTTTCTGAGGACGAGTGTTGACAGCGTAACGTTCGCTACCACGGGCAGCACGGTTCTGAATTGTCAACCAGAAAGCATAAATGATGTGAATAACAAACAAGGCAGCCAAACCCACAGTAGCAACCAATGCGTACCAGTTAGCCCCCAGGAATTCACAAACCATGTTGTAACCTTCTGCAGAGAAAAGTGCAACAAGGTTCATCGCCATGTGAAATGTCAGAAACAGGACAAGGGCGATACCTGTTACACTCATCACCACTTTCCTTCCAATAGATGAATTACTTAACCACATAAATGATTGATTTTAAATTATTTATTTGTTTAAACTAAAAAATTCGCCTGTTGATATGTATTTACGGAACAAAATTAGAAGATTTCCTTAGAAAACACAAGCAATTAAGGAAATTATTCTTTATTAGAGAGATAGAAATGCACATTTTTTATCCGTTTGCTGCCAAAAGTCAACCTGTCAGAAGAAAAAAACCGCCTTCCTGAAATTTTATCCCTAAAAGGATCTCAGGAAGACGGTCTGCCATGAACAAAGAATTACAACATTACTCCCTGTGAGGAAAATTCATGCCAGGCTCCGAAAAGAGTTCCATGGCTTTCTGCATGCTGTCACTCAAGGTATTAATGACCTGATAATATTCGTTCATATCCCACAGGTCACGAGCTATCAGTGCCTTCATCTGTGTTTTCAACAAAGGTAAGGCTGTCTGATACTCATCTTCCTTGAATTCGATATTCATGCTCTTGCCCAAGGCAATCAGTTCTTGCAACATCGGTTCAGTAATCTCGAACTTCCGGTTGAAGTTATCAAAATTCCTGTACTCTTTCAACCACTCGTTCCGGTACCGGTCAATCAGCTTGATGTTGTAATTCACAATGGCTCCTTTATCGCGCAAAGCCAGATAATAGTTTGTATAATAAGTGGTGTCAATCGGTACAAAATAATCAGGCATAATACCTCCTCCTCCGTATACGGTACGTCCCAGTTTCTTAGTCTTGAACTTCAAGGAGTCCGGAAAATGAATGCTGTCGGCACTGATCATTTCTCCCCGATTATAACGATCAATCAGATCCTTGTTATATTGCTCGATACTTTCGTACGGTTTCTGGATGCAACGGCCGGAAGGCGTATAATAACGAGCTACGGTAAGCCGGATCATCGAACCATCCGGCAAATCTATCGGACGCTGAACCAGTCCCTTGCCAAACGAACGACGCCCCACGACGATTCCCCGGTCCCAGTCCTGAATGGCTCCTGTTACAATTTCACTGGCAGACGCCGTATATTCGTCGACCAGCACAATCAGCCGTCCGTTCTGAAAGGCCCCGTCTCCCTTTGCCTCAAATTCTGAACGCGGATTCCGACGCCCCTCGGTATACACGATCAGTTCCTTACGTCCCAGCAACTGGTCGCACAAATCGATGGCCGCATTCAAGTATCCTCCGCCATTTCCCTGCAAATCCAGGATCAGGTCTTTCATCCCCTTTTTCTGAAGTTTCTTCAAAGCCTCCAGAAATTCCTCACCGGTAGTCGCAGCAAACCGGTTGATACGAATATATCCCACCGTAGTATTTACCATGTAAGCGGCATCCAGGCTGTATACCGGAATCTTATCACGCGTAATCGTAAACGGGAGCAGATCTGCAGTTCCATGCCGCAATACCTTAACGGTAACCTTCGATCCTTTAGGACCGCGCAGACGGCGCATTACATCGTCAGTAGACATCTTGACACCGGAAATAACCGTATCGTTCACTTCAATGATACGATCTCCCGCCAGAATACCAACTTTTTCAGACGGTCCACCGGAAACAGGCTGGATAACGAACAAGGTGTCGGTAGCCATATTAAACTGAATACCCACTCCCTCAAAGTTTCCCTGCAACGGTTCGTTCAGTTTCTTTACTTCTTCCGGATCGGAATAGGTAGAGTGCGGATCAAGTTTTTCCAGCATGCTGATAATGGCGGTCTCTACGATTTTACCCTCATCCACCTTATCTACATATAAATTGGAAATGGCAAACTCGGCCAACTGTAATTTCCGCGCCGGCGAATTAAGCAATTTATTCTGTGCCCATGAAGTCCCGATACATAGCACAAGTCCTCCCAGCAACATCAGTATTTTTTTCTGCATACGCTCTCTGTTATAAAATCAACAATCAAATTTTCATCCCTTCCGGAAGAAAGGCAGATACATCTTTGCCATACTGCAACAATTCACGAACAATGGTAGAACTGATGGCCGTCAGTTCCGGTTCGGTAAACAACAGGATCGTTTCAATGCCAGCAAGTTTCCGGTTAATGTCGGCAATGGTCTCTTCATATTCAAAATCGTGTACCGTACGGATTCCCCGAATGATAAAACCGGCTCCCCGTTCGCGGGCAAAATCTACCGTCAGCCCCGTATAAGCTTCTACGGTAATGCGGGAATCGCCGGCATACAGGTCACGAATCATTTCCAGCCTGCGTTCCGTAGGAAACCATGTCCGCTTGCTATCGTTCACACCGATTCCAATAATTATTTCATCCATAAAAGTCAAGGCACGCTTTACCACCGAAAAATGTCCGATGGTAAACGGATCAAACGTGCCCGGAAATATCGCTTTTCTCATTTTTATCAATCTACAATGTCTTCTTCGACAACCAAATTATCAATGATAAAATTCTGGCGTTCCATGGTATTCTTTCCCATATAAAACTCCAGCAGTTCCTTAACGGCATCTGTCTTGCGCAAGGTTACCTGTTCCAGACGCATGTCCTTGCCGATAAAATGCCGGAACTCATCGGGCGAGATTTCTCCCAGTCCCTTAAAACGGGTAATCTCGGGATTCGGAGACAATTTCTCGATAGCCGCCAATCGTTCTTCTTCCGAATAACAATAGATGGTTTCGTACACTCCTTTTTTCCGGTTACGCACACGGAACAACGGAGTCTGCAAAATATAGACATGTCCCTTCTTTATCAGATCCGGGAAAAACTGCAGGAAAAACGTAATCATCAACAGCCGGATATGCATACCGTCTACATCGGCATCCGTCGCCACAATCACCTTATTATACCGCAAACCGTCCAGGCCGTCCTCGATATTCAAGGCAGCCTGAAGCAAATTAAACTCTTCATTCTCGTACACTACTTTTTTGGTCAGTCCATACGAGTTCAACGGCTTACCCCGCAAACTGAACACCGCCTGTGTATTGACGTCACGACTCTTGGTAATGGAACCGCTCGCCGAATCACCTTCGGTAATAAAAATGGAACTCTCGAGTCTGGGATCGTTCTCGTCATCGTCCTTCTTTCCACCTTTCACATCGTTCAGGTGAACCCGGCAGTCACGTAATTTCCGATTATGCAGGTTGGCCTTCTTGGCCCGTTCACGAGCGATTTTGGTCACACCGGCAATGGCCTTCCGCTCCTTCTCCGATTCCTGAATCTTCTGAAGCAGAATCTCTGCAATATCGGCATGCTTATGCAAATAATTATCTACATTTTCCTTGACAAAATCGCCTACAAACTTATTGACACTAACCCCCGAAAGCGGATACGGATTGCCATCCGAATCTTTCTCCGGTGCCATAGTCAGCGATCCCAGTTTAATCTTGGTCTGACTTTCGAAAGTAGGTTCAATGACATTGATGGCAATAGCCGCTACCAATCCGTTGCGAATGTCCTGAAATTCCAGATTCTTGCCGTAGAACTCCTTGATCGTGCGGGCAATGTGTTCCTTGAAGGCACTCTGATGTGTACCTCCCTGTGTAGTATGCTGCCCGTTTACAAACGAATAATATTCCTCACCGTATTGCGAGCTGTGGGTAAAGGCTATCTCGATGTCTTCTCCCGTAAGGTGTACGATAGGATATAAACCAGGAGCCGTCATGTTATCGTTAAGCAGATCTTCCAGACCATTCCGGCTGATAATCCGATGACCGTTGTAATAAATAGCCAGTCCGGTATTCAGGTATGTATAATTACGCAACATGGTCTCGATAAACTCCGGACGGAAATGATAATTCAAAAAGAGTGTATCATCCGGTTCAAAAAAGATATAGGTACCATTTTCTTCCGTAGTTTCCTGCGTAGTATCACTCACCAACTCCCCACGTTCGAAAACGGCTTCTCTCATCTGACCGTCACGTACGCTTCGAGCCACAAACTTGCTACTCAACGCATTTACGGCCTTGGCTCCGACTCCATTCAGTCCGACACTCTTCTTGAAAGCTTTGGTATCGTACTTACCACCTGTATTCAGCATGGAAACGGCATCCACCAGACTTCCCAACGGAATGCCGCGGCCATAATCGCGCACAGACACCCGTAAGTTATCTTCCATCTGAATATCAATGCGCTTGCCTGCCCCCATCTTGAACTCGTCGATGCTATTGTCGATAACCTCCTTCAACAAGACATAGATTCCATCTTCCGCCTGAGAACCATCGCCTAACCGACCGATATACATACCCGGGCGGGTACGTACATGCTCCATGTCGCTCAGATGTCGGATGTTCTCTTCGGTATACGAAACCGGTTGTTGTGGATTTATTTCTTCTATCATATTCCTATTTATATATTAACGAAAGTCGGGCACACACCTCACTTAAAATACTTTCTTGAAGGCACGGCGACGCTTGTGCTGCACTGACTCAAAGGCAGTCCATTGCGCCTGTACTTTCTTGTTCACCTCAAGCTCCGGATTACTTTCACCGTACTTGAATCCCATCTGCTGATAAACCGGAACCAGATCATAGAAAAGAAGCGCGTTTACTCCCTTGCTCTGATACTCCGGCTTCACTCCCACCAGCAACAAATCAAGCACCTTCGGCTTCTTGATAAAAAGTGCTTTCATCAGATGAAACCATCCGAAAGGAAGCATTTTTCCCTTTGCTTTCTGGAGCGCTTCAGAAAGAGACGGCATGGATATACCCACCGCTACCAGCTCTCCGGCTTCATTTTCTACGAGAGAAACCATTCGCAAGTCTATCAACGGAAGATACATCTTGACATACTGGTCAATCTGCCGCTGAGTCATCTTTGAATATCCGTACAAAGGTGCGTATGCCTCATTAATCAAATCAAAGATACGTTGTCCGTAATTCTTTTCCTTCAGTTCTTTACGGTTTAACTTCTTTATTCTCAGCTTATATTTTTGAAGAATGATTTCAGAGATACGAACAAATTTCTCAGGAAGCTTATCGGGTACGGTCAACTTGAATTCTACCCAGTCGGCCTCTTTCTCCAAGCCCAGACGCTGCATGTGTTCCGGATAATAAGGATAGTTGTAAATGGTTGCCATTGTTCCCAACTGATCAAATCCTTCCACCAGCATTCCTTCAGCATCCATATCAGTAAAACCCAACGGACCTACCATGGCTTCCATGCCTCGTTCCTTACCCCACTTTTCTACCGTATCAAGCAATGCCTTCGATACTTCCAGATCATCGATGAAATCAATCCAGCCAAAACGAACTTCCTTCTTGTTCCAGGTTTCGTTGGCACGCCTGTTGATAATGGCAGCCACGCGGCCTACCAGCTTATCATCCTTATACGCCAAAAAATAATCCGCTTCGCAAAATTCAAATGCAGCATTTTTCCGGGTACTGAATGTATTCAACATATCATCGTACAAATCGGGTACGGAATAAGGGTTGTCTTTGTATAACTCGTAATTGAAGCGAATAAAGGTTCTCAATTCTTTCTTGTCGCTTACTTTCTTAATGATAACGGCCATTGTTTTATTCAACATGAGATTTTTGAGCTGTAAAGATACACTTTTTCTACGAAGACTCCTGCTTTTTATTTGAATTTCATCCTCAACACACTGATTATTGCCCCCATAGCTACACGACTGCCACCACAAACCTGCACGCCTGACTGTCCATACCCCCATCTTCTTCTCACAAAAAGTAGATGATTTAATTTCCCCGATTATTCACTGTTCGTCTACATAATATAATAAGGTGTAATAAGGGGAATGTCCCTGTATAAAAAACAAACAGACATTTCATTCCAAACGAACGGACATCTTTATGCAGACATGCGTTCGTTCACATGAAAACAAACGTATGTTTTTCCGGAAACGAAAACATGTATGAGCGAACAAGCAGAATTAATATAAATTAACCATAAAATTCTAATTCAAAGATGGCCTCGCCCAATCATAAAACAGCATATTTATCATATACACGAGAAAACCATAGTCAAACAAACATAAAATAGTCAATACAACAATCAAAAAGTCACAAAACAACCCAAAATAAGAAATCCACAAAAAATCCAAAATCGCTCAGAAAACAATTTATAAGAACTTTCCCGTCTCTCCCCCGATTTTTTAAAATCTCAGCGGCCTTCTTCCTGCCACCAGTCTGAAGGTAAAGATATAATCATCCCTATCACTTGCGCATAGTTCTTATGTCCACTGGAAATTTTATTACCCTTCAGAAACCAGTCGTACACTTTACGTTGAACAGCTCCCACGAACGGACTATACCGTTCACTCCAATATCTGCTTTTCTCCTCCCATTGCCTGATCACCTCAGGACGAATGGCTGAAAGGAAATGCTGATAATCGGATTCCGTCATCACGGCTGCCGCATTTACCGCTACGTACGGTAACAGGCCCAAATATCCGGAATAACGGATCGCTGGCGATGCAGAGCGAATGCAAATCTGGTATGCCCAGAAATTGGCTTCGGCTTCACTACTCACTCCCAACAAATGAGCATACTCATGTATGTAAGTAAACGGGTACTGCACCGGAAGCAATTCAGCGTTCAACTGGGATTCGGAAAAGAAAGGCCCCATATATCCTAAAACTCCAACTCCGGAATAAAGCGAATTGAACAATACCTGCTTGGGATGTTGCCAGTCGCGGGGAGTACACAATCCGAAACGATCCGGAACCTGTGCATACAACGCTTTCACCTCACGCTCCAGCGAATCAACAGAAAAGCTGACCGAAGAAAGATAGGAAACATTAAGGCTGTCGACATACCGTACCAGAAACTCCTGAAACTGCCGTTCATCATATTCCACTCTTTCCGTTTGGGAACGTTGGAAAAAATCCTGACGATAATAATTGTTTCCCCAGCCAAGATAAAACCAACAATAAACGGCCAAAAGCACTTCTGCTTCCCGGCGGACAATTACCCGTACACAGTCCCGTTTTCTGAAACGGGCATATAAGGGATAACCCAGCACCCAGCCAAACACAGCCATCACCAGGATTTCTTCCAGCGAAAAAGGGAAAAGACCGGCAAATGCTGACAAGACCGCAGAAAGGTAAGGATAAAGCCCCGTAGCATATCCTTCTCCCCAGGCAGGAATCCACCGGCATCCCAGGACATAAAGCAGGCAGACACCCAGAAACGTCCATCGAATTTTGCGGAAAGTCATTGTTTTCATACCTACAAAGGTAGAGGTTTTTCACTAACATGACCCAACCAAACCGGAAAATCTATACTTTTGCGAAAGAAACTAATTGTCTCACATTTAATACTGATTCATCCATGGTTCTAAATTATATCTGGATTGCTTTTTTCGTAATTGCTTTCATCGTCGCATTAGCCCGACTGATATTCTGGGGCGACGTGGAAGTATTTCCTGCTATCATCAATTCTACTTTCGATTCATCAAAAACAGCATTCGAAATATCCCTGGGACTGACAGGTATCCTGTCGCTCTGGCTCGGTATCATGAAAATCGGCGAACAGGGAGGTGTCATCAATCTCTTCTCCCGGATACTGGGCCCGCTGTTCAGCAAACTGTTTCCGGACATTCCCAAAGGACATCCCGTCACTGGAAGTATCTTCATGAACCTGGCCGCCAACATGCTGGGACTAGACAATGCCGCTACTCCGTTAGGACTAAAAGCAATGGAAGGACTGCAGGAACTGAACACACGAAAAGACACGGCAAGCAATCCCATGATCATGTTTCTGGTCTTGAATACCTCCAGCCTTACACTGATTCCTATCAGTATCATGGTATACCGCGCCCAACTGGGAGCAGCACAACCGACCGATGTTTTTGTCCCGATTCTACTGGCCACTTTCTTCTCCACCCTGGCCGGAATCATTGCCGTCAGTCTTTACCAGCGTATCAATCTGCTTAACCGGACCATTCTGTTGTTTTTGGGAGGAACCAGCCTGCTCATCGGAGGTATCATCTATTTTTTCACAACATTGGGACGTGCACAGATTGACGCCTATTCCACCACCTTCGCCAATGTTTTCCTGTTTGTCATCATCATAGGTTTTATCCTGGCCGGTGTACGAAAAAAGATAAACGTCTACAATGCCTTTGTCGACGGAGCCAAAGAGGGATTCGAGACAGCTGTCCGCATCATTCCGTATCTGGTAGCTATCCTGGTATCCATCGGAGTATTCCGTGCGTCCGGAAGCATGGACTTTCTGATTCAAGGAATCGCCTCCCTCATCGATTTATGTGGAATAGACAATCAGTTTGTGGGAGCCCTGCCCACTGCATTGATGAAACCGTTGAGCGGAAGCGGTGCCCGCGGACTGATGGTAGATGCCATGAGTACTTACGGAGCCGACTCGTTTGTCGGACGACTGGCCTGCATTTTTCAGGGATCGACTGATACTACCTTCTACATTCTGGCCGTCTACTTCGGCAGTGTCGGTATTACCAAAACCAGACATGCCGTTCCCTGTGGACTATTGTCTGACTTTGCCGGTATCATTGCCGCCATTTTTATCTGCTATTTATTTTTTAATTAATATACCGTTATGATTACTTACTACACCGAAGGCGTCGAAATGCCTCCCATCCGGCAAGACGAAATAAGCGCATGGGTCAAAGCCGTAGCCGAAACCTACCACAAAAGAACGGGTGAAATAGCCTATATCTTTTGTTCCGACGAGAAAATTCTGGAAGTAAACCGCCAGTATCTGAAACACGATTATTACACCGACATCATTACATTCGATTACTGCCAGGGAAACCGCATAGCCGGCGACCTGTTCATCAGTCTGGACACCATACGTACCAATGCCGAACAATTCGGAGCAACGTATGAAACCGAACTCCACCGGGTCATCATCCACGGTATTCTCCACCTTTGCGGAATCAACGATAAAGGACCAGGCGAACGCGAAATCATGGAAGCAGCCGAAAACAAGGCACTCGATCTGCTGAAACAGATGAGAGACCAGGCCCACCCTGCGGAATAGAACCGGTCGGTCATCTTCGGATTCAGTAACATCAGGCACAGACAAACTGCAGGCTGAGACTTCCCCTTAGGAAGCCCGTTGCAGATGGTCTGTGCCTGATGTCTTTGTAAGCTTATCCGGATTAAATACTTTTTGCCGGAGCATTCTCGAGTAAGCCATGAAATTTTCTTATTTTTGCAAATAAGTTTAAACGAATCATCAACCGTCATAGCCGCCTCAGAACGGATAACTTTCTCTCCGGTTGCCCAGAGCCAATCGGCAACAGGCAGCGTTGACGAATCAGAGCAAAACAAACTAATCAATGGAATTCAAGTACGACGTAATTGTAATTGGTGCCGGCCATGCAGGTTGCGAAGCAGCTGCAGCAGCTGCCAACCTAGGTTCAAAGACCTGTCTCATCACCATGGACATGAACAAGATTGCCCAGATGAGTTGTAACCCGGCAGTAGGTGGTATCGCCAAAGGACAAATCGTAAGAGAGATTGATGCACTGGGAGGATACATGGGACTGGTTACAGACAAAACAGCCATCCAGTTCCGAATGCTGAACCGTTCCAAAGGTCCAGCCATGTGGAGCCCACGCGCACAATGCGACCGTGGCAAGTTCATCTGGGCCTGGCGCGAGGTTTTGGAGAATATTCCCAATCTGCATATCTGGCAAGACACCGTAGAAGAACTCATCGTCGAGAACGGCGAAGTAACCGGACTCGTTACATGCTGGGGGGTAACCTTCCGTGCCAAATGTATCGTTCTTACGGCAGGTACCTTCCTGAACGGCTTAATGCATATCGGTCATAAAATGCTGGCCGGAGGACGTTGTGCCGAACCAGCCTCCTATCACCTGACCGAATCCATCACCCGGCACGGAATAACCGCCGGCCGGATGAAAACCGGTACCCCGGTCCGCATTGACGCACGCAGCGTACACTTCGACCTGATGGAAACACAGGATGGAGAAAACGATTTTCACCGCTTTTCATTTATCAGCGAACCGCGCCAGCTCAAACAACTTCAGTGCTGGACCTGCTATACCAACGAAGAAGTACATGAAGTACTTCGAAGCGGACTGGCAGATTCTCCCTTGTTCAACGGACAAATCAAGAGTATCGGCCCGCGTTATTGCCCCAGTATCGAAACAAAAATCGTAACTTTCCCGGACAAGCCCCAGCACCAGCTGTTCCTAGAACCGGAAGGCGAAACGACCCGTGAACTTTACCTGAACGGCTTCTCTTCTTCTCTTCCCATGGACATTCAGATTGAAGCCCTGAAAAAAATTCCGTGCTTCCGTGATCTGGTAATCTATCGCCCGGGATATGCCATCGAGTACGATTATTTCGACCCGACCCAGCTAAAGCATACCCTCGAGTCCAAAATCATCAGAAACCTGTTCTTTGCAGGCCAGGTAAACGGAACAACAGGATACGAAGAAGCCGGAGGACAAGGAATCATTGCAGGTATTAACGCCCATATCAATTGTCACGGTGGAGAGCCCTTTGTACTTGGAAGAGACGAAGCATATATTGGTGTCCTAATCGACGACCTGGTAACAAAAGGAGTAGACGAACCTTACCGCATGTTCACCTCCCGTGCCGAGTATCGGATCCTGCTTCGTCAGGATGATGCGGATATGCGACTGACAGAGCGCGCCTACAAACTGGGTCTGGTCAAGAAGGACCGCTACGACTGGCTTTGCACCAAACGGGAAGAGATCGCACGCATCGTCGAATTTACGAAAACCTACTCCATCAAGGCAGACAAAATAAACGATGCTTTGGAAAGTCTGGGTACGGCTCAGTTGACCCATGGATGTAAATTAATTGATCTTATCAGCCGTCCGCAAATAACAATCGAAAATATCGCGCCACACGTTCCGGCCTTTCAGCATCTGCTTGAACAGATAGAAACCCGGAAAGACGAAATCATCGAAGCCGCCGAAGTTCTTATAAAATACAAAGGATACATCGACCGCGAACGAATGATAGCCGACAAAATTCACCGGCTGGAATCTATCCGGATCAAAGGCAAGTTTGATTACATGAACCTTCAATCATTGTCCACAGAGGCTCGGCAGAAGCTCATCAAGATAGATCCCGAAACCCTGGCACAGGCCAGCCGTATTCCTGGTATCTCACCCAGCGACATCAACGTGCTGCTGGTACTTCTGGGCAGATAAAAAGAATGTGTTTCACGTGAAACAACTGGTTTAAAGAAAACTCATAAAATACTGAATATGAATAAGGAAATATTAAAGAAAAATTTGAGGGAAATTCCTGATTTCCCTATTAAAGGAATCTTGTTCTACGATGTGACTACCCTCTTCAAGAATGCGGAATGTCTGCAAGAAATGGTAGACGGATTGTATGAACTTTATAAAGACAAGGGCATTACTAAAGTAGTAGGAATCGAATCAAGAGGTTTCATCCTGGGAGGTGCGTTAGCAACCCGTTTGGGGGCAGGTTTCGTTATGGCACGCAAGCCTGGCAAACTGCCGGCCGAAGTGCTGGAAGAGACATACGCCAAAGAATACGGCACAGATACCATCCAGCTTCACAAGGATGCCATCAACGAAAACGACATTGTATTGTTACACGACGATTTGCTGGCAACCGGAGGAACCATGGCAGCTACGCTCCGATTGGTAAAGAAAGCTGGAGCAAAGAAAGCCTATGTCAACTTCGTTATTGAGCTGGAAAAACTAAACGGAAGAAAAGCCTTTCCAGACAATGTGGAAATCACAACGTTCCTGAAGCTTTAATAGCCTGTTGCCCGACGACAGCCATCAAGCAATAAACTCACGCAGGTTACATGCCAGTTATCACTACCCTCATACGATAATATACGCGCACAACAAGACGGCATGTAGCCTGTGTTTTTTCAAACATCCACCCCCCAAAAATTAGCTATTGCAATGGAGAAAACAGAAGAACTTGGAACCAGCGAATACCTGCGAGGAATTGTATTAAACCTTCCCGATAGCCCTGGAATCTACCAGTATTTAAATCAGGAAGGCGTCATCATCTATGTAGGCAAGGCCAAGAACTTAAAACGAAGGGTCTACTCCTATTTTTCAAAAGAGCATCAGTCAGCAAAGACCCGCATTCTGGTAAGCAAGATCGCAGATATCCGCTACATCGTCGTAAACACCGAAGAAGATGCGCTGCTGCTCGAGAATAACCTGATCAAAAAATACAAGCCCCGCTACAATGTCCTGTTGAAAGATGACAAGACATATCCTTCCATCTGCGTAAGCAACGAATACTTTCCACGTATCTTCAAGACCCGAAAAATCATTCGTAACGGATCTACCTATTACGGACCGTACAGTCATGTACCGTCCATGTATGCCTTGCTGGAACTGATAAACAAGCTCTATTCTCCACGTACCTGTAAACTGGCGCTGACGCCAGAAAATATTCAGGCGAACAAATTCAAAGTTTGCCTGGAATATCACATCAAGAATTGCAAAGGTCCTTGCGTAGGTCTGCAATCACACGAGGACTACATGAAAGACATTACCCAAATCAAAGAAATCCTAAAAGGAAATACACAAGCTATCAGCCAGGCTTTGAAAAAGGAAATGCTGGCAATGGCCGAAGAACTGAAATTCGAAGAAGCCCAAAAGCTCAAAGAGAAATATGAACTGATAGAAAGCTATCGCTCGAGAAGCGAAGTTGTCAGCTCCGTACTCCACAACATCGATGTATTCTCTATCGAAACAGAAGGAAGCTCAGCCTACATCAATTACCTGCACATTACAAACGGAAGCATTAACCAGGCTTTTACTTTCGAATATAAAATCCGCATGAACGAATCAAAAGAAGAATTGCTCCAGCTGGGAATTGTAGAAATGCGGGAACGCTATAAAAGTACATCCAGGGAAATCATCATTCCATTCGAACTCGACATGGAAATGAAGGATGTCACCTTCACCATTCCGCAACGAGGAGATAAAAAGCACCTGCTTGAACTTTCTATCATGAACGTAAAGCAATACAAGGTAGACCGGCTGAAACAAGCAGAAAAGCTAAATCCAGAGCAACGCAGTGTACGCCTGATGAAGGAAATTCAGGAACAGTTGCACATTGACCGAATGCCCGTCCATATTGAATGTTTCGATAATTCCAACATTCAGGGATCAGATGCCGTAGCCGCCTGCGTTGTCTTCAAGAAAGCAAAACCAAGTAAAAAGGATTACCGCAAATACATTATCAAGACAGTAACGGGCCCCGACGATTATGCTTCCATGCAGGAAGTAGTACGCCGCAGATATAGCCGGATTATCGAGGAACAAGGAGAACTTCCCGATCTGATTCTGACCGATGGCGGGAAAGGACAAATGGAAGTCGTACGGCAGGTTATAGAAGACGAACTGCATCTAAACATACCCATTGTTGGATTAGCCAAAAACAATCGCCACAAAACATCCGAGATTCTATATGGGTTTCCACCTGTAGTAGTAGGAATCAAACAAGGAACTCCCCTCTTTCACCTGCTGGAAAACATTCAGGACGAAGTACACCGGTTTGCCATTACGTTCCACCGCGATAAACGCAGCAAGAGCCAGATAGCATCGGCTCTGGACAATATCAAGGGAATCGGAGAAAAACGAAAAACAGCCTTACTCAAGACCTTCAAGAGTGTGGCCCGAATCAAACAGGCCAGTCTGGAAGAAATAGCTGCCGTAATCGGTGAAAGCGCCGCAAAAAACATCAAAGAAACACTGTAACGGAAACATCGGGTACCGTCATCAGACAGCAAGAGAATATATCAACTTAAAGTTTATTCCCCTTTCAAAGGAACTGTTCCAATAAGAGTACAAAGATAAAGCAACCAAAGTGCAAAGATCTCCTTTCCTTCGCACAAAAGCCAGAAGCCCCAAACGCTAAAGCAAGGGTCTCTTTGAATAAATGCAAACGTATAGAACGGGAAACCGATTTATTTCGTACTTTTGTAAAAAACAGAACGAACAATACAATTATGAGAGTAGTAATCCAACGTGTCAGCCATGCATCCGTAACCATCAATGGAGTATGCAAATCTGCCATTCAAACCGGTTTTATGATTCTGGTAGGCATTGAAGAAGCCGATACCCAGGAAGACGCCGACTGGCTCTGCAAGAAAATAATCGGACTCCGCGTATTCGATGACGAACAAGGAGTCATGAACCGCTCCATCCTGGATGTAGGCGGCGAAATATTGGTCATCAGCCAATTCACACTGATGGCTTCGACCAAAAAGGGAAACCGGCCTTCATACATACGGGCAGCCCGTCACGAAACAGCCATTCCTCTTTACGAATATTTCTGCAATGAACTAAGTATCGCCTTAGGGAAACAGGTAGGAACCGGCGAATTCGGAGCCGACATGAAAGTAGAGCTTCTCAATAATGGTCCTGTAACAATCTGCATCGATTCAAAAAACAAAGAATAAATATATGACACTGGAAGAAGCACAGAAAACAGTAGACAACTGGATCAAGACTTACGGCGTACGGTATTTTAGCGAATTGACAAATATGGCCGTACTGACCGAAGAAGTAGGCGAACTGGCACGCATAATGGCACGCAAATACGGCGACCAGTCTTTCAAGGAAGGAGAAAAATGCAACCTGGCCGACGAAATGGCCGATGTGCTCTGGGTATTGATCTGTCTGGCCAATCAGACAGGAGTAGACCTGACAGAAGCATTCCAAAAGAATCTTGAGAAGAAAACATCAAGAGATAAAGACAGACATAAAAACAACCCTAAATTATAGCCTTTATGAAACATCTTTCAGACGATGAATACATGTACGGAAACAATCCGGGACATCAGTCAACAAACAATGAGAAGTACGATGCAAATGAGACAGACGACTTCGGTTACGACGAAATGGATAAAGAACACTTGAACCAGCCGAGTAAATATGAAATGGCGTTGGATAAATACAACACACGGTTAAACGATAAGGAAGTGGCTCAACAAACGGCCCATCTGTTGGAAAAGCACCTTGACGAAAACAACACAACCGAGGTAAAGAAGTTCCTCTTCAACTGTATTGACCTGACTACCCTGAAATGTACGGATAGTGAAGAAAGTGTAATGGAATTTACCCAGCGGGTAAATGATTTCGTCGACGCCTATCCCGACCTAAAGAATGTAGCAGCCATCTGTGTATACCCGAACATGGCCGAAATCGTAAATGATACACTGGAAGCAGACGATGTAAAAATAGCCTGCGTATCGGGAGGATTTCCTTCTTCACAGACATTCACAGAAGTAAAAGTAGCCGAGACAGCCATGGCCATCCATGCAGGCGCAGACGAGATCGATATTGTCATCCCCGTAGGAAAGTTCCTCAGCCATGACTATGAAAGCATGTGCGACGAAATAGAAGAACTGAAATCCGTATGTGGCGAAAAACACCTGAAAGTCATTCTGGAGACAGGAGCATTGGGATCGGCTTCCAACATCAAGAAAGCTTCCATCCTTTCCATGTATTCAGGAGCCGATTTCATCAAAACATCTACAGGAAAAGAACCTGTATCGGCTACACCCGAGGCGGCCTTTGTCATGTGTCATGCCATTAAAGAATACTTTCTGGAAACCGGACGTAAAGTAGGCTTCAAACCTGCGGGCGGTATCAACACCGTAAAAGATGCCGTGACTTATTATACCATCGTAAAAGAAATATTGGGCAAGGAATGGCTGAACAACGAACTCTTCCGCTTAGGAACCAGCCGTCTGGCCAACCTGTTACTTTCCGATATTTTGGGAGCAGAAACCAAATTCTTCTAATTCCATCCACTGCTTCCTTCGTTAAGGAATTCTATAGGAATAATAAAAAAGACTGCTTTACCCATAGTCTCAGAAAGGTAAGGCAGTCTTTTCATATTTCAGAACGATCTGTTTACTTATTACGTTCAATCACATAATCAATATATGCAGTCAATGCTGTACGGAGTGCTTCATCTGTCGACGACGGCAACAAAGCCAAAGCACGCTCACGGTATCCATACATTACCTGCTCGGCATAACTGATACCTCCTTCACGTTTTACCAGTTCCACAAACGCAGCGATTTCTTCTTTGGTAGCCTCCAGTGAACGAATCCGTAATCCCAAATCACGTACTTCATCGGATCCCAGCTTATTGATCACATACAAAGCAGGCAGGGTCAGCTTACCTTCTACCATATCATTTCCCGTCGGTTTTCCAAGTTCCGCATTCTCGAAATAATCGAAAATATCGTCCTTTATCTGAAAAGCCGTACCAATCATCTCACCAAAAAGAGCCGCATTCTTCACCTCTTCTTCCGGTGCCTGTACAGAGACAGCTCCACTTTCTGCGCTGGCTGTAAACAAAGCAGCCGTTTTTTTTCGGATCACATTAAAATAGATTTCCTCGGAAAATTCCTTGTTCGACGTATTGGCCAATTGGATAATCTCACCTTCCGACAAATCCTGTCCCAAACGCGCAATCAACTCTACCAATTCTACTTTCCCGGTATATGCAGCATGCCTCAAACTGGTAGCCAGCATGTAATCGCCCACCAATATAGAGACCTTGTTGTTATATATGGCATTTACAGACGACTGCCCCCTCCGCTTGTCACTCTCATCCACTACATCGTCATGGACCAGACTGGCCGTATGCAACAACTCCAGTGAAAGCGCAGCGTGCAAGGTAGCGTCATTCAAAACACCATATAACTTTGCCATAAGCATCACCAGAATGGGACGCATCATTTTACCATTCCGCTTCTTGATATAAGAAAGCACCTCGTTCAGCAACGGATCGGTACTTTGCAAAGAAGAGTCGAAAAGCTGTCTAAAGGCTGTCAGTTCTTTTCTTACAGGTCGAGTGATTAAATCTATTTTATCCATCTACATATATTTGCTGCACAAAAGTAATAATAAAAGAGCGAATACGACATTTTTTTGTATTTTTACATGAAAAAACTTAATATTTTTACACGAATGCAGAAATTATTTCTACTAGATGCGTATGCATTGATTTATCGTGCCTATTACGCCCTCATTAAGAATCCACGTATTAATTCAAAAGGCTTTAATACATCGGCTATTCTAGGTTTTGTCAATACCCTGGAGGATGTATTAAAGAAAGAGAACCCTACGCACATCGGAATTGCCTTCGATCCTGCAGGTCCTACTTTTCGGCACGAAGCATACAAATTATACAAAGCACAGCGGGAAGAAACTCCGGAAGCCATTCGTCTGTCTGTACCCATTATCAAAGATATTATCCGCGCCTACAACATACCCATCCTTGAGGTATCGGGATATGAAGCCGACGATGTCATCGGCACACTGGCCACTCAAGCCGGAAAGCAACAGATTCCTACCTACATGATGACCCCCGACAAAGACTACGGACAACTGGTTTCCGAATATGTCTTCATGTACCGGCCCAAATACGGAGACAAGGAATTCGAAGTAATGGGAATTGAAGAAGTCAAAACCAAATATTCCATCAGCTCTCCCATACAGGTAATCGACATGCTGGGACTGATGGGAGACGCATCGGACAACATTCCCGGATGTCCGGGCGTAGGAGAAAAAACGGCGCAGAAACTGATTGCCCAATTCGGAAGCATCGAGAATCTGCTGGAACATACAGACCAGCTGAAAGGAGCCATGCGGACCAAAGTAGAAACCAATCGCGAACAAATAACGTTCTCCAAGTTTCTTGCAACCATCAAGACCGATGTTCCGATTGAACTCAACATGGACTCACTGAAGAGAGAAGATCCCAACGAAGAAGAACTCCGAAAAATCTTCGAAGAGCTGGAGTTCCGTACACTGCTGGAAAGAATCTTCAAGAACGAAAAAAAATCAGAACCTTCAACCACGGCTTCCCAAGGCGATCTCTTTGGATTTTTTGCGGACAACTCTACAGAAAGCAGTAAAAATTCAAATCTCAAGAGGATTGAGGACCTTGAATATAATTATCAATTAATTGATAATGAAGAAAAAATAAACAATTTATTACAAAATATCCTTACAAAGGAAGTTTTTAGTCTAGACACGGAGACTACAGGAACAGATCCGATCACCGCCGAACTGGTAGGAATGAGCTTCAGTTATGCCGAAAATCAAGCCTTCTACGTACCGGTTCCTAAAGACCGTGAAGAAGCGCAAAAAATCGTAAACAAGTTCAAACCCGTCTTCGAAAATGAAAAAACAATCAAGGTGGGTCAGAACATCAAGTACGATATGCTGGTGCTGTCAAATTACGGAGTACAGGTAAAAGGAAAACTGTTCGATACCATGATTGCCCATTACGTACTTCAACCCGAGCTGCGCCACAACATGGATTACCTGGCCGAGATTTACCTGAAATACCAGACCATCCACATCGACGAACTGATAGGCCCCAAAGGAAAAGGACAGAAGAACATGCGCGACCTCTCTCCTGCCGATGTCTACAAGTATGCCTGCGAAGATGCCGATGTCACACTGAAGCTGAAAACCTTCCTGGAGAAAGAAATGCAGGACAACGGAGTAACCGAACTGTTCGAACAAATTGAAATGCCACTGGTTCCGGTACTCGCCTACATGGAACGAAACGGTGTACGCATCGATACAGAAGCACTGAAAGAAAGCTCCAAACATTTTACGGCCCGCATGCAGCAGATTGAGGCAGAAGTACACCAGCTGGCAGGAATGGAATTCAACATCGCTTCTCCCAAGCAGGTAGGCGAAGTGCTGTTTGACCGGTTGAAAATTGTAGAAAAGGCCAAAAAGACAAAAACCGGACAATACATCACTTCCGAAGAGGTATTGGAAAGTTTACGGGGCAAACACGAGATTGTCGGGAAAATCCTGGAACACCGCGGCCTCAAGAAACTGCTGGGCACATACATCGACGCCCTTCCCCAACTGATCAATCCGGCCACCGGCCATATTCACACCTCGTTCAACCAGACGGTTACCGCCACCGGCCGACTCAGTTCCAGCAATCCGAACCTGCAAAACATTCCTATCCGAAACGAAGACGGAAAAGAAATCCGCAAAGCCTTTATCCCGGACGAAGGCTGTGAATTCTTCTCGGCCGATTATTCACAGATCGAATTGCGCATCATGGCCCATTTAAGCGGAGACCCGCACATGATTGAGGCCTTCCAGAAAGAACAGGACATCCATGCGGCCACAGCTGCCAAAATATATAAGGAGGAATTGTCGGAAGTCACCCGTGAGCAACGGAGCAAAGCCAAAACGGCCAATTTCGGTATCATCTACGGAATCTCCGTCTTCGGACTGGCCGAACGTCTCAATGTCGACCGGAAAGAAGCCAAGGAACTTATCGACGGATATTTCAACAATTATCCAGATGTAAAACGATACATGGACGAGAGTATCCGGGTAGCCCGCGAAAAAGGATACATTGAAACCATCTTCAACCGCAAACGCTACCTGCCGGACATCAACTCACGGAATGCCGTCGTCAGAGGATATGCCGAACGAAACGCCATCAACGCACCCATTCAGGGAAGTGCTGCCGACATTATCAAAGTAGCCATGGTACGCATCTACCAGCGTTTCATGCAGGAAGGCATACGCTCGAAGATGATTCTTCAGGTACACGATGAACTAAACTTCAGCGTACTGCCTGAAGAAAAGGAAAAAGTACAACAAATCGTTATCAGCGAAATGGAAGGTGCTTACAAAATGAAAGTACCTTTGAAGGCAGACTGTGGTTGGGGCAAGAATTGGCTGGAAGCACACTAATCCAGCCCTATTGTTAAAAGTTGTTTATTCTGTGACATTTTGAAACTAATTCACATTTTTTTCACCAAAAGACAACCAACATATAAAACTTTGACGTATCTTTGCATCGTCAAAAAGAACAAAATGTAATTTAAACCTTAAAATATCACAGATATGAAAACTTTCAACTTGATTAAAATCACATTGGTAGCAGTAATCGCATGGATGACTAACGTTACAATTTCTGCAGCAACTTTAGACAACAATCTTATCTACAACGCAGAAGAAGTAAACGGCGTAAAAGTTTCTGAAACCGTATACAAGATGGACGGAACTACACTGACCAACTACATGAAATATAACTATAAGTACAACGCTAACCAGCAGATGACTGAAAACATGTCACAGAAATGGAACAGCGCCAAAGAACGCTGGGAAAATGACCTGTGCATCCGTTATATTTATGATAGCAAGAGCGTTACAACGGAATATTACAAATGGAACAACAAAAAGAAAGACTTTGTACTGATTCCGGAAATGACCGTTACCATGGACAAATAAGCTACTGAAAATAGATTCATCATTCATATACTCTCTTATTCATCCAAGAGGCACTCCGAAAGGAATGCCTCTTTTTTTATTACCTCACCTGCCACTGCCTATCAGTGCTTCTTTATCTCTCCTGCAGACAATCATCCGGGATTTTGCTTACAATTTATAACCGTCTCCCCTTTTTCCAGACAAATTCCAGCCTCCATCCACCCTCGTTTTCGTCATGACAGACGTATATTCCGACATCGATTTACAACCACAAGCAATCAGTCTGCATCGACAAATACCAGCAAACTTCTCAGTCCGGAACAATTACTCCAGAACTACCGGCCGGAAACAGTAATCCTGACAATGTTTTGATTATGTCTGATAAATGAGTAACTTTGCCCCGATAAAAGACAGGGCCGGTGCCTCCAAACGATATTCCTGTTGCCGGCCAGTATGAACCTGTCTTCTTTATCTACTAGATAAAAGCGATTTTAATAGGAAATAACAATATATTATGGCTTTACAATGTGGTATTGTCGGTTTGCCGAACGTAGGAAAATCGACTCTTTTCAATTGCTTATCAAATGCAAAGGCTCAAGCAGCCAACTTCCCCTTCTGTACCATCGAACCCAACGTGGGTGTCATTACCGTGCCCGATGAACGGTTGAATAAACTGGCTGCCCTGGTAGACCCGGACCGTATCGTCCCGACAACGGTAGAAATCGTAGACATCGCCGGTCTGGTAAAAGGTGCCAGCAAGGGTGAAGGACTGGGGAACAAGTTCCTGGCCAATATCCGTGAAACAGATGCCATCCTGCACGTACTGCGCTGTTTCGACGATGAAAACGTAACCCATGTAGACGGAAACGTGGATCCCGTACGCGACAAGGAAATCATCGATACGGAACTTCAGCTGAAAGACCTGGAAACTATCGAAAGCCGCATCCAGAAAGTGCAGAAACAGGCTCAGACCGGTGGCGACAAGGTAGCCAAACAGACTTATGAAGTATTGGTAAAATACAAGGAAGCCCTGGAACAGGGAAAATCGGCCCGTACCGTACAGTTCGAAAGCAAAGACGAACAGCGCATCGCACACGATCTGTTCCTGCTGACTTCAAAACCCGTGCTGTATGTCTGCAACGTAGATGAAGCCAGCGCCGTAAACGGTAACAAATACGTAGAACAGGTTCGTGAAGCCGTAAAAGACGAAGGAGCAGAAATTCTGGTTGTTGCAGCCAAGACCGAAGCCGACATTGCCGAACTGGAAACTTACGAAGACCGCCAGATGTTCCTGCAGGAAGTAGGTCTGGAAGAATCGGGCGTAAACCGTCTGATCCGTGCCGCCTACAAGCTGCTGAATCTGGAAACCTACTTCACGGCCGGCAAGATGGAAGTCCGTGCCTGGACCTTCCACAAAGGCTGGAAAGCTCCGCAGTGTGCCGGTGTCATCCACACCGATTTCGAAAAAGGATTCATCCGTGCCGAAGTCATCAAGTACGACGACTTCATCCACTACGGTTCCGAAGCTGCCGTACGCGAAGCCGGTAAACTGAATGTAGAAGGCAAGGACTATATCGTAGAAGACGGAGACATCATGCACTTCCGCTTCAACGTATAAGCTCACCCTGATTTTTCCGGAGAACACTTCATCCGTGTCCTTCCGCCATTAATAACGCACAGAGATACAAACAGATAAGGCCTTTCCTCCCGAAAGACGGTATCTTTTGTTTCTCTGTGTTTATCGTTAACCCTTAAACACACACGTATGAATTATCTCATCATTGGAACAGGAGGTGTAGGAGGCTGTATCGCCGGTTTCCTGTCATTGGCGGGAAGAGATGTTACCTGCATCGCCCGCGGCAAACACCTCGAAGCCATCCGTCGCAACGGGCTTCACCTGAAATCGGATCTGAAAGGCGAACATTATCTGCCTGTCAAGGCCTATACTACGGAAGACTATATCGGTCAGGCCGATGTCATCTTTGTCTGTGTGAAAGGCTATTCCATCAGCTCCATACCGGAAGTTATTGTCAAGGCTGCCAAGCCCTCTACCCTGGTCATCCCGATTCTGAATGTTTACGGTACCGGTCCGCGTATCGGCAGTCTGGTACCTGAGGTAACCGTACTGGACGGTTGTATCTACATCGTAGGATTCGTTTCCGGTGAAGGCGAAATCAGCCAGATGGGAAGCATCTTCCGACTGGTGTTCGGTGCCCGTCCCGAACAGGGAGTAGCCCGCGAACGTCTGGAAGCGATAGCCGACGACCTGCGTGCCTGCGGCATCAAGGTAGACGTATCGGACGACATCAACCGTGATACCTTTATCAAGTGGTCGTTCATCTCGGCCATGGCCTGCACAGGAGCCTACCACGACGTTCCGATGGGCGAAGTACAGCACGAAGGCGAGGTGCGTGATACCTTCGTAGGGTTATCGCGCGAAAGTGCCGAGATCGGCCGGAAAATCGGCATTACCTACCCCGAAGATCCGATAACCTATAACCTGAAGGTCATCGACAAGCTGGACCCGCACAGCACGGCTTCCATGCAAAAGGATATTGCCCGCGGCCACGAATCGGAGATACAAGGACTGCTGTTCGACATGATTGAACTGGGCGAGAAACTGGGAGTGGAACTGCCCACTTATTACAAGGTGGCACAGAAATTCCGGAAGGCCTGAAAACGAACGGACGTCTTAACCCAAACGAACGTCCGTATGAAAGCAAACAAACGGACGTCTTAACCAAAACATGCTCGCGTTCTCTACTGTTCGCGAGCATGTTTTATGAATAAAACTGACTACTTGTTCAAATACGCACAAAGCTGCTGTACGGCACGGGCACGGTGACTGATCTTATTCTTTTCTTCACTCCCCATTTCGGCGAATGTTTCGGTATAGCCCTCGGGAACAAAGACCGGATCGTAACCGAAACCGGAACCTCCCCGCTTTTCGCGGATAATCTCTCCTTTCACGATACCTTCAAACAAGGTTTCCTTACCCTCCTCTATCAGACAGATGGCGGTACGGAACTGTGCACGTCGGTTCTCCTTCCCTTCCATCTCGCCCAGCAGTTTCTTCATATTGGCTTCCGAATCGTGTCCTTCACCTCCGGCATAGCGGGCCGAATAGATACCCGGTGCGCCGTTCAGTGCTTCTACCTCCAGACCGGTATCGTCGGCAAAGCAATCCAAACCGTAGTGCTCATAGATATAGGCAGCCTTCAAGGCGGCATTTCCTTCCAGCGTATCGGCTGTTTCGGGAATATCGGCATGACAATCAATATCATTCAGACTCAGGATTTCCACTTTATCGCCCAGAATCGCCCGGATTTCTTCCAGCTTATGGGCATTGTTGGTCGCAAAAACTAGTTTCTTCATAAATCTGTTCTGTTTGTATTCCGTTAAAATCGAACGCACAAAAATAAAGAAATAAATCCTGAAGGTCAAACTTATCCGAACAGATATTATCCGGTTACGGCCGACAGGCAGCAGCCCCTTTCAGACGTTCCAGATGACAGAACAGCAAATCGCCGTTGGCATCGCGTAAATGCATGCCGTTTCCTTCGCAATAACGGAAGAAGGTACACGAGGCACAAGCCCCTTTCTTCATCCACGTACGGTCACGGAAAGGCTGGAACCGATGCTCCCACACCTCCATAAAATCATCCCGGTAAATATTACCCTGGGAATAATCTGCACGAATGCTCGGACATGCCGAAATGGATCCGTCGACCAGTACCGAAGCTACACTGATTCCCGCATTACAGATATAGAAACTATCACGTACTTCGGCCTCATAACTGCCTAAAAAACCCTCACATCCATAGCTGGCCATCACCTTCCCTTCCTGACGGACGTGTCTGATGAATTCCATAAGTCCCATGAAGTCCTTGTCATCCAACTGGAATTCCGGATAACGGGCCGCCCGGCCTACCGGAAAAATGGTAAACAACCGCCAACGACGGACACCCGCCTCATAAAGCGCATCTTTCAGTTGTTCCAGATACGGATAATTCCGCCGGTTTACGCAGGTTACGACATCCCAGGTCAGTTCCGATTCACGGGCCATCAGACGGATAGCATTCATTGCCCGTTCGTAACTTTGGAGATGTCCCCGCAACCAGTTGTGGTCATCGGCAAAACCGTCCAGACTGACGGTCATGGAATGCAATCCGGCCTCCAGCAGACTTTGCAGACGGGAATCGCTCAGATAAAGGCCATTGGTTACCATCCCCCACGGATAACCGCGCTGATACAGCGTTAGCCCTACCTCTTCCAAATCTTCGCGTACCAACGGTTCACCTCCCGTAATGACAATACTCACCTCGTGTGGATTTACATGTGGAGTAATACTGTCTATTACACGCAGAAAATCTGCCGCAAGCATATCAGGAACGGTTGTCGTACTTTTACAATCACTGCCGCAATGCTTGCAACGGACATTACAGCGCTGCGTACACTCCCAGAAAAGCTGCCTCAACGGATGCAGGGCCTTCTGATTTTCACGCATCTTACGGAACACCTCCAGCGCCAGCCACTTGCGTAAGGAAAGTTGTTCTACCGGTGTTTTCATGGCTCTTTCTTATCCAGTTCAAAATCGACAATCTGGGTGTCACTCCCCTGATACCAACCGTCACCGCCTTCAGGATTCATGCTCACTTGCGTGGAATCAGCCTTGTAAGTATCCGACGGGTCTTCGCATACCACACGCAAACGATTCGATCCACCCTCCTCTTTCTGATAAAGATAATTGCCGTCCTTGTCCGTATAAACCGTATCATTGTCATACGGAGAGGCTATTCCGGTTTCATAATCCAAAGGCTTTACGATGACTCGGGCACCTTCTATCACAGCCTGACTTTCCTTGTCTGTCACCTTTCCTTTTATTTCATACCTGGCATAAGGTGTACCGTATTCATCAGGCGTCTCCCCCAATACACTACAAGAATATCCCAACAAAGCCAATACAGAAGACAGGAGACCGTTGAAAACTTTCAACCACTTTGAACTTCTTTTCATAACATTATTATTTTAAAGGTTTCTATTTTAGAAATACTCTCCCGACCGATTTACTGCACAGTAAAGAATATTTTTTCATACGATACAAGAGAAAAGGGGTTGCAGAGAACCATACATCCTCTACAACCCCTATATATCCTTGTCAACTCGTTACCTCGTCAACTTTATTTCACTTTCAGCTTATCGAAACCTTCGCCATATACACCGACGACATTACTTTGCGAAATGAACGCATCCGGATCTATATCTTTTACCAGACGGAAAATATCCAAGGATTCACTCTTCTTGGCCAGTACCACGACGACTTTGATGTCCTTCTTGCTGTACCAGCCCTGACCGTCGAGCAAGGTAACTCCACGGTTTACCCGGGTAGAAATTCCTTCGGCTATTTCGTTGTGATGTTTTGAGAAAATCAGGAACTGTACCGACTGCCGGGTACTGTTGATGACATAATCTATCACGATACTCATGATAAAGAGTACACAAAAACCAAACAACACACGCCGCCAATCATGAAAGATGAAGTAACAGGAAGAAATAATGACAATATCACAATACATCATCATCCGTCCCAGAGTCACATCCTTGTACTTGTTGATAATCCAGGCAATGATATCCGTTCCGCCGGTACTTCCGTTATTGCAGAATACAATTCCGATACCGAAACCCAGCAAACCGGCCCCGATGACACAGGCCATAAAATCCTGTCCCGGTCCTAAAAGCTGGGGCAGATTACCATTCTCATCCTTCAATATCGTCTGAAACAACCAGAGCAGAAAAGTCAGCATAAAAATGGCATAAACGGTCTTCACACTGAATTTCGGTCCCAGTATCTTCAGTGCAAAACCCATGAAAATGGCATTGATGATAAAATAGGAAACCTGAATTTCTATCCCGGTAACGTAATAAATGATAGCAGCGATACCCGTCACACCTCCCGTCGTAATCTGATAAGGAAGCATAAACGCCGCCCATCCGATGGAATAACAGATCAGACCGAAAGTGATGGCCAGGTAGTCTCTCGACTCCCGGCCCAATTTTCTTTTCAACAGTAAATCCATCTTTTCCGATTTAAAGAACGATGTTTACAATCTTCTTCGGAACGATGATTACCTTCTTCGGAGTCTTTCCGTCGATCCATTTCTGCGACTGCTCTTCACTCATCACAGCTTTCTGAATGGTTTCATTGTCTGCATCAACCGGAAATTCCATGGTAAAACGTGCTTTTCCATTGAAGGAAATCGTATACTTCACGCTATCTTCCTTCAAATAGTCTTCATTATAGACCGGCCACTGGGCATCGCACACCGTAGTAGCATGTCCCAGAGCTTCCCACAATTCTTCAGCCAGATGCGGAGCAAACGGAGCAAGCAATACTACCAGGTCGCTCAACACAGCCTTATTGCGGCTCTTCATGGCAGTCAGTTCGTTCACACAAATCATGAATGCACTGATGGAAGTATTGTAAGAGAAGACTTCGATGTCACCGCTTACCTTCTTGATAAGCTTATGGATGGATTTCAACTCTTCCTTGGTCGGCTCTGCTTCCTGAGGCAGGAATTCTCCGGTACGGCCGTAGAACAGATTCCACAGTTTCTTCAGGAAACGGTGAACACCGTCGATACCGTTGGTATCCCAAGGCTTGGACTGTTCTACCGGTCCCAGGAACATTTCGTACATACGCAAGGTATCGGCACCGTACTTCTCTACAATCATATCCGGATTGACCACGTTGTACATAGACTTACTCATCTTCTCAACGGCCCATCCGCAAACGTACTTGCCGTCTTCCAGAATAAATTCGGCATTGTTATACTCCGGACGCCAGTTCTTGAAAGCTTCTACATCCAGCACATCGTTCGATACGATGTTGACATCTACGTGCAGCGGAGTTACGTCGTACTGATCCTTCAGGCCCAGTGAAACAAATGTATTGGTATCCTTGATACGATATACGAAATTACTGCGTCCCTGAATCATACCCTGATTTACCAGTTTCTGGAACGGTTCTTCCTTGATACTTACTCCGAGATCGAACAGAAACTTGTTCCAGAAACGGGAATAAATCAAGTGACCGGTAGCATGTTCTGTACCACCTACATACAGGTCTACGTTCTGCCAGTAACGGTCAGCCTTTTCAGAAACCAGCGCCTTGTCGTTATGCGGATCCATGTAACGCAGGTAATAAGCCGAAGAACCGGCAAATCCCGGCATGGTATTCAGTTCAATCGGGAAAACGGTTACATTGTCTATCTTGGCATTCTCTACCACTTCACCTTTTTCTACATCCCAAGCCCACTTGGTAGCATGACCCAATGGAGGCTCACCGGTTTCCGTAGGCAGGAACTTGTCTACTTCCGGAAGTTCCAGCGGCAACTTGCTTTCGTCAATCATGTAAGGCATACCGTCCTTGTAATAAACCGGGAACGGTTCACCCCAGTAACGCTGGCGGGAGAAGATGGCATCACGCAGACGGTAGTTCACTTTTACACGTCCCAACTGATGTTCTTTTACATATTTCTTGGTAGCTGCAATGGCTTCCTTAATGGTCAGTCCGTTCAGGTTCAGATCGCAATACGGAGTCACGCCCGCTTTCGGCGAATTGCAGACAATACCTTCCTTGGCATCAAAGCTTTCTTCGCTGACATCACATCCCTCAACCAGCGGAATGATCGGCAGATTGAAATGTTTGGCAAATGCATAGTCACGGCTGTCGTGCGCAGGAACGGCCATGATAGCTCCGGTTCCGTATCCGGCCAATACATAATCGCTGATCCATACAGGTACTGCATCGCCGGTAAATGGATTGATGGCATACGAACCACTGAACACACCGGTTACCCGACGGTCGGAAATACGTTCACGCTCGGTACGTTTCTTCGTACGGTCCAGATAGGCTTCTACTTCGGCTTTCTGCGCCTCCGTAGTCAATTGTGGAACAAGCTCGCTTTCCGGAGCCAGCACCATGAAAGTCACTCCGAACATGGTATCGGCACGGGTGGTAAAGATAGTAAATTCCAGATCACTGTCCTTCACTTTAAAGCGAACCTCCGTACCTTCGGAACGGCCAATCCAGTTACGCTGGGTTTCCTTCAATGATTCAGTCCAGTCAATGGTATCCAATCCATCGAGTAAACGCTGTGCGTATGCCGAAACACGCAAGCACCATTGGCGCATCTTCTTCTGAACCACCGGATAACCTCCACGTTCGGAAACACCGTCTACTACCTCATCGTTTGCCAGTACGGTACCCAGCTGCGGACACCAGTTTACCATGGTCTCACCCAGATAGGCAATTCGGTAGTTCATCAAGGTTTCCTGTTTTTCTTTCTCTGACTTGGCCTTCCATTCTTCGGCTGTAAAAGTCAGCTCTTCACTACAGGCTACATCCAGGCCTTCGGTTCCTTTTTCTTCGAAATGTCTGATCAGCTCACTGATGGGTTCGGCTTTTCCACAGGCATTGCAATAAAAGCTGTTGAACATCTTCTGAAACGCCCATTGTGTCCAGTGATAATAACCCGGATCACAGGTACGTACTTCACGATCCCAGTCGAAGCTGAAACCGATCTTATCCAGCTGTTCACGGTAACGGTTGATATTGTTGACCGTAGTAATAGCCGGATGTTGTCCGGTTTGAATGGCATATTGTTCGGCCGGAAGTCCGTATGCATCGTATCCCATCGGATTCAATACATTAAATCCCTGCAAACGCTTGTAACGGGCATAAATATCGCTGGCAATGTATCCCAGCGGATGACCGACATGCAGTCCGGCTCCCGATGGATAAGGGAACATGTTCAATACATAGAACTTCTTTTTCGATTCGTCTTCGACAACTTTATAGGTCTTGTTGTCCACCCATTTCTGTTGCCATTTTTTCTCAATCTCTCTGAAATTATATTCCATAGTGAGGATAAAAATTATTATTGTTTGATTTTTCGGTTTCTTCCATTTTCAAAAGATGTGCAAAGATAAGCAAAGTTAACAGCTTACTCCCTATTTATAAGGTGAAAAATACAGAATCGGCTACAGAGAAACCTACTAGCTTCTAAAAAATGACAAGGGAGTTGTGCGCGATTTCACATCGCACGCAACTCCTTCAACTAAACTAAACTTAAAAAGACAAATAATAATCTCTCTTTCGAAAACAGTATACTCTCTAAAAAACAGACTCTCGCTTTAAGTGTCATATCAGGTTCCAAACACAATATTTTGAAAAAGAGGAGGAATAAAAACAACTTAATGTGAAAAACAAAGACCTTCCTCCTCTTTCAAAATATTTGAAAGAACTTCTCTTTTTCCGAAAGATCCTTCAAGACAATCGGACAAAAAGACCTAAAAAACGATATGACAAATTAAATAATTATTTTCCTCCATGTAAAAACAGCAGACCACCAGCCGACAGACACACAATGAAGAGAAGAACAAAGAAATTTTCCACTTGTCACTGGCAATAATACCACGTTTTTATACAAAGAGAAATGGTAATCCGCATCAAAAAAAGGAAAGACAGAACATTCAGGTTCTTTCTTCCTTAAAAACAGATTCTGAAGCCCTGTTTTAAACCCACAGCTGACAGATTGCTTCCATAACCGTATAAAAGTCATCATCTCATTGATAAGCGACTTTGGAAGCTGCTGACAAACATGTGTCAATGACCCTATAGAAACAGATGCAGCCAGTATCCCGGAAGAAAGTTCCAGTACCTGCTTTTTATTCCAGCCTGTCAGGCTAAATAAAATTACAGCATATATTTCCGTAACTCTGTTCATAGCGATCATCTTTTGAAATCTAAACAACCCTCTTTTTTATTTTGTTCAAACGCTCCACAGACAAAAACATTATTTAACAAAAAAAGTGGTTATCGACGGAAATATCCGCGAAAACCACTTTCTTTATATACGGTATTAACGATAATTATCTTTATAAACCTAAATCTTTAAATGTACGCGGAGCCGGTACACCCGGTAATGGCTTACGGTCTTTCAGTTGTTCCAGAACGACTTCAATGGCCTTCTCCAACTGCTGGTCTACACCAGCCTGTTCCTGAATCGGATCATTATCAATCAGAATGTCCGGATCTACTCCGTGATTCTCTACAATCCATTGCCCGGTTTTGGCATCGTAATTGGTAAAGAATGGTACACGAATGTCTGTTCCGTCCATATAAGGCAACGAACCACTGATACCGATGATTCCACCCCATGTACGTGTTCCAACGACTGTTCCCAATTCGTTTGCCTTAAAGCTCCATGGGAACAAATCACCGTCCGAAGCAGAATACTTATTGACAAGCAGGACTTTCGGTCCATACTGGGTGGCATCCGGAATAGTTCCTGTCTTGGTAGAAGTACGAGACATGGTCATCCGGTATGGCTTACGCAACAAACGTTCGATAATCATCGGCGAAACATTACCTCCACCGTTGGCACGGTCATCAATAATCAAAGCCTCCTTATCCAGTTGAGGATAGAAATAACGGGCAAACTCGTTCAATCCGTCAGGTCCCATATCCGGAATGTAAATATATCCAACCCGGCCGTTTGTAGCCTCCTCTACCCGTTTCAGATTCTTCTGTACCCAGTTATAATGATACAAAGGATATTCGTCAGAAACAGGAGTAACAACCACTTTCTCTCCTCCTTCGGCAGCCTGCCTGTTAACTGTCAGTTCAGTCAGTACGTCTGCCTTACCAATCAACAGCTTATAGATATTATCCACCGTTGCAGTAGAAACCCCATCAATGGCAGTAATGTAATCGCCTTCATGAATATCCATTCCCGGCTCTGTCAATGGGGAACGAAGTTTCTTGCTATAAGGAGCTCCCGGAATAATCTTTTCAATGCGATAAAAACCGCTCTTATCACGACTTAACTCGGCACCGAGCAACCCCATGGATATACGTTCGGCTTTTTTATAATCACCAGGATTAACGTATGCATGGCCACAAGCCAGTTCCCCGATCATTTCGCTGATAATATAGTTCAAGTCTAACCGTGTCTTCGCATACGGAAGCAAACACTCATACTTCGCCTTGATAGCTTTCCAGTCTACACCGTGCATGTTCTCCAGATAAAATCCGTCCCGGTAGGCTCTCCAGGCCTCATCGAATATTTGCGCCCATTCCTGATTATAATCTACGGTAGCTACCATATTGTTCAGGTCGACAGCATCTGTCAATGTTACTTTTGTTTTCGGAAGAGCAGTTACATACAATGCATTTCCCTTGAACAACAATGCTTTCTCTGAACCAGAAGTAACAGCCATATAAGCTCCTTCTGCCACCAGTTCATCTTTCTGTTCTGCCAGATTAAAAACATGTGTACCGCCGTTTACCCAATACCAAACAAAGTTTCCATCCGAATAGAAATTCCTGTAACTATTGGTTCCCAACGGCAATCTGACAATTCTTCCAAGCATATTATCAGTATCTATCCGGACAGTTACTCCCTGTGAAGGTGTTGTTTCCTTACCTTCTTTCTTATCGGCCGTTTCCGGCTTCTCCTCACCAACCTTTTCATCTTTCGGCAAGAAAGGAGAAGGAGTCGACTTTTCAAGCATGACCAGATAAATACCTCCCATGCGTGTATAGACATGGTTCCATTCCAGACGACCATAAATCGGGTTGAAATCTCTATCGGATGAGAATATCAGATATTTACCGTCGGTACTGAATACAGGTTCCGAAGAGTTATACCATTTCTCCGTTACAGGGTATTCCTTCCCTGTCTTCAGGTTATACACATATACAACCGACATTTCATTGGAAGCCGGTTTTGTATAAGTAAGCCACTGGCCGTCGGGAGAATAAGAGACATCAAAGAATTCACTCTCCGGATTACGCAATACTTCTTTTTTGGTTTTTGAAGCCACATCTATTACCACCACCCGGTTCTTACGGTCCGTATAAAGAATGGATTTGCTGTCCGGACTCCACTGGATACTCCGAATATACGTATCGTTATCTTTAGTCAACTGAATCGGTTCACCTCCTTCGGCCGCTTCCATCCAGACTTCCGTTTCACCGGTACGGTCGGAAATATAAGCAATATACTTACCATCAGGGGCCCATTCCGCTTCACGTTCATGGGCTCCAGGTGTACGGGTAATATCCCGTGTAACCCCTTTCTGAACAGGAACATCGAAAACTTCCCCACGAGCTGTTACAGCAACACGTTTACCATCAGCAGAAAGACTGGCAGCTGTCAAATCGCCACTTACATGTTTCTGTTCACTGCGCGCATCTACGTTATCACTGTTCAGGGTAATGGATATTTTTTCTGATTTCCGGGTCTTTGGATCCAGTTTATACAAATATCCACCTTGCTCATACACAATGGTGGTACCGTCTGTACTAGGGAATTTTACATCATAATCAGTATAATTGGTAACCTTCTCTGTTGTTCCGGTTTTGGTATTATACACAAAAAGATTCATGGTCATATCCCGGTCTGACGCAAAGAATATTTCATCACCAATCCACATCGGGAAAATATCCTGTGCCACATTGTTGGTAATATTCGTTACCTTCTTAGCCTGCGGATCATAAATCCAGATATCATCCGCCATGCCTCCCCGATAATACTTCCAACTGCGGAATTCACGAAAGACCCGGTTATAGGCCAGCTTTTTACCATCGGGCGAATAGCAGCAGAAACCACCTTCGGGCAAAGGAATAGCTTCCGACATTCCCCCGTCTTTGGAAACAGTCCACAATTTTCCTTCAAATCCGTCACCGATACGATTACGATAAACGACCTGTTTACCATCCCGAGTCCAAGTCATAACCACATTGTTCGGTCCCATTCTGTCACCCAGGTCATCGCGACTGTTTGTTGACGTATACGTCAGCCGTTTCGGTTCTCCCCCATTGGCTGGCATCAGGTATACTTCTGTGTTTCCATCATACTGTCCGGTAAAAGCAATGGATTTTCCATCGGGTGAAAAACGTGGGAAGATTTCATATCCTACATGTGAAGTTAAGCGTTGTGCTTCTCCTCCACTCAACGGAGCCCTGTATAAGTCACCGGCATAAGTAAATACTACATCCGTTCCATTCGTTGCAGGGAAACGAAGCAAACGGGCCTCATCGGCTTGTGCAGTTATCCCAATACCTGCCACAAAGCCTAAACATAACAATCCTTTCTTCATATATTATCGTCTCAAATTTATAGTTCGAAGAAATTTACCATCCGATCAATCAAATGATTATCTCATATTTCCTACATTGTTAAATCGTTTTTCTGATTTCTTCCTTACAAAGATAATAATAACATAAAGAATATTACATAAAAAATACAGGTTTCTATGAAAAGGAGAAGTCTGTTTTTCCCGAACAAAAAGAATATATTCTTTCAAAAAGTATTGTCACAATGTTTCGTCAACACCATAAACATAAAAAATATGTTATCCGCAAACAAGCCTCACGGATAACATACTCTATTTTTCCATATAAAAAATCAACGGATAAATTTCGCCCAGTCTATCAGACGCATATCCCCTTCTTTCAAGAATACCTCATGCATGGCCAGCGCAGCCGACAAACAATGAGAAGTCTGGCCTTTCGTAGCAAACTTCAAATAATCCCAGAGTATCTGCTTATAATCCGGATGAGCACAGTTTTCTATAATGGCTTTAGCCCGCTCCATCGGACTCTTTCCACGCAAATCGGCAATACCCTGTTCAGTTATGATGATATTTACAGAATGCTCGCTATGATCCTGATGAGAAACCATCGGTACAATCGAACTGATGCATCCTCCTTTTGCTGTAGAAGGACATGAGAATATGGAAATGTATGCGCTGCGGGTAAAATCACCTGATCCACCGATACCGTTCATCATCTTTGTTCCACAAATATGGGTTGAATTTACATTACCGTATATATCTGCTTCGATAGCCGTATTCATGGAAATAACTCCAATGCGGCGTACTACTTCCGGACAATTGGATATTTCAGAAGGACGCAATACCAGCTTATGCAAGAAGAAGTCCATGTTCTCATAAATATCCTGCAAACAATCGTTGGTTACTGACAACGAACATGTACTGCCAAACTTGATTCGTCCTTCTTTAATCAGTTTAATCACAGAATTCTGAATAACCTCCGTATACATTTCAAAAGGAGGGATACTGGAATCTTTTCCCAAAGCACTCAATACAGCATTGGCTATATTGCCTACACCCGACTGTAAAGGTAAAAAAGTAGAAGGTATGATTCCTTTCCGTAAATCACTTGCCAAGAATTCGGCGACATTGTGTCCGATACGTTCTGTCACAGCATCCGGCTCACTAAAGCCTCTTGCCTCATCAGGCAGGTTGGTTTCTACAATACCAACAATCTTCGAAGGATCAACCTGAATATAAGGGAGACCAATACGGTCACTTGGACGTACAATCGGAATCGGACGGCGATAAGGCGGACGTTCCATTTCGTAGAGGTCATGAATGCCGATCATACGTTTGCTATGCGCTGCATTCAGTTCAACGATCACCTTGTCAGCCAGACGGGCGATAGTTGGAGAAATACCAACTCCGGAAGTCGGATAGATCCGCCCGTCATCCGTAATTTCACACGCCTCCAGGATAGCTACATTTACATGTCCGAGGAAACCAGAGCGCAATCTCTGCGCTACTTGCGACAAATGAATATCTGTATAACGGATCTCACCTTTATTGACAGCTTTACGGAAATCTACGTTGGTAGTATAAGGAGCCCGGAAAGACATTGCCTTGGCACGGGTTAAAGCACCGTCGCAGGAATCGCCCGTAGAAGCGCCTGTTATGATACCGACCTGAAAATGTTCGCCGCGCGCATGCTTTTCTTCTGCCAGTTGAGCCAAAGCCGCTGTAACAGCTTTAGGACTTCCTGCCGGTGTAAATCCGCTTAAACCTATAATGTCTCCATCTTTTATCAGACTGGCAGCCTCAACTGCCGAAATACAAGGAAAAATCATAACAATATGTGTTTAACAATTGGTTAGTATTAGTTATTTTAAATATCATTCAAAAACAAAATTCATACAGGAAAGGATTTGCTCAGTTGTACTTCCGATTGAATATTTCCGAGTATAAAAATGCCCGGCGCACATCCTCCTTACTCCGGAAGCGTATATTTTCCTTAACATTACTGCCTGCAACCGGCTCTGCTGCCGATGGTTCATCTTGTTTCGAGACAGAAGAAGCAGTTGTTTTCCGTTTCGATGCAGACGCATGCAACGTTGTAAAATCTTTCATCGGCATTTCCGGAGAAACAGAGGCATGAGGAACAGCTCGTTCTGCCGATGGGAATGAGTCTGAATGCAACGGACGGCTTTTACTTGCTTTCCTGCTTTTTCCGGACGGCTTTTGAACCGATTTCCGGTAAAGGAGTACCCCCACGCAAACCATTAAAACAAGAATCTCAATTATATCCATAGATGTCGAATGTTAAGGTTCTGTTCAAATATACGAATAAATTTTATATATCCTACCGATTTGATGGAAGTTAACCAAGAAACCGGTATCTTTGCAGCCGATTATCATTAAACAAATATACTTTATGACAAAAGAAACTACAGGAGCAGACTTTAAATCTGCAACTGAACACGAAAACAAGAAACTGTTCATCGAAACATACGGATGCCAGATGAACGTAGCCGACAGTGAAGTAATCGCATCCATCATGCAAATGGCCGGATACACTCCATGCGAAACACTCGACGAAGCCGACGCAGTCTTTATGAACACCTGTTCCATCCGTGACAACGCCGAACAGAAAATCCTGAACAGGCTGGAGTTCTTCCATTCCTTACGGAAAAAGAGAAAGCACCTTATTGTAGGCGTTCTGGGCTGCATGGCAGAACGTGTAAAGAACGACCTGATCGAACATCACCATGTCGATCTGGTAGCAGGTCCCGATGCGTATCTGACCTTACCGGAATTAATAGCCTCGGTAGAGGCCGGCGAAAAGGCCATCAATGTAGAGCTGTCTACGACCGAGACCTACCGTGACGTTATTCCTTCACGCATCTGCGGAAACCATATTTCCGGGTTTGTATCCATCATGCGCGGATGCAATAATTTCTGCCACTACTGCATTGTACCCTACACCCGTGGACGTGAACGCAGCCGTGACGTGGAAAGCATTCTGAATGAAGTACGCGACTTGCAGCAGAAGGGCTACAAGGAAGTGACCTTACTGGGACAAAACGTCAACTCCTACCGGTTTGAGAAAGACGGCACCGTGGTAACTTTCCCCACATTGCTGCGTACGGTGGCCGAAACCGTACCGGATATGCGTGTACGCTTCACAACCTCACATCCCAAAGATATGAGTGACGAAACCTTACACGTCATTGCCGAGGTACCCAACGTATGTAAGCATATTCATCTGCCTGTCCAAAGTGGAAGTACACGCATCCTGAAACTGATGAACCGTAAATATACACGCGAATGGTACCTCGAAAGAGTAGAAGCCATCCGTCGGATAATTCCGGACTGCGGACTAAGTACCGATATTTTTTCCGGCTTCCACAGTGAAACCGAAGAAGACCATCAGATGTCCTTGTCGCTGATGCGTGAATGTGCTTACGATTCCGCTTTTATGTTTAAATATTCAGAACGACCGGGAACGTACGCATCCAAACATTTACCGGACGATATTCCGGAAGAAGTAAAAATCTGCCGTTTGAACGAACTGATAGAACTTCAGAACCAGCTATCGGCCGAAAGCAACGCCAAAGATGTGGGAAAGACATTCGAAGTACTGGTAGAAGGAGTTTCCAAACGTTCGAAAGACCAGCTTTTCGGACGTACGGAACAAAATAAGGTTGTCGTATTCGACCGTAACAACCACCGGATAGGCGACCGGGTAAACGTACGCATTACCGAATCAAGTTCTGCCACGCTTAAGGGTATAGAGGTAACCAACGAATAAAACAGATAAAATCAAGCCAACAAGCGCATACGCTTACATCTCCTTACTTGAATTTCTACGCAAATGCAAGTAAGGAGATTTTTTATCCATGCACGATGATGGAACCATCAGTCCCCGTCGCGACGCCGTTCCGGCATGATGATCCACAAAATCAAATACACAATACCGCCAGAGAAAACAGTAAAGAAAGTAGCCAGTACATACACAATACGTACCAGTGTAACATCCCAGCCAAAATAATCGGCTATACCGGAACAAACCCCTGCTATCATACGGTTATTCGAACGAGTCAATCGCTTTTTTTCCATCATTCATTGTATTAGTTAGATAACAAAGGTATGAAAAACTTTGAAATTATTCCCATACTCTTAAAAACTTTTAAAGAAAGACGGTTGATAATCTTTTTATTTGTTATTTTGCAAGAAATTAGGGAATAAAGTGAATATACTACATATAGATACATGCCCGCTTTGTGGGAAAAGCCATTTTATAAAAGAAATGACCTGTACAGACCACTATGCAACGGGAGAAAGTTTCGACTTATACCGTTGTCAGGACTGCGGGTTTCTATTTACGCAAGGAGTTCCGGTAGAAGCCGAAATAGGCCGTTATTACGAAAGTCCCGACTACATTTCGCACAGTGATACGAACAAAGGCCTGATGAACCGTATCTATCACTGGGTTCGGGGATATATGCTTGGCCGAAAAGCCCGGCTTATCCGCCATAGCAGTCACCTTGGCAAAGGGACACTGCTGGACATCGGTACGGGAACAGGCTATTTCAGCCATTTCATGCAGAAAAAGGGATGGACCGTATCTGCCATCGAAAAGAGTGAGCAGGCCCGTCATTTCGCCCGCGAACATTTCAACCTGGATGTAAAGGCACCGGAAGAATTGTATGCATTGAAAGAATCTTCTTTCGATGTCATTACGCTGTGGCACGTCATGGAACACCTGGAGCACCTGAATGAGACGTGGGAAATCCTGCATCGCATCCTGAAAGAACAAGGCATACTGGTAATTGCTGTCCCGAATCCCAGTTCCTACGACGCCCGTAAATACCGGGAAATGTGGGGAGCCTACGACGTTCCCCGTCACTTGTGGCATTTCACTCCTTCCATCATGCAACAGTTCGGAGCCAAACACAAGTTTATCCTGGCCGAAGAACATCCCATGCCTTTCGACGCTTTCTACGTATCTATGTTAAGCGAGAAATATAAAAAGAGCCAGATGCCCTTCCTGAGAGGTATGACAAACGGCTTGCGGGCCTGGTTTGCTTCTTCTGTCAGCAAAGAGCGCAGCAGTTCCATGATTTACGTCTTTAGAAAGAAACAATTATGAAAAAGAAATCACGTTCTTTTTTCGATATGCAGTTCGTAACAGCCAGCATCAGTACCATGCTGGTATTGCTGTTACTGGGCCTGGTCGTCTTCTTCGTACTGACAGCCAACAACCTTTCTGTATACGTACGTGAAAACATCGCCGTATCCGTTCAGTTGAGCGATGATATGCCGGAGCCAGAAATCCTTCAATTCCAGAAACGGCTGAACAAGGAAGCATACGTCAAGACAACGACCTACATATCCAAGAGCCAGGCGCTCCGCGAACAGACTGAGGCTATGGGAACAGACCCTGCCGAATTTATCGGACACAATCCCTTCAACGCCTCCATCGAAATCAAGCTGAATTCGGATTACGCCAATTCAGACAGCGTACAATGGATACAGGAAGAACTGCTCGGCAACAAGAATATCCTGGAGGTAAGCTATCCGCAGGAGCTGATGGATTCCGTCAACAACAACCTGAAGAAGATCAGCCTGGTACTGCTGGCTCTGGCCGCCTTGCTTACCCTGATTTCCTTCGCGCTGATCAACAATACCATCCGGCTGACCATTTACTCCAAACGCTTCCTGATACATACCATGAAGCTGGTAGGAGCCAGCTGGTCGTTTATCCGCCGCCCGTTCCTGCTGCGCAACATCTGGGTAGGAATCTTTGCGGCCATCATGGCAGACGCCCTGCTCACCGGCATGAGTTACCTGCTCATCCGTTACGAGCCGGATCTGCTGACTGTCATTACTCCGACTGTCGTTCTGATCATGACCGGTTCGGTATTCGTTTTCGGAGTCATCATTACCAGCCTGTGCGCATGGATTTCCATCAACAAGTTCCTTCGCATGAAGGTCAGCGAACTTTATTACATGTAACAAAATCTAACAAACAAATATTATGGACAGAAAAAGCTTTGCTTTCGACAAAAAGAACTTTATCCTGTTAGGGATAGGCATGGTCATCATCATCATCGGCTTTCTGCTGATGTCGGGTCCGGGATCTACCGAAACGACTTTCGAACCGGATATCTTCAGCGCACGGCGCATCAAGGTTGCTCCCGTCGTATGTTTCTTCGGATTTATCTTCATGATTTACGGTATCCTGCATAAACCCGCAGACACACCGTCCAAAGAAAACGAGCCATCAGACAAAGAATAAAATCACCTTAATACACACAACTAAAAAGTAAATTACAATGAGCTGGTTTGAAGCATTGATACTGGGTATTCTGCAGGGACTGACAGAATATCTCCCGGTAAGCAGCAGCGGTCATCTGACCATCGGGTCGGCACTGTTTGGAATTGAAGGAGAAGACAACCTTACCTTTACGATTGTGGTTCACATAGCAACCGTACTGAGTACACTGGTTATCCTGTGGAAAGAAATAGACTGGATTTTCCGCGGACTTTTCAAGTTTCAGATGAATGCCGAAACCAAATATGCAATCAACATTGTCGTATCCATGATTCCGATCGGAATCGTAGGAGTGTTTTTCAAGGATACAGTAGAGGAAATTTTCGGTTCCGGCCTGCTGATTGTCGGTATCATGCTGCTGGTTACCGCAGCCTTGCTGACTTTTTCGTATTACGCCAAACCCCGTATCAAGGAAAACATCAGCCTGAAGGATGCCTTCATCATCGGTATCGCACAGGCATGCGCGGTCATGCCGGGACTTTCACGCTCGGGTACCACCATTGCCACCGGTCTGATGCTGGGCGACAAGAAAGAGAAACTGGCACAGTTCTCGTTCCTGATGGTCATTCCTCCCATCCTGGGAGAAGCCCTGCTGGATGGCATGAAAATTATTGAAGGAGCTTCTGCCAGCGGAGCCGAAGTCTCCGTTACGGCACTGATTATCGGATTCCTGGGTGCGTTCGTTTCCGGATGCATCGCCTGCAAATGGATGATCAACATCGTAAAGAAAGGAAAGCTGGTATACTTTGGCATTTACTGTGCCATCGCAGGTATCGCCACCATCATCTACAGCCTGATAGGATAAACTGTAACCCATGAATTTTAAAGAAGGAGAAGTTTTATATTTCGACAAGCCGCTGCGATGGACATCGTTCGCGGTAGTCAACAAGATCAGATACCACATCAGCCGCAAGCTGGGAGTTAAGAAAATAAAGGTAGGACATGCCGGCACCCTCGACCCGCTGGCCACCGGTGTCATGATTATCTGCACCGGAAAAGCCACCAAACGGATCGAAGAGTTCCAGTACCACACCAAAGAGTACATTGCCACGCTGCAACTGGGAGCTACCACTCCCTCGTACGACCTGGAAAAGGAAATCGACGCCACCTACCCCACGGAACACATCACACGTGAACTGGTAGAAGAAACCCTGAAACAGTTTGTGGGAACCATCGAACAGGTACCTCCGGCTTTTTCGGCCTGCAAGATTGACGGAAAACGGGCATACGATCTGGCCCGGCAAGGAGACGAAGTACCCCTGAAGGCCAAGACACTGGTCATCGACGAAATAGAGCTGCTGGATTGCAACCTGCCGGAAATCAGGATCAGAGTAGTATGCAGCAAGGGAACCTATATCCGTGCCCTGGCACGCGACATCGGCGAAGCCCTCCACAGCGGAGCCCATCTGACAGGCCTCATCCGTACGCGGGTAGGCGACGTAAGACTGGAAGACTGCATGAAAGTGGAGGATTTCGAGACCTGGCTCGACAAACAAGAGATAGAAGTTACTAACGAATAAGGAAAGAAAGGAAGAAGAAGATGAAACTGTCACAATTCAAATTCAAACTGCCGGAAGAGAAAATAGCGCTCTACCCGGCCAAGTACCGGGACGAATCCCGCCTGATGGTCGTACACAAGGAAAGCGGCCAGCTGGAACACGTCATATTCAAGGATATCCTGAATTATTTCGACGACAAGGATGTGTTTATCTTTAACGATACCAAAGTATTTCCTGCACGCCTGTACGGAAACAAGGAAAAAACAGGTGCACGCATCGAAGTCTTTCTCTTGCGCGAACTGAACGAAGAACTCCGCCTGTGGGACGTTCTGGTAGACCCCGCCCGCAAGATCCGTATCGGCAACAAGCTTTACTTCGGCGACGACGACTCGATGGTAGCCGAAGTCATCGACAATACCACTTCACGGGGCAGAACCCTGCGCTTCCTTTATGACGGTCCGCACGATGAGTTCAAGAAAGCACTTTACGCCCTCGGACAGCCACCGCTGCCTCCATTTATCCACCGCGCGGCCGAACCGGAAGACGAAGAACGTTTCCAGACCATCTTCGCCAAGAATGAAGGAGCCGTTACCGTACCGGCAGCCGGACTGCACTTCAGCCGGGAGCTGATGAAACGCATGGAAATCAAGGGAATCGATTTCGCCTTCATCACCATGCATGCCGGACTGGGCAACTTCCGCGACATCGATGTGGAAGACCTGACCAAGCACAAGATGGATTCCGAACAGATGTTTGTCAACGCAGATGCCTGCCGGATTGTGAACGACGCGAAGGACCGTGGAAACAAGGTATGTGCCGTAGGTACAACCGTCATGCGTACCATCGAAACCGCAGTAGGAACCGACGGACACCTGAAAGAATACGAAGGATGGACCAATAAGTTCATCTTCCCTCCGTATGACTTCTCGGTAGCCAACGCCATGGTCAGCAACTTCCACATGCCGCTCTCTACCATGCTGATGCTGGTCTGTGCCTACGGAGGTTACGAACTGATCATGGACGCCTACAACGTGGCGCTGAAAGAAGGTTACCGCTTCGGAACATACGGCGACGCCATGCTGATTCTCGACAAATAAATCAGCGACATGGCAAACGTTTACCTTGGCCTGGGAACCAACCTGGGCGATAAACCAGGAAATTTACGTACTGCTGTCGATAGAATCAACGAAAAGGTAGGGAAGGTCACTTCCCTATCTTCTTTTTTTGAAACAGCCCCCTGGGGATTCCAGTCCGACAACAGTTTCCTGAACGCGGCTCTCTGCGTACAGACTGCACTTTCTCCGCAGGAAGTATTATCCCTCACACAAGACATCGAACGCTGCCTGGGACGACTTCATAAGTCTGTAAACGGAGCTTACAGCGACCGCATCATCGACATCGACCTGTTGCTTTACGACGACCTGATACTGTCCGACGACAGGCTGGTCATCCCCCATCCGCTGATGGCCGAACGCAGTTTCGTGCTGCTCCCACTGGCAGAAATCGCAGCCGGTGTCGTGCATCCGGTCTTACACAAGACCATCGGCGAACTGACTGAAAAGTTTCTGTAGCCGGACTCTTTTCAGCCGGAAAGCCATCGGATTCCGGTCCGAACATGCCTTGCACCTCAACGTCCTCGTGTCCGAAATAAAACACGAGCATGTTTGAATCAATACGTCCGTTCGTTTTCATCAAGACGCCTAGACGTTCTTATGAAAACGAACGGACGTATTTTTTTCTCTCCATTTATTTTGTATCTCTCCATTTATTTTGTATCTCTCCATTTATTTTGTATCTCTCCATTTATTTTGTATCTTCACCCTAAAATGTGGAAAACATCATCTATGAAACGCAACACCCTTCTTCTGTCCATGCTATGGCTGTTCAGCTGCCTGTTCGCCTGGAGTCAGCCCCGTGTGTATGAAATGTCCGACTTTGGAATCATTCCCGGCAAAAAGACAAACCTTTCCGGAAAAATGGAGAAAGCCCTCCAGAAAATCCGGAAACAAGCCTCCGGAAATGACAGTATCGTACTCCGTTTCGAGCCGGGTACCTATCATTTTCACCCCAAAGGCGCGGCCATCCGCGAATATTATGTTTCCAACCATGACCAGGTAGCCTCCAAATCCATCGGACTGGCACTCGATGAGTTCCATTCCCTGACGCTCGAAGGAAACGGTGCCCAGTTCATTTTCCACGGCCGCATGCTGCCGCTGGCTCTGACACACAGCCGCAACTGTACACTGAAAGACTTCAGTATTGACCATGCCAATCCACAGATAGCCCAGGCAGAGATTGTCAGCAACGACCCGGAACAGGGAATCACTTTCCGGGTAGCTCCATGGGTGAACTACCGCATTACCCAGGATTCGCTGTTCGAAACCTACGGAGAAGGCTGGGCACTCCGCCAGAGTGCAGGTATCGCCTTCGAAAAAGAAACCCGACGGGTATGCTACAACACCAGTGACATCGGTGTCCCGACCAAAGGCATTACCGAAATCGAACCGGGACTGCTCCGTGCTCCCCGCTGGAAAGACAAACGACTCACTCCGGGCACTGTCATGGCCCTGCGCACCTGGGAACGCCCTACTCCCGGTATCTTTTTATCCCATGACACACAGACTACCCTGAAAAACGTGACCGTACATTATGCCGAAGGAATGGGACTGCTGGCACAACTCTGCGAAGATATCACGCTGGACGGTTTCAATGTTTGCCTGAAAGGAAAGGATGACCCGCGTTATTTCACCACCCAGGCCGACGCGACCCACTTCTCACAATGCAAGGGGAAAATCACGTCTGTCAACGGCCTGTATGAAAACATGATGGACGATGCCATCAACGTACACGGTACCTACCTGAAGATTCTGGAACGGATAGACAACCATACCGTACGCGGACGCTACATGCACGACCAGGCTTGGGGATTCGACTGGGGCTTTGCCGGCGACAGTGTGAAGTTCATCCGGACCCGAACCATGGATATGGAAAAAGAAGTCTATACCATTGCCGAAATACGCCCGCACGACAAGCCACAAATAACAGGAGCAAGAGAATTCGTCATTACATTCAAGGAAGAGCTTTCGCCTTCCATGACTCCCGAAGCCTCTTACGGTATCGAAAACCTGACCTGGACGCCCGAAGTCTATTTTGCCCACAACACCGTCCGCCACAACCGTGCACGGGGCTCGCTCTTCAGTACTCCGAAACGTACAGTAGTAGAAGAAAACCTGTTCGACCATACATCAGGAACCGCCATCCTGCTTTGCGGCGACTGCAACGGCTGGTTCGAGACCGGTGCCTGTCACGATGTACTCATCCGCAAGAACAAATTCATCAATGCCCTGACCAACCTGTTCCAGTTTACCAATGCGGTCATCTCCATTTATCCGGAAATTCCTGACCTTGACGGACAGACAACGTATTTCCACGGAGGAAAACCGGGAGCGATACAAATTGTCGACAATGAATTCGACACCTTCGACGCGCCGATTCTTTATGCCAAATCGGTAGACGGACTGGTATTCAGACAAAACATTATCCGGACCAATACAGATTATCCGCCGTTCCACTGGAACCACAACCGCTTCCTGCTGGAACGGGTAAACCGGATAGAAATAAGCGAGTAGAAATTATATATCAACCCTAAATAAACCTATTATGAAAACATTCATTATTCCCTTATTCTTATTGGGTTCCTGTCTGCTGGCTTCTGCCCAGACTAAAGAACGTGGTCTGTTCATCGAATTGAATGGCGGATATGGACAGACCGAAAGGTACGACAATACGCATGATGGATATGCTTTCCTGTCACCCGCTATCGGCTATCAGTTCAACAACCGATGGGCAGCCGGAATAAAGACACGTTTCGAATTAGCCGCCGACAAGTTCAAAACGTTCGGAGCTTACGGACAGTATGCCTTCTGGCAGACAAACCGTATAAAGCTATTTGGTGAAGCTGCCGCTACAGTATCAGTATGTAGCGGTAAGGACGGAGGTAATGATAATTACAGTGAAGCCGGATTATCGGTAGGGGCGGCTTACTCACTTGGAAGGCACTGTAATATTCTTCTGCGTTACCTTCACATAGGCTACAGCGACGCATATCACAGAAGTGAAGATTTCTGTCTGGGCGACGGAAGGTTTATCGTAGACGGTAATCTGAAACGCCTGCAAATAGGAGTCCAGTGGATTTTTTAAAAAGTCCGATTGCAAGAATGAACAGGGTAAGCGATGATGTCTCTTGGGCCTGTCAGTAAATCATTGCAAGATATTCAAGAAGGAGCTGTGCCGTTTTCCCGACACAGCTCCTTTGTCTTTTCACGTGACCGGCAATTTGTCTTTTAGCGGACTACTAAAAAACAACAAGTCCGACCGGTTACAGCCTATCAGTATACATTCACTTCGTCCATAAAGAACCAGGCCGGATAGCCCACGCCGTAATGCCAGGTAGGACAAAGACCGATACCTTTTACTTCCACCTTGATGTAGCGGGCTGTAACGGGTTGCTCCGCCGTTACCTCTCCTTTGACAAATTTCACCTGCACATCGCGGTCCTCGTCGAACTTGAAGGAACCGAAAGGACGGAACTCCTTGTTGTCGGAAGAAACGGAATAGGTACCTCCGGCAGGCAACAGAATCCACGCCCCCAACTGATGAAGGAAGTCTGTTTCTATCCGGGTAAATGTCTTCTCCTCACCCAAGTCAAGGACAAAGGCCGCATCGGTGCCTTCCCATCCTACCCAGCTTTCCACATACGTAGTACCGCCATACAGTCCATCGGTAAGTGCCGTATCAGCCAAAGCCCGATAGCGTTCATGAGGCGGTTTTATCCATGTCACCCGGGCACCGGCAGCCTTACTCTGTTCCTTCTGCGGAAGAAAACGTTGGCGGTACAGCCTGCAGTAATCGTCCGGCCGGTTATTGCGTTCGTTCAGCGAAGTGACACCCAGACCGACTGTCCGCTCCTCGAACAGATTCAGCAACTCTTGAACAGCTGTCTTGTCCGAATGAATATCCGTCCGTGCCAGCTCCAGTTCGGAGTACTGCAACGGCAGACGTGACAGACGGACACGGTTCAGCAATACCGTATCTGCCGATACCGCGGCCTCCGCCTTATCGAACAAAGCGTCATAGGTTTTCAGCAAAGCAGGTCTCAGCATGCCGTTCTTGTGCGAAATCGGAGAATCATAAATCCACAACGGCTGTCCGCTGGCCAACAAGGCTCCCTGCATGATTTTCTGATACTGATACAGGTAAGGAGCGGCCGCACCGTAATAACCTTTCATGAAGGTCTGCATCAGCGAATCGGTATCCAGTTCCGGATTCCACATCAGCTTGGCTATCATATAGGCACGCATTTCCGAGAAATCTCCTCCACGGATGCCGTTCACCTGCGAGAAGTGCATCGTGACATGGTTCTTCTTGAACAGTTGGATATTCGGCTGCAGGATATGGAAATTCGGGAACGGAGAAACGATGTTGTCGAAGTTGATGCCATAATCCCATACGAAAATATTGTCGGAGATACGCGACCAGCCTTCCAGGGCCTTCACAAATACCTGCCCCGATTCATTGTCGGTAAGCGGAACCTCCCGTTTACAGTCGATGTCACACAGCATGATGTTCACATTCTTCAACGGCTTGACATGCTTGGGCGGCTGCATGGTAAACAGGTAAGCCAGTGTAGAAAATTCCTTATCGGGGAAACGCTCGGCCAGCTTGTTCAGGAAACGGATGAAATTTCCTGACGGGGAACCTTCGTATTCGTCCACCTCCCTACAGGCCGGACAGCGGCAGTTGGTATTGTTTCCGTCGTTCTGACTGATGGAAATCATCTTCATATCCGGATGAGCCTTGAAGATGGAATCCAGCCGTGAAGCGACCACTTCGAACACCTCCGGATTGGTCAGACACCACTGGCTGTTGTCGCCCGGACGGCGTTCACCGTTGATAAAGGAATAATATTCCGGATGTTCCTTGCCGAATACCGAAGCCGGAAGGATGCGGTTGAAAGTATGCACCCACATGTTGTCGATAAACATCTCATCCGGTTCTTCCAGGCGGAACCACAATTTATAGACAGGGTCTTCATTGCCGTAACTCCAGGTCTGCCGGTAACGGAAAGCAGGCACTTCCGTACGCTCAATCTGCGGCAGCTGAACCGTCTTCAAGGACGGATAAGTACAGGCATTCGCCGCATAATAGGAAACCCCGAGATACTGCTCCAGAAGAGTTACAACTCCATAGATACTCCCCTTTCCGGGACCTCCGGAAATGAAAAGCTGCCGGTCGGCCGTATGAATGCGGAAACCGTCTTCACCGATACTGCCCGATGTATCTTCACGGATGACCACATCGCCTGCACGGGCAGATTTTCCGGTCGTTACCGGCAAGGTGGCCTGACTGATGCGCTTGACAAAATCCTGCAGAAGCGAAGCTGCCTGACGGGAAGTCTCCGTATCCTGCCGTAAAACGATACGTGATACCGGACGGCTGTCCTCTACCAGGGTAATCTGTCCTCTTGCCGGCAGAGTTACTCCCCACAGACCCAAAAGGACAGCTGCAATCTGAACAATCTGTTTTTTCATAGTTTTCAATATAATTTAAAAGCGGGAGCAAGTTACAAAAAATAAGCCTTCCCGTCAACGGAAATTCCATGAAAAGGAAAAACGTCCGAAAGAATGGAAAGCTTTGTTAAAATACAAGCGAATCTGTAATTATTCCAATTTTTATTATTACCTTCGCAGCCGAAAATAAATGTGGAAAGATTTGAGTAGCTTGCAACCACGGAAAAAAATGCTAAAACACAGATTAATTCCTTGAGAACACCCTCCTACTCTTGTCCGTACACGGATACAACAACCAATTTTATTTTAATTTAAAAAGATTATGGGATACTTATTCACATCCGAATCGGTGTCAGAAGGACACCCCGACAAAGTGGCGGATCAGATTTCCGACGCTGTGCTTGACAAACTGTTGGCTTATGACCCCAGTTCGAAAGTAGCTTGCGAAACATTGGTAACTACCGGACAGGTGGTACTGGCAGGAGAAGTGAAAACCAAAGCGTACATTGACCTGCAACGTGTAGCACGTGAGGTTATCAATAAAATCGGCTATACCAAAAGCGAATACATGTTCGAAGGAAATTCGTGTGGCGTATTCTCGGCCATCCACGAACAGAGCCCCGACATCAACCGCGGTGTAGAACGCGAAGACCCGATGAACCAGGGAGCAGGCGACCAGGGAATGATGTTCGGTTACGCTACCAACGAAACCGAAAACTACATGCCGCTGTCACTCGACCTGGCACATAAGCTGCTCATGGTTCTGGCCGAAATCCGCCGCGAAGGCAAGGTAATGACTTACCTGCGTCCGGACTCCAAGAGTCAGGTTACCATCGAATACGACGACAACCGCCGTCCGGTACGTATCGATACCATCGTAGTATCTACCCAGCACGATGAATTCATCCAACCTGCCGACAATTCACAGGAAGCCCAGCTGAAGGCCGACGAGGAAATGCTGGCACAGATCCGCAAGGATGTCATCGAAATCCTGATGCCACGTGTCATTGCCGAAATACACAACCCGGAAGTCCTGAAACTGTTCAACGACCAGATCAAGTATTTTGTCAACCCGACCGGTAAATTCGTCATCGGTGGTCCGCACGGAGATACAGGTCTGACCGGACGTAAAATCATCGTTGATACTTACGGAGGTGCAGGAGCACACGGAGGAGGAGCTTTCTCCGGTAAAGACCCGAGCAAGGTAGACCGCAGTGCCGCATACGCAGCCCGTCACATCGCCAAGAACCTGGTAGCTGCCGGCGTAGCCGACGAAGTACTGGTACAGGTTTCTTACGCCATCGGTGTGGCACGTCCTATCAACATTTATGTCAATACCTACGGACGCAGCCATGTAGCCATGAGCGACGGCGAGATAGCCAAGAAAGTGGACGAAATCTTCGACATGCGTCCGGCAGCCATCGAACAGCGTCTGAAACTGCGTAACCCGATCTACAGCGAAACAGCAGCTTACGGACACATGGGCCGTACGCCTCAGGTGGTTACCAAACACTTCGAATCGGCTTACGAAGGCAACAAGGACGTAGAGGTAGAACTCTTTACCTGGGAAAAACTGGACTACGTAGACAAGGTAAAAGCTGCATTCGGACTCTGATTCCACAAGACAAACCCTGATAAAATAAACATGCCATAAATCGGACCTTGATTTGTGGCATGTTTTTATTTTCCCGCAAACTGTAAGTTATTGAAAAAAGTTCCGTATTAATCCCTATCTTTGCACCCGAAAAGAGCAAACGAATAAACAATCTCATGAATACAATAAAGAACGTATGCGTGTATAGTGCCTCAAGCACCCAGATTGATCCGGTTTATTTTCAGGCGGCCGACACACTGGGACGACTGCTCGCACAGAAAGGAATCAATCTCATCAACGGCGCCGGCTGTCTGGGACTCATGTCACGCATCAGTGATGCCGTTCTGGCTGCCGGAGGAACCGTAACGGGCATTATCCCCCATTTCATGGTAGAACAAAACTGGCACCACAAAGGACTGACCCGGCTGATAGAAACAGAAACCATGCACGAACGGAAACAAATGATGGCAGACCTGTCTGACGGCATCATCGCCCTTCCCGGCGGATGCGGAACCATGGAAGAACTTCTGGAAATCATCACCTGGAAACAGCTGGGATTATACCTCAAGCCCATTGTTATCCTGAACATCAACGGATTCTACGACCCTTTGCTGGATATGTTGGAAAAAGCCATCAGACAAAACTTCATGCGACGCCAGCATGGTACCATCTGGCAAGTAGCCAGAACCCCCGAAGAAGCCGTCAGTCTACTCTATACAATTCCTTTATGGAACAAAGACATCCGTAAATTTGCAGCAATCTGACCAGTAGAGAGAACATCATGAATTATGATACTTGCCATATCGGATTTCAACAGATTCAGGAACTGCACGAACACCAGCAGCAGCAAATAGACCAGGCGCTGGTACGAAGCATGCAGGTAGCCGATCTGTCGGGCATGAAAGGCGAAGAACTTCCTTATCTGCTACGGAACGATCACGCGATATCCTGCATCCTGTTTATCTGCTTTGTCTTGTTTGCACTGGCTTTACGGAACGGGAAAAAATACCTGTGCCAGCATGCCCGTAATTTTTTTCACCACAAGCAGCGGGCCAGCCTCTTCGATGACACCCCCGATTCGGATTCCCGTCATGTACTGACTTTAGGAGCCGTTTCCTGCATCCTGAGCGGTTTCTGCCTGTACGATTACTTCTCAGATCATGAAAAGATCCTGTTTCAGACAGTTCCCCACTCCCTGCTATTAGGAATTTATGTAGGCGCCTTTACCCTGCTTATTCTGTATAAATGGGTATCGTATAATTTCATAAATTGGATATTTTTTGACAAGGAAAGACAAAAACAATGGATCGTTTCTTATTTCGACATACTGATCGGGTCTGCATTCCTCCTTTTCCCGCTGGTATTGCTGGCTGTTTATTTCGACCTGAATGCCGATACCGCTAAGATTCTAATATTCATTATACTGGGAATTGTCAAAATAATGTTATTTTATAAATGTATTAGGAACTTTTTCCCCCATTTTCATGGTTCATTCCATTTAATTCTGTACTTTTGTGCCCTCGAAATAGTCCCCGATCTTTTCCTTTGGAAAGGAATTGGATTTATTAACAACGTATTGATTTTAAAATTTTAGTACATTGAAGATAAAGAAAGTCCTCGTTTCTCAGCCAAAACCGACATCAGAAAAATCTCCATATTTTGATATCGCTGAGAAATACGGTGTGAAGATAGATTTTCGCCCGTTCATAAAAGTGGAAAGCTTGACGGCTAAAGAATTCAGACAACAGAAAGTGTCTATATTGGATCATACCGCCATCGTGTTTACTTCACGCCATGCCATTGATCATTTCTTTAGCTTGTGTAGCGAACTCCGCATCACCATTCCGGAAACCATGAAGTACTTCTGTACTTCCGAAACCATCGCCCTGTATATTCAGAAATATGTACAGTACCGCAAACGGAAAGTATTTTTCGGAGCTACGGGTAAGTTTGCCGATCTGGTACCGGTCATGGTAAAGCACAGCAGTGAAAAGTATTTCATTCCGATGTCAGACGTACACAACGATGAAATCCGCGACCTGCTGGACAAAAACAAGCTACAGCATACAGAAGCAATCATGTATCGTACCGTCAGCAATGATTTCACCCCGGAAGAGGAATTCGATTATGATATGCTCATTTTCTTCAGCCCTGCCGGTATTCAGTCACTGATGAAAAACTTCCCGAAATTCGAACAAAAGGACATTGCCATCGGTTGCTTTGGACCGACTACCGCCAAGGCAGTAAAAGATGCCGGTCTGCGCCTGGATCTGGAAGCTCCTACGGCAGCCACTCCTTCGATGACCGCCGCACTGGACAATTTCATTCGGGAACACAACAAATAATAATAACTGTTTTTTAGTTTATATCCCGCAGCCGGAGGTTTGGTGTTTATAAAGTATTAACTTTGTAATCCGAGACCTCCGGTTTCTATTTCCCCTTTACCGACCAATAACCATGAGTACACAAATGCGATATACTTTGCCCAAACTGGAACGTCTGAACAGCCGTATCTTGATAGAGAAACTCTTTACAGGAGGGAGCAAATCGCTTCCGGCCTTTCCGCTACGCATCGTATATATGCCGGTAGAAGGAGAAAACCTGCCTACAATATCACTGCTGATCAGCGTGCCTAAAAAACGTTTCAAACGGGCAGTGAAACGAAACCGTGTCAAACGGCAAATACGGGAAGCATACCGGAAAAACAAAGACTGTCTGCATGAAAGTCTGGAAAACTCAGGGAAAAAAGTCATCATCGCCTTTCTCTGGCTGGATAATGAACTGCATCCATCGGACGAAATTGAAGAAAAAGTAAAAAAACTAATCCGGCTGACCGCCGAACGCATGGCATGAAAAAACTGCTGACATACCTGCTGCTGCTTCCGATTTATTTCTACCGGAACTGTATTTCGCCGTTTACTCCTCCCTCCTGCCGGTTCACCCCGACGTGCTCACAATATGCCATAGAAGCCTTAAAGAAATACGGCCCGTTCAAAGGACTCTGGCTGGCTGTCCGGCGCATTCTGCGCTGCCACCCTTGGGGAGGATCCGGTTACGATCCCGTACCTTAACCACCGTTTTTGCCATGCTCCTCGATATACACACCCACCACCTGACCGACTGTCCGGACAATGTCCTGCTAAACTGCTGCATGGAAGACCAGAACAAGCCCGATTTCCTGTGGGCAAGTCATCTGAGTATCAGTATACATCCCTGGTACCTTACAGAAGAGAACCTGCCAGCACAGCTGAAATGGGCTACGGAAACAGTTGCCAGTAATCCGCACGTATTGGCCATCGGTGAGGCCGGCCTGGACAAATGTTGTCCGGTATCGTACGATTTGCAACAGAAAGCCTTTCTGCAAGCCATACGGCTGTCTGAGCAACATCACCTTCCACTGATCATCCACACCGTACGTACCTCGAACGAAATCATTACCCTACGACGAGAAACTTCAGCCCGCCAGCCCTGGATCATTCATGGATTCCGCGGGAAGAAAGAGCTGGCTATCAGTTACCTGCGCCATGGCTTTTATCTTTCATTCGGAGAAAAATATCAGGAACAGGCACTTGCCGGAACTCCTTTAGACCGCCTGTTACTGGAAACCGACACCAGCCAGGTTCCTATCAGAACACTCATGGAAAAAGCGGCTCTCCTGCATGGAATGTCCACACAAGCACTCTGTGACGAAATAAACGGGAATACTAATCGTCTCTTTTTTAGCCGTTAAAAATTGGTTATTCAGATAAAGTGTCGTACTTTTGTCTGCAACATCCCAAAAACCGGATGCTGAGAACTAATATGTTAAATTAAGTATTTCATTCGATGAATTTTGTAGAAGAATTAAGATGGCGCGGCATGATACACACCATGATGCCGGGCACTGAAGAACTGCTGGAAAAGGAAATGGTTACGGCTTATCTGGGTATTGACCCTACTGCCGACTCACTGCATATCGGCCACTTGTGCGGCGTAATGATGTTGCGGCATTTCCAGCGCTGCGGACACAAGCCGCTGGCTCTGGTGGGAGGTGCTACCGGTATGATCGGCGACCCGTCCGGAAAATCACAGGAACGTAACCTGCTGGACGAAGAAACCCTGCGCCACAATCAGGAGTGCATCAAGAAACAGTTGGGCAAGTTCCTCGACTTCGAGTCGGACGCCCCAAACAAGGCAGAACTGGTAAACAACTACGACTGGATGAAAGACTTCTCTTTCCTCGACTTTGCACGTACGGTAGGAAAACACATCACTGTCAACTACATGATGGCCAAGGAATCTGTTCAGAAACGTCTGAACGGGGAAGCTCGCGACGGTCTTTCATTCACTGAGTTCACTTATCAGCTGTTGCAAGGCTATGACTTCCTGCATCTGTATGAAACCAAAAACTGCAAGCTTCAGCTGGGAGGATCTGACCAGTGGGGAAATATTACGACGGGTGCCGAACTGATCCGCCGTACCAATGGCGGTGAGGTATACGCTCTCACCTGTCCGCTGATTACAAAAGCCGACGGAGGCAAGTTTGGTAAGACAGAATCAGGAAATATCTGGCTTGACCCCCGATATACCTCTCCGTACAAGTTCTATCAGTTCTGGCTGAACGTCAGCGATGAAGACGCCAAACGCTACATCAAGATATTTACTTCACTGAGCAAGGAAGAAATCGAAGCTCTTACAGCCGAACACGATCAGGCTCCACACCTGCGTGTATTGCAGAAACGACTGGCCAAGGAAGTCACCATCATGGTTCATTCTGAAGCCGACTACAACGCAGCCGTAGAAGCTTCCGGTATTCTCTTCGGAAATGCCACTTCCGAAGCCCTGAAAAAACTGGATGAAGACACCCTGCTGGCCGTATTCGAAGGTGTTCCCCAATTCGAAGTAGCCAAAACAGAAATCGAAGCCGGTATCAAGGCAGTTGATCTGTTCACAGAAAAAGCGGCCGTCTTCCCGTCAAAAGGTGAAATGCGTAAACTGGTTCAAGGCGGTGGTGTTTCACTGAACAAGGAAAAACTGACAGCTTTCGACCAGGTAATCACTTCGGCCGACCTGCTGGACGAAAAATATCTGCTGGTGCAGCGCGGTAAAAAGAATTATTACCTGATTATCGCCAAGTAAGATATTACTTTCTTATGACAATACTGAAAATCCGTTTTCCCAGACCTTTTACAGCAGGGGAAAACGGATTTTTCAGTATACAGACAAAAATGATTTCACGGTGAACGATGATCATTCACCGTAAACATCCAGCTATCAATCAGTTACATACAAGTGAAAGTGTGAAACCAAAACAAGGAAAAGTCCGGTTATAACGTTATCAAACAACGCAAGGCCTGTTTCCCGGAAAATCCGGAGGACAGGCCTTGCGTTCATTTATGTCCGTTTATTCAGATATCAATCAAAATCCGGTAAGGTTACAGGAAACAAGTCATTAGGCCGATGCTCCTGCCGGATAATTTCCTTCATCTGCTTCACAATGTCCGGATGCTGCGCTGCAATGTCATGATCTTCATGAATGTCTTTCGACAAGTCATACAAATGAGGAACCCCCTTGACAACCACCATCTTCCAGTCTCCCATACGAACACCTATCTGATCGGTTTCATGGAATTCCCAATATAGGAAGTCATGATTCTGCTGCTGGTCGTCCTTTCCCAACAGTGTCGGAACAAACGAAATACCATCAAAACAATCACCTTCCACCTTCTTGTTCAAATACTTTTTCGGGAATTTCTTATCACCAATCAGTTCACAGAACGTCGGCATTACATCGTAGAAAGCCAGCTGATGATCGTTCACGGTACCAGCCTTTACATGTCCCGGCCAGCGTACAATGAACGGCACCCGTATACCTCCTTCCAGACACTGACGCTTCAGACCGCGCAACTTACCGTCACGACCGAAAAATTCCGGATCGGCACCACCTTCTTCGTGAGGACCGTTATCACTACTGAAAATGACAATCGTATTCTCGTCCAATCCTTTCTCCTTCAGTTTTGCCAGAACTTCGCCTACATACTGGTCCAGACGGGTAATCATACCGGCAAATTCGGCATGTGTATGAACCACGGCATTGTAACGGGAACCTTCACTACCTCCCCACGTCTTGTCTACAAAGAATTTCTTCTTGTAACTCTGAAGAATGGAATCGTTGGGCTGAGCCAGTTCGGCATGAGGAAGCGTATAGGTAAAGAATCCGTAAAACGGCTGTGAACCATCCTGCCTGTCGAGCCATGCCAGGGCTTCCCGATGAATCATCTCAGCCGAATACTGTGTACGCTTCTTGTAATCATCGCCAAACATCGGATAGTTGATGTTCTGGTCCATAACGATACGAATAGTCGCGGTATCGCCTTTTGAAGAGCTGTAACGGTTCAGAAAATTCGGATAATAGAGATGTGCCTGGAACTGGCAGATATAGCCGTAAAATTCATCTATTCCCCTTTTGTTGGGTGTCGAACAGGAGCCTTCATATCCCCCGGCCCATTTTCCGAACATACCGGTAGTATATCCGTTCTTCTTCATGATTTCCGGCAAGATAATGTGCTGCGGATCGTAAGGCTCCTGTCCCACTACCGTCCATTCGGTATTATCGCCATACTTCATGGTAGGAGCCTGCGGCCAATATTCCTTGTTGCCACGTACATGTCCGTGTCCGGAATGCTGACCTGTCATCAGCGAGGCACGCGAAGGAGCACTGACCGGACTTCCCGCGTATGCCTGAGTAAAACGCATTCCTTCCTGTGCCATACGGTCGATATTGGGCGTGTTGATATACTTCTGTCCGTAACATCCCAAATCACCATACCCCATATCGTCACATAAAATAAAAATAATGTTGGGAGGAGTCGTCTTCTCGGCCGACAAGACATTCGGACAGGCAGCCGCCAACATTCCAGCTCCCATCATCCATCGCTGTAGTGTGCTCATAAGATTAATTTTTGGTATTAGTGGTTACGAATATACGACGAAAAAAGGGCATACCCAAACGGTATGCCCTCAATATGTTCATTTTCCAGATTATTTATCAATATCCTTCATTCTGCACCAGTTTTGGATTTTTATCCATAGCGCCTTGAGGAAGTGGATAATAACGGTGGAAAGTCTTGAATACACGGTCTTCAATGAAAATATCTTCCTTAGCCGGATTCTGATCGATGGTTGCACGGGTTTCCGGATCCGGACCGTTGCTGACAGTACCTGTACGGCGTACCAACGTAGTATTCAACACTTTTTCGGCCAACATCTTGCCGTCGGAAGTTTTCCAGCGAAGAATATCTGCACGACGAAGACCTTCACCCGCAAATTCTACGCCACGTTCACGCCAGATCAGTTCACGCAATTTATCTTTCGTATTATACTTGGCTTCGTCTACAGCCGGCATTCCAACACGTGTACGGATTTCATTCAGTTTTTCATAAACTGCAGCCGACGGACCATTCAGTTCGTTTTCTGCTTCTGCCCATGTCATCAGCACTTCTGCATAACGGAATACAATCGGACATGCGTTGCTGGCCCAGATATTTGAGTATTGAGTAATCGGATTCAGGTATTTGTTCCATGTCAGACCTGTCTTCGAAGCATTATCGGCCGATGTCATGTAGTTGGCATTCGAAGCACCATCAATGGTCTTATCCAATGTATTGAATATTCCTGTACTTCCGTCTGCCTTGATATAATCAGCTCCCGGATACAGGATACTCATTGCCATACGTGGGTCACGTCCTTTGAATGGATGAACCGGATCATAACCACTGCCACTTTCGTCAATGGTAAGACCGTTACTCATTTCATAATCGTCTACCAGATCCTGAGTAGGAACAATAGAAGACCATCCGCCATCACCGTTGTTATACATCTGACCAATGGTATACAGTGTATAAGTATTTGGAATATACTGTACAGCCAGAATGATTTCCTTGGAATCCTGACCGGCTACCTTGAAGAGGTTTGTATAATCCGATTCCAGACTATAGATACCCAGATTAATAATCTCCTGTGCTTTCTGCTTGGCAACTTCCCATTCGCCGTAATACAATGCCTGACGCATCCGGATAGCCAGTGCTGCTCCTTGTGCAATACGTCCGCGTTCACTCGGCTCCTTGTTCAAATCCGGTGTACAGGCATCCAGTTCGGTTTCAATGAATTCTTTTACCTCCTGTTCCGAATTACGTGGAACCTGCGCTTCTTCTGCACTGCTATAATTGGAAATAATAGGTACACCACCATAAAGCCAGTTCATCTTGAAATAACGATACGCACGGATAACACGTACCTGAGCAATCAAGTCTTTCTTTACTGCTTCGTCGGCAAACTCAATATTATCTATATTTTCCAGGAATGTATTGCAACGGCGGATAATGGTATAATCGTAATAATTGGCACCGCTGTTTGCCTGAGTCATATTACCATTGGCAAAATCCTTATAACCTTCCCACTGGAAATTGTTGTAGCCATAATCGGAAGCACAGTCCATATAAAGAATATCACCTCCGTCTTCCCAGCCGTCGTAACAACCAATCGCAAATTTCTGCGCATCAGTTTCACTCTGCCAGGTCGTACTCGGAGAAAGGGCATCCAGCGGAGCCGTGTCCAGGAAATCGGAACAGGAAGCTGACATTAATGCAGCAGCCCCCAACAACAAATATTGTTTAAAACGTATCATAGTTTTCATCTATTTTAAGGTTTGAATTTAGAATGTTACATTAACACCGAACGCATGCGTACGCAGCAACGGGTATGAAGACAGACGCTGGCTGGTAGCTTCCGGGTCGATGTTGATCTTCATGCCGTCCAAAGTAAACAGATTTTCTACAGAATAGTAGAAACGGACATTTTCAATACCGACATTACTCAACAGACTCTTCGGTAAAGTATAACCGAACTGCAGGTTTTTCAGACGCACGTAGCTGGTATTCTGCAACCAGAAAGTAGACTGGGCACTACGTGAACTACTTGGAGAGTTGGTATCAGTAAAGATACGCGGCATGGAAGCATCTTTATTGGTCTCTGTCCAGGCATCTTTCCAGATAGAAGCAGGATGTCCGGCATCACCGGAGAAAGCACCGTATACTTCGTGTGAATCGAACAGACGGTATACCTTGGCAGCACCGTTGAACATCAAAGACAGGTCAAAGCCTTTCCAGCCGGCATTCAGGTTCAAGCCAAATGTATAAACCGGATCGGTAGAACCATACAATACACGGTCGTCTCCATTCAATTTACCATCACCGTTGGTATCTACATAACGCAGGTCACCCGCCTTGAAATTACCGCCACCGAACGGATTTCCATATTTCTCCTGGAACGCATCAGCTTCTTTCTGAGAATTGAAGAAACCATCAGTCTTGTAGATATAATAAGTATTCATGGCATGCCCTACTGTATTACGTTGATTGTATCCACCCGATACATCCAAATATTCGACTCCACCCAAGTCCATAACTTCATTCTTGTTATAGGCAAAGTTGGCAGCTACACCAAATGACCAGTCACCCCATTTATCGTTATAACTGATGTTCAGTTCCACACCGTTGTTACGAACTGAACCCACATTGTCTTTATATGCTCCCAAAGCGAATTCATTCGGAACAGATACATCCATCAAGATGTCGGTAGTCTTACGGTTGTAATAATCGATAGAACCGTTGATCTTGTTATTCAGGAATGCAAAGTCTACACCGATACCCCAGGTAGTCGCCTTTTCCCAGGAAATAGTACTCAAACGATAGTCACTCTGGTAATAACCGGAATTCAACGCTCCGCCGAACGGATAAGTAGCTCCTACGTTGTAGGTACTCAAAGCCGGATAATAATCACTCAACGCATCCTGGTTACCAAGCATACCCCAAGAAGCACGAATTTTCAACGTACTCAACCAGCTTCTGGTATTTTCCATGAAAGATTCTTCACTGATACGCCATGCACCGGAGAATGACGGGAAATATCCCCAACGGTTACCTTCAGCAAAACGGGAAGAAGCATCGGCACGGATATTGGCTTCCAGCAAGTACTTGCCGGCGAAATCATAGTTGACACGTGCAAACCATGAAAGCATGGCCAGTTCACGGGTATAACCTTCGTTGGTTTGTGTAGAAGCATCACCGGCATTAATATCGGTCAGTTCGTTGTTTGGGAAATTCTGACGGTATGCTTTAGTGTATTTATAGTTATACTTTTCCGTATGCCAACCCAACAATCCTTTGATGTTATGCTTACCGAATGTCTTGTCATAATTCAACAACAAATCGTAATTCGTACGATCCCAACGATAATCACGCTCATCCAATGAATTCGGGTCAGAAGCTTTGTTGGCATTGTACTGGATAAATTTCTGGAAATAACTGTAGTTCTGGAAATTATTTACATACGCACCGCTAGCTGTAAATACAAGTCCGTCCATAATCTTGTAATCCAACGAAGCTGTTCCTGTAAAGTTGTAGTTATCACGTGTAACTTTCATACCGGAATCCAACCACGCAATCGGGCTACCGTCTGAAATAGTTCCCCAGGTTCCGTCTGGATAACGGGCCACGATCCAAGGAGCAATCAGGTTCAACTGACGGATAATCTGGTCAGAACTACCACCATAGTAGGCAGAACTCGGATCATTGTATTTATTCTTGATGAAAGCCAGACTCATCTTGGCGCTCAAACGGCTGTTTATCTTCATATCCAAGTTGGTACGTGCATTGAACTGCTCACGGTCTGCATTCGGCAACACACCGGTCTGATTCAGGTAACCCAATGAACCCATGTAACGGACATTTTCGTTACCGCCGTTGATGTTCAGGTTATGGCGGTGCTGTACACCGGTCTTATAGGCCAATCCGTACCAGTCTGTATTCGGATAGTTCGGGTCTGTGCCATCCTTGAATTTCTGTAATTCCTCATCCGTAAAACGGGCGGCCTTTCCTTCAGACTTCAACGCTTCGTTATACATGCTGGCATAATCGTAAGAATCCAGACGATCAATCATTTCTGTCGCATTCTGGAAACTGACATAACCGCTATAAGAGATTTTCGGTTTTCCGGAAGAACCACGCTTGGTAGTAATCAAGATAACGCCGTTGGCAGCCTTAGAACCGTAGATGGCAGCCGAAGCCGCATCCTTCAATACTGAAATGCTGGCAATATCGTTCGGGTCGATGGCACTCATGGTTTCAGATTCAACTCCATCAATCAAGATATAAGGAGAAGCCGTATTCAAGGTACCTGTACCACGCACGCGAATATTACCACTATCCATACCCGGAGCACCGTTGGTTCCGGTAATGGTTACACCCGGCATCAAACCTTGCAAACCGCTGCTGATGTTCTGAATCGGTCGGTTCTGCAACTGCTTGCTGTCTACAGAAGCAACAGAACCAGACAGGTTGGCTTTCTTCTGCGTACCATAACCTACTACAACCACTTCTTCCAATGCCTGAGTGTCATCCTTCAAGGTTACACTCAAAGCCGAACCGTTCCAAACAACGTTCTGGGTAACATATCCTACGAAAGAAACTTCAATGGTAGCGCCTTTCTTGACTCCACTGATAGTAAAATTACCATCAATATCCGTAATCGTACCGTTAGTAGTTCCTTTTACTAATACAGAAGCACCAATGACAGGTTCTCCCATGGCATCTTTTACAACACCTTTACAGTCTCCGTTCTGCTGTACGGTAGCAACTTCATCACTGGCTGCATATGCAGGAAGGCCTCCTGCAACTCCCATGCCAAGGCACAAGAGCATACTGACAAGTCTAACTTGTTTTTGCATAATAAATTAGATTAAAGTTCAACTATTACAACCATTTCTTATAAAGAGAAATAGTATCATGCAAATGTATAAAATAAATCAACATGTTATAATAAAAAAACAAGAAAATGCTCCACCAAAAAATATTTTATTTTTTTATTGTTATACAAAATTACCACCTTAATGAAATAAAAAGCTGATTCTCAATTCAAAATTTCTCTTTATAAGAGAAATAACCCCTAAAAAGTTTTTTTGTCTATAAAGCTAAAAAATGACAGAAAATTTCCCCTAATAATGACTGTTGGCTTTTTTCTTGAAAAACATTCAAAAACATCTTTTCTACCTAACAAGTCTACTTTTTTATCTGAAACGTCTGCGTGTAAAAAACATTCAGGCAGACAGCTTCCAGCCTTTCCCGGATCTGTTATGACCGACATTGAATAAAAAAGAGATTTACGCAACAAAGACAGACTTCTTTAAACTAAAAAAGCCGTTTCAGCTTTTCTTTCGCTAAAACGGCTTCAAAAGATACGATAAATTATTTCAATTCTTTCAACAATTCATCAACTGCTGCCTTCAATTGGGTATCTTCTCCCTTCACGATGGTTTCAGGAGCATTGAGTACATATACATCCGGTTCCAGTTGCTTGTTTTCCAAATAAGAACCATCCTCGGTGCGATATCCTACTACCGGTATACCAAATACCAGAGACGGGTCCTGCAGACGTTCCCAGCTGACCGTGGTCATCGTACCGGGTACCGGAGCGCCGACCAGCTTACCCATCTGCTTATAACGATAAACCCACGGAGTACCATGCGCATTCGAATAATTGGCTTCACACTGCAACATGATGGAAGGCTTGTTCCAGCGGCGGCTTGGCATATCGCAGGCTTCACGGCCGCGGACTACCTGAGTCAGGTACTTCTTACCTGAAAACAGCACTTCAATGTCTTCATGCAGACGGCCACCACCGTTGAAACGAGTATCGATGACAATACCTTCACAATTATTGTATTTACCCAAGATATCGGAATAGACCGTACGGAAACTACCATCATCCATCGACTCAATATGAACATAACCCAGCCGGCCGTTCGACCATTTTTCTACATCGGCTGCCCGCTGTTTCACCCATCGCTTATAAAGCAAGTCCTGGAAACTGCCGTTACTGATAGGCTTCACTACTTCATCCCAACGGGAACCACTTTGCGGATCATATAGAGAAACCAATACCTTCTTTCCAGTTTTACCATTTAATAAGGTAGCATAATCGGTATCACGGGCAATCGTTTCCCCATCAATCTTTTCAATGATTGTACCAGCCTTCATCCGGCTGTTCTTCCGGTCGAAAGGACCTTTTTCCACGACTTCGGCTACACGCATTCCGGTTCCTGCATAATCCCAATCGTACAACACACCCAGATTGCCGGTTGCATCTCCTTTCGAAGCCGGATAGAAACGGCCTCCGGTATGCGATACATTCAGCTCACCCAGCAGTTCGCTCAAAAGCTCGGCAAAATCATAATTATTGTTGATATGAGGCAGGAACTTCCGATAGCTGGCAGACATCATCTCCCAGTCTACGCCGTGCATGTTCACTTCATAGAAACGCTTTTTTTCCTGCTTACATACATGATCGAACATGTAAGCGCGCTCGGTAGCCCGATCCATCTTCATGACAGCCTTATACGAAACAGGCTTTAATGCATCCGAACCGGTATCCATCTTCTGCAAAGTTCCGGCTCCCAGTACAAACAGGTTTTTCCCTTCCTTGTCGAGTTCCATGTTTCCCCAGCCTGCATCCATCTTATGCAGCAGTTTCGTTTCGTGCTTGCGCAAATCCATCTTCCACATATCGAATCCTCCTTCGAACGAAGACAGATAATACAACGACTCACCATCTTTTGAAAGAATAGCCGAAGCCAGATTCGACGAATTCGGAGTCAGACGTACAATACGGTCCTGAATACCGTCCAGTTCTACGACAATGTCCTTAACAGGTTCCTTCGTTTCTTTATCGGCTTTCTTATCATCCTTTTTCTTTTTATCAGTTTTCGTATCCGAGGATTTTTCCTGTTCTTTTTCCAGTTCTTTCTGAATCTCATAATCTTCTTTACTCAAACGGAACTTGTCATACGCATCCTGATTGACAAAAACCAGCATCACATCGTCCAGCGAACCCCACGAAGCATGGTTACGCATGCCATAACGTTCGGTGGTAAAGAGTATGGCATTCCCGTCCATCACCCAGCGTGGAGAACTGCTGGTATAACCGCTTCCGGTCAGATTGACCACCACGCCTGTTCCGTCGGCACGTACCAGACCAATATCGGAATACGGGTCATGACGGTTGCCGATACATTCCAGAGTAAACCATTTTCCATCGGGCGACCAACTATACGAGAAATTACCGTCAGTACTGTACCACATGGATCCATCGGTAATCTGACGGACTTTCTTTGTATTCAGGTTCACTACCATCAAACGGCTGCGGTCTTCGATAAAAGCCACTTCCTTACCATCGGGAGAGAACTGAGGATACATACGCTCTACTGTTTCTGAAGGTAGCAATACTTCTTCGTCAATCAGTGTAGCATTCGGAAAATTCGGGTCTTCCTCACGTGCTATCCGGGCTGTATAAAGCTGCCAGTTACCGGACCGCTCGCTGGCATATACCAAAGTACGGTTATCAGGAGCGAATGAGAGCCCTTTTTCTGTAGCAGGAGTATGAGTAATCTGTTTCGTAGTACCATATTCCACCGAAGTAACAAAAACCTCTCCACGGACAATAAATGCTACCTGCTTGCCGTCAGGAGAAACAACCGCTTCACTGGCACCTTTCGTAAAAGTCAGGGTTTCCGGCATCTCAGCGGCATCGTTAACCAGTGAGACCGCCACTTTCTGCGGTTCTTCCTGAGGAAGCTGAGTATAGATTTCTCCGTCGTATGTATAACATAACGTACCGTTTCCGGCTACAGAAAGGAAACGTACCGGATGAGTGTCAAACGATGTCAGCTCCTGTACCTGCTGCGGATTATCCAGCGGAAACTGATAAACATTGAACGACCCCTTCTCACGTTCGCTCAAGAAATATACTTGCTTGCCATCGGGAGAAAATACAGGATTCCGGTCTTCACCGGGACGGTGAGTCAGATTTGTATGTTTTCCTGTACGGGTATCGTACATCCAGACATCCCGCGTAATGGAAGAAGTATGATGCTTACGCCATTCGTCTTCAAATCCTTTTTTATCCTGATACAGGAAAATATCTCCCGCAGGACTATAACTGATCATCTCGGCCGGCGTTCCCAATACCTGACAGACTTTTCCGCCTTCCACAGAAACCTGATAAAGTTCGGTCATGGCCGAAGTTGGAAACAAAGCACTGGCAGCAGGATCCTGAATACTGGCAGAAAATAAAACAGACTTACCATCCGGAGAAAAAGACTGCGGAATTTCTGCCGCAGAATTTGTAGTCAGACGTCTGGCAGGACCTCCGTCAGCCGACATGACAAAAATATCCTGACTACCGAAACGATCGCTGGCAAACGCAATCTGCCGTCCATCCGGCGACCATACTGGAACTGATTCGTATGAATCCTGCGTAGTCAATTGTACCGCTTCACCCCCTCCGGAGGCTACTTTGTAAATATCTCCCTTGTAACAGAAAAGAATGTGCTTTCCATCGGGCGAAATACGTACGTCACGCATCCACAAAGGGGTATCAGCCATCGCACCGGCAGCCCCTGCGCTCAATATCAAAGAAAGTAATAACTTTTTCATCATATATCTTATTAAATCCTATCATTACGATTCCGGACAAAGGTACAATGAAAAAAGGGAACACTAAAAAAAGTTGAAAATAATTTGGATAATATCATTCAAAACTCGTATCTTTGCAACGCTTTCTGAGGAAAGCACCAAAGTTTGGACTATGGTGTAATGGCAGCACAACAGGTTTTGGTTCTGTTTGTCCAGGTTCGAATCCTGGTAGTCCAACAGAAATTAAAGGTCCCTAAGATTAAAACAGTCTTAGGGGCTTTTTTTATACCATAACCAGAAATTTCATTGACATCAACTTTCCCCAAAAAATCATCCGCGGAAAGGCCTTAAGAAAGGGAGTAAGAGGCCGCGGCCGGAGGAGACAAAAAAAGGAGGGGACATATACCGCCCCAGCAGGGTCCGGCAGGGAGAAAACAAAAAAATCCCCGGCACCAGGAAAGGAACCGGGGATGCAAGACGGCGACTACCTACTCTCCCACTTGCGCAGTAC
>ENA-ORSF01000010-ORSF01000010.1-human-gut-metagenome-genome-assembly--contig:-NODE-10-length-113164-cov-10.7751_pt1 | contig 113164 bp, 89 predicted proteins | sample MGYA00242188_ERZ509155 | MGnify/ENA primary metagenome ERZ509155 (study PRJEB26280, sample SAMEA2338656) | human gut metagenome | biome: human gut; feature: human-associated habitat; material: faeces...
TAACCGCTCTGATAAATCATCGGCAGGGGCTGTTCCACATCGGCCTTGTAGTCGATAAACTCTTCGGGGCGGTAATATTTGCCAGTCAGTTCGTTCATGTTCTCACTGAAATGGGTAAGCAGCCGTACCAGATAGGTCGGTGTGCCCGAACTGAACCAGTAATCGTAGATGCGGCGTTTGCTGAAAGCATTGAGCAGACTGAACGGATTGTATATATCCGTCAGCCGGTCGCTGAAATGATACCCGTCATACTGCAGTTTCAAGCGCTGACGCATCTCCTCTGCCGTACAACGGTAATCCGTAGCCATGCGTGCTACAGGCTCCGCAAAATAACAGTCCAACTCATCCTGGGTTATGCCGCAAAGAGACTCGTAGTCCATGCTCATGCTGATGTCATTGGGCTGGTTGAAACCGCTGAAAACACTCACCTGAGAGAACTTTGTCACCCCTGTCAGCAGTACGAACTGCAGGTGACGGTCGGCAGCCTTGAATACCGAATAGAAGCCCTTCAGTACGTTCCGGTGACGGTTTTCCAGGGCTGTGTCCACATCGAGCACATCCAGTATCGGCTTGTCGTACTCATCAATCAGCACTACGGCACGGCGCCCCGTCTGTTCGTGGGCGCTACGGAGCACCTTCAGGAAACGTCCACCCAAATCATGCTTATCATCTCCGGAAGAAAGGCCATAGCCCGATTCCCATCCAGAGATATAATCGGCCAGGCGCTCCTCCAATATCCCTTCACGTGTAAAATCAGACCCGTTGAAATCCACATGAAAAACCGGATAGGTATGCCATTCCTTCTCCAGACGCTCCATGACCAGACCGCGGAACAGCTCCTTACGTCCCCGGTAATAGTTTTCCAGCGTAGAAACGAGCAGACTCTTCCCGAAACGTCGGGGGCGGCTCAGGAAATAAATCTTACCTTCGTGCGTGAGATGGTATATCAGCTCAGTCTTGTCGACGTATACATAACCGTCTTCAATAATCTGTTCGAAACTCTGTATTCCAATGGGATATTTCATGTAACTATGAATATTTAATGGATAACGGAAAAACGTTTGAAGTCCAAAGATACAAAAAAGTCGGGGAGAGTCAAACTTGAAAAAACTGTTTTTTCAAGTTTGACTCTCCCCTAATCGCTTTGATACAAATCCAACACAACCCAAAGTACCTGCACCAGTGAAAACGAAAAACTATCTGAAACAAGTATTCGCATTCAACAAGAAACAGCCTGCCTACAGTGCAATGACTACAGACAGGCTGCCATATTATGGTAAGATACATAAATTATACGCGTGAAAGAATCGGATTGGCTCCCGAAGTAAGCTTCAAGGCCTCCGGATGTTCCTTGATAAAAGATTCAATGTGACGGATACGCTTTTCCTCCAGAATCTCATCTACCGCAATCAGGATACCGGTTTCTTCTACGTCACCGAATCCGTCGTTGATGGCTGTACCGAACATACGCATCGTAGGTGACAGACTCATGTAAGCGTTTACCAGCGGAGGAATGTTGTACCCCAGTTTACGGACTTCCGTATTCAGTACCTTATAGTCTTCCTTGAAAGTATCGTAACAGAAAAGCTTCTCCAGAACAGCCGGATCCGTCTCGATCAGAATCGGACACATAGGAGTAATCAGATTATCCTTGTCGGAAAAATGTTTCTTCAGGAAATACAGAATCATATCACGGCCGAAACGGTTGTAGCTGGGATACATGGTCATCTTTCCAAAGAAATACCTGACATTCGGCTTTACCACTGTCAAAGCACCCAGTCCGTCCCACAGATTATCCAAAGCAAACAAGCCCTTCGAACCCGCACGGGTAGACTGATATTCCAGGGTAACGAACGAACGTCCCAGTTCGATCGTAGTCGGAAGATATTCTTTCAGGAACTTTTCGGAGAAATTAAACATGTGGGCAGTAGCCAGCAAGGGTTTTCCGTCGGCGTCAAACTGTACTTCATCTCCTAACAGATAGCGATACCCTCCCAGAATTTCCTCCGCATCCGGATTCCATACCACCAACTGTTTGTATGGATGTTCCATCACATCGAACTCATCAAGGTCCATCGATTTTCCCGTACCGCCTCCGGCCGCACGGAACGCGATTTCACGCAAACGCCCGATCTCCTTCAATACATTCGGAGAGTCCTGCCAGGTAACGATATAAATTTCATTATTACTTTTATTTGTAGACCTCAGACGCTTATCCGCAGTCAATTCCGATTTCAACAACTGTCTGTCAATCGGAGCAATTATATCTTCCATACTTATCTATTAAATCCTCAAACTTAAATTTTATATACCAGTTCACGCACGTATTCCGCCCACTCGGCCGGTGACTTGGATTTATCGAACACCTGCCAGGATATCGGTTTTCCGATGGTTACCTTGAAAGTCTTATGACGGTTTTTATACATCTCATCGGCCAAGTAAAGCATCGCAATGTTGAACTTAATCCCCAAGAACTTGCATAAGTTCGCCAGATTATAAAAAAAATCCGAATTTCTCCCCTCAAAATGAATGGGAACCACCATCCGGTGCGTTTCCACACTCTTGGTAATAAAGGTTTTTTTCCAAGGCAGATCTTTAATGACTCCCTGTTGCCGACGGGAACAAAGCCCTGCCGGAAACATGATGATGTGATCATCCGACTGAAATCCGGCTTCTACCATACGGGGAAAATCACGTGACTGGGCCCCTGTCTTATTAATAGGAATGCACAAAGGAGCAAGCCCGTGCAGATTCATCAGTAAATCATTTACCAGATACTTAATGCGACCGTTGTAATGAGTGCCAAGCACATATCCCAAAGCAATGCCATCCTGCCCGCCCAACGGGTGATTGGAAACGAAGGTACACAGGCCTTCCTTAGGCAGATTCTCAAGCCCGCTCACCTCCAGTCTCACGTCAAGATATTCCATACATGCTTTCAGAAAATCAACTCCGGTCTTGTCAGACACACTTTTCAGAAAACTGTTGATTTCTTCCTGATGCACAATACGTTTCAAATATGACACGACAAACCGGGGAATGCGCCTGGCCTTCTTTCCCGCCTTGTCTCTCAGGACCTTGTCTATGTCTATTAAAAAAATCGAATTGTCTGCCATCACTTCATATTAGGTTTTCTTTGCAAAAGTAACTTATCTTTTGAAAAATAACTCACTTGGGGCAAAAAAATGCATCATTTGAAGATAAAAAACTGATAGACGATGACAAATACAGGCATTTCTTGCACAAGTCGGTATACTTTTGTGTATTCTTTCAGAAAAACAGAAGTCACACCAGCAACAGCCGTCCGAACATTGGTCCACCAATCAACAACCTGTTGATAACTTCTCGGAAAATATTTGGCGGAACATAGTGACTGTTTTTACGGAATTATCTAATTTTACACCTTGATATATTATATAATATAAACAACCACAAAAACTGTAAAGAAAAAATGAACGAACCAGAACAGACATACCACATTCCTGTCCTCCTGCATGAAAGCATCGAAGGAATGCACATACAGCCGGGAGGAATCTATGTAGACGTCACATTTGGAGGAGGGGGACACTCAAAAGGCATTTTGAGCGCCATGGATGCGACAGGCAGACTGTTCAGTTTCGACCAGGATGAAGATGCCGAACGTAATATCGTAAACGATAAACGGTTCACATTCGTACGGAGCAACTTCCGCTATCTTCATAATTTTCTCCGATATTATGACGTGGAACAAGTAGATGCCATCTTAGCCGACCTGGGCGTTTCTTCCCACCATTTTGACGATTCAGAGCGAGGCTTTTCCTTCCGCTTCGACGGTCGGCTGGATATGCGTATGAACAAACGGGCCGGCATGACAGCAGCCGACATCGTAAATACTTACGACGAAGAACGGTTGGCAAACGTATTCTACCTGTATGGAGAACTGAAAAACAGCCGTAAACTGGCAGCCGCACTCGCAAAAGCCCGCTCACAGAGGAAAATAACCACCATCGGCGACTTTCTGGAAGTCATCAAGCCACTGTTCGGAAAAGAACGGGAGAAAAAGGAACTGGCTAAAGTTTTCCAGGCTCTTCGCATTGAAGTCAACCAGGAAATGGAGGCCCTGAAAGAAATGCTGTATGCCGCCGAAAAGGCGCTTAAACCGGGAGGCAGACTGGTCATTATCACCTACCACTCACTGGAAGACCGCATGGTAAAGAACATCATGAAAACAGGCAATGTAGAAGGCAAAGCCGAGAAGGATTTTTTCGGGAATGTACAATCACCGTTTAAACCCATCAACAACAAGGTTATCGTACCTTCCGAAGAAGAAATCGCACGAAATCCACGTTCGAGAAGCGCCAAACTTCGCATTGCAGAAAAAAAATAGTGCATCTAAAAAGACAATGGAACAACAAAACAACAAACAGAAAGAAAATCAGCATATCACCCTCCGGAGCATTTTCGGAGGTGAGATTCTTGTGCACAGTTTTCTACGCCGACAGGTTTACCTGCTCATGCTGATTGTAATACTGACTATTCTGTATATCGACAACCGGTATTCCAGCCAGCAGGAACTGATTGAAATAGACCGGCTGAAAAAAGAATTGACAGACATTAAGTATGACGCCCTGACCATTTCTTCCGAACTGACGGAGAAAAGCCGCCAGTCACGCATTGAAGAATACATCTCGGCTGAGGGAACTCCGCTGCAAACAGCATCTACCCCTCCCTACCTGATCAAAGAAAAGAACTAAAGAAAGTACAAAACAACTATGACACCGGGACAAAAAGACATATTACCACGCTTTACCATCATCTTGTTTCTGATGGCACTGATGGCTGTCGCCGTAATAGTAAAAGCGGCCTTCATCATGTTTGCCGAACGGGGATACTGGGAAGAAGTGGCCGACCGCTTCGTCAAAGAAAACGTGGTGGTTCATCCGAACCGGGGAAACATCATCTCCTCCGACGGGAAATTAATGGCCAGCAGCTTGCCGGAATACAAGATATACATGGATTTCGTGGCTGGAGGCAAAGAAAAAGACAGCCTGCTGATGAGCCATCTACAGGAAATCAGTGAAGGGTTGCATCAGATTTTCCCTGACAAGAGTGCCCAGGCATTCCGAAAACATATCCTGAAAGGACGCCGTAAGAAAAGTCGTAACTACCTGTTATACCCCAAACGAATCTCCTACATCCAGTACAAACAGGTGAAGGAACTTCCTGTGTTCTGCCTGAGCAAGTACAAAGGGGGATTTCATGAGCTGGCTTTCAACCAGCGAAAGAAACCCTTCGGTTCGCTGGCCATGCGTACACTGGGAGATATGTATCCAGATATGGCACAGGGAGCAAAGAACGGACTGGAACTGACTTACGATTCCATCCTGCGAGGAACAGACGGTATCACCCACCGGCAAAAAGTCATGAACAAATACCTGAACATCGTGGACAAACCGGCTGTAGACGGCTGCGACATCATTACGACCATCGATGTAGGCATTCAGGATATAGCCGAAAAGGCACTGGTGGACCAACTGAAAACACTCGACGCCGTCTGGGGGGTAGCCATCGTTATGGATGTGGCAACGGGCGAGGTAAAAGCCAATGTCAACATGACGCAGGCTGCCGACGGCAATTTCTACGAAATGAAGAATCTGGCTGTAAGTAACCTGATGGAACCGGGATCTACGTTTAAGACGGCCTCCATCATGGTAGCACTGGAAGACAACTATATCACTCCCGATTACGTTGTAGATACCCAGAACGGTATCGTAAACATGCATGGAAGCTGGATGAAAGACTGGAACTGGTACAAAGGAGGATACGGACAAATAGACGTGACACGGATTCTGGAAGTATCGTCGAACGTGGGTGTATCCAGCATCATCGATAAATTCTATCGCAACAATCCGCAGAAATTTATCGACGGATTACGGCGGATGAGCATCGACACGCCTTTGAACCTGGGATTCGCCGGAGAAGCCAGTCCACGTATTCTGGGACCGAAAGAACGCTATTTCGCCAAGACAACCCTTCCGTGGATGAGTATCGGATACGAAACGCAGATTCCACCGATTTATATCCTGAACTTCTACAATGCGATAGCCAACAACGGAGTGATGGTGAAACCTAAATTCGTAAAGGCAATCGCCAAGGACGGAGAAACCATAGAAGAATTCCCGACCGAGGTCGTCAATCCGAAAATCTGTTCGGACAAGACTCTTTCGCAAATCAGAACTATCCTGCGTAAAGTGGTATCCGAAGGACTGGCCAAACCTGCAGGCAGCAAACAGTTCAATGTTTCCGGAAAAACCGGAACGGCCCAGATCTCTCAAGGAAAGGCAGGATATAAGGCCGGAGGAGTAAGCTACATGGTCAGCTTCTGCGGATATTTCCCGTCGGAAGCTCCGAAATACAGCTGCCTGGTGCAGATTCAGATCCCTCACGGACCGGCCTCCGGAGGCTTGCAGGCAGGTAGCGTGTTCAGCCGCATCGCGGAAAGAGTGTATGCCAAGCATCTGTATCGCGACCTGGCACATGCCAAGGACTCTACGGCCATACTGGTCCCCGACATTAAGAAGGGAGACATCAAGGAAGCTGCATACATACTGCAAGCCCTGAATGTAAGCAACAACGGAAACTCCCTCAAGGGAGAAGGTCCCATCTGGGGAAAAGCAGAAACTTCCGCCAGCTATGCAAAGTTTGAAAAAATAAAAAAGAATAAAGGACTGGTACCTAACGTAAAAGGCATGGGAGCCAAGGATGCCGTATATCTGCTGGAAAGCCAAGGCCTGAAAGTTCACCTCATCGGTGTAGGAAAGGTTACGGCTCAGAACCTGACTCCGGGTACTGTACTTAAAAAAGGACAAACCATAACATTGACACTTAACCACTGAAAAATATGAAACTAGAAGATATTCTCAGCAACATCAAGACCTGTTCAGTAACGGGTAACCTGGAACTGGATATTACCGGTATCAACATCGATTCACGCCTCATCGACAAGGGACACCTTTTCATCGCGGTAAAAGGAACGCAGACAGACGGACATACCTATATCGGAAAAGCCATCGAGAAAGGCGCTTCAGCCGTTGTTTGTGAGACACTGCCTGACACACTGAACCCAGAAGTGACATATATACAGGTAACCGATTCGGAAGGAGTTGTCGGCCAGCTGGCGACCAATTTCTATGGAGATCCTACTTCCAAACTGGATCTGGTAGGAGTTACAGGAACCAACGGAAAAACAACCATCGCCACCTTATTATATAATATGTTCCGCAAGTTCGGCTATAAGGTGGGACTGATTTCTACCGTATGCAATTACATCGATGGAGAAGCGATTCCGACCGAACACACGACTCCCGATCCCATCACCTTAAACCAGCTGCTGGGCAGAATGGCTGACGAAGGATGTAAATACGCCTTTATGGAAGTAAGTTCGCACGCCATCGCACAAAGACGCATCGGAGGGCTGAAATTCGCAGGAGGTATCTTTACCAACATCACTCGTGATCACCTGGATTATCACAAGACATTCGAAAACTACCTGAAAGCCAAAAAAGCTTTCTTCGACGGACTGCCCAAGACGGCTTTTGCCCTGACCAATGCCGATGACAAAAACGGACTGGTCATGGTACAAAACACAAAGGCGAAAGTAGCTACTTATTCACTGCGCACACTGGCCGACTTTAAAGGGAAAGTGCTGGAAGACGGTTTCGAAGGAATGCTGCTCGACATCAATAACCGGGAAGTAAACGTACAGTTTATCGGACGTTTCAACGCCTCCAATCTGCTGGCCGTGTACGGTGCCGCCTGTCTGCTGGGTAAACAGCCGGAAGAGATTCTGCTGATTCTAAGCGCTCTCCGCCCGGTATCAGGCCGCTTTGACGCCGTTCGTTCGCCCAAAGGCTATACAGCCATCGTCGATTACGCTCATACTCCCGACGCGCTGGTCAATGTCTTAGGAGCAATTCACGAGGTACTGCGGGGAAGAGGACAGGTCATCACTGTGGTAGGAGCCGGTGGAAACCGAGACAAGGGCAAACGCCCGCTGATGGCACAGGAATCCGTCAAACAAAGCGACAGGGTTATTATCACATCGGATAATCCCCGCTTTGAAGAACCACAGGACATTATCAACGACATGCTGGCCGGACTGACTGACACTGACATGCAGAAAGTCATTTCAATAGTAGACCGCAAAGAAGCCATCCGCACGGCATGTATGATGGCACAACGGGGAGATGTTATTCTGGTAGCAGGAAAAGGTCATGAAAATTATCAGGACATCAAAGGGGTAAAACATCATTTTGATGATAAAGAAATCCTGAAAGATATATTTGAGAAAGAACATTAATCCTACAAAAGCAAGACAATGTTATACTATTTATTTAGTTACTTAGAGCAATATGGTTTCCCCGGAGCCCGAATGTTCGGCTACGTATCCTTCCGATCGCTGATGGCCGTCATTCTGTCTCTGCTGATATCATCCATCTTCGGCGAATACTTTATCAAACTACTGAAAAGGAAACAAATAACAGAGACACAACGGGATGCTTCTATCGACCCCTTTAACGTAAATAAAGTAGGTGTACCTACCATGGGAGGCATTATCATTATTGTAGCGATTCTGATACCATGCCTGCTATTGGGAAAGCTGCATAATATATACATGCTTCTGATGCTGATAACTACAGTATGGCTAGGTACTCTCGGATTCCTGGACGATTACATAAAGGTATTCAGAAAAGACAAGGAAGGACTGCATGGGAAATTCAAGATTATCGGCCAGGTAGGTCTGGGCTTCATTGTAGGTATGACATTATATCTCAGCCCGGATGTAGTGATCCGCGAAAATGTAGAAGTACAAAAAAACGGAGAGATTGTCAACGTTATACACAAAGCTGACAACGAGAAGTCTACCAAGACTACCATACCGTTCTTCAAGAACAATAACCTGGATTACGCCGACATTGTGGGATTCATGGGAGAACATGCCCAAACAGCCGGATGGATTGTTTTTGTACTTATTACAATCTTTGTGGTAACAGCCGTATCAAACGGAGCCAATCTAAACGACGGAATGGACGGTATGGCGGCAGGGAACTCAGCCATTATCGGAGTTACGCTCGGAATTTTAGCATACGTATCGAGCCACATTGAATATGCAGGATATCTGAATATCATGTATATTCCAGGCAGCGAGGAACTGGTAATTTTCATCTGCGCATTCATTGGTGCCCTGATAGGTTTTCTATGGTACAATGCTTTTCCGGCTCAGGTATTCATGGGAGATACCGGAAGTCTGACCATTGGAGGAATCATCGCCGTATTTGCCATCATCATCCACAAAGAACTGTTGATACCTATTTTATGCGGCGTCTTCCTGGTAGAAAACCTGTCGGTAATCCTGCAGGTAAAATATTTCCAGTCTGGAAAGAAAAAAGGATTGAAACGACGCGTATTTAAACGTGCACCGATTCACGATCACTTCCGGACTACAATGGCTCAGCTTGATCCGAACTGTACGTATATGTTCACACGCCCTAGCAGCGTATTTCATGAATCGAAGATTACCGTCCGTTTCTGGATTGTAACCATCGTACTAGCAGCAATAACAATTATAACATTAAAGATAAGATAAAAAGCCATGGCAAAAAGAATGGTCATCTTAGGAGCCGGTGAGAGCGGCACGGGAGCTGCCGTATTGGCACAGAAACAAGGGTTTGACACCTTTGTTTCAGACATGTCCCAGATAAAGGACAAATACAAAAACATGCTAAACGAAAAAGGCATTCAATGGGAAGAAGGAAAACATACCGAGGAACTGATTCTGAATGCCGATGAGGTAATCAAGAGTCCGGGCATCCCCAATGACGCCCCGATGATTCTCAAACTGAAGGCACAGGGTACACCCATCATCTCTGAAATAGAATTTGCAGGACGGTATACACATGCCAAGATGATTTGTATCACAGGTAGTAACGGTAAAACGACTACGACTTCCTTGATCTATCATATTTTCAAGAAAGCCGGACTGAATGTAGGACTGGCAGGCAACATCGGCCAAAGCCTGGCTTATCAGGTAGCCGAGTGCAATTATGACTACTACGTCATTGAACTGAGCAGCTTCCAGCTGGACAACATGTATAAGTTCCATGCAAACATCGCAGTGCTGATGAATATCACACCGGATCACCTGGACCGCTACGACTACAAACTGCAAAACTATGTAGATGCCAAATTCCGCATCATACAAAACCAGACCAATGAAGACGCCTTCATTTTCTGGAACGATGATCCGGTTATCCAACGTGAACTGCATAAATATGGCATACACGGCCAATACTATCCATTTGCAGAAAAAAAGGAGGAAGGAGCCGCAGCCTTCGTAGAAGAGAACAAGGTATGCTTTACCCGTCCCATCGCCTTTAACATGGAGCAAGAGGAACTGGCACTGACCGGCACACACAACCTGTTTAACTCAATGGCAGCCGGTATTTCTGCCAATATCGCAGGTATTCGCAAGGAATGTATTCGTGAAGCTTTAAGCGACTTCAAGGGAGTAGAACACCGTCTGGAAAAGGTAGCCCGCGTACGGGGAGTAGAATATATCAACGATTCCAAGGCTACCAATGTAAATTCCTGCTGGTATGCCTTACAAAGCATGAAAACCAAAACTGTACTCATTTTAGGAGGAAAAGACAAAGGAAACGACTATAATGAAATAGCCCAGCTGGTAAAAGAGAAATGCTCAGGTCTGATTTTTCTGGGCCTTCACAATGAAAAGCTTCATGCTTTCTTTGACAGCTTCGGCTTACCGATTGTGGACGTACAAAGCATGCCGGACGCCGTAAACGCAGCGTATAAGATGGCACAAAAAGGTGAAACTGTTTTGTTAAGTCCGTGCTGTGCCAGCTTCGACCTGTTCAAAAGCTACGAAGACAGAGGTGACCAATTCAAAGAATGTGTAAACAAACTATAAAAGAAGATACCCAAAGATGGATCTGCTGAAAAATCTGTTCAAAGGCGACAAAGTAGTATGGATTATCTACCTGCTGCTTTGCCTCATTTCAATCATCGAGGTATTCAGTGCATCAAGTACATTAACCTACAAAAGCGGTGATCACTGGGGACCTATCACTACACACATGCTCCTGCTCATGACAGGTACAGTAGTGGTTATTGTTGCCCATAACATTCCGACACGCTGGTTCAAGGCCTTCAATGCATTGCTGCCGCTGTCATGGCTCATGCTGATAGCCGTATTCGTCATCGGTGCGCTAACCAACGGAGCCAAACGATGGATTGACTTAGGCTTTTTCAGGTTTCAACCGTCAGAAGTTGCCAAAATGGCTACTATTATAACTACCGCTTACATTCTTTCACGTCTGCAAGAAGAAGATGGAGCCAATAAAAGAGCTTTCAAGTATATTCTCTGGATCACGGGTATTACCTGCGCACTGATTTTTACAGAAAACCTGTCAACAGCTCTATTGCTGGCAGGCAGCGTAGTGCTCCTGATGTTTATCGGACGCGTACCTTTTAAACAATTAGGGGCCTTGGTAGGTGTCGCAATCGGCTTCCTCCTGCTATGCGTAACCATCATCGAGAAAGTGCCATCCCAAACATGGGATGACATCGGATTACACCGAATGACGACCTGGCAATCCCGACTGGACAACTATTTCAATAAAGAAGAAATACCGGCTGCGAAATTCGATATTGACAAAGATGCTCAGATAGCACATGCCAATATTGCGATCGCCAGCAGTCATATTCTTGGGAAAGGTCCTGGTAATAGTGTACAACGGGATTTCCTGTCACAAGCATTCTCCGATTTTATATATGCCATTATCATCGAAGAACTCGGACTGGTAGGTGGAGCCTGTGTAGCACTGTTATATATTCTCCTGCTCACCCGTATTGCTAAAATCGTTCGAAAGTGTGACAATGCCTATTTCAGCCTGATGATTATCGGATTCGGAATTCTTATCGTCCTGCAAGCCATGTTCAATATGCTGGTTGCCGTAGGAATCATTCCCGTCACCGGACAGCCGTTACCCATGATCAGTAAAGGAGGAACGTCAACATTGATAAATAGCGCCTACATCGGCCTCATCCTGGCAGTAAGCCGATACGTAGATACCCAGGAAGAAAAACGAAAAGAAGAGGAAGAAAAACAAGCTGAAGTTCATGCAGCTGCAGTCAATCTACTGCAACAGGCTGTAGAATTGGGACAACAAGCACCCGGAACAATGGATTCTGAATCAACAATTCCAGAAACGACAAGAAAAGATGTTTAAAAAAGGCTAAGAATAACTATTTTACGAGTTTATTCCTAACTTTGCAAAGAAATGAAGAAATTATGAAAGACAATATACGTATAATCATCAGCGGAGGTGGAACAGGGGGACATATTTTCCCGGCTGTTTCCATTGCCAACGCCCTTAAAGAACAGCATCCGGACATAGAAATATTGTTTGTAGGTGCCGAAGGACGAATGGAAATGCAACGTGTTCCTGCCGCAGGTTATAAAATAATAGGTTTGCCTGTAGCCGGATTCGATCGTAAACATTTATGGAAAAACATCGGCGTACTAATCAAACTGGTACGCAGCCAACTAAAAGCACGCCAAATAATCAAGGACTTCAAGCCGCATGCCGCTGTAGGTGTAGGCGGATACGCAAGCGGTCCCACCCTGAAAGTGGCAGGAATGATGGGAATCCCAACCTTGATTCAGGAACAGAACTCGTATGCAGGAGTAACCAATAAACTGTTAGCGAAAAAGGCATGCAAAATATGTGTAGCCTACGAGGGCATGGAACGCTTTTTCGATAAAGAAAAAATTATCCTGACGGGAAATCCTGTTCGTCAGGGATTGCTGACACAAGCCATCAGTAAGGAAGAAGCCATCAGAAAATTTGGCCTTGACCCGCAGAAAAAAACCATTCTCATTGTGGGAGGAAGTCTGGGCGCACGAACCATCAACAACTGCGTAATGCACGGACTGGAAAAGATCAAGAACTCAGGTGTACAGTTTATCTGGCAAACGGGAAAGTTCTACATCGATGAAGCCAAAGCAACAGTAGCCAAGGTCGGAAACTTACCAATGCTACACACTACAGACTTCATATCTGACATGGCTGCTGCCTATAGCGCTGCCGATTTGGTCATCAGCCGTGCAGGTGCCGGTTCCATTTCTGAGTTCTGCCTGTTGCAGAAACCAGTAATATTGGTACCTTCACCCAATGTAGCGGAAGATCACCAGACAAAAAATGCACTGGCACTGGTCAACAAGGATGCAGCTCTTTATGTAAAAGACATGGAAGCCGAACAGAAACTGCTCGACTTAGCAATCCAGACAGTACAGCAACCGGATACATTAACCAAGTTAAGTACAAACATAGCAAAGCTAGCCTTCAAGGATTCGGCAAACGTAATAGCCAACGAAGTCTATAAGCTAGCCATAAATTACCAAAAAAGAAATGAACATTAATACACTGAAAGCTGTCTATTTCATCGGTGCCGGAGGTATCGGTATGAGCGCATTGGTCCGCTATTTTCTTTCTAAAGGGAAGAAAGTAGCAGGATACGACCGTACACCCAGCGAACTGACAGAAAAACTGAACCAGGAAGGAGCAGCTATTCATTACGAAGAAAATATTTCATTGATTCCTGATGATTTCAGGGATCCTGAAACCACGCTCATCGTTTATACCCCGGCTATTCCTTCCAACCATAAAGAACTTACATATTTCCGTGAAAACGGTTTCGAAATCCAGAAACGGGCACAGGTTCTGGGTATGCTGACCCGTACGGAAAAAGGAATGTGCGTAGCAGGCACTCATGGAAAGACAACAACTTCTACCATGGCTGCTCACCTGTTGTATCAGTCACACGTAAAATGCAACGCCTTTTTAGGAGGTATCTCCAAAAACTATGGGACCAATCTGTTACTGTCCGACAAAAGTGACCTGGTAGTTATCGAAGCAGATGAATTCGACCGCTCTTTCCACTGGCTGACTCCATACGCCACAGTAATTACGGCAACAGATTCAGACCACCTGGATATTTACGGAACTCATGAAGCCTACGTAGAAAGCTTCCGTAAATATACCTCATTGATCCGTCCGGGAGGGTATCTGATAATCAAGCAGGGAATCGATCTGAAACCAGATGTACAGCCCGGTGTAACAACTTATACGTATGCTACCCACGCAGGAGACTTTCATGCAGAAAATATCCAAATATCTAATGGCGAAATTAAATTCGATTTCGTTTCACCATTGGGCAATATTTCCGATATTTGCTTGGGAGTACCTGTCTACGTCAATATAGAAAACGGGATTGCAGCCATGGCACTTGCACAAATAGGCGGTGCCACGTCTGAAGAAATCCGTATGGCTATGGCCACATTCCAAGGTGTAGATCGCCGATTCGATTTCAAGATCAAGAACGATCACATCGTTTTACTGAGCGATTATGCCCATCATCCGGCTGAAATCAAGCAAAGTATTACTTCTATCCGGACATTATATCCGAACAAGAAAATAACTGCAATATTCCAGCCTCATCTATATACACGTACACGTGACTTTTATAAAGATTTTGCCGACAGCCTGTCATTACTGGACGAAGTGATTCTGCTGGATATTTATCCGGCACGCGAACAGCCGATTCCAGGAGTTACAAGCCAGTTAATTTATGATAACCTCCGTCCAGGTATCGAAAAATGCCTGTGTAAAAAGGAAGACCTGATCAACTTATTGAAAGATAAGCCACTGGAAGTCCTAATTACACTAGGAGCCGGAGACATTGACAACTATGTACCACAAATTTCTGAATTACTGAAGAATAGATGATAAAACGTTTTTTTATACTCTGCCTGTCTGTATTGGTAATCGGTTACCTCATTGTAGCCATTACCACCATGAATCGCCAGCCTGCAAACGAGGTTTGCAAGGGTGTGGAACTGACTGTGAAAGACAGTGTAGACTACGGATACATCACCCCTAAAGGTATCAAGAATATTTTGAACCTAAACGGACTGTATCCCGAAGGAAAACGTATCGGAGACATCAATGTCCGGTCGCTGGAAAAGGCCCTTATGAACCACCCGTTTATATCCGAGGTCGAATGTTATCTCACTTCCAGCGACAAAGTCCACATCGAAGTATACCAGCGAATTCCTTTGCTACGGGTAATGAGTAGCAATGGTGATGATTATTACATCGACAACCAGGGAAAAACCATGCCGGTTCGAAACACTTCGGTTCATGTAGCTGTAGCTACCGGATTCATCGACAGAAAATTCGCGAGAAATGAATTATACGAATTAGCCTTGTATCTGCAGTCTGACCCGTTCTGGAAGTCCCAAATCGAACAGATTAATGTAACTTCCAAGCAAGAGCTGGAACTCATTCCACGGGTAGGCGATCATCTTATCTTTCTAGGGAAAGCAGAAAACTATCCGGAGAAGTTCAGACGCCTGAAAATTTTTTATAGCGAAGCTTTAAACCGAGTAGGATGGAACAAGTACAAGCGAATCAGTATAGAATTTAATAACCAGATTATTTGTACCAAAAAAGAGAAGTAAGATATGGCAGCAACAGATTTTATCGTAGCAATTGAACTGGGATCTACAGAGATAACAGGCATTGCAGGAAAGAAGAATGCGGACGGAAGCATCCAGATTCTCGCATATGCCAGCGAGCGTTCGTCAGATTGCATCAAGAAAGGAGCAATCTATAATCTGGATAAAACGACTCAAAGCCTTACCTCTGTCATTAAACAGTTAGAGGAAAAGCTGCAGGCTTCTATCAAAAAAGTGTACGTAGGTATAGGTGGACAATCCGTAAGAAGCCTGTACAATACAGAGACCAAACAATTGGGAGAAGATACCAAGATATCACAAGCCCTGATTGACTCTATCATGCAGGACAACCTCGAGTTCCCCCTTATCGACCAGGAAATCCTGGCGGTTGAACCGCAAGAATACAAAGTAGGGAATAATCTGTTGACCGAACCGGTAGGCATACCGGCAGACAGAATCGAGGGACACTTCCTGAACATCATCGCACGCCATTCGCTGAAAGGAAACATCAAGCAATGCTTCAAGCAAGCGGGATATGACATCGCCGATTACTTCATTTCTCCGTTGATGACAGCCAACGCCGTACTGACCAACAGTGAAAAGCGGTCAGGATGCGCGCTCGTAGACTTTGGTGCAGATACAACAACTGTTGCGGTATACAAGAGCAATATCCTCCGCCATCTGGCAGTTATTCCACTGGGAGGAAGCAATATTACCAAAGACATTACCAGCCAGCAAATTGAAGAAGAAGACGCCGAACAGCTGAAAATCCGTTTTGCAAGCGCTTATACGGAGCCTTCCGAAGACGAAGTAGAAATACCCAAAGAATATAACCTCGATGGCAAATGTTCGATCCGTGTTCATTTACTGGAAGAGATTGTCGAAGCACGTATGAATGAAATCCTGACCAATGTATGGAATCAGATCATGACCTCGCAATACGGCGATAAGCTGCTGGCCGGAGTCATCCTGACAGGAGGCGCTTCCAATATGCGCAACATTGACCAGGCTTTCACGCGCATCACTAAAATAGACAAAGTACGAATTGCCAAGGCTGGAGACATCAGTCTGGTAGGTGACATCAAACTTCCCAAAGATGGCAGTCAAAATACACTGATCGGTATACTTGCCGCAGGCAAAGAAAACTGTTGCAAGATTGATCCGAGAGGCTATCAGACCAACTTCATCGATGAAATCCAGGCTAGAGAACAAGAAGCCCGACAGAAAGAAGAAGAGCGCAAACGGAAAGAAGAACAAGAAAGGCTGGAGCGGGAAAAACGTGAAAAAGAAGAAACAGCACGCCGAGAAGCCGAAGAAGCCGCACGCAGAAAAGAAGAGAAGTGTACCGAACTGATCGTCAAATCGAAAATGCAGGCCGAAGCAAAGAAGTTCAACGAAGCACTTACTACCCTGGAAGAAGCTTCTGCCTTGAACATCGAATCCAAGAAAGAAGAAATAGCCCAACTGGAAGTTGAGATCAACAAACAGAAAAGAGAAAGCAGCTGGTTCAACAAATGGAAAAAGAAATTCAGCCAGATCTCCGAAGATATGTTTGAAGATCCTAAAAACTAAGGAAACATGATTATTCACCACATAATACGAGAAAATTATGTCTGAAGAAACAACAATGCCTTTCGATTTTCCGAAAGACGCTCCCCACATCATCAAAGTGATCGGTGTAGGAGGTGGTGGTGGCAATGCCGTCAACCACATGTACAGAGAAGGTATCCACGACGTAACATTCGTGGTCTGCAATACAGATAATCAGGCGCTCGATGAATCGCCTGTCCCTATTAAACTCCAGCTGGGTAGTGAAGGGCTGGGAGCCGGAAACCGTCCGGAACGAGCCAAGGCTGCTGCCGAAGAAAGCATGGAGGACATCAAGAATATGCTGAACGACGGCTGCAAGATGGCCTTCATTACAGCTGGTATGGGTGGTGGTACCGGTACAGGTGCCGCTCCGATCATAGCCAAGACAGCCAAGGAAATGAGTATCCTGACCGTCGGTATCGTCACGATTCCGTTCCTGTTCGAAGGAAACAAAAAGATAGACCAGGCACTGGACGGCGTGGAAGAAATGAGCAATCACGTAGACGCCCTGCTGGTCATCAACAACGAACGCTTGCGCGATGTCTATTCCGACTTCAGCGTGATGAAAGCTTTCGGAAAAGCAGATGACACGCTTTCTACTGCCGCCAAGAGTATTGCCGAAATCATTACGCTGCGTGGTACCATCAACTTGGACTTCAACGACGTAAAAACAGTCCTCAAGGATGGAGGTGTAGCCATTATGAGTACAGGATACGGAGAAGGAGAAGGACGTGTGACACAGGCCATCAACGATGCCCTGCACTCACCGTTGCTGAACAACAACGATATATTCAATTCGAAAAAAGTCCTGTTTGTCATCACTTACAGTCCGAACAGCGAACTGATGATGGGAGAAATGGATGAAATCCATGAATTCATGAGCAAATTCGGAAAGGACGTAGAAACCAAATGGGGTCTTTACATCGACGAGTCACTAGAGACAAAAGTGAAGTTTACCATCCTGGCAACCGGATTCGGTATAAAAGACGTACCTGGCATGGACAGCGTATTGAACAAACGCACCCTGGAAGAACAAAAACGACTGGAAGAACAGGAGGAAGAGGAACAGCGTAAGGACGAACGCCGAAGTGACTTCTACGGTCCGAACATCCTTAAGAACAGCAACCGGAAACGTCGCCACAATGTCTATATCTTTACTCAGGAAGATCTGGATAACGATGACATCATCAGCATGGTAGAGACAACACCTACCTACAAGCGTACCAAGGCCGAACTGGAAGCCATCCAGTCAAAAGCCAACGCAGAAGAAAAGATTGTTCAGAAACCAAGCGGAAACGATACCGGTTCAATGACAATTACATTTAACAACTAAAATAAAACAACTATGGATTTATTTGAGCAAATCAGCAATGATATTAAAGAGGCTATGAAAGCCAAAGACAAGGTGAGACTGGAAACCTTACGTAACATCAAGAAAGTTTTTCTGGAAGCCAAAACAGCTCCGGGAGCCAACGATACACTGACTGACGATGCTGCCTTGAAAATCATGCAAAAACTGGTAAAACAAGGAAAAGATTCGGCAGCCGTATACGAAGGACAAGGCCGTGCCGACCTGGCAGAAGAAGAAATGGCACAGGTACGCATCATCGAAGCATACCTGCCTAAACAGCTTTCTGCCGAAGAACTGGAAGCCAAGCTGAAGGAAATCATCAGCCGCGTAGGTGCTACCAGCGGAAAAGATATGGGCAAAGTAATGGGCGTAGCCAGCAAAGAACTGGCCGGACTGGCAGAAGGACGTGCCATATCAGCCAAAGTAAAAGAATTGTTGGGATAATCCAACTCATTTGATACATACCACACAGCGGCATAAGATCCGAATCATTTACAACGGATCTTATGCCGCTTTTTTTATGTTCTCCAAACGAACGTTCGTTTCTATTCAGACAAACGTTCATTTACATTCAGACGTCCTCATGTTCCGTCTTAAATACGAAGACGTTTTTACGGATACTTGTCTCAGAAAAGTTCCTGAAGGACAGGGAGTGATTTCAAATCCTGAAAGTCAGGCAGATGCAACCGATAATATTCATTAATAATATCCAGACAACGGTTTCTCTCCATACGGTTCATCGCAAAAAGATGCATCGTCTCATAATTCATACGCATCAGCTGACAAATATGGGCAGATTCCTGCGGACGGACAAACATCCCGTGCAATGGCTGAACGGCAGTAAAACAGGCATTCAACAAATCGAAACAGTCGCCGGCCTCATAATTATCCGTATTCGGGTATAACCCCAGGAACCGTGACAAACGCATCAAGAAGACCAGATGAAAATTGGAAAAATGTCCCTCACACATATCCAGCCATTGGATGGAGTGTATCAGATAGGCAAAAAGCGGAGCATTCTCCCCCTCTTCGCGCAAAGCCCGATACAGAAACTCGGCCAGGAACAACGCTATGGCCGATTTATACGGGTCATAGGGCAATGAATGAAAGATATATGCAGCCTTTGCCTCACGAATAGGATGCAGTCCCGACTTCGGACGAATATCCGCTTCAAATTCTACAATCGACAAAGGCTGGAACAATACGGACCGTACCGTCGACTTCCGGGAGCGCTGAGCCGGCACAAGAAATGACAGCTTTCCACTCTGCTCCGTATAGATATGAACAATATTCGATTTATCGTTGTACTTTACCGTATATAGAACAACGCCCGATAACTTCTGCAACATGGCATTTTACATTTTGATTCTACAGCTTTTCCGCTTGACAAAGATAATCCATTACAGAAAGATTTAACAGAAAAAGAAAAAAAAGTTGGTTTTATTTTGGTAGTATCAAAAATCTTCCTACCTTTGCAACCGCAAACGAGAGATACACTCCTCGCAAGGCAAGTCCAGAAGTTCTTTCTGGCTACAAGGATGGCCCGTTCGTCTATCGGTTAGGACGCAAGATTTTCATTCTTGAAAGGGGGGTTCGATTCCCCCACGGGCTACATAATAAACAAAAATCACGAACATATTAAAGATTAGTCGAGATGGCAAATCACAAATCATCTATCAAGAGAATCAGACAAGAAGAGAAGAGAAGACTTCACAACAGATATTATGCTAAAACCATGCGTAACGCAGTGAAGAAACTTCGTGCAACAACTGACAAGGCAGAAGCAGTTGCTTTGTATCCTAACGTACAGAAAATTCTGGATAAGCTGGCTAAAAACCACATCATCCATAAGAACAAAGCTGCAAACTTGAAGTCAAAACTGGCTGCACACATCAGCAGACTGTAAGTAATTGCTTAAACTTCTAAAGATATTAAGGCTGGATTTTTCCAGCCTTTTGTCGTTTATATACCCCCCTACTTTTCAGCTTTTTTAGCCACCAAATATTCGTCACATTCATTGTTTTTTAGTATCTTTGAACATTCAAAAATTCGAAAAGACTAACATGAGTGAAGAACTGACACCAAACAGCGGAAACAGCTATTCGGCCAGCAGTATCCAGGTTCTGGAAGGGCTGGAAGCTGTTCGTAAACGTCCCGCTATGTACATCGGCGATATCAGTGAAAAGGGTCTGCACCATCTGGTTTATGAGGTTGTAGACAACTCAATAGATGAGGCCCTCGCCGGTTTTTGTACCCATATAGAAGTAACAATCAACGAAGACAACTCGATTACCGTACAGGATAACGGCCGTGGTATTCCGGTCGATTTCCATGAGAAGGAGAAAAAATCGGCACTGGAGGTCGTTATGACCGTACTGCATGCCGGAGGTAAATTCGACAAAGGTTCCTACAAGGTTTCAGGTGGTCTGCACGGAGTAGGCGTTTCATGCGTGAATGCCCTGTCTACCCACATGACTACCAACGTATTCCGCAACGGAAAGATTTATCAGCAGGAATATGCCTGCGGAAAGCCCCTTTATCCAGTCAAAGAAGTCGGTACGACCGATCTTACCGGTACTCGCCAGACATTCTGGCCCGATGCCAGTATCTTCACCGTAACCGAATACAAATACAGCATTCTTCAGGCACGTATGCGCGAACTGGCTTACCTGAACAAAGGTATCACCATCACCTTGACCGACAAACGTGTAAAGGAGGAAGACGGAAGTTACAAACAGGAAAAATTCCATTCCGAAGAAGGAGTAAAAGAATTTGTACGCTTCCTCAACTCCAACAATACGCCGCTCATCGATGACGTTATTTATCTGAATACGGAAAAGCAGGGAGTTCCCATCGAGTGTGCCATCATGTATAATACCGGATTCCGTGAGAATCTGCATTCATACGTCAATAACATCAATACCATCGAGGGCGGTACACACGAAACAGGTTTCCGTATGGCACTCACCCGTGTATTGAAAAAATATGCCGAAGACAGCAAGGCCCTCGAAAAAGCCAAAGTTGAAATTTCCGGAGAAGACTTCCGCGAAGGACTGATAGCCGTAATCTCAGTAAAAGTGGCCGAGCCTCAGTTCGAAGGACAGACCAAGACCAAACTGGGCAACAACGAGGTGAGCGGTGCCGTCAATCAGGCCGTGGGCGAAGCCTTGACCAACTACCTGGAAGAGCATCCGAAAGAAGCCAAGATGATTGTAGATAAAGTCATTCTGGCTGCAACCGCCCGTGTGGCAGCCCGCAAGGCACGTGAATCCGTACAGCGAAAAAGCCCGATGGGCGGAGGAGGTCTGCCGGGTAAACTGGCCGACTGTTCGAGTCGTGTACCGGAAGAATGCGAACTGTTCCTGGTGGAGGGTGATTCAGCCGGCGGTTCCGCCAAGCAGGGACGCAGCCGACAGTTCCAGGCCATTCTCCCGCTGCGAGGTAAAATTCTGAACGTGGAAAAAGCCATGTGGCACAAGGCATTCGAAAGCGATGAAGTAAACAACATCATCCAGGCCCTGGGCGTACGATTCGGAGTAGACGGTGAAGAAGACAGCAAAAAAGCCAACATAGAAAAACTGCGTTACCACAAGGTCATCATCATGACCGATGCCGATGTCGACGGTTCTCACATCGACACCCTCATCATGACACTTTTCTATCGGTATATGCCTGAAGTCATCCAAGGAGGTCATCTGTACATTGCCAACCCGCCGTTGTACAAATGTACCAAAGGAAAAATCAGCGAATATTGCTATACCGATGAAGAACGTCAGAATTTCATGCAACGATATGGTGACGGTACGGAAACCGGAATTCATACCCAGCGCTACAAAGGTTTGGGTGAAATGAATCCGGAACAGCTGTGGGAAACAACCATGAATCCGGAAACCCGTATCCTGAAACAGGTAAATATTGAAAACGCCGCAGAAGCCGACTACATCTTCTCCATGCTGATGGGAGACGATGTGGCACCCCGCCGCGAGTTTATTGAAAAACATGCTACTTATGCTAACATTGATGCATAAGCCTGTATTTTTATAATTTAATCATTAATCAAAAAGGCCTCTTCGCATCTTACAAAACAAGAGGGAAACTCCGGAGTCCGTAAGGATTTCCGGAGTTTTTTATTTAACTCTTATATTTATATTTTCATTTCACGAAATACGTCCCAGAGGGTCTGTAGAGGCCATTTTAGTAGTTTATAACTTATATTTTCACCGCAGGAAAAAGCAACTTATGCTTTATTTCATTACATTTGGAAAAAGAACAAATCCAAACTAATACCTCGAAAAATATGAAACTGACATTTCGTATCCAATATCGTACGGTATGGGGAGAAGACATCCGCGTCATCTTAAACAACGGCACGGAAACCATCGTTACACTCTCTACCCGCGACGGTAATGAATGGATAGGCACAGCCAATTATGAAGTACCTGCCTCATGTGTACAGGTCACTTACCGCTATGGAGTTTTTCGTAACGACACCTGCGTACGCAAAGAATTCGGAGCCATTCCGCATACATTCGATGTCGGAAACGCCCAGCAAACCCATTACATTCTGAACGACTGCTGGCGCGACCTGCCCGCAAACAATCACATGTACAGCTCCGCGTTCAACGAGCCGCATCCCTGCCCGACTCCCCACCAGCTGAACGACCATGTAGGCAGCTGCATCACATTCCGTGCGCTTTGTCCGGGACTTTACAACAAACATCAGGAGCTGGGTATCATAGGAAGCTGCAACGCTTTGGGAAACTGGGAATACTGCCGTCCGCTGCGCATGCAGGAGGTACAACCCAACGTATGGCACATCACCCTGGATGCTTCATCCCTGACTTTCCCGTTCGAATATAAATTTGTAGCCATCAATGCCAAGACAGGTGCCGTAGAAGAATGGGAAAATCATCCGAACCGTACCTTCCACATCCAGCCGCTGATGCGGGGCGAAACATATCTGCCCATGGAAAGCGAGATATTCTTCAACCTGCCAGCCACAAAAATAGCAGGAACGGCTATTCCGGTATTCTCATTGCGTTCGGAAGGAAGCTATGGCGTAGGAGATTTCGGCGACCTGCTGACCTTCATCGAATGGGCCGCCCAGACCCACCAGAAAGCAGTTCAGATTCTGCCCATCAACGACACAACCATGACAGGCACGTGGACTGACTCATATCCATACAGCAGCATTTCCATTTACGCCTTCCACCCGATGTATACCGATCTCCGGCAGCTCCCGGCTCTGAAAGATCCGAAAGCAGCCGAACAGTTCGAGAAAGAACGGTTACGCCTGAACGCACTGGCCCAGGTAGACTATGAAGAAGTGAACCGAAACAAACACAACTATCTGAAAGCCATCTTCAATCAGGAAAAAGAAACGATACTGGCTTCGGAAGATTTCCAGAAATTCTTTACCGACAACAAAGACTGGCTGCTTCCTTACGCAGCATTCTGTTTCCTGCGTGAGAAATATGGCACTCCCGATTTCAGTACCTGGCCTGCTTTTTCAGTCTATCAGGCAGAAGAAGTGGAAGCACTCTGCGCACCGGAAGAAGAGAACTATGATGAAATAGCATTCCACTACTTCGTACAGTACGAACTGCACGTACAATTGCTGAAAGCCTGCAACTACGGACGCAGCAAAGGAGTGATTGTAAAAGGTGACATTCCTATCGGTATCAGCCGCACCAGTGTAGAAGCATGGACAGAACCTTATTACTTCAACATGAACGGTCAGGCCGGCGCACCACCCGATGCTTTTTCTACCAAAGGACAGAACTGGGGATTGCCTACCTATAACTGGGACGTAATGGAACAGGACGGTTACCAATGGTGGCGTCGCCGTTTCTCGAAGATGGCCGAATATTTCACAGCTTACCGCATCGATCACATTCTGGGATTCTTCCGCATCTGGGAAATCCCGATTCATTCGGTACACGGACTGCTGGGCCAGTTCTCACCGGCCATTCCGATGACCCCGGAAGAAATTCGCAGCTTCGGATTGGATTTCAACAAAGAATTCATGACGAAACCGTTTATCAACGAATACATGCTGAACACCATGTTCGGTGAAAAGGCCGATTACGTAAAGAAAGATTTCGTTATCCATCTGCACGACGACATTTATGGCATGCGCCCGGAGTTTGATACCCAGCGCAAGGTAGAAGCCTTCTTTGCCGACAAGAAAGACGAAGAAAGCCTCAACCTGAAAGAAAGACTCTATGCATTAATCAGCAATGTACTTTTTGTGCCCGACCGCAAGAATCCGGAAACCTATCATCCGCGTATCGCTGTACAGAACGATTTCATTTACAACCGATTGAACTGGTACGAAAAAGAAGCCTTCAACCGCCTCTACAACCATTATTATTACCAGCGTCACAATGAATTCTGGTACAATGAAGCCATGAAGAAGCTTCCTACCCTCACCCAGTCTACTCCGATGCTGGTATGTGGCGAGGACCTGGGCATGGTTCCAGACTGTGTCCCTTGGGTCATGGATCAGCTCCAGATTCTGTCACTGGAAATCCAGCGCATGCCCAAAGATCCCAAATGCGAATTCGGACATGTATACGCCTATCCGTTCCGCTCGGTATGTACCATCGGTACCCACGATATGTCTACCTTCCGCGGATGGTGGGAAGAAGACGCCACAGTCACCGAACATTTCTATCATCATGAATTAGGACATTGGGGAGATGTACCTAAACAGGCTCCGGGATGGCTCTGCAAGGATGTGATCGAGCGTCACCTGGCTTCTCCTTCCATGCTGTGCATACTTACCTGGCAAGACTGGACCTCGATGGACGAAACCCTGCGCAATCCGGATGTAGAAAGTGAACGGATCAATGTACCGGCCAACCCACGGCACTATTGGCGCTGGCGCATGCATTTTACCCTGGAAAGACTGATGAAACAAACCGAATTCAACGAAGAAATCATCCGGATGATTGATGCCAGCGGACGCAACTGATACGTTGGTACACGCTTCTGAAAACATACCCAGCTATTTCAGATAACTGAAATATGTGCTGCAAAAATCCCCTTCTTCCCCCTTCTCCCATCAGAGAACAGGAAGAAGGGGATTTTCATACATGCCTCCCTTACATATAAACACGGCTGCTCTGACTCACCGGAGAGTCAGAACAGCCGTGCCTGATTCAATGATGATATGACCGCTTTACGCAGCTGCTTTATGCTCTTTGATAATTCCTACACAGCAGGCTCCTACAATCAGCAGTACACCAGCCAGTACCAGCATATTTACTTCGGGCGGTACACTGCCTTCACGGGTAAAACTCTGCAGGACCCAGCCACCGGTAATGGCTGCCACAATCTGAGGAACACAGATTGTACCGTTAAACAGTCCCAGATAGGTTCCCATGTGACCTCCGGTCAAAGCATTGGTCAGGATGGTAAAAGGCATCGCCAGCATGGCAGCCCATGCACAACCAATCAACAGGAACGGGATGAACAGCATATACTGATCGTGCGTAAAATAAATGGAAATAAATCCGATTCCACCCAGCACCAGACTTAACGCGTATGCAAACTTACGGTTCGGAATAGAAGGCATCACCGCTGCCCAGATAACAGAGCCGATGGCCTGAACCGCAAACAGGATACCTACCCAGTCGCCCGCAGTCTGATACTGCAATGACTGAGTGTCAAGTACCCAGTGTGAAACACCGTCCTTCACTACTTCTACCGCAGGAGTACCGAAGACATTGGCCGCTACAGTTCCGTTTGTATAAGTCCACATAAACATAAAAGCAGCCCAGCAAAAGAACTGCACCAGTCCCACAGTCCAGAACGCTTTCGGCGCTTTGGCCAGCAACTGAAAGACATTTACTTTTTCCTGCTTCTCTTCTTTTGAGATTCCATGATATTCGGCATACAGTTCAGGAGGATATTCTTTTACCTTCACCGTAGTGTAAATAACGCACAGAATCAAGATGGCAGCTCCGATATAGAACGAAAAAATAACCGAATCCGGAATAACTCCTTTGGGAGCTACATTGCTGATACCGACAGCCGCAAAGATAAACGGGAAAAGATAACCAGCCAGACTACCGGCGTTACACAAAAAGCTCTGAATGGAATAAGCCAGACCCTTCTGCTTCTCATTTACCATATCGCCCACCATCATTTTAAACGGCTGCATGGCAATGTTGATGGAAGTATCCAGAAACATCAAGGCAAAAAGACCAAAAATCATCGCAGCAGAAACCGACATGCCGAAACTGCCGGCATTCGGCAACAGACACATTACCAGCACGGCTATCAGGGCGCCCACAAACAGATAAGGAACACGGCGGCCAAAACGGCACCAGGTTTTGTCACTCAAAGCTCCGATGATCGGCTGAACGATGATACCGGCAAGCGGAGGCAGAATCCAGAAATAACTCAGGCTGTGAGGATCGGCTCCCAACGTTGCGAAGATACGGCTAATGTTAGCACTCTGTAAGGCATAGGCTATCTGCACGCCAAAAAATCCGAAGCTGATGTTCCACAGCTTCCAGAAACTTAAATCAGGTATTTTTTTCATGGTAATATATAAATGTATATTTGCCTATGTGATGTATGCCTTACAGATTCATCACCTCCTGTTCAAAACGCTCCTTATCGCCAGCAGCCTTATTACGGATTTTGCTACGATAATTATAAACAGTGGCTAATGAGTAACCTAAGAAATGTGCTATCCGGGTAGCATCGGTTACTCCTAAACGAATCAGTGCAAATATACGAAGTTCTGTGTTTAATAGCTCACCTGATTTGGGATAAATTTTACCATCTTCACATAATAATTTGTTAAAATCTTCGATAAAGTTCGGGAACAGGTCCAAGAACGACTTGTCGAACTCTGTATAGAAGGCTTTCCGCTCATCGCGAAGGAATTGTTCAGAGCGGATAGTCTTGAAAAGTTCATCTATTTTAGAAGCCATAGCTAACTTTTCCAACGAACGTCTGTACTGTTCCAGCTTCTCGAGATAGCTCACACAACGGTCCAGATAACGGGCAATATATACCTCTTTAATCTTACCGGTCTGCACCAGACTCTGATTGGCTGTTACCAGATTCCGATTCGCCTGATACAGATTTTTCCGCATCAGCGACAGCTTTTTCATCCAGTAATAAAAGTAAAAAGACAGGACAATCAGGATGATAACAAACAGACTGAGAATAGCAAGCATCCAACGGGTGACAGTCCTCTTCTGTATATCTTTTTCTCTATATGCCTTATCAATAATAGGATAAATAGCTGTTACTTCCATGAAACGAAGACGGGCATTACAATCTACAGCATCTTCCATTGCACAGTTCAGATAAAGATATGCACGTTCCAGCTCTCCACGGTCAAAAACCAGATTTGCCAGACGCTGCAAAGCTGCATACTCCCGGTTAGCCAGCTTAATATCACAAAGAGCAGATTTCGCCAAACAGTAAATCTGCTTATCCACCTGTCTCTTCACCTCATAAGCCTCAGATAATGTATAATATAGGTAAGCCTGCCACTGCAAATCATCCTGACTTTCCAATAAACTGTTCAACAAAGCAATGGCTCCGTCAGGCTCTTTATTCAACAGCATTTTTTCAGCCTGAATGATATTCCGGTCTATACCGTTCAGACTCAACTGCAGAATGGAATCCCGATAAACTTCCGTCTGATCAATATATTTCTGACGCACAGATTTATCTGCTGTATAATCGGCAAGCCAACCATACAGCACCCGGAAATTCCGGTAATAATAAAGGAGGTAGTCTCCATCCAAGTTACTGACATCCAGGCTTTTCAATTCATCAAAAGCTTCGCTGTACATTCCCATCAGGCCAAAGACCTCTGCCCGGTTGAGCAAAATTTCATATTTCAGTTCCGGCTTGTTCAGACGCGGAAGCAAAGCCGATTTTTTATTGACATAGAACAAAGCAGAATCTGTCTGATAATGAAGATATGCATTCAATAAAGCACCATATAAATTATACTGCTCATTGGGGTCAGCAGAGTGTTGCAGCCTTTTCCTCAACTCCTCAATTCGACTTTTCCTCTGCTGATGAAATACTCCTTTCCTTGCAATGGCTTTATCCAATTCTTCCAAAGTATTTTCCAATGAATCTTTCTGTCCGTGTACCAAAGAAGGAATCAATATAGAAAGCAATAAAAAAAGTAATATACGTTGCTTTTTCATAGAATTATGTCATTATTAGGTTATCGCAAACGTACAAAATAACATCTTAAAAACAAAATAAACCCTTATTTATCTTTCAAATTATTTATATTATTTGTAACTTAGCGATTCAGATAAGCATTGATTATCAAAAGGTTCTTGCTTATAAATCTTTATATTTTTATTTCAAGACGTGCATTAGGAAAAGAAACCTTATACATTTGCATAAACCAAAAATCAATCTATCATGAAACGAACACTTCTTATTGTCATGGCACTGTTAAGCTTTCTAGGATTCAAGACTGCCGTACATGCTGCCACCATCCACAAGGTAGCACCCACTTACTGGTGGGCGGGAATGAAAAATCCCGAATTACAGATTCTTTTGTACGGTGAAAACATTAGCTCGTCCGATGTTACCTTATCTAGTAAGGATGTAATGCTGAAAGAAGTTGTCAGACAGGAAAACCCGAACTATCTTCTCCTGTACGTCGACTTATCAGAAGCAGCTCCCCAACAATTCAGTATCCAATTGAAACAAGGAAAAAAGTTGACAACTATTCCTTATGAACTGAAACAACGTACCCGAAAAGGGAACGATATCCAAGGATTTACCTCCAGCGATGTTTTATATCTGATTATGCCAGACCGTTTCGCTAACGGTAATCCGGATAATGATGTCATTCCCGGAATGCTGGAAGACAAAGTAGACCGTAATGAACAATATGGACGTCATGGAGGTGACCTGAAAGGTATCGCTGACCACTTGGATTATATCGCAGATTTAGGTGTAACTGCCATTTGGTTAAATCCTACTCAGGAAAATGATATGAAAAACGGATCTTATCATGGATATGCCATTACCGATTATTATCAGGCAGACCGCCGTTTTGGTGGAAATGATGATTTCGTAAAACTGGTAGAACAAGCACATGAAAAGGGACTGAAAGTGGTAATGGATATGATTTTCAACCACTGCGGCAGCGAGAACTATCTGTTTAAAGACAAACCATCCAAAGATTGGTTCAATTTCAAATCAAGCTACGTACAGACTTCATATAAAACGGCTAGCGTAATGGATATACATGCCAGCCAATACGAAAAGAAAATCGCTACAGACGGCTGGTTCACCCTCGAAATGCCAGACTTTAACCAACGCAACAGACACGTTGCCCGCTACCTGATTCAAAGCAGTATCTGGTGGATTGAATCAACAGGTATAAACGGAATCCGTCAGGATACACATCCGTATGCCGACTATGATTTCATGTCTGAATGGTGTAAAGAAGTAATGGAAGAATATCCTAAATTCAACATTGTAGGAGAAACCTGGCTGAATAGCAATGTACTGGTTTCCTATTGGCAGAAAGACAGCAAACTGGCTTATCCGAAAAACTCAAACCTGCCCACAGTAATGGATTTTCCATTGCAATCGCTGATGAACATGGCCTTTGATGAAGAAACTACAGATTGGGCAAACGGGCTGTATCGCCTGTATGACTACCAGACTCAAGACTTGGTATATGCCAATCCGATGAATCTGTTAATTTTCCTTGACAATCACGACACATCTCGTTTCTATCAGAAAGAAGAACAACTGAAGAATCTGACTCGTTACAAACAAGCTATGGCTTTCCTGCTGACGACTCGTGGTATTCCGCAGATTTATTATGGAACCGAAATTTTGATGTTCGGTGATAAAGGAGATGGCGACGGAACCCTGCGTAAGGATTTTCCAGGTGGCTGGCCAGGTGACAAAATAAATGCCTTCACAGCAACCGGACGTACCGAATTACAAAACGAAGCATTCGAGTATACAAAGAAACTGCTAAACTGGCGTAAAAATAACGATATCATTGGTAAAGGGAATCTGAAACATTACTCCATTACCAACGGTACATACGTATACGAACGCAGTTATCAAGGAAAGTCCATCGTGGTCATCATGAACGGAACTGATAAGGCACAGGAATTGAACCTGGCTCCATACCGTGAAATCTTACCTGAAGAATCCAGCACAGATTTCTTAAGCGGGAAACAGATAACCTTAGGTGAAAAACTGTCTTTAAGCCCACGTGAAACTTTGATCCTTACATTCTAGTTTTTTTATATTCTTATAGAGCAGAATACAAGTTTAATTTACTATCAAACAAAAAGTTATCAGTAGGCAATCATTCTATATTTTTATATTTTTGTTCTAATATGGTCAAACTGATTTCTATAAACTTAAATTTGTGAAAAGAACAAGGAATCAGTTAACCTTAATACCTGAAAAACGTATGAATATTAAAAGACATCTCACTTTTGCAGCTTTGTTCTGTTTGGCATTAGCAGTACAAGCCCAAAAGTTGACATCTCCGAACGGAAATCTGGTGATGAATTTTAGCCTGAACCAAGCAGGCGCTCCTACCTACGATCTTTACTTTAAAGGAAAAGCGGTAATCAAACCAAGTACTTTAGGGCTGGAGCTGAAAAAGGAGAACGCAGACAAACAGGTAGACTTCGAAGCGACGCCACGTACAGACATTGATCAACTGGATGAAAAAACTAACCTGATGACAGGATTTACCATCAAAGATACAAAAACCAGCACCTTTGATGAAACTTGGAAACCTGTCTGGGGCGAAGAGAGTTCTATCAGAAATCATTACAATGAACTGGAAGTAACATTAAACCAACCGTCAAATGACCGTTACATGATTATTCGTTTTCGCCTGTTTGATGACGGTTTAGGATTCCGTTATGAATTTCCACAACAAAAAAATCTGAACTATTTTGTTATCAAAGAAGAGCACAGCCAGTTTGCCATGAATGGTGACCATACGGCCTACTGGATTCCAGGCGATTATGATACACAAGAATATGATTATACTACTTCACGCCTTTCAGAAATCAGAGGTTTGATGAAAAAGGCTGTTACTCCAAACTCATCACAAACTGTTTTCTCACCTACCGGTGTACAGACAGCCTTAATGATGAAGACAGATGACGGACTTTATATCAACCTACACGAAGCTGCATTGGTTGACTATGCCTGCATGCACCTGAATCTGGATGACAAGAATATGGTATTTGAGTCTTGGCTGACACCGGATGCTAAAGGAGACAAAGGATACATGCAGACACCCTGCCATTCTCCATGGCGTACTGTTATCGTCAGCGACGATGCCCGTAACATTCTGGCTTCACGTATCACACTGAACCTGAATGACCCATGCAAATACACGGATACATCATGGATTAAACCAGTAAAATACATCGGTGTATGGTGGGACATGATTACCGGTAAAGGCTCATGGGCTTATACAGACGAACTGGCCAGTGTAAAACTGGGAGAAACAGACTACTCCAAAACCAAGCCAAACGGTAAACATTCAGCCAATACCGCCAATGTAAAACGCTATATCGATTTCGCCGCAGCTCACGGATTTGATGCCGTACTGGTAGAAGGTTGGAATCAAGGATGGGAAGACTGGTTCGGTAAAAGCAAGGATTATGTGTTCGATTTTGTTACTCCATATCCAGACTTTGATGTAAAAGAAATACACCGTTATGCAGCCAGCAAAGGTATCAAGATGATGATGCACCACGAAACTTCATCTTCTGTACGCAATTATGAACGCCACATGGACAAAGCATACCAATTCATGGTAGACAACGGTTATAATTCAGTAAAGAGTGGTTATGTAGGAGATATTATCCCACGCGGTGAACATCACTACGGACAATGGATGGTGAACCACTACTTGTACGCTGTAACCAAGGCAGCCGAATACAAGTTGATGGTTAATGCACATGAAGCTGTCCGTCCAACAGGTTTGTGCCGTACATACCCTAACCTGATTGGCAACGAATCCGCTCGCGGTACCGAATATGAATCTTTCGGCGGCAACAATGTAAACCACACCACCATCCTGCCGTTTACACGTCTGATTGGAGGTCCAATGGATTATACTCCAGGAATTTTTGAAACAGACTGTAGCAAAATGAATCCGGACAATACCTCACGTGCCCGTACCACATTGGCTCGTCAATTAGCATTGTATGTAACCATGTACAGTCCACTGCAGATGGCTGCTGATATACCAGAAAACTATGAACGTTTCATGGATGCATTCCAATTTATTAAAGATGTTGCCATCGACTGGGATGAAAGCAAATATTTGGAAGCCGAACCAGGTGAATACATTACAATAGCACGTCGCGCTAAAGGCACAGAGGACTGGTATGTAGGTTGCACAGCCGGTTATAACGGTCATACATCTGAACTTTCTTTGGATTTTCTGAACCCAGGAAAGAAATACGAAGCAACAATCTATGCAGATGCTAAAGATGCAAGCTGGGACAAGAATCCACAGGCATATACGATTACAAAGAAAAAAGTAACTAACAAGAGCAAACTGAAACTGACAGCAGCTGTTGGTGGTGGTTACGCTATATCCATTAAAGAAATCAACAAATAATTAGGTTCAATAGGGATAATCAAATCGTTAGGTAACAAAGGTTCAATGTTTTCAATAGGTATTTTTTATAAATGAAATTCCCTAACTTTTAATTTAATAATATGAAAATGAAAGTAGTTTTAAACAAGTCCAGCAGGTTCCTGCTATTATGGGTGGTAGGAATGCTCATTACTGTACAGGCTTTCGCGCAAAGCATGACAGTACAAGGTGTGGTAAAAGACAACACAGGTGAAGCTGTCATCGGTGCCAACGTTGTAGTGAAAGGAACTACCAACGGTACCATCACAGACTTCGATGGTAACTTTACACTCAATGCCAATAAAGGAGACATCATTGTCATTTCTTTCATCGGTTACCAGACTCAAGAACTTCCGGCCGCAGCCAACATGAATGTCATTCTGAAAGACGATTCAGAAATATTGGATGAAGTGGTAGTCATCGGTTACGGTTCTGTAAAAAAAGACGATGCAACTGGTTCTGTAACAGCTATCAAACCGGATGAATTAAGTAAAGGTATCACAACCAATGCTCAAGATATGTTGACTGGTAAAGTAGCCGGTGTAAGCGTTATCTCGAATGATGGTACTCCAGGTGGAGGCGCACAAATTCGTATCCGTGGTGGTTCTTCTCTGAACGCATCAAACGACCCGTTGATTGTAATTGACGGACTTGCTATTGATAATGAAGGTATCAAAGGTATGTCAAACGGATTGTCTATGGTAAATCCGGAAGATATCGAAACTTTCACTGTATTGAAAGATGCTTCTGCAACAGCTATCTATGGTTCACGTGCATCAAATGGTGTCATCATCATCACAACTAAAAAAGGTAAAAGTGGACAAGCACCTAAAGTAAGCTATAGCGGTTCTGTATCTGTATCTACTACCCAAAAGAGATATGACGTATTAGACGGTGACGAATACCGCGCTTATGCACAGCAAGTATTCGGAGACAATATGCCAGGCACATTAGGCACAGCCAACACAGACTGGCAAGATCAGATTTTCCGTACAGCCGTAAGTACCGACCACCACGTTTCTATCAACGGAGGATTCAAGAACTTACCGTACCGTGTTTCTTTAGGATACAGTAATAATAACGGTATTATCAAGACCTCTAACTTCCAACGTTTCACTGCTTCTGTGAACTTGGCACCTTCTTTCTTTGACGATCATCTGAAAGTAAATGTTAATGCCAAATACATGAATGGAAAGAACCGTTATGCAGATTCTGGTGCAGCTATCGGAGGAGCCTTGTCAATGGATCCAACCCGTCCCGTATACGGTGACAGCGATATCTTTGATGTATTTGGTGGCTTCTATCAGAACTATCAGGCGACTTCCGGATTCAGTGATCCGAACTGGAACTATACGTCCAATAAGAATACACCGCAGAACCCTTTAGCTGCTCTGGAACAAAAAGATGACCGTTCAAACAGCAACGACTTTGTAGGAAATATCGAAGTAGATTACAAATTCCACTTCTTACCAGACTTACGTTTGCATGCAAGTATCGGTGGTGAATATGCAGAAGGTGTACAGACAACCATTTATTCTCCTTATTCATTCTCAAACAACTATTACGGTGATACCAAACGTGATGTACAATATAAGTACAACCTGTCATACAATGTTTATGCCCAGTACATTAAAAATATTAACGACCACATGATTGATATCATGGCCGGTGGTGAGGAACAACACTTCCATAACAATGGCTATTGGACTTCTCAGGGATGGGACAGTTATGCAAACATTGCATACAACATCAAGACCGCAGCTGAAAATGCTTATGCAACCCGCAACACATTGGTTTCATACTTTGGACGTTTGAACTACGCATGGAAAAACCGTTATTTGTTTACCTTCACCATGCGTTGGGATGCTTCCTCACGTTTTGCAGAAGACAACCGTTGGGGTACTTTCCCATCATTAGCTTTAGGATGGAAACTGAAAGAAGAAAACTTCCTGAAGGATGTCGATTTCTTATCTGACTTGAAACTCCGTTTAGGTTGGGGTATCACTGGTCAGCAGGACGTAGATACAGACTTCGGCTATATGCCTTTGTATGTAACTAGTGATAACTCTGCATTGTATCCGTTCGGAGATACTTATTATTCAAGTACACGCCCAAGTGCCTACAATACTAAGTTAAAATGGGAACAGACTACGACCTACAATGCTGGATTCGATTTCGGCTTCCTAAATGGACGTATTGCCGGTAGCATTGATGGATATTTCCGCGAAACAAACGACTTGCTGAACCAAGTAAAGATTCCAGTTGGAACAAACTTTAATGCACAGATGTATCAGAATATCGGTTCATTGGAGAACTATGGTGTAGAATTCTCTATCAACGCTAAACCGATTGTAACGAAAGACTTCATGTGGGATTTGACCTATAACTTCACTTGGAACCACAACGAAATTACAGAACTGACTGGTGGTAACGATGCCGACTATTATGTAGAGACTGGTAATTCCATTGCTGCAGGTAACAATACCAAGGTTCAGGCAAACAAGGTAGGATATCCGGCCAACTCATTCTATGTATATCAGCAGGTATACGATGAAAACGGTAAACCAATTGAAAATACCTATGTAGACCGCAATGGTGACGGTATCATCAACGCTTCTGATAAATACATGTACAAAAAACCGGCAGCTGACTTCTTGATGGGTCTTACCTCAAAAATGACCTACAAAGCTTGGGACTTCAGCTTCTCACTGCGAGCCAGTTTGAACAACTATGTCTACTATAACTTCCTGGTAGGAAAGGCAAACAGCAGTTCTTCCGGATTGTTCTCTAATACTGCTTTCTCAAATATTACACCGGAAAGTATCGAATTAGGTTTCGCTGGACAAGGAGAATACTATATGAGTGACTACTTCGTACGTAATGCTTCCTTCCTCCGTTGTGACAATATCACATTGGGATATTCATTCAAAGATTTGTTGAAGTCATCTTCATACAAAGGTATTGGTGGACGTATCTATGCTACTTGCCAGAACCCGTTCATCATTACGAAGTATCCGGGACTTGACCCAGAAGTACAGAGCGGTATCGATTCAAACCCGTATCCACGTGCTTTGACATTCCTGTTGGGTGTAAGCTTACAATTCTAATTCATGATAAAACAGAACAATATGAAAAAGAAATATCTTAAACATATATTTTCAGCCGCTTTCATCATGGCGACTGCATTGGGAAACGTATCTTGTATCAATGATCTTGATATCAGTTCCATCGACCCACAGACATCACCGGCTTTCGATCAGGCCAGTGCATTCGTGAAACAATATGCCATGTTAGGACTGACCGGCCAACAAGGACTGGCTGGTAAACCGGACCTGGACGGACAGGATGAAGGGGAATCCGGATTCTACCGTACAACCTTCAACTGTCAGGAACTTTCAACTGATGAGTGTGTATGGGTATGGCAAGACAATGTGGATATTCCACAGTTCACTGGAATGTCCTGGAACTCTTCCAGCCAACGTACAGAATGGGTTTATGTACGTTTGGGTTACGATGTCACTCAAATGAACTTCTTCCTCGACCAGATAGCTGAAATCAATGATACAGAAACCAACAGACAACGCTCTGAAGTACGTTTCTTGCGTGCTCTGCACTATTGGTATTTCCTGGATCTCTTCGGTAAAGCTCCTTTCAAGGAACATTTTGACACTGAAACTTTACCGGAAGAAAAAAGCGGAAAAGACTTGTATGACTTCATCCAGAAAGAGCTTGAAGAATCAGAAGCCGACATGTACGAACCGGGACAAGCTCCATTCGGACGTGCAGATAAAGCAGCCAACTGGTTACTCCGTGCCCGTCTGTATCTGAATGCCAAAGTATACACCGGCACAGCCGATTACGAAAACGCAAAGATTTATGCTGACAAAGTCATCAATTCCGGTTATTATGAACTGTGTGATGACTATAAGCTGATGTTCATGGCAGACAATGACCAGAACGCAAAAGCAATGAAAGAAATCATCCTTCCTATTCGTCAGGACGGTGTCAAGACAAGAAACTACGGAGGTTCAACCTATCTGATTTGCGGTACCCGTACCGGAGGTATGCCACACATGGGAACAACAAACGGTTGGTCATGTCTGATTGCGCGCAATGCATTGGTCAACAAGTTCTTCCCGAACGGCGATGTTCCGATGATTCCTGACAATGTAGAAGTTCCTACCCAGGAACAGTTTGCCAACGATGCTGAAATCGATGCTTGGGATGCACAGTACGGTGTACGCACCGAAGATATCATTGCAGCAGCAGGTGATGACAGAGCCATGTTCTATTCAGGAGCCGGAGGAGGAAAACGTACCATCGATCCGGACAAGATTTCAAACTTCCAGAGTGGATTGTCCATCGTAAAATGGCAGAACATCCGTTCCGATGGTGCAGCTACCAGCCACACCGAATATCCGGATACAGATATTCCTTTGTTCCGTCTGGCAGAAGCCTATCTGACACATGCCGAAGCATGCTTCCGCCTGAACGACAAGAATACTGCCCTGAAAGATATCCAGACCTTGCGCAGCAAACGTGGATGTACAACCCAGCCTTCTCTGGCAGACCTGACAGAGACCTACATTTTGGACGAATGGGCACGTGAATTCTATCTGGAAGGACGTCGTCGTAGCGATTTGATTCGTTTTGACAGCTTTACCACCAGCAAATATTTGTGGGACTGGAAAGGTGGAGTCAAGAACGGACAAGCAGTAAGCGATATCTACAACGTATTCCCAATTCCAGAATCAGATATCAACAACAATCCTAACATGTCACAGAACGAGGGTTATTAATTTTAAAAAAGGAAAAGTATGAAACATCTAACTATAATGGCATATTGCTTGACAGGCCTCTTTGCTCTGACAGCCTGTGAAAGCGACAGAGATGAGAATCCCACCATCAAACAGCCGACTACATTTCAGCTAAATATATCAGCAAGTGAAGTATACGATCTGGAAGCTAATTCTACTATCCAGTGGGGATGTGTAGCTCCTGATTACGGATACAGTACACCGCTCACCTATTCTATTCAGATTAATAAGGATGATAACTGGACCGAAGCCGAAGGCGATACTCCAGCATCCTACAAGACGCTGGAAACTACCTACACTTCACCTACATTCTCTATCAAGACAGAAGAGTTGAACAAGAGTTTGATTCTTTTGAATGAATGGTATGATGAAGCAACCTTCCCATCAACAGCAGAAGTATATGTACGTGTACAATCTTCACTTAGTACAACAGATGACTACAAATGTTATTCTGAAACAATGAAGGTCAATGTAAAACCTTATTATACCAAGGTCTCTACAGAACCTGCTAAACTCTATATAGTAGGCGACCATCAAGGATGGGCAACAGACGGTACTGCTCCTCTGATTATTGCCAGCGACGATGCTGGAACTACATTCAGTGGTTATGCACAATTGAATAAAGAATTCAAATTCATGACTACTACTTCTTGGAACGATCCAAACTATGGTGGTTCAAACGGCACTTTGGAACAAGGTGGAGGTAATATCACAGTTAGTAAACCAGGATTCTACCAGATTGATGTAAACCTGAGTAAAATGACTTATAAACTCCAGACCTGTACATGGGGTGTCGTAGGCGATGCAACCCCTGGTGGATGGGATTCTGACATCCAGCTCACTTACAATGAAGAAAGTAAAGCATTGGAAGCTAAAGCTACATTAAGTGGAGGAGAAATCAAGTTCCGTCAGGATGGTGCCTGGAATATTTCACTCGGAGGCAGCCTGGAAGAATTGGTGTTGAACGGTGGAAACATCGCTGTCAATGCAGGTACTTATACCATCAAATTGTATCTGTCAGACGGTACTTACCATGCCGAACTTATTCCGGAAAAATAACCATTTATTAAAATAACAGGAAAGAGGGTATGTCTATAAAAGCTTCATACCCTCTTTTTTTATATCTAATACACAGGTCATGAAAAACATATTTTATAAACTAATTCTATGTCTCAGCCTTTTGCTCTCCATGGAATCCTGCTCAGACAAGACTTCGGATCTATAACAGGAAACAGAAAAGCCACAGTCTGAAGCCACCCAAGAAGGCCTGAGTCATTTCCCTGAAATTCCCGATGCAGACAATACGCTGACCATTACATTCAAGGCTAATAAAGAGTCTGCCTTATATAATTACACAGGTGACGTATATATCCATGCAGGTATTGTAGAAGAAGGTACCTGGATGTATGTGCCTGGCGAATGGAATGAAAACCTGGAAAAGTGCAGAATGACCTCCAAAGGAGAAAATACTTGGGAAATTACTCTTTCACCTTCTATCAGAGAATGGTTTGGTTCCGGAAAAACTCCTGTCAATAAAATAGGAATTGTCATACGGAGTTCAGACGGATCAAAGAAAGGAATTGAAACGGATACGTTTATTGAAGTAACCGACACCAGATATCAAGAATTCACCCCTGCCGCCATTATAGAAAAATCCATGCCTTCAGAAGTCAAAGAAGGCATCAACATCGACGGAAACAATGTAACCTTCGTACTGTACGATAAAGATAAAGAAGGCAACCACAAAGATTTTGCCCACATCGTAGGCGATTTCAATAACTGGACACTGGCCAATGATGAGACATCCCAAATGTACAGAGACAATGCAAACGGCTGCTGGTGGATCACCATACCCAATCTCGATCCGGACAAAGAATATGCCTTCCAATATTATATTGGAATCCATGAAAGAGAGACCATCCGACTGGCCGATGCCTATGCGGAGAAAATTCTGGACCCCGACAATGATAAATACATTGCAGAATCCACTTATCCAGCTACAGACAGAACATATCCGGCAAATGGTAAGGGAATTGTATCTGTATTCAAGATCAACAAGAACAAATACTCCTGGCAGAACGACTTCAAGATAGCCGATAAAAACAATCTGATCATCTACGAAATCCATTTAAGAGACTTTACCGAAACATCCGATCTCAACGGAGCCATCAGCAAACTGGATTACATACAGTCTCTCGGTGCCAACGCAATAGAACTGATGCCGGTACAGGAATTCGACGGGAATGACAGCTGGGGATACAATCCCTGCTTTTACTTTGCACTAGACAAGGCATACGGAACACCCGATATGTACAAACGATTCATCGATGAATGTCACCGGAAAGGAATAGCCGTAATATTTGATGTCGTTTATAACCATGCCACCGGGAACATGCCTTTTGCCAGGTTATACTGGGACAGTTCCAACAACAAAACATCTTCAAACAATCCCTGGTTCAACGTCGACGCACCACATCCTTATAGTGTATTCCATGACTTCAATCACGAATCCGGCCTAGTCAGAAATTTCGTAAAAAGGAATCTAAAGTTCCTGTTGGAAGAATACCACATAGACGGATTCCGCTTTGATCTGACAAAAGGGTTTACCCAACAACCCAGTACGGAAAGTACAGCTTCCGATTATGACGCCAGCCGTATCAACATTCTCAAAGAATATTATGATACCGTCAACGAAACTAATCCAGATGCTGTCATGATTCTGGAACACTTCTGCTGCGATACAGAAGAAAAAGAACTTGCCGATTACGGAATGAAGTTATGGAGAAATGCCAACAATGCTTATTGCCAATCGGGAATGGGATGGCAGGAAAACAGCGATTTCAGCAGTTTATACACCGGTACCAATCACATGACTTTCGGAGGATATATCGGATACATGGAAAGTCATGACGAAGAGCGTACCGCATACAAAGCCTTAGCATACGGAAATGGGAACTTAAAAAATGACCTTCACAGCCGGATGGCAAGTATGGCGGCCAATACCGCCTTCTTCCTCACCGTACCAGGGCCTAAAATGATCTGGCAGTTCGGTGAAATGGGCTACGACATTTCCATCGAAGAAAACGGACGTACCGGACGAAAACCACTCCACTGGGAATATCAAAACGATGCAGACCGACAAAACCTGATTACTGTCTACAAAAAATTTGCGAGCCTACGTTCTGCGGTACCCCAACTGTTCAACGAAGAATGTACCTTTACATGGAATGTCACTACAGACTATTGGGAAACATGCAGACAGTTACTTCTGGAAAGTATAGATGGCAAGAAACTGTTCATTATCGGCAATTTTACCACACAAGAACAAGAATCATCTGTTGCCGTTCCATCCGGATGGGACAAATACTATGATATCATAGAAGAAAAAAATACAGAATTCAGAGGAGGAGAAAATATCACGCTCAAACCACACTCCTTCATTGCCATCAGTAATTTTTAAGCCCACAGCAGTCATTCCGACCGCCGATAATTCATCAAAGCCGTTGCAACCTGCAGGTATCTGAGATTACAACGGCTTTGATTCAATATATCCCCATCCTGTCTCATTCACTTTAATTAACACACATTCACAGAAAGAATGCAGGTTCCGGTCGTTTCTCCTAGAAAAACAAATCTAATCAATATGAAAAAACAGAACTACTACAACGACCTGCGAGCCTGCTGGCTAATAGCCGTATTCCTGCTGTCTGCATGCGGAAGTTATACATTAGAAGAAGAAACGGAAGAGAGCGGCTCTTCCAAAGGGTATCAGATGAGCCTGAACGTAAGAAGTGGAGGAATAGATCTCGAACCATATTATCCACTTACCGTCTTTTTGTTCAATGAGAACGATGAACTAATCGAAAGAAAAGAAATTACTGACACAGAAGAGATTTATTCGAAAACCTTAGGAAAAGGGACATATACACTTACTGCCTTTTCCGGACTATCAGAAGATACCTATACCGTTCCGGAAAATCCATCCATCAATGACCTCATACAGATTCAATCTCAAACTCCAATAAAAACACCTCTTCTATCCGGACAAAGCCGAGTATCCCTCACCGAGAATACTCAAGTCAACCTGTCTCTGTCATACGCTGTATCAGCCTTACATTTCACCTTACAGGCCGTACCCGACGATGCGACCGCCGTAGAAATGCAAATATCTCCCATCAGTTCAGGAATGTCCTTCATAGGGAATTACAATAATGACAACCAGTCGTATACCGTATCGTGCAATCCGACAGAAGAAGGATGGGAAAGCGAAACCATTTATGTGTTCCCCTCCGAAAGCAACCGAAGTAATCTGAGTATCACCATCAAACGTCCGGATGGAAATGAGACCTACTCATATACTTATACTGAACAACTACAACCTGCGCAACCCTATCACTTTACCGGGACCTACCAGGAAGGGATTTCCATGGGAGGAACTTTCGAGATAGAAGGATGGAAACCCAGTATTAACGTAGATTTCAACCTTAGTGAAGAAGCTTCCGAAGAAAACAAAAACGACGATGCAGAAGATGATACAGAAACCATACTCCGTGCTCCCCAATTGCCGGTAGCCGAAAAAATATGGGGATATTTCTATGTATGGAAAGTGGAGACCGTATCCGAGACCGAGGTCATAGCTACCCTCATCAGCCCTGACCAATGGTATGTATTGGCAGCCGATGCACCAGGTATCCTTGAAGAATACAGCATTGACCATTTGGATGGTTGGAGAACTTTTACATTAGAAGAAGCCAAGGAATTTAAAAATCAATTTTCAGGAAAGACAAGTGACTTAAATGAATATCTATCAGATAACTATTTTGACAGATTTTATGCCAATGACGGTGCCCGATATTTATGCGAAAACTGTACCATGACATTCAGCCTTAGTACTAATATTGTAAAAGAAGCCGGAAAAACCGTCAAATACTACCTGCGCGGAGTCAAAACCGTCCGGGTAAAACTGGAAGAATAAGAAAATGCTAAAGGCTGTATAGCTCCTACAATAAAGGAACTCTACAGCCTCTTTTCATTCCATATTGTCCTAAAATAAACAGAATCAGATCAAATGTTGGTTCTTTAGTTCTTCCGCAACGTTTTCCAGCTCCTGATACCAGGCTTCACCGAATTTACGGATCAACGGCTCCTTCAGGAATTTATAGACAGGTACATTTTCCTTTTGTCCTAACAGTACGGCTGCCTTACAGACATCCCAACGGTGATAGCTCACCGACTTATACGGCCCATAATCACCGATACGGATAGGATACAAATGACAGGAAACCGGCTTGTAGAAATTACATTTCCCTTCACGATAAGCCTTTTCGATAGCACAGTAACAATAGCCTTTCTCATCGTAACAGGTAAACACACAGTCCTTTCCGTTGACAATCGATGTCACGAGATCACCCTCCGGATCGGTATATACCACTCCCTGCCTATCTATCACATCGCGCGCCTCGGGCGACAAATCATTCCAAATAACAGGAAGTACCTCTTCCAGCTTCTCCACTTCTTCCAATTCCACCGGAGCACCTGCGTCACCCTCAATGCAACATTCGCCTTTGCAAGCATCCAGGTCACACAAGAATTTCTCCCGAAACACATCCAGACTGATGACAACATCGTCTATTTGAACCATGCTCATAACTAAAAATCTTTGAAATATATCCGGCTACAAAGATACGATTTTTCCCTCTAAAAAAACGAACGCCCGTCTGAATGAAAACATGAGAATGTTTCACTCAAAACGAACGTTCGTATACATCCATCCATAAAGACATTTTTGCCTGCGATAAAATACCGGTGAACAATCATTCGAAAAAGAGCGATTCCAAACACCCGGACTACTTTTCCACAGATTTCCAGTTACAAAAAAAGAGGAACCCGAAGGTCCCTCTCCTTATTTTGAAAAGATTTTGCAGATTTACTTAATCAAGTCTTTACCTGTCATATCTGCCGGCTGAGACATACCCAGGATGTGCAGAATAGAAGGAGCTACATCGGCCAATACACCGTTTTCTACCTTTGCATCCTTGTTTTCTGTTACATAAACGAACGGAACCGGATTCAGTGAGTGAGCCGTATTCGGAGTACCGTCGGCATTCAATGCATGGTCGGCATTTCCGTGGTCGGCAATGATAATTACCTCGTAATCGTTAGCCTTGGCTGCCTCTACGGTATCTTTCACACAATTATCGATAGCAACAACAGCCTTCTCGATGGCTTCATAAATGCCGGTATGACCTACCATATCACCGTTGGCATAATTAACCACGATGAAATCATACTTCTGTGTCTTGATGGCTTCTACCAGTTTGTCTTTTACTTCGTATGCACTCATTTCCGGCTTCAAGTCGTAAGTAGCTACTTTCGGAGACGGAACCAGGATACGGTCTTCGTTTTCATACGGAGTTTCACGACCACCGTTGAAGAAGAAGGTTACGTGTGCATATTTTTCAGTTTCGGCAATGTGCAGCTGCTTCTTGCCATTCTTTGACAAGTATTCGCCCAATGTATCAGCCACATTTTCTTTCGGGAAGATGATATGAACGCCCTTGAATGAAGCATCGTACGGAGTCATGCAGTAATACTGCAATCCCGGAATGGTCTTCATGCCTTCTTCCGGCATATCCTGCTGAGTCAGTACCACAGTCAATTCTTTGGCACGGTCGTTACGATAGTTGAAGAAAATCACTACATCGCCTTCCTTGATTGTACCATCGATGGCAGCATTGTTGATCGGCTTGATAAATTCGTCAGTAACACCTTCATCGTATGATTCCTGCATAACCTGTACCATGTCGGTAGCCTGTTTTCCCTTGCCTTCGATCAGCAGGTCGTATGCTTCCTTGATACGGTTCCAACGTTTGTCACGGTCCATGGCATAGAAACGTCCTACGATAGAAGCGATCTTACCGGCAGACTGTGCGCAGTGAGCAGTCAGTTGTTCAATGAATCCTTTACCGCTCTTGGGGTCAGTGTCACGGCCATCCATGAAGCAGTGAATAAATGTCGTATTGTCGAGACCGTATTCCTTAGCTATATCACACAACTTAAACAGATGATCCAAAGAAGAGTGTACACCACCGTTTGAAGTCAGCCCCATGAAGTGGATGTTCTTTCCATGTTCTTTTGCATAAGAGAATGCTGAAACGATTTCCTTGTTTTTCAGGATACTTCCATCGGCGCAAGCACGGTTGATCTTTACCAAATCCTGATAAACGATACGTCCGGCACCAATGTTCAGGTGACCTACTTCTGAGTTACCCATCTGACCGTCAGGCAAACCTACGTTTTCGCCACTAGCCTGCAACTGTGAATGCGGATAGTTTGCCAACAGACTGTCCCAATACGGAGTCGGGGTGTTAAAGATTACATCATCTTTCTGATGGTCGCCACATCCCCAACCATCCAGAATCATTAAAAGCGCTTTCTTAGCCATAATTCTATGTTGTTTAAAAGTTGATAATTCTCTGTTTTACATTAAAGCACACAAAAGTACAAAATATCCGTTGCATGAACGAAACTTTTTACTATTTTTAGTAGCCAGATTCCGTTCTTTCAGCCCGATACCATACAATATATATAAAAAATTTGTACCTTTGCAGCGATTTGAAAAATCTTTAGCCGCTAGAAGGTTCATTACTCTATGAAACATCGGATACTTTACCTGACGGTATGTTTACTGACAAGCCTATTTTTCATTTTACCCATTCATGCACAAGGGCCTGACCGTCTGCCCGAACCTGCCATTCCGGAAGAAGAACTGGAAGGATCGCCTTCATTCCCGGTCCTGAACAACATCGACAGTCTCATCAGTCCCAATGTATTGCGTTTCTGCGGACAGGAAGTCAATCTGGACCCGGTACACCGCCAGCGGAAACTGCGCAGGGAACTGGCTTCTCTTTCACGCTCTTCTGCTACCCTGATGCAACGGGCCAACTATTTTTTCCCCATCATCGAACCCATTCTGAAACGGAACAACATTCCCGATGATTTCAAATACCTGATGGTAATAGAAAGCGGGTTGAATCCGGAAGCCCGTTCCCCTGTAGGCGCTTTGGGGCTCTGGCAATTCATGAAAGGAACGGCGCAGGAATACGGCTTACGGGTAGACCAGAAAATAGACGAAAGACTGGACATTGAAAAATCGACTCAGGCCGCGTGCAGGTATTTACGCACAGCTTACGGCAAATTCAAAGACTGGGTGGCTGTGGCCCAATCATACAATATCGGACAGGCACGCATCGGTACGGAACTGCAACGCCAGCAGGTGGATGAATCCATCGACCTCCAACTGGTAGAAGAAACCAACCGGTATATCTACCGCATCCTGGCTTCCAAAATTATTTTTACCAATCCCAGCAACTTCGGTCTGAAGGAAAGCATGCTCTACTACAAGAAAATCCGACGGAGATAAGAAGATATAAACAAGAAATGAACAGCCTGTTAATAACTTTTTTCGCTATCAACAGGCTGTTCATTTCTCTAAAGGACGTTTTATCAGGACTTTCCCCTAAAAATCCAACGATAACTGTCCATCGCCTAGCAGATTATAACTCATTCGGTGATAAGGAGTTGTACCATACGTCCGGATAGCTTCCCGATGTTTCTTCGTCGGGTATCCCTTGTTGTTTTTCCAGTCGTATTGCGGATATTCCTCTGCCAACCTGTTCATATAATCATCCCGATAGGTTTTTGCCAACACCGAAGCTGCCGCAATGGACATATATTTTCCATCACCTTTTACTACTGTGGTATGAGGAAGATCCCGATACTGCCTGAAACGGTTACCGTCTATTAGCAAATGTTCTGGACGAAGCTTCAACTGATCAACAGCCCGATGCATAGCCAGAAACGAAGCATTTAAAATATTGATACGGTCTATCTCTTCAGGAGTAACCACGCCTACCGCCCATGCCAGAGCTTCCCGTTCAACGACCTCACGTAACGCATAGCGCTGCTTTTCAGTCAGCTGCTTCGAATCATTCAGCAATTCATTACGAAAATCATGCGGCAAAATGACTGCTGCCGCATACACCGCTCCGGCCAGACATCCACGGCCCGCCTCATCACAGCCAGCCTCCACCAGGTCTTCGTGCATATAAGGTAATAACATCCGTTTTCTCTCCTTCATTTTTGGGACTGCAAAGGTACGGCTTTCTGCAGAAATACAGATAAAAATAACCGAAGAGTTATGAAGAAGTTATTTACAGGAACGGTTCATAATCTGCCCCTGTTTCAACATCGTCCTCTTAATATTTCACAGACACCTTCTGCATACTGACGTCCGATGGGAAACGGACATTTTCCTCCTTTAAGCATCACATAAGTCCGGGTAAATGATGAAACAGCGGCCAAAGGAATGACATACGAACGATGAATCCGCAGGAATTCTCTTTCCGGCAACAAATCAAGAATAGTTTTCAGGTTGGTCCGTGTAAGTACGTTTCCACCTGAACAACGGATAATTTTCACGTAATTTCCCAAAGCTTCAATGCAAAGAATGTCATCCAGCGGAATGCTGACATTGGTGTATTCCTGTTTCACCACCAGACATTCGGAGGTAGCAGGATGATGAATTTCAATACGGCGCAACGCTTTTTCCACTGCTACTTCGAAGCGTTCATAAGCAAATGGTTTGTGCAGAAAATCGACGGCATCCAGATTAAAGCCTTCAAGGGCGTATTGGGCATGAGCGGTAGTAAAAATAAAGAGACATTCCCGGGGTAAGATATCAGCTATCTTCAGTCCGCTGATACTGTTCATCTGAATATCCAGAAAAACAAGATCCGGCTTGGAACGGCGGATAGCTTCCAGCCCTACGCGCGGTTCACTGAAGCTTGTAACCTCCATTCCTCCCTTGCGCCGGCAAAACTGTTCAATGACCAGCAAAGCCATGGGTTCATCATCTATGGCTATACATTTTAATGTTCGACTCATGATACATTCTGCATTTTATTTTCATCCACCCATTCAGGATCTTTTGTCCTTATTTCCAGCCTCACCCGAAACACTCCGTCTGTTTCTTCATTTCTCAATTCATAACGCCCGGGATATAGCAATTCCAGCCGCTTACGGCAATTGGATATGCCGATTCCCTGCCCTTCTTTCTCACGATGACGCATGACGGCGTTTTCTGTTTTCAGCAGAAGGCGGTCTTCATCAATATGCACAAACAGGCGAATCGTACAATCCACATCCGACGAAGAACCATACTTGAAGGCATTTTCAACGAATGTAATGAGAATCATAGGTGGAATAAGTACCCGTCCGTCGATAATTTCCGTAGTCAGTTCTACCTGCGTATGATGATTCAGCCGTAGTTTCTGCAAATCGACATACTGACGGATGTAATCGACTTCCTGCTCCGCCGGTATGAGTTCAGAACCGCTTTGTGAATACATGTAACGCAAAATGCCGGAAAACTTGACAAAAGCCGATTCTGTCTTGTCCGATCCCGACAACACAAGTGCATACAGTGTATTCAAGGTATTAAACAGAAAATGTGGATTAATCTGTGCCTTGTAAAGGGCCAGTTCGGCCTTATTTTTTTCCGCTTCGATTTCCTGACGGGAAAGGATCTGCCGGAAAAGCTCGAAAGTCAGCTCAATGGCCAGCGAGAAACCCGTCACCATAAGGAAAAAGAACCAGATGATTTGGGTACGTATATGCAACCGGGCCTCCATTTGCCGCATGTTGTCCGTAAGGCGTTCGGCAGGCATTGGAAAATACGTAAGCAGCTCCGTCACTCCAGCCAGAATACCCAGCAGCAAGATTATTTGTCCGTATCTCTTCCTCATAAAAAGCTTGGGCAGACATGCACGCCGATAAACAAAATAAAGACCGTACACATAAGCGACCAGTGTCAGAAAGAAAGCCGTATTGTTGACAATCCAACGGTCTACCGGAAGCAACATAATGGCCAGCGGTATGATAACCAGACAAAACAGCAAGTCGATATAAAGAGATATGGGATGATTCTTCATATTGTAAATATTCGTGTTCTTTCTGACAAAGATACGATATTTTATCGGGGAACAACGGGTCCGTCGTTGTCGTTCGCCATCACATTTGTCCCGTTCGTCACCACATGTTCCTTTTTTCATTCCGTTCTATATAAGTTTGTATGGTTTCAGACGTGCATATCACTAAAAACATCTCATAAATTATGAACAAAAAGACAAGTATTTACCTTATGCTGTGCGGCTTGCCATTATTCATCTCCTGTGGGAACGACAAGCAGGAAATGCCCGGCGAACAGTACAAGACCCTGACTGTAACAACAAGTACCCAGACCTTACAGTCTGTCTATCCGGCTACTTTGCGTGGACGCCAGTCTGTAGAAATCCGTCCACAGGTAAGCGGTATTATTACGGATATCCGGATAAACGAAGGCGATGCGGTACGTCGCGGGCAAGTATTGTTCATCATTGACCAGGTACCTTATCGTGCGGCTCTGGAAACAGCGTTGGCCAATGTGAAGAGCGCCGAAGCACAGTTGCAGACAGCACGACTGACAGCCGGCAGCAAGGAAGAACTTTATAAAGAGAAGGTCGTTTCGGACTTCGACCGTCAGACAGCACGTAACCAGCTGCTCGAAGCCGAAGCTGCTTTGGCACAGGCCAAAGCCGAAGAAACCAATGCACGGAACAATCTTTCCTATACCGAAGTAAAAAGTCTCGTAGACGGAGTAGCCAGCATGATTCCCTATCGTGTAGGCGCACTGGTGAACAGCAGTATCACGGAACCACTTGTCACCGTTTCGGACGATGCAGAGATTTACGCTTATTTCTCGATGGCGGAAAGCCAGATGCTGGACCTTATCCAGGAGTATGGTTCACTGGAAAATGCCTGCCGGGAAATGCCTGCCGTAGGATTGAAACTGAGCAACGGCAAGGAATATAAACAGACGGGGCACATTGATGCCATCAGTGGAACGGTGGACGAAGAAACAGGCAGCGTAACGCTTCGGGCAGCCTTCCGGAATGAAGGTCATCTGTTACGGAACGGAGGAAGCGGAACCGTTTCTATTCCGACCGAATACAAGGACTGTATTGTCATTCCGCAGAGTGCTACCTACGAATTGCAGAACCGTGTGTTTACCTGGAAGGTAGTAGACGGAAAGACCCAGTCAGCTCCCGTTACTGTCTACAAATATAACGACGGACAGACTTACATCGTTCTTTCCGGACTGAAGACAGGGGATGTCATCGTTTCGGAAGGTGCCGGACTGATGCGTGAAGGTACTGCCGTTAATGTTACTTCGAGTGCCGAATCTGAAAAATAACTGAGCCATGAAGATAAGAACATTCATCGATCGTCCCATCCTGGCCGGTGTAATCTCCGTCCTGATTCTGATACTGGGATTCATCGGCCTGTCGCAGTTGCCTATCGAACAGTTCCCTGAAATCGCGCCGCCTACGGTCAGTGTGTCGGCCACTTATACCGGTGCGAATGCGGAAACGGTATTGAAGAGTGTAGTAGTTCCGCTGGAAGAAGCGCTGAACGGTGTGGAAAACATGATGTATATGACTTCCACTTCTGCCAATAACGGTTCGGCACGTATCACCGTTTATTTCCGTCAGGGAACCGATCCCGATATGGCTACCGTCAACGTACAGAACCGTATAGCCACGGCGGAAGGTTTGCTGCCCGCCGAGGTAACCAAGAGTGGCATCACTGTCCGTAAGCGCCAGACAAGTAACATCAAGCAGCTGGCCGTATACAGTCCGGATGACTCATTCGACGAGGCTTTCCTGACCAATTACATGAAAATCAACATTGAGCCGCGTCTGTCCCGTATTGCCGGAGTCGGTGAAGTCAACGTGTTCGGTTATGAATACTCCATGCGTATCTGGCTTGATCCCGGGAAGATGCAGAAGTATAATCTGGTTCCTTCGGACATCACGACCGTACTCGACGAACAGAACGTGGAGGCTGCAACCGGTACACTGGGGGCCGAATCGACCAATACATTTCAGTATGTACTGAAATACCGCGGCCGGTATGAGAATGAAGTAGACTATGAGAACATGGTCATCAAGTCTCTTCCCGACGGGGAAGTGTTGAGGCTGAAGGATGTGGCTACCATCGAACTGGGAACCCGCGCCTATGATTACATCGGTGAAGTGAACGGACATCCCGGATGTAATATTATGATTGACCAGACTTCAGGTTCAAATGCCAATGAAATTATTGAAGAGATTGACCGTACCGTGGCCGAAATTTCGAAGACGCTGCCCAAGGGGATCAAGATTGTCGACCTGATGAGTACAAAGGACTTTCTGGATGCTTCTATCAAGAGTGTGATCAAGACACTGGTTGAAGCCATTATCCTGGTTGTACTTGTCGTTTATATTTTCCTGCAGAGTCTGCGGTCCACTTTCATTCCGGCATTGTCCATCATTGTTTCGCTGGTGGGTACATTTGCCTTTCTTTCTCTGGTCGGCTTCAGTCTGAACATGCTGACACTCTTCGCACTGGTGCTGGTTATCGGTACAGTGGTCGACGATGCCATCGTAGTGGTCGAGGCCGTACAGGCCAAGTTTGATGAAGGATACAAGTCTTCTTATCTGGCTACCATCGATGCGATGGACGGCATTACCTCGGCCCTGGTGACCACGACCTTTGTATTTATGGCAGTATTTATTCCGGTCAGCTTTATCGGTGGTACTACCGGAACATTCTACACTCAATTCGGTCTGACAATGGCTGCAGCCGTTGCCATTTCTCTGTTGAACGCGCTGACACTGAGTCCGGCACTCTGTGCGCTCATCATGACTCCTCACCAGACTACGGGAAACGGAGGTAAGCTGAGTTTTTCTTCCCGCTTCCATATCGCTTTCGATACGGCTTTCCACAGGCTGGTGATGAAATACAAGGTCGGTGTGGTATTCATGCTCAAGCGCCGCTGGCTGGCAGGAGCTTTGCTCGTTGTGGCATGCGGCGGATTTGCCTTGCTGATGATGACCACCAAGACCGGTCTGGTACCGAATGAAGATATGGGTACGGTGTTTATCGATGTACGTACTTCTCCGGGCAGCAGTGTGCAGGAAACCCGCAAGGTGATGGAGCAGGTGGACAGTTGTCTGCGTACCATTCCGCAAATTGAACTTCAGTCAAATACCACGGGTAACTCCATGCTGAGCGGTCAGGGAGCCTGCAACGGTATGTTTACCATCCGTCTGAAGGACTGGAGCGAACGTCCCGACAAGGAAGACGCCATCGATGCTGTCATGGAAAAAATCAGCCGCCGCACGGCATTCATTTCCAGCGCCGACATTATGCCGTTTACCCGTCCGATGATTCCCGGTTACGGCGTGAACAGCGGTTTCGAAGTTTACGTGCAGGACCAGAAAGGCGGTACGACGGAAGACTTGCTGAAATATACCCGTCAGTTCCTCGACGAGCTGAACAAGCGTCCCGAGATCGGACGGGCCACTACTTCATTTGATACGAAGTTCCCGCAGTATCTGGTTGAGATCGATGCAGCCCGCTGCAAGCGAAACGGAGTATCTCCTGCCGATGTCCTCAGTACCCTTTCAGGTTACGTAGGCGGAAACTATGCGTCGAACATGAACCGCTTCTCCAAGCTTTATCGTGTTATGGTTCAGGCACCGCCTGAGTATCGTCTTGACACGGAATCACTCAACAGTATTTTTGTACGCAACGATACCGGGGAAATGAGTCCCATCAGCCAGTATCTGAAACTGACCCGCGTGTACGGTTCCGAAATGCTGACCCGTTTCAATCTGTTCTCTGCCATTCAGGTGAACGGTGCCGCGGCTTCGGGTTACAGTTCCGGACAGGCCATCCAGGCCATTCAGGAAGTGGCGGCCCAGACTCTTCCGACCGGTTACGGATTCGAGTTCGGCGGTATGTCGCGTGAGGAAGCCGGTACGGGAAACACCACGACACTGGTATTTGTCATCTGTGTGGTCTTCATTTACCTTATTCTGTGTGCGCTCTATGAGAGTCTGTTTGTGCCGATGGCCGTTATTCTTTCCGTTCCGTTCGGACTGGCGGGGAGTTTCCTTTTCGCAAAGATGTTCGGTTTGGAAAACAATATTTACCTGCAGACAGGTCTGATCATGCTGATCGGTCTGCTTTCGAAAACAGCCATTCTGCTTACTGAATACGCTACCGAGCGCCGTCGTCACGGAATGACCATCATGCAGGCAGCTGTCTCTGCGGCACAGGTCCGTCTGCGCCCCATTCTGATGACCTCACTGACCATGGTCTTCGGTATGCTGCCTATGATGTTCTCCAGCGGAGTAGGTGCCAACGGAAATATTTCCATCGGTGTGGGAACCGTAGGTGGTATGCTTATCGGAACCATCGCGCTGCTCTTTATTGTACCGCCGCTGTTCATGGTGTTCCAGTATCTGCAGGAAAAGCTGATGCCTGAGCGACAGCTTCCGAAGATTGAAAAAAATAACCTCAACGAATCACAGTCATGAAAGAAAAGATAGCTATTTCCATATTGCTCACTTCCATTCTGAGTAGTTGCCACATCTACCATGCTTACGAACGACCTTCATCAATCGTTGTTTCAGACAGTCTTTACCGTCACCCCGTCGTTTCAGAAGATACGGTATCATTGGCATCACTCTCATGGAAGGAGCTTTTTACCGACCCTCTGCTACAAAAGCTTATCGAAACAGGCCTGGCCAACAACACAGATCTGAACATCGCTCACCTCAAGGTAAAGGAAGCTGAGGCCCAACTTATGACCTCGAAATTATCATATCTTCCCTCAGTTTCACTCACACCACAGGGGACCCTCACCAGTGTGGACGGTAGCAAAACATCGAAGACCTATAACCTGGCTGTAGCTGCCGACTGGGAAATTGATCTTTTCGGGAAACTGCTTAATTCCAGACGCGGTGCACAGGCCGCCCTCAAACAGAACGAGGCTTACCGTCAGGCTGTACAGACCCAACTGGTAGCCACTATTGCCAACAGTTATTACACCTTGCTGATGCTCGACCGCCAGCTGGACATTACCCGCCGTACTGCAGAAACGTGGACCGAAAGCGTACGCACAATGAAAGCCTTGAAACGGGCCGGACAAGCTACGGAAATGGCCGTGGCACAGACTGAAGCCAGTAAACTTTCAGTGGATGCGTCTGTACTTTCACTTGAACGTCAGATTAATGAAACGGAGAACTCGCTTTCCACGCTGCTGGGTATGTCGCCGCAGGAAGTGGGACGTTCCACTCTGGAAACACAACAGTTCCCTGAATCTCTTTCCACGGGCGTACCCCTGCAACTTCTCAGCCGCCGTCCCGACGTACGTCAGTGTGAAGCACAACTTGCCATGGCCTATTATGCAACCAATTCCGCACGTTCTGCTTTCTATCCCAGCATTACACTAAGCGGTTCGGCCGGATGGACCAACTCCGCAGGAGCCGCCATAACCAACCCGGGACAGTGGTTGCTTTCAGCTGTGGGTTCATTGGTACAACCTCTTTTCAACCGCGGTAAGAATATTGCCAATCTGAAGATAGCTAAAGCCCAACAGGAAGAGGCTTTGCTCACTTTCCGTCAGAGTCTTCTTGACGCAGGAGCCGAAGTAAACGATGCGCTGGTACAATGGCAGACAGCCCAAAAGCGGATTCTCCTGGATGAACAACAGACTGCTTCTCTCCGTTCGGCCCTCCGCAGTTCGGAACTGCTGATGCAACACAGTTCTCAAAATTACCTGGAAGTACTTACGGCCCGCCAATCCTTGCTTCAGGCGGAACTGGATACCGCAACCGACCGATTTGATAAGATTCAAGGCATCATCAATCTGTATCATGCATTGGGAGGCGGATATTGACTCCTCGTTTCTCTATCTCATATCAACCCGCCCCACTGAAGGCTGAACAGTCTTTCGGTGGGGCTTCTCTTTTTTCCAGCAGCTTACTAAAGTACATTTTATTGACATTTTACAAATATTACACATCGTATTCATAGTCTCCGATACCCTTCATTAACGTTTGAGATGTCTGCATGAAGGATTTATCACTAAAAAGAGGGCATCTCAGAGGACAACGAGAAGAATCAAATTAAACAGTTATTAATCAACTATTTATATTCATTAAACTTTGTAGACTGATACACAAGTTCCACATCATTTCGAGGAATTATTACACACTTTCAAACAATGGCACATCCAGTTATTTGTCATTCCAGGTTGTAAACCAATTGATTAGTTCAATCAAAAAAGTTTGGCACTGCATTTGAACTATTCTAGGTGAAGCACTTAAATACTTAAAAACTTACATTAATGTCTAATCATTTAAATTGAAAGCAATATGAAAAAGTTATTTGTAGCAATCGCACTCGTTATGGGAACAGGATCTTCAATGATCTTCGCTGAAAACATCAGTACAGAAACAGCAGTTGTAGCTGCCGTAAACGAATTCAAGCCGATAGAAGTGAAAGACCTTCCGCAGGCCGTACAGGCTGCCATTACAAAAAACTATGCAGAACAAACCATCAAGGAAGCTGCCGTAGAAGTGGACGAGGAAGGTGGAAAAACATACAAGGTGGTACTGGTGAATGCCGAGAATGAGGAGACAACCGCTTACTTCAATGAAAACGGAGACGAACTGAAATGAGGCATTCTGCCAAACCGCACGGACGATATGAATCAAACAAACTAAAAACAGGCCGGATAAGGCAAACTTTACAACCAAGTGTCTAACTTATTAAATTGAAAGCAATATGAAAAAGTTATTTGTAGCAATCGCACTCGTTATGGGAACAGGATCTTCAATGATCTTCGCTGAAAACATCAGTACAGAAACAGCAGTTGTAGCTGCCGTAAACGAATTCAAGCCGATAGAAGTGAAAGACCTTCCGCAGGCCGTACAGGCTGCCATTACGAAAAACTATGCAGAACAAACCATCAAAGAAGCTGCCGTAGAAGTGGACGAGGAAGGTGGAAAAACCTACAAGGTGGTACTGGTGAATGCCGAGAACGAGGAAACAACCGCTTACTTCAATGAAAACGGAGACGAACTGAAATAGCCTCGTTTTTCATCCAACCGCACACTATCGATTTGAGAAATGTGTAAGCACAAGATAAAAAAGGTTCGTTTTCATCTTTAATAACCAAGCCCGGAGAACATCAAAAAATGTTCCTCGGGCTATTATTTTACTTGTTACCCAATTTTCCCCAGTTTATTATCGTATCTTTACACAAAAAACAGAAAAGATACAGATATGTTCATTGTCATTGGAATTATGCTGATAGGTATTTCCGTAGGATACCTGCTTCACACAAAAAAACTTACCATCCTTCCACAACTTACCATGATCCTGATCTGGCTATTGCTCTTTATTTTAGGACTGGAAGTCGGCCATAACAAAATGCTGATGCAAAGTTTGCATACATTAGGACTGGAAGCCTTGTTGTTAGCCGTAGCCGGTGCTTCAGGAAGTGCTATTGCCGCCCGTTTGCTATGGATATACTTAAACCACCATAAGAAAGAAGTCGACCAATGAAAGGAAGTCTGATTATTGTCATTTTCTTTATATCAGGTACCCTGTGCGGTATGTCAGAATTGATACCGGAACCACTGCCTATCGAACGAATAAGTTTCTATGCACTCTGTGCATTAATGTTCAGTGTAGGAGTCGGAATAGGCCATTCGCCGGAATTGTTCAAAAGTTTCCGATCTTTAGATCCAAGACTGGTCTTTCTACCTGCATTAACCATTCTTGGAACATTAGCCGGCATCACGGCTGCCAGTTTCGCTTTGCCAACCCGTTCACTGACCGATTGTCTGGCTATTGGCTCCGGATTTGGCTACTACTCACTTTCAAGCATTTTCATCACTACCTACAGAGGAGCAGAACTAGGTACCATGGCATTACTCGCCAATATCTTTCGTGAGCTGATTACACTCATCGGCGCACCGTTGCTGGTACGATGGTTTGGCCGCCTTGCTCCCATCTCCGTAGGAGGAGCCACTACCATGGATACTACCCTGCCTATCATCACCCGCTATTCAGGACAGGAATTCGTCATAGTCTCGCTGTTTCACGGTTTTGTAGTAGACTTCAGTGTACCATTCCTCGTAACTTTTTTCTGCTCCTTAAACTAAACGACAGTCTAAAATCCAAAAAGAATCATTGAAATATATATACGAAAAAATCCTTGTCGTTTTCAATCTTCAAGAACAAAAACAACAAGGATTTTCTATCAGGATTCCATAAACGATACCACAACAGATCAGGCGAACATCCGGCTTACCCGGGTAATACCCTCGGCCAATGCGTCTATTTCTTCCTTCGTATTATAAAGACCAAACGAAGCACGCACAGTCCCCTCAATACCCAACCGATGCATTAAAGGCTCAGCGCAATGATGTCCTGTACGTACGGCAATTCCCAACCGATCAAGCAGCGTACCCATATCAAAATGATGAATATTACCCACCAAAAAAGAAATGACACCGCTTTTATGCTCAGATTCGCCAAAAATACGCATATTCGGGATTTCCTTCAAGCGACACATAGCATAGTCTGTCAGTTCGTGCTCGTATGTAGCAATCTCATCCATACCGATAGCCGTAACGTAATCAATAGCCTTTGCCAAGGCGGTAGTACCAATGTAATCGGGAGTACCAGCCTCAAACTTAAAAGGTAATGCATTAAAGGTGGTCTTCTCAAAACTTACGTTCTGAATCATTTCTCCTCCTCCCTGATAAGGAGGCAGACGATCAAGCCACTCCTCTTTCCCGTAAAGTACGCCGACTCCCGTAGGTCCGTATACTTTATGTCCACTGAACACATAGAAATCAGCATCAAGATCCTGCACGTCTACTTTCAGGTGAGGAATACTCTGCGCACCATCTATCAAAACAGGCACCCCATGAGCATGAGCCATTTCGATAATCTGCTTTACCGGATTGACAGTACCCAATACATTCGATACATGTGTAACCGAAACCAGGCGGGTACGCGGTGAAAACAGTTTTTCGTACGCATCAAGCAAAAGATCCCCTTGGTCGTTCATCGGAATTACCTTCAGCACTATTCCCTTTCGGGCTGCCTGAAGCTGCCACGACACAATGTTACTGTGATGTTCCATAACCGAAACAATCACTTCGTCGCCCTCCTTCATCTGGCTGTCAGCAAACGTGGCTGCCACCAGATTAATACTTTCCGTAGTGCCGCGCGTAAAAACAATCTCAGACGTACTGCGAGCATTGATAAACCGGCGTACTGTTTCACGCGAAGCCTCATGCAGATTTGTAGCCTGCTGCGAAAGAAAGTGTACGCCCCGATGAACATTGGCATTTACTGAATAATATTCATCGACCATGGCATCGACCACACAACGAGGCTTCTGAGTCGTTGCACCGTTATCCAGATACACCAGCGGTTTACCATATACGGTGCGTGAAAGTATTGGAAAATCTTCCCGTATTTTCTGTATATCGTACATAATCTTTCTTCTATAAAAATTCCTATTTGCAAATAGCGCATCCCTGGCACTTGTTCAACTCGCCACGGAAACGTTTCTCTACCAACAAATGTAAACGGTCTTTCAATGCATCCATACGGATGTGATCAATCACCTCGTTGACAAACGCAAACATCAGCAACAGGCGTGCTTCCTTACGGCTGATGCCACGCTGCTGCATATAAAACAGCGCACTGTCGTCCAACTGTCCTACTGTAGCGCCATGAGAACATTTCACATCATCGGCATAAATTTCCAACTGCGGCTGAGTATACATACGCGACTCACGGGTCGCACAGATATTCCGGTTGGTTTGCTGTGAAGAAGTACGCTGAGCTCCCGGACGAACCAGAACCTTTCCGGCAAAAGCACCAACAGCCTGATCATCGAGCACATACTTGAACAACTCATTGCTCGTACAGTCTGGCGCACGATGATCAATAAATGTATTATTGTCTACCTGTTCATTCTTATCGGCAATGGCCATTCCGCAAAGATTTACTTCCGCTCCCGGTCCAGACAGCGTTACATCCACTGAATTACAGGTAGTTCCATTATGCAAAGTCATACCATTCAACAATACATTACTGCCAGCTTCCTGATTGACGTACAGTTTACTGAAACGTACCGTACTGTTATGCGTTTCTTCCAGTTCATAAAGATCGAACACAGCGTTCTCGCCGACGTATACTTCCATTACCTGCGTGGAAAGAAAATTCACATCGTCCATAGCGTGGTCACAAATGAGCAGACGTGCCTGTGCACCGCTTTCTACAACAATCAGCACACGGCGGTTCACCAGGAAATTTACATCAGCCCGCAAAATATTAACCAGCTGAATCGGCCTCTCCAACACCATGTTACGAGGAATATACATCAGCACTCCATCCTGCGCAAACATCGTATTAAAGGCAGCCACTCCATCTTTCGATGTATCAGCCAGCTTGCCATAATACTTCTTCACCAGATCAGGATGTGTTTCCGATAAGTCTTTCAGACTACCAAAAATCACTCCTTCGGGCAACTGTGCGCTTGGATGATCATGCTTGTCAAACATATCATTTACCACAAAATACAGTGATGTACTCATATTCGGCACATCACACTTGAAAACCTCATACGGATTCACCGGAATCTGTAACCTGTTCAGATTCAGCCCGTAATCGGGAGCAAAATACTTGCTCACATCTGTATACCTGTACCTTTCCTGCTTACGGGTTGGAAATCCCAGCGCTTCAAAATCGGCAAAAGCTTTAGCACGTGGCGCATTCAGTACCTCCGAGCTATGCTGGCAGATTGTAGCCTCATACTGCGTGAAAAGGTCTATATATTGCTGTTCTGCTTTCATGCTTATTCTCCTAATTCTTTCTTAATCCAGTCGTAACCCTTTTCTTCCAGCTCAAGTGCCAGTTCCGGACCGGCAGTCTTAACAATACGTCCCTTATAAAGTACGTGTACGATGTCGGGCTTAATATAATCCAACAAACGCTGGTAGTGTGTAATCACGATACAACTCGTTTCAGGAGTTTTCAGTTTGTTTACACCTTCGGCTACGATACGCAAGGCATCGATATCCAATCCGGAGTCTGTTTCATCCAGAATACTCAATTTCGGCTCAAGCATAGCCATCTGGAAAATCTCGTTCCGCTTTTTCTCACCACCGGAGAATCCTTCGTTCACGGAACGGTTAGCCAGTTTACTGTCCAACTCTACGATTTCCCGCTTCTGACGCATCAATTTCAGAAACTCGCTGGCTGTAAGAGCAGGCAATCCCTTGTATTTGCGCTGCTCATTGACAGCAGCCCGCATAAAGTTAACCATACTTACTCCCGGAATTTCTACCGGATACTGAAATGAGAGGAAAAGTCCCTCATGACTTCGGTCTTCCGGACTCATAGCCAGCAGATCTTTTCCGTCGAATGTAACAGAACCTTTCGTTACTTCATACGCCGGATGGCCGACCAGAACATTACTCAATGTACTTTTTCCGGAACCGTTCGGCCCCATGATGGCATGTACCTCGCCAGACTTGACTGTCAGGTTAATGCCTTTTAATATCTCCTTGCCGTTTATACTGGCATGCAAATCCTTTATTTCTAACATAGTTCTTTTCCGTTAATCGTTGTATTATCAAAATAGCTTATCCCACACTTCCTTCCAGTGAGACAGACAATAGTTTTTGTGCTTCTACCGCAAATTCCATCGGCAGTTTATTGATTACTTCCTTAGCATACCCGTTCACAATCAATCCGATGGCATCTTCGGTCGTAATACCTCGCTGATTACAGTAAAACAGCTGGTCTTCCGAAATTTTCGACGTAGTAGCTTCATGCTCTACCACAGCCGTTTCGTTGTGGATGTCCATATACGGAAAAGTATGTGCCCCACACTGGCTGCCCAGCAGCAACGAATCACATTGGCTATAGTTACGCGCATTCTCAGCCCTTTCGGCCACACGAACCAATCCACGGTATGAATTCTGACTCTTTCCGGCACTGATACCCTTACTTACAATAGTAGAACGGGTATTCTTTCCGAGATGAATCATCTTGGTACCTGTATCAGCCTGCTGATAATTATTGGTTACTGCCACCGAATAGAACTCCGCTACCGAATTATCTCCCGTCAGGATACAACTGGGATACTTCCATGTAATAGCCGAACCGGTTTCTACCTGTGTCCACGAAAGTTTACTGTCCACTCCTTTACAGTTTCCTCGTTTAGTGACAAAGTTATATACACCACCCTTGCCTTCAGCATCTCCCGGATACCAGTTCTGTACAGTAGAATACTTTACTTCGGCACGATCGAGCACCACGATTTCCACGATAGCCGCATGCAACTGGTTTTCGTCACGCATTGGAGCCGTACATCCTTCCAAATACGATACGTAACTGTCATCGTCGGCAATAATCAGTGTTCGTTCAAACTGTCCGGTATTGGCAGCATTGATACGGAAGTATGTCGACAATTCCATCGGGCAACGTACACCTTTCGGGATATAGACAAACGATCCGTCACTAAATACGGCTGAATTCAAAGCTGCAAAGAAGTTATCACGGTATCCTACTACTGATCCCAGATACTTCTTCACCAGATCAGGATGTTCACGTACCGCTTCGCTGATGGAACAGAAAATAATTCCCTTTTCCATCAAGGTTTCCTTGAAAGTAGTCTTGACCGATACCGAGTCCATTACAGCGTCTACCGCCATACCGCTCAGTGCCATCTGCTCTTCCAACGGAATTCCTAACTTATTGAATGTCTTGATCAGTTCAGGATCCACCTCATCCATACTCTTCGGCCCTTCCTTCTTTTTGGTAGGATCTGCATAATAAGAGATTGCCTGATAATCGATTTCAGGGATGTTGAGGTGTGCCCAAGTAGGCATTTCCAATGTCAACCAGTAACGATAGGCTTTCAGACGAAAGTCCAATAACCATTCCGGTTCGCCTTTCTTGGTCGAAATGAGCCGCACCACATCTTCATTCAGTCCCTTCTCGATGATATCTGTATGAACATCGGTAGTGAAGCCATACTTATACTTCTCCTGCGTCAGTTCCTTTACATATTTATTGGGTTCTAGCTGCATATCTATTTGTTTATTAATATATCTTGAATTATTTTTAACTAATCTGTATTCGTGTCTGTTGACATCGTATCCGCATCGAAAGATAAAGAAACATCCATCAACTCTCCGGCTACCGACTTCACAGCGGGATAGAATACATCCGCAAAACGTTCCATCGGATAATATAACAAAGATTCCTGCCTTGTGGTTGATTGGATAAGCGAATTATCCGCATCAACAAACTCAATTAAATGAATGACCATACTTACCACCAGGGCATACCTGATCAATCCCAGACCTGAACCTAACCAACGGTTAACAAATCCCAGACTAACCACGTTCAGTATTCCGGTCAGCAATGAAGCCACTACTGACAGTCCTATCGGTACAGCTATGCCAATCAGTACAAAGGCCAATATCTGTCCCACCGTAACCGATGTCCCGATTTCAGTTGCCAGACGTTCGCCTACCACACCAAACAAAGCACGAGCTATCAGAAGTCCGGCTATCAGTCCTACAATTGAAGCCACTTGTGAAACGAGTCCCTTTCTGAATCCCTGCAGAGCTCCCAGTCCCAATACGATAACAATGATCCAGTCGATTGTAGTCATTCCTTTTTCCTTCCTTTTTTCGAAAAACAAACGCAGACTACACAGACTACACGCCCCTTCTGATAAGGAAGAAATCGTGAAATCAGCGCAACCTGCGTCGTTCAATTGTTCAATTTGCCTGCAATATTATAAAGTCTGCTTTACTTCTACCTCTTCATAGGTTTCTATCACGTCACCCACTTTCAGGTCGTTGCAGCCAGTCAGACTAATACCACACTCAAAGTTGGTACCCACTTCCTTCACATCATCCTTGAAGCGTTTCAACGCATTGATGTTTCCTGTGAAAATAACAATACCGTCGCGTATCAGGCGCGCCTTGTCGGAACGTTTTACCTTTCCGGTCTTTACCATGGCTCCGGCAACCATACCCACCTTGCTGATATTAAATACCTCACGCACTTCGATGGTAGCAGTCACCTGTTCTTTCAGCGTAGGAGCCAACATACCTTCCATAGCCGACTTCACTTCTTCAATAGCGTCGTAAATAATAGAATACTTACGGATATCTACACCTTCCTGTTCGGCCAGTTTCGCAGCATTGCTTGAAGGACGTACCTGGAATCCTACGATGATAGCATTTGAAGCGGCTGCCAGTGAAACATCCGACTCCGAAATCTGCCCCACACCCTTGTGAATCACATTCACCTGAATCTGCTCCGTTGACAACTTGATGAGTGAATCACTCAAGGCCTCAACAGATCCGTCTACGTCACCTTTCACGATTACATTCAGTTCATGGAAATCACCCAGTGCGAGACGACGTCCTACTTCGTCGAGCGTAAGCATCTTCTGCGTACGCAATCCCTGTTCACGCTGTAACTGTTCACGTTTGTTGGCTATTTCGCGAGCTTCCTGATCTGTATCAAGCACATGGAACGTATCACCGGCCGCTGGTGCTCCATTCAATCCCAGTATCAATACCGGTTCAGACGGTCCGGCCTGTTTCATGCGCTGATTACGTTCGTTGAACATCGCCTTGACCTTTCCGTATGAGGTGCCAGCCAGTACAATATCACCCACATGAAGGGTACCGTTAGAAACCAGGACCGTAGCCACGTAACCACGTCCTTTATCAAGTGATGACTCAATAATGGATCCTGTAGCCTTACGGTTCGGATTTGCTTTCAGATCCAGCATTTCAGCCTCAAGCAGTACCTTTTCCAACAATTCCTTTACGCCAATACCCTTTTTGGCCGAAATATCCTGAGACTGGTACTTACCGCCCCATTCTTCCACCAGGAAGTTCATGGCTGCCAGTTCCTCCTTAATCTTGTCCGGATTGGCATTGGGTTTATCAATCTTGTTGATGGCAAATACGATAGGTACACCTGCCGCCATAGCATGGTTGATGGCTTCCTTGGTCTGCGGCATGACATTATCATCGGCAGCCACAATAACAATTACCACATCGGTTACCTTCGCACCACGGGCACGCATCGCGGTAAATGCCTCATGTCCCGGAGTATCCAGGAAAGTGATACGTCTTCCGTCTTCCAATTTTACATTATATGCACCAATGTGCTGCGTGATACCTCCGGCCTCACCCGCAATAACGTTTGACTTACGGATATAGTCGAGCAATGAAGTCTTTCCATGGTCTACATGTCCCATAACTGTTACAATAGGAGCACGTGGCTGCAAGTCTTCTTCTGCATCTGCCTCTTCTTCAATAGCCTGTGCCACTTCAGCACTTACATATTCTGTTTTATATCCAAATTCTTCGGCCACCAGATTAATGGTTTCTGCGTCGAGCCGCTGATTGATAGAGACCATCAGTCCCACACTCATACACGTAGAAATGACCTGTGTCACTGAGATATCCATCATATTGGCCAGCTCATTGGCTGTTACGAACTCCGTCAGCTTCAGGACTTTGCTTTCTTCCTGTTCCAGTTCTTCCTGTTCCAGCTGCCGGTTCTGTATCTGCTCACGCTTTTCCTTACGATATTTGGCCGCCTTATTCTTTCCTTTGCTTGTCAGGCGTGCCAAAGTTTCCTTTACCTGCTTTGCTACATCCTCATCGCTTACTTCCTGCTTCGGAGCCGGTTTACGGAAACGATCTTTACCATGTTTTCCACCTCCCTGCGCAGGTGCGGTATTCCGTCCTCCCTTATCAGCCTTGGAAGTAGTTCCCGCTCCAGCCATTGCCGAAGGGTTACTAATGTCCACCCGTTCCTTGCTGATACGGTTTCGTTTTTTCTTTTTGGCAACGTCGTCAGCAGCAGCCGTCTTATCGCTTTTTTCATCAGTTTTTCTTATTTCCTTGATGATAGCGTCCTTCATCTGTTTACGCTGCTCCTGTCGCTGTTTGTCCTTCTCTTCGCGCTCCTTACGCTTTTCCTCCTTCGATTTCTTCTTAGGCCGGGTAGACTGGTTCAGTGCAGCCAGGTCTATCTGTCCCACCACGTTTATTTTTGACTTAAATTCGGTAGGACGTATTTTGAATACCTCGTCCTCTTTCTTCGGGGCGGACTGAGCATCCGCATTTTCTTGTTTCTTTTCTTCCATCGGCTCTGGTTTGATATCTTCTGCCTTCCTGTCGTCGGGCTGTATTGGTTCTTCTTTGTTTTCCCGGATTACAACAGCCGCCGTATCCTTACTGTCGGCCACTACATTGCTGTCTGTACTGTTGTTACTGCTGTTATTATTTTCATCATCACGATTCGTTTTTTCCGTTTCCTGTACGGAAGCAACGTCCGCTTGTTTCGTCCGTCTGCGGTTCAAGCTGTCCAGGTCAATCCGTCCCACAGTCTTGAGTCTGGGTTTTGCCTCTTCGGGCACTACGGTTTCCAGCGTTGTTTCGGTTTCGGCCGCGCGTTTTTCCGGCTTCAGATCTTCTATAGACACCGATGCCTTGTTGCGGTCCTTGTTTTGTCGTTCCTGGATAATTTTCTCCGACTCCATTTTCAGGTCCTTGTCCCGTCTGAACTCCTTCACCAGCACATCATACTGTTCATCGGTGATTCTGGCATTCGGATTCGGGTCGATGGTGTAGCCTTTCTTCTGCAGGAAGTCCACCACCGTCGCTATTCCCACATTCAGGTCTCTTGTTACTTTATTCAATCTTATGGTCATAATTTTCTTCTGTTTTAAATCGGGGTTCGGGTGAAAAAGTTCAAGACGTCACGCACAAGGTCCGTGCCGCGGCCGCCCTGCTTTTCTCAAGAAGAGCGGCTCCGGTGCTTTTCCGGTATCTATTCTTCGTCGAACTCCGCCTTGAGAATTCTAAGCACGTCGTCGACAGTGTTTTCCTCCAGGTCGGCCTTTTCGATGAGCATTTCCCGTGGTGCGTTAAGCACACCTCGTGCGGTATCTATACCGATACCCTTGATAGCATTTATTACCCACTCGTCTATTTCATCCTTGAACTCGTCCAGATAGATGTCATCTTCGGCAGCCGTTCCGTCAAGTTCACGATATACGTCGATGGTATACTCTGTAAGCATACTGGCCAGCTTGATATTCATGCCGCCCTTTCCGATAGCGAGTGACACTTCTTCGGGTTTCAGGTATACCTCGGCCTTCTTTTCGTCCTCATGCATCACGATAGAAGAAATGTGTGCAGGGCTAAGCGCGCGCTGTATGAAAAGCTGTACATTCGACGTATAGTTTATCACATCAATGTTTTCATTTCTAAGTTCACGTACGATACCGTGTATGCGGGATCCCTTTACTCCCACACAAGCTCCTACCGGATCAATCCGGTCGTCGTAAGATTCGACAGCAATTTTTGCTCTTTCGCCAGGAATACGGGCTATACGGCGTATGGTAATCAGTCCGTCTGCTATTTCGGGTACTTCCTGTTCGAACAAGCGCTGTAAGAACATGGGCGAGGTACGGCTCAGAATAATCTTAGGATTGTTGTTCTTGTTGTCTACACGTGCCACCACAGCCCGTGCAGTTTCTCCCTTACGGTAGAAATCGCCCGGTATCTGTTCCGTGCGTGGCAACAAGAGTTCATTTCCTTCGTCATCGAGCAGAAGTATTTCTTTTTTCCAAATCTGATATACTTCAGCACTGATCACAGTTCCTACCTTGTCAATATACTTATTATAAAGACTGTCCTTTTCCAGTTCCAAAACCTTCGATGCCAACGTCTGTCTCAGATTCAAGATGGCTCTGCGGCCGAATTTCTCGAAGAATACCTGATCGGTAACCTCTTCTCCGGGTTCGTATGAAGCATCTATTTTTCTTGCCTCAGTCAGTGCGATCTGCATATTGGGATTGGTCAGTTCATCATCGGCCACCACGGTACGGTTCCGGTAGATTTCAAAATCTCCCTTGTCCGGATTCACGATCACGTCATAATTTTCATCGGTGCCGAACATTTTAGCAATCACGCTTCTGAACGATTCCTCGAGTACGCTCACCAAGGTGGTACGGTCTATATTCTTCAGTTCCTTGAATTCCGAAAATGTATCAATCAGGCTTACTGTATCTTCTTTTTTGGCCATAGCTATTTAAATCTTATTAAGTATTTGGTATAGTTTATTTCATCGAATGTAAACTCCACATCCTGTTCTTCCATGTGGGGCCTTTTGGCGCCTTCACTTTTCACCTTGCGAAGTACAGACAGACAAAAGTGATCAGGATATACTGCTTTCAACACACCGGTTATCTTATTTCCCTGACGTGTCTGTACCTCCACCTCGCGTCCGATGTGTATTTCATACTGTTTCAGCACCTTGAAAGGCTGACCGATACCGGCCGATCCTACTTCCAGCTCGTAATCTTCCTCCTCGCGACTTAAACGGGATTCGATGTAGCGACTTAGTTCCACACAATCGTCAATCCATACACCTTCGGCATGGTCGATTTCAACTACAATTTTGTCATCCGGACTCACTGTAACATCTACCAGAAAGTAATCCTTACCTTCCAGCCATTCGTTTACGATCCGGGTTACAACGTTTTTATCTATCATGTATTAACTATTAAGAACAAAAAAAGGAGCTTTAATGCCCCTCCACCTTTCATCCATCTCGGTGCAAAGATACAAATAATATCCTGTACCGCAAAATTATAGTGTATTTATTTATTCTTTATAGATTATTAATAAATTAAAGCCTGAAACACTCTCTCGAGCATTCCAGGCCTGTCCATTTCCTATGTTTCCCTAAATCACGCCAATCGCAAAAAACAAATATGTTTCATTTCCCAATCATAACATCATCCATAAACATAAGACTGCCTGCTTACCATTCCATCAATACCTTCAAATAACCGGTCAGTTCAGAAGCCATTTTCTGATGCTGCCGGCGGGATGGATGATAACCGGCGCCATACCCCAAAGAACCGGTCTGAGGCGACATGTCGAAACGGAAAACATTCATATCGCCCTGTGACTGACGCTCAGCGGTGACCGCATCCAAAGCTTCCTTGACATCGGCCAGTCCCTTTCCGTTCAACATGGAACCTGTCAACAGCACAATCTTGGCTTTCGGATAAATTCCCCGTAAATGTTCTACAAAATCACGATAGGCATTCTGCAGCAGAACTTTATCATATCCCTTTGTACTGGTATCATTCGTACCCAGATTGACACAAACTACATCAGGAACAAACAGACTGTGATTCCATTTCTCTTCGGGATTCATAAACAGTGTCTGTTCATACATGACCGGCATACAGTCCTTGTTCCCTTCCCGTGGCCCGTTATAATTCCGGTAAATGCCGATACCCGAACGAGCCACAACCAAATGTTGAGCCTGCAAGGCACGGGCTGTTTCGGCCGCATAAGTGTAATAATGGTTTTCAGTTTCATAAGTAAAAGGATCTTTCGGATTTTCCGATTCTACACCGTATCCACATGTCATGGAATCGCCGATGAACTCAATCCGCCGGGCAGGTAATTCCGATGCGTGTACTAACCGGCATCCTTCATCCAGATAGAATCCATGGAATTCCGGCTTCAGTTCATATCCTTCTATTACATACATGAGTTTAACCCGATGAACACCGGCAGGCAGTCCTTCTGCCAACGTAATAATGGAATCATTTTTCCCTATCTGAATACGATAAGGATGAAAATTATCTATTTCGACCATATAGGCACCACTAGCCGGATTCGTTTTCATTTTCAATGAAGTCCCTTCAAAGTCAGCACAGATACTTACTCCCGGATAAGTAAAACGAGCTACATCGGGAAATGTCCGGCTGACCCTCCCCATATAAACAATACATGAATCACTGGCAGGAACAAAATGCCCCTTACCTGTTTCTGCAAACAAACTGACGGTCAGTCCCCAAAACAGACAAGCCGTCATCATCAAACAATGTAATTTTCTTTTCATATCAATAGATTTACAGATTAACTACAATGTGTGCAAAGATAAGAGAGAGATCCCATATTCAATCATATAATCTTAGCAAAAACTATACAAAGCCGACAAGGTTTCCGGTTCCGTCATGCATCAGTACAAAAGATTCTGGCTATACGCCTCATTTCGGATAAAATAATATCAATAGTTATCAAAAAGGTTCACTATTTTTGTCCTACAAATAAAAAACATAAACCTAATACCTTATTGAAACATGAACCGTAAAACAACATTCTACCTGGCAGCCTGTACTTTGCTGATGTCAGGAAACCTGTGAATACAAGAAATATGTATTTCCCTCTCTCAAAGTTGACCGGTATCACCCATAGACACTATAATTATCTTAACTTTTAAAACAAACATACGATGAAAAAAACAAAATTCTAGGAATGTTCTGTCTGCTGCTGTACCTATGTACAGCACCTGTCCTGGCACAGATCAAAGGCAGTGAAATCCGGGTAGTAGTTTCTCCCAACCACACAGACTGGACTTATCGGCTGAAAGAAAAATGTACCTTTACCGTACAGGTATACAAGGCACAGAATCTGCTTCCCGGTGTAAAGATAGACTACGAACTGGGACCGGAATGGTATCCTACCGAACAGAAAGAAGGAATCTTGCTGAAAGACGGAAAGAAGATACTGAGCGGCAGTATGGACAAACCAGGATTTTTCCGCTGCAAAGTAATAGCTCATGTAGGCGACAGAACGTACGAAGGTATGGCCACAGCCGCCTACGAACCGGAAAAAATCAAACCATACGCTGTCGATCCGGACGATTTCGATTCCTTTTGGGAAAACAGTTTGAAAGAAGCCCGCCAAATTCCTCTGTCACCGACCATGGAACTTCTGCCGGAACGCTGCACCGACCTCGTGAATGTATACCACGTAAGCTTTCAGAATATCCGCTACGGTTCCCGTACGTTCGGCATTCTCTGCATGCCCAAGGCTCCCGGCAAATATCCAGCCCTGCTCCGTGTGCCCGGTGCCGGCGTACGACCCTATTCCGGTGATGTAGAAACAGCTTCCAAGGGAGCCATTACCCTGGAGATCGGCATTCACGGAATCCCTGTCAACCTTCCACAAGCCATCTATGACGAACTGGCTCAAGGAGCCCTGTACAATTACCAGTATCAGAATGACAACAGTCGTGACAACATCTACTACAAGCGGGTCTTCATCGGCGCACTCCGTGCCGTAGACTTCATCGCTTCATTGCCTCAACACGACGGAAAGACCATCGGTGTAACCGGTTCCAGCCAAGGAGGGGCCCTCTCCATCATGACTGCCGCCCTCGACAAGCGTATCACTTTCTACGCTGCCATTCATCCGGCCATGTGCGACCATCGGGCGCACCTGAACCAACGGGCAGGCGGATGGCCTCACTATTTCCGTTACTTTCCAAATCCGTCAAAGGAACGGTTACAGACAGCCGATTATTACGACATGGTGAACTTTGCCCGCCGGATTACCGTTCCCGGATGGTTCAGCTGGGGATACAACGACGATGTGTGTCCGCCTACTTCAACCTACGCTACTTACAACATCATTACTGCACCGAAAGAACTGCATCCGTATCTGGAAACCAAACATTTCTGGTACGAAGAACAGTATGCGGCATGGAATCAATGGCTTTGGAAACAGATGGGATTATGAAAAAACTACTGACAGGATTGTGCCTGCTGTCCGTATTGGGCAGCGGGACTGTACAGGCAAAAGTGAAACTGCCTGAGATATTGAGTGACAACATGGTACTGCAACAACAGACTGAAGTAAACCTATGGGGTACCGCCACACCAAACGCGGAAGTTCATATTTCTCCTTCCTGGAGCCGGAAAACAATAACGGTACAGGCCGACAGCAACGGTAACTGGACGGCACGTCTTGCTACTCCCAGCGCCAGTTATACACCGCAACAAATTGACTTCTCCGATGGCGATCATACCCGTCTGACCAATATCCTCATCGGTGAAGTCTGGTTCTGCTCTGGACAATCGAACATGGAAATGCCTTTGAACGGTTTCTGGAACTGCCCGATAGAAAACGCCAACGAAACTATCGCTACCGCCGGTGAATGGAAAGGAATCCGTGTAGCCACCATCGCCAAAACAGGTGCCCTGAGTCCACAAGAACAAGTAAAAGGGAACTGGCAAGAGACCAATCCTGATACTGCTCCATGGTTCAGTGCCACTGCTTTCAGTTTTGCCCAAATGCTTAACCGGGTACTTCAAGTTCCGGTAGGCATCATCTCCTGCGCCTGGGGAGGCTCACGTGTAGAAGGATGGCTGCCTGAAGAAATTGTAAAAAACTATCCGGATGTAGACTTGAAAAAAGAAATCCAGGTACCCGAGCAAGGACAGGAATGGAATTATCTGACTCCCATCGCAATGTACAATGGCATGCTACACCCCTTACGGCACTACACCATCAAAGGTTTTCTCTGGTATCAGGGAGAATCGAATGTGGGGAAACATGATACATATACCGAACGCCTGAAGACGATGGTCGACCGTTGGCGAAAAGATTTTAGCCAAGGAGAGCTGCCGTTCTATATCGTAGAAATTGCTCCTTATGACTATGGCGAAGGTATCAGCGGAGCTTTGTTGCGCGAAGCCCAGTTCCGTGCCGCCTCTACACTAACCAACAGTGGAATAGTCTGCACCAACGACCTGGTCTATCCGTTCGAAAAGCCTCAGATACACCCTTGCCAGAAACGGGAAGTAGGTAACCGGCTGGCTTACCTGGCATCTTGCAAGACATACCACTTCTCCTTACACGTTGAAAACAAGTAATTTACAAAGAATATCAGCTTAACAGGTAACGATTTGGAAACCAGCGGGCTTCTCTATTCTGCAATGTTCTGCATCAATCAAAAGAACGCTTTTCTCATTTACAAAAATAATGTTTTTCTTCCTTATAATCAAAGCTATTCCTCTGAAAAATAGAGAAAATCAAACATCTTATCATTATTGTACGTTTGTTGCACATCTTGGTGATGAAAATCAGTAGTATTGTCCTGCTTTTAATTCCATACCGTTTCTACATTATATTTGAGCCTGCCCGTTTGCGAATAGCCCGTTGGTAGGTTTGCCTGTCTGTGTGCCGACAGGCAGGCGTGCCGGCAGACCGGTCGGCAGGCAAGCAGGACGGCAGGCAGGTTGGAGCGCGGGCATGCTTGCAGGCCAGTGTGTGTATGCCATGCCTATACGCTTTTGTTTATTGCACCATTCCTTTGTTGCTTCATTACTACGTTGATAGACGGATGTATTGTACCACCGATTTATATCATTCAAACTCCACCTCTCTAAAGCCACAATCCATTGCTGATACCTTTATTTGAAGTTTCGCTGTTGTAAACCTGCACAACAACACGACAGCAAACCAGCATATCATTGAAACTATGTTGCTTCCTATCTGCATTGAATTACTTTCTTGGTTGTCGGGTTCTGTTCTTCATTGTTTTAGCAAACCATTGGTTCGCTGAGCTTGTAAACAAGCGAGGCTGTATTTGCCCAAAATAGCATTTCCTTATTGGTCTAATGTCTGTTTTGGCTGTGATTGGCACATATCGACATCGAATTGACACTATTGTCTGTTTCTCAGATGGATGAAAATCCGGCTTTGTTCTCTGTAAGCTCAATAAAGTGCAGGCTTGCACACTGCCCTCATTCCCTTTCTTCTTTTGGGCAGTTTGGGCATCGGGAAACGATGCTTTGAAAGCCGAAATTACAACACTTGTTCAAATCCGTTTATTGACGGATTTCTTGTGCTCTCAAAAGCACAGCAAGGTGTCCTTCGAGTTACCCGAAGGCTTTTCGGTTACTGCCGAAAAGTGGCAGCAGCAAGGTATGTTTTGAGTTACTCAAAACCTTTCGGGTTACTCCCCGAAAGCCTTGCCGCAGGTTGCACATCCGAAGTCGGGCAACCTGAATAACGGATGACACTAATTCCTCCGTTTATTCCCAAACAATATGGTAAGAAACCTTGGATGATAAACTGATGTTTTTCTTATTCCTACCATTCTCATACAAATATGAACCGTCAGACCTATACACAAAAAGACAGACAACAGGCATATCTTAATTTTCTCAACAAGAGTGGGTGGTTCTTGGGGACGTTGCAACGCATTTCTTAATGATTCCATATACAGACAAGATATTTCAAGTTAGGAACGGAAACTGTCGGACGATGCTCGTTCCGGGACATCAAGGCACAGACAAAGGCTCAGACTGGATGTGCGTCATGCAGGCATTAGCTACATCCGTCGTTTTTTAATTAGACATACCTTGTACCTTCGTACCTTTTTTTATACACAATTGAACTGACAACTTCCGTTCCATCAAAGCCATGATTAGCTTCCATTGAGAAGCAGGTTCACAGCACCTTGTTTTATTCTTCCAATTTATTCAATCTCTCATAAGTATCTTGCAAGGCTTCCGGCACCACAATTTTCAAGCGGGAAATACGTTCCCGTTCTTCCAATTGCCATTCCTTGTATTGGGTGAAAAGCTGCATGTGACGTTGTTTCTCATGCTCCAATGCCTGCTTGAATTGCTGTATGTCCTCCAATGTATTCTTTTCCGCTTGTTTCTTGATGGCAAACTTCATCTTATTCAACTCGCGTTCATTTTGGCGATGCCATTTTTGAAGTTCAAAGAACACGTCTTCCACCCTTTGTGGGTTTACGGATGGAGTATGCGCATAAATCAACGTGTCTTTCCCGTTGCCGTCCGTGCTATAAGGTTTCACCATTTTATTCTGCAATTCTTCACGGGCAACTGAGAACGCACCACCCGGATGGATATATTTGCCAATGGTAGCAGCTACGGCTTCCAGTTGGAAATAACGGTTGCGTTCTTTGATGTTCAACTGCGCAATGATATCCGTTTCCTTGGTCTTTTCCGGATATTCCGGTCTGGAAGGAATTTCAATCTTTTTGTCTGAGCACCATTCCTCAAAAGTCAGATTTATCACCCGTTTCAGTTCCTTATCTTTGGCTTTGACCGCTTCCCTCATCCAAGCGCAGAAAGCGTTCATCGAAGCGATTTCTTCCAAAAGCGGACGCACTTGCTCCAACATTTTTTCATCATAGCCGATGTTGACGGTCTTGCCCGATTCGGAAGCAGAGCCTACAATATCGACTTTCGTCGTGACAAAGGTCAGGTTCTTCAGCTTTGCCTCACAGCCGGCTATGACTTCTTGCGCTAAATCCGCCAAATGTGATGCCGACGTGGAGGTCAGCCCGTGATTGTCAAAAAAAATTTCATTAATAGCATTCATACCGCTTTTATTAATTTAATGAGTTTGATTATACGAAAATAAACAAAGATACACTGCATTGATTTGAAATATTGGTACGTTCTTGTATTCCCCATATCACCTCTACGCCTTGCATTGTTAAATTGTTTAAACAACCTGATATATCCTCGAGTTCCTTCATCATTAACGAATATGAAGGTTTGAACGAGACAGACAGAATTATAGCTGATACCACAGTTGTCCCATGTTTCCTTATTTCCTCCATAGCAGTTTCTATTTGAGCAGAAACTGAAATACGAGCATCAACATTTATCTGCATTACGAGTTTATATTTATCAGTGAATTTTCTGAAATCATTCATGTCTAAATTAATCAATCCTTTTACTTGGGCTACATTAATGAAATAATCTTTTGTTATTTCTTGTTCATCCTTGGTAATTCGTACCAATTCTTCTCCACTTGATACTTTCATTTCTATTATTCTAATTAGATTAAAGATTTATTCTTATCTATCGTTTATCCGATATCCATTCACAAAACGTAATGAATAGGGAATGCATTATTACAGAAATAATGCATATGCATGTGATTGTGACACTCACCTCTTCTTTCATTTTGTTCCTCCGTGAAATATCCTATCCATATTCCTTTTCGCAATTTCTTCCGTACCGCCATAGTACGTGATTTCCCATAGCAGCCCGGCTGTCAACTCCTGCGGGGAGATCTGTACGTCGTCATCTATTATGATTTCCATACCTATGCTTTCTGCCCATTGCGAATGGTTTGACAACGGGTAACACCGCTCATTGTCATTTTTAGCATAAACAGAGCAGTTCATATCTATCATTGGTATGCAACCCTCCCAACGATACTCCAAACGGATATAGTAAGGGGAATGCACCGGTTTTATCTCCTGTATCGAATGATAGATTTTTCGCCAGCCCTCCATGTCAAGTCGTGCGGCCTGTTCCGACGCATTCCGTTGCCATAATGCTTTGAACGCCGGGGCTATTTCGTCAAAACTGAATTGTTCCAATAAATCCTTGAATGTCATTTTGTATAAAAGTTAAATATTATATCCACAAATCCCTGTAATGGTCGATGAAGAGTTGCATGCCCTCACGGATGCGTTTCCGTTTCTCCGCATCTTCCTCGCTCCATTTGTCTGTGTGCTGGTACTCCTCGAAAGCATAAATCATCTTGCGGATGATGTTCAGCCACTCTGCATAGCCTTTGTCTTCTCCGTACTTCTCAATAATGCTGCCCGGTGTACCGCCGTATGGCCCCTTCTCCGCTTTCAAAAAAGCCCGAAGATGGTTGGCGATAATCCTTGCCAAACGTGTATCCAAAGACCATACGTCTTCATACGACACTTCTGCATATCCATCGTGGCATTTGGCTTTCCACGCTTTTTCTTTCCATGCCGGTGTCTTGTTCATATCTTCTGTTTTTCTTGCAAAGGTATTCGTGCTGAATGCTAAATCGTGGCAGAGCAGAAAAATAATTTGCCTATGCTTCAATTCAGCACATTCAATGATTTCTTTTGCAACCCAAAAAGATTATGGAAGATTTTGATTTGCCAGACATTCTGAAAGGAAGAATTGAGAAAAGGGGAAAAGAAGAAGCCGAATGGAAAGCCTCATGTCTTTCAGTGGAAGAATTGCTTTGCCTGCAACTGCTGGGATATTCTTCCCGGCAAATAGTAGAAAGAGTTAATCCCGAAGTTAACGAACAGCTAAAAAGGACGGCAGTAAAAGCCACACGTGAGCTTGACAAAGCGAAGCGGATATTGGACAGACAGGCTAAAGCTGGAGTTATCACTATTCCGTATTATGCGGCCGATTATCCTTACCATTTCAGAAATCTCTGCAGTGACACCCCACCTCTCATTCATGTATCAGGCAACTTGGAACTGCTCAACCGTGACGATACAGTAACCATTATAGGTGCCCGTGCAGCCGATGCTGAAGGTCTGGACGCAGCTTACCGGTTTGCCAAACAGATAGGCGGGCAAGGCCATGTGGTAATCAGCGGACTTGCATTGGGATGCGACACGGCGGCGCATCGGGGTTGCCTTGATGCGGAGGGGCAGACTATCGCCATTGTCGCTTCCGGATTGGATATCACACACCCAAAAGTAAACAAACATTTGCAGGAGAAAATCGTGACGAAAGGTGGAACTATCGTGTCCGAACATCCTTTCGGTGTGAAGGCAAACCCTACGAGGCTGGTCGCCCGATGCCGTATGCAAGTGGCTTTGACCCAATCGGTCATCGTGGTGCAATGCCCCATTATCAGCGGAACCATGTATGCCGTGCGCTTCGCACAGGAATATGACGGAGATTTCTTTGGTTGGGAGAATGACATTTATGCGGTGGAGTATGGTACATGGGATGAACTGAACTCCGGCAACAAATTTTTATTGGAGTATAATCTTGCTATTCCTCTCCGAGCGGAACAAGACATTGCACTGAATCAATATTATCAACTAATCATAAACAATACCCAAAATGACACTGAAAGAACTTATCATGAAGGTTGACTTCGACAGCCTTCTCCCATATCTGGAGAAACGGGAAAAGAAGAACTTGGATAATATCTATGCTTTCCGTGAAGCATACGATATTCTCAGAGACATGGAACCCGACAAAGATTATAGAGGGGAAGTTACCGTAATAACAACAATAAGAGAAGACGGGACAAAAATCACACAGATAAACTTCTTGGACGATAATGTATGGGAAAAAGAACTGGCCAAAGAACTTGTTTTTCCGAAAGGCATGCTGCTCAGTCCGGAAGAACTTGCCATGCGCTGCCTGTGGGAAATCACTTTCTATGGCTTTTCGCCCGCAGATCTTGAAGACACATTCTCTAAGATGTTCGGCAGGCAGAAGCCGATGAATCGTTACGAAGTGGCATTGGACAAGCTGGAAGAAAGCATATGGAAGCATCAGACCCCTCGCAAGTTCCGTGCAAGGGATGAAGACGGCGAACGGCTGACCATTGCACATTTCCCATTTAAGTTTTGTAACAAGCCGATGAACCGGAGCAAGAAAAAACGGAAATACCGTCAAGACAAGCGCGAAGAATATCTTGAGGTCATGGCAAAACGTGAAACGCTCATACAGATGCTTACCATTCCGGGTAGTAGCTTTAAGCGCAGCGATGTAGAATTTTTGTTCAACATTGCGTATGGCATCCGGTATGACTATTGTTCTGTTCTTCATGGAACAAACGGACGGCTGGACTATATCCTTAAGTCTATGACAAAATATCAACAGCTTGATTCATGCCGATATGACCATGCGATTGTATTTATCCGCTATTCTTCCTGTTATCCGCCGGATGATGCTGAACTGGAAACATTCCGTCAAGCGGTGCATAACCGGTTGGGATATGAAAATATCTTGTTCGGTACTGCCGTAGAGAACAATGAATGTGAACAAATCAAAGTTATGCTGTTATTGAATAAAGCTGCATGAAGACAACAAAGAAGAAAGTGCAGGTCTATTTTTAGCAGCTTCTTCTTCGTTGTATTTCCTTGAATTCCGCATTCGGCCAATATATACCCTCTGAGAACGAAGATATACTTCATCGCCAGTTTAATATATACTGCAACAGCAAACGAAGATATACTTCATCGGCCAACGAAGTATATCTTCATTTTCAATGTAGTCGAGTTTGGCAAATTACGAACATTCATTTTTCCTTATATGGGGTTTATAGAAGAAGGAAAAAAGGAGAAAAATTATCCGATACAGCGCATGACGATACTGACCATAATTTCTTTCTCCTCCATGCGTGACTCTGCAATCATAATTGTGAGTGCAACCAGCGTATAGTCGGCTATGCGTTTCTGACCTTTTCCGTCATATAGGATGCCGTTGCAGTTGAGAAAATATAAGAACAGGGCTGCCGCTATCCGCTTGTTCCCGTCATTGAAACTGTGGTTCTTGGTGACGAAATAAAGCAGGTTGGCGGCTTTCTCTTCTACTGAGGGATAAACGTCCTTCCCTGCAAAGGTCTGGTAAATATCACCGATGCTGCCCCTGAACGAGTCGTCTTTTTCATGGCCAAACAAGCCAGACTTATTGCTGAAACACATCGTGTCAATCAAGCGGCGGCACTCATCGTATGTCAGAATGTAAGTTGCTTCGTGTCCCTGCGGCCGGGACATCCGTGATGGTCGTAATCATCGAGCATGGAAAGAGCCACGCTATAGTCTTCAGATACATTAAAAATCTGTTGAAAGTCCATCATGCTTCTTATTCTATTCATTCCCAGTGAGTTTCCTTACTCCGCCTCCTTAAAGTTATAAACCGGCTTGATGACATTCACCACTGATACAGTATCGTTGATATTCCGGATAATCTCGTCCTTTGGCTTATACACCATCGGCGACTCGTCCTTGGTCTCTTCGTTCACGCATTCTGTATAGATGCCTTGCATGGATCGGGCATAATCATCCAAACTGATGTTCTGAAACGCCTGGCTTCGGCTCATGATACGTCCTGCACCGTGGGGAGCAGAACAGTTCCAATCCCCATTGCCTTTACCGATGCAGATGAGGGAACCGTCACGCATGTTCAATGGGATGATACATTTTTCTCCGGCATTGGCAGAAATAGCACCCTTGCGGATGATATTGTCATCGCTAATATAGTTATGTATACTTTCAAACTGAAGGTCGTCTTCACACATGTCGGCATATCCTTGACTAATAAGGTAATCCATGATAAGCCCCGTAATCATGCGCCGGTTTATCTTTGCCCATTGCTGGCAGAGGCGCATATCGTACAGGTAGTCCTCACAATAGCTGCCTTCCAAGTAGGACAAATCGGGCGGTATCGTAGGTTTACGCATTTTGAACGAATTGTGCAGTTCGCGGATAACGTCCTGTAACTCATTTTTCCGTCCGGCCTGTTTATATTCCGCAATCAGACGGTTCTGTTCCTCCATCAGTTTCGCCCAACCGGACTGGCATTTCACGGCCAACTTCTGGTAAATATCGGCAACTTGTTTACCCAGATTACGGCTTCCGGTATGCACAACCAAATAAAATAGACCGCTTTCATCCTTGTCTAATTCGATGAAGTGGTTTCCTCCGCCCAGCGAACCGATGGAAAGATTGAGGCGTTTCGTCTCTTTCAATTCCCGGTAGCAACGCAACTGCTTGATGAGGTCCTTGCTCTCGCGGTAAGCATCCATATACTTTTGTGGCAACGGTACATACTTGTTGTCCCGATAATTGCGTCCAGACGGGATGTGATGCAGGATGAACTCATTCAAGGCGTGGTAATCTATCTCTTTCATGCAGGTGAACGGCTGCACAAGGATGCCGCAACCGATGTCCACACCTACGATATTGGGGATAACCTTGTCTCCCAAGTCACCTGTAAAGCCGATGACACAGCCTGCCCCAGCATGAACATCAGGCATGATGCGGATTTTGCAGCCGCTGAATGCGGGGATAGTCAGCAACCGTTCTATCTGTTCGATGGCGGTTGTTTCGATATTGTCCGTGAATATCTTCACGTCGTGATTCTGAATGTTTCTCATTATTTTCACCTATTTAGAGTTTACGAGTGCAAAAATAAGAGAGGGTGTGTGCCGAATTGAGGCATAAACAGAAAAATATCAACCCCGTGCTTTATTTTGGCACAGAAAAACACTTTCTTTGCGCAAAACTATTGCTTATGACACTGAAAGAATTGGTAATGAAAGTGGATTTCGACAGTCTTCGCCCCTACTTGGAGAAGTTTGAACCGGAACATCTGGACAACATTTATGCTTTCCGCGAGGCATACGATATTTTGCGCCGCATGACTCCAGTTAAAAATGGACAACATGAAATCCATGTAAGCTGGAGCGGAGGGGAAATGGAGGATGAAGAGAAATGGATAAGCGTGCATCCTATGCATGAAGTCAGTTGGGAGGAAGATTTGACTGCGGATGTTGTGGTTGCCGATGATGTACACCTCACCGATGAAGAGCTTGCCATGCACTGCTTGTGGGAAATCACTTATTGGGGATTTTCCCCACAAGAACAATTGGAAACCTTTAATCGGAAGTTTAATCACCATAAGCCGACCAATCAATATGAAATTGCTTTAGACAAGCTGGAGGAAAGCATTTGGAAGCACCAAACACCTCGCAAGCTTCGCCGTCGAGGGAAAAACGGAGAACGATACACCGCCCTGCAAAGTACTTGTGACTTGTTCAATGACCGCAAGAACCGCTCCAAGCGGAAACGGGAATACCGTCAGTACAAACGGGAAGAATATCTGAAACGGATGGCAGCCCGCGAAAACCTGATAACACAGCTATCCGCCGAAGGAAGTAGTTTCAAGAGAAGTGATGTGGATTTCCTTCTTCACATTGAGTATGGAAGACAATACGACTACTTGTCCGTCACAAGCGGAACTGATGGACGTTTGGACTACATTTTAGAGTCAATGACCAAATACCAACAACTAACGTTGGAGAAGTACAATAATGCTGTTGTTTTTCTAACGGTTCCTGCTTGCTGCCCACCGACAAGCCAAGAAAAAGAACGGTTTGAAGAAGCCATGCATCGACATTTAGGATATGATGACATGCTATTCGGTATGGTCACCCATGAAAACAATGAACAGTACATTAGAGTTATGCTGCTACTGAACCGACGATAAAATAATATAAACAAGGAGGCTACCTTCTCATTTTTCGGGCAACCTCCTTGTTTGTATGTCAAGACAGAATCTGTACTTTCAACCGTTTGGTTTCGTCTTCGACCAGCTTGTCCCACAAGCGTGAGCGTTGCAGAGAGGAAGCGGGAATGCGGTCTTGATACTTTTCCAAAAACTCTGCATTGTAAATCTCATCCCGCATGTAGCAATCGATGATTTCATTCCAATCCCAATAATCGGCGAATTGTTCTAAAATGGCAGATGTCAGTTCCAATGATGAATTGCGCGACAATTCCCGCCAATTCCAATAGTTCTTGTATTTCTCCAAGTTTTCTGCCGTGAATAGGTGCTCGTTGCTTGAGCCGGAGATTTCTTCCCAGTCAATTCTGTTCTTGAATTTCTCAAGCATAGAAACCGTCCAAAGGATGTTGTTGTTGCCGGAAACCGTTTTCCATTCCACTTTGTCCTTGTATCTCTCCAGCAGTTGTTCGTTCCAAGCAAAGTCGCCCGAAAGTTCCTTCCAAGCGGCATCTTCCAATACTTTCACCATAAAATCGTTGCTTAAATTCTTTGTTGCCATAATACGTTAATGTTTAGAAGTTTATCATTCATTCTGCTGCAAAGTAAAGAGCATTAAATGCCAAAACGTGGCATATCATAAAAGAAATACAGGAAAAATAGAAAAAATTAAGGTTGAGCTACGATTTGGCACAAGGAAACGCGTAACTTTGTGGCATAACCATTAAATGACAGCAATATGTCAGCAAATCTTTTTGGACGATACGTATGGCTGATGGACATCTTGCGCAGATACAAACGGCTGACGTTTCAGGAAATCAACGAGCTTTGGCAGGAGAGCGGCTTAGGATATGGCGAGGAACTGCCCTTGAAGACCTTTCATAACCATAAGAAAGCTATCAAAGACATCTTCGATGTATATATAGAGTGCGACCGAAAGGACGGATACCGCTATTACATTGACGAGCCGGAACGCATAGAGGGTAACAACCTGCGCAACTGGCTCATCAGTTCATACGCTACATTGAACCAAATCCAAGCGGATAACAAACTGGAAGACCGGATTATCTTTGAGGAAATCCCTTCGGGACAGACTTGGCTGACCTGCATTGCGGATGCCATGCGTCGTAACCATGTGTTGAGCATTATGCACCAAGGGTTTGGTAAGCCGGAACCCAGCACGTTTGAGATTGAGCCATACTGCCTGAAAGTCGTAAAGCGTCGTTGGTACGTGGTGGCGCGCAGTCCTTATTACTCCGAGCGGAATAAAGAACAAGGCGTCAAGCCAAGTGATGTGTATTTGGTGTACGCCCTCGACCGTATTTCAGACATCCAAGATACAGGCAAGACATTCAAGATGAAGAAGGACTTCGATGTACACAGCTATTTTGAAGGATGCTGTGGCGTAATCACTTCTAACGAATCGCCTCAAAAGATTGTTCTTCGGGCATACAATGGTTTTGCAGACTATCTGCGCACATTGCCCTTGCATGAATCACAGCGTGAGATTGGAAGTGATGACGAATCGACTCTTTTTGAATACCACCTGAAACCGACTTTCGACTTCTACCAACTGGTGCTTGCTCAAGGCGACCAAGTGGAAGTGTTGGAGCCGGACCCCGTGCGTGAAGAGATGCGTAACTTCGCCCAAAACATGTTGGACTATTATACAGAGAAAAAGGAGAACATGCCATGCAAGGAATAAACTTCATAGCCATAGATTTTGAAACGGCTACAGGCAAACGTGCCTCCATTTGCGAAGCCGGTATCTGTATTGTGCGTAATGGTGAGGTTGCAGAATCCCGTTCTTGGCTTGTCCGTCCGCAAGGAAACAGATACAGTTATTGGAACATGCAAATCCATGGAATACGTCCAAGCGACACTCTAAATTCGCCGGAGTTTCCCGAAGTGTGGGCTGAAATCTGCGAATACCTTAAAGACATTCCTGTACTTGTGGCTCACAATGCGGCCTTTGACATCGGTTGCATCCGTCATTCATTGGAACTATACGGCATGGAGAAGCCGGACATCACTTATTATTGTTCCCTCCGTGCCGCTCGCAAACTCTATGACTTCGGCTGCAATAGTCTGGATTACCTTTGCGACCAGTTTAAGATTCCATACGGTCAACACCACCGGGCAGGAGATGATGCGGAAATGTGTGCGAGGCTGTTTCTGAGAGAAATAAAGGACTTCGGACTTTGTGGATTAGAGGAAATGAAATACTATAGTGGAAAATTATAAAATTACGAATATTATGGAACAACAATGTAACGACAATCAAATTGGGTTGAAAGCAATAGGAGAGCTTTCAGGCTTGAGCTTTTTCATCCCGAATTATCAGCGTGGCTACAGGTGGACATGCCAGCAAGTGATGGACTTGCTTAACGACATCAACGAGTTCGATGCTAGCAAAGATGGATTCTATTGCTTGCAACCATTGGTGGTGAGACTACGCAACGAAAAAGATATTGTAACAAAAATTCATGAAACGAATAAACTTTCAGAAATAAGGGAAATTCTTAATAAGAGTGTTGGCAAGTGGGAGGTTATAGACGGGCAACAGCGACTTACCACTATATACATCATTCTCAGATGCCTTGGCTCCAATGAGCCTTATTCATTGGAATACGCAACTCGCGGCAAAAGCAGAGAGTTCCTTCTCAATATGGATAAGTATGACGAGAATGAAAACATTGACTTTTATTATATGACTCAAGCCAGAGAAACTGTGAACAATTGGCTCAAAACTGACTTTGACAAAGAGGCATTCTTGGACAAGCTGAAAAACAAAGTTAATTTTATATGGTATGAATCTGTTGACGAAGACCCAATAAAGGTGTTCACCCGACTGAATATCGGCAAAATAGCCCTTACCAATTCAGAACTTATTAAGGCATTGTTCCTCAACAGATCTAATTTCGCGGGAAAGTCGATGGACAGTTTAAGATTAAGGCAACAAGAAATCGCAACTGAATGGGACAAGATAGAATATACCCTGCAAAGCGATGAGTTTTGGCTATTTCTGCACGACAAGGGATATGACCGCCCCACGCGCATAGACTTCATTTTCGATTTGATTTGTAACGAAAATGCACTTGATATTGAAAACCTCAACAAAGAGGATGAAAAGGAAAAGGTTATTGGTACAGACGAATACAGGACATTCCGATACTTTTATGAATACTTCAAGTCCTCACACCAAGATGGAAATAATGACGAAAAAAAACAATTGCAGAAAACAGAAAGAGCTTGGCAGATAGTAAAATCCTATTTCCAGACGTTTAATGAATGGTATAATGACTTGGTACTTTACCATTACGTAGGTTTTCTCCTTGCGGTAGGCTCCATTTCTATTAAACAACTTGTAAACTTCTGGAAGGCGAAGAAGGACAAGAAAGAGTTTGTGCGCTATCTGAAAGACGAAATCAAGAAAGCGATAGGTGACAATGGCACAGACTACCAATACAAGGAGGATGGAAGCGATAAGACCAAATGCCGCAGCCTGTTGCTGTTCCACAACATACAGACAGTGATAAACCAAAACCATGCACAGCAAAGCAACGACAAATACAAGATAGGTACATTTTACAAGTTTCCGTTCCACTTGTACAAGTTGGAAGGCTGGGATGTGGAACACATCAACTCCAGTACCAACAATCCGGAAGAAGATGACGACACGCGCAAGGAATGGCTTGTCAACGTCTACCTAAGTGCCGATGAAGTCACGCAGAAAGACATAATCAAATATTTCGACACAGAAGACGATGGAGCAAAAGGCTTGCTTTTCGAGGATATAAAGAATGGCATAAAAAAGAGTATCAATGAAGACCCTGAGGTTTGGACACCAGAAGAAAAGAACAGGATATGGAATTACGCTCTGCTTGACTCATCGACGAACAGGAGCTATGGCAACGCCATCTTCTCCGCTAAACGCCGTGTCATTATAAGCAAGGACCAGGGCCGACTGATACCGGTGCCGAGGGTGTTGAAGAACGGGAAAATCTCAGTGGACAAGGAGAGTAAGTACGCCACCTCCTCTTTTGTGCCGCCATGCACCAAACAAGTGTTCATGAAATATTACTCATCGGCAATCGGCAAGAGCAATTACTGGACTAAAGCCGATGCTGAAGCTTACAAAAACGACATAGACTCATGCTTGGAAAAGCTTGACCAAAACGATTAAGAGGACAAACAATGACAAACGAAACAACTTCATTCTGGAAATTTATCGGCAATTACCAAATAGAAATTCCGATAATACAACGCGACTATGCACAGGGCAGATTGGGCAAAGAATACTTGCGCAATAATTTCCTTGGGAATCTAAAGCAGGCATTAGATCATCAATTGCTGGAACCTGCATTGAAACTTGATTTTGTCTATGGTTCCGAAGACAAAGGCAGACTGTCTCCACTTGACGGCCAACAAAGGCTTACCACACTATGGCTGCTTCATTGGTACGTGGCACTCAGGGCTGGCAAACTCGAAGAAGCTTCTGTAAAACTGAGAAATTTCACATATGAGACGCGAATATCTTCAAGGGAGTTTTGCAGAAACCTATGCATACCCCAAAATTTTGAAGAATATGACGGCAACATAGGAATTGTGGATTTCATAACCAGCCGTACTTGGTTTTACTCTTCCTGGAAGCAAGACCCAACCATACAATCAATGTTGAGAATGATTGGCGGCACAAAGATTAACGATAAACAAGGTAACGATATTATTGATGGCTTGGAAGAATTGTTTGACGCAAACAAAGAGAGTTTTGAAAGTTATTGGACAGCTTTGACTTCTGAAAATGCACCTATCATGTTTTATTATCTTAATCTTAAAGACTTTAAGCTAACGGATGACTTGTATATCAAAATGAATGCTCGTGGTAAGCAACTCACTTCATTCGAGAATTTCAAGGCTGATTTTATCGGATACATTGAAGAAAAGGCAAAAGAGGATGATGCTTGGGGAAGATTTCTTAATACCGAGAAAGGCATTCCTATAAAACTCGACACTGAATGGACGGATGTCTTTTGGAGAAACCATGACGCTAATGGGGATATTGACAGGATTTTCTTTGCTTTCCTAAACAGATATCTCTTGAATTGCGCTATCATATATAATGACGCAAAGGGCACATCAAAAGAATGGAAACTATATGGAACGGAATCAGACGATTCATCGCTTCGCTATGATAATGGCTTTAGCATCTATTCTTCCATCCTCTCAAAGCCAGAATTTTTGGAGAATCTAAGCTCCCTTTTTGAGCGTTTATCAGGAGTCAAGGAAGATGTCTGTGCGTATCTGCCAAAGTGGTTCAAGAAGTTTGATTTCATTCCCAAACACACTGAGAATACTATTTCCACGCTCACTCAAACGCAGAGGGTCGTGTTCTTCGGAATATGTCGATATTTGGAATCCTGTACAATGTTTAATGGCTGCCACTTCAGAAAGTGGATGAGAGTGGTATGCAATTTGTCAGAGAACACCACGATAAATACGGTGGATGCAATGATTGCACGTTTGAAACTGATAGATGAATTGAGCAAACACGCGGAAGACATCTATGAATATCTGGCAAGCGAAGATCTCGAAATGCAATCCAAAGCGTCTCCTGAACAATTGACCGAGGAAATAGCGAAAGCCAAGCAAATACTCAAGCCTCAAGAAGCGCAACTGCCCGAACGGCCTGCTGATTGGAATGACGATAAAGAATGGAATTGGGAGTCGGCCATTATTGAAGCGGAAGGATTCGCGTTTTTCAATGGGACAATAAAATTCTTGTTCAAGGATGCCAATAGTGGGGATGATTGGACTTGTTTCACGCCTAAGTTTGCAAATAGCAAATTAATATTCAGCTCCGATGGCTTGACATTGGAATATAAAAGAGAAGCTAAGGCCAATAGAATTCTCTTGTCATATTGTGACCAATGGTGGGAACAAATACAGTCTTATACTTATCATGACAAATATATCTTTGGATGTTCCGCTCAACTTTGGAAAGACAACATATTAACTCGGAAAGGCGCAACTGATAATACATTGCTATATGCTAATGCCATTCATCATTTGTTATTAGGAGATAGCATAAACACAATGTTACAGCTAAAAGATCCTGACGACTACCGAAATATTGCTTTTGACAAGTTGGTAAATACTAATATTATCGGATGGAGTCAAAGTCAAGGAAGGCCGGACAGATACTATATAAGGTGGACACACGATGGATTTTGTTTGTACCCAAGTAGTGAAGGCGTAATTCTGACCTTGAACAATCGCGATAGCTTGTTAAGCAAGCTGTTGGATGAAGGCAAAATTACATTGTTGCATGGGGAAAGACTTGACACTAAGCCTTATAAAATGTTCTGGGGCTGGGATATCAAATTCCAATATAATAAAGAGGATAATGAGTTTCCCTACTTGTTCCAATGGCAATCTTGGAACTGGATTGACATGTATGAGGAAAATAAACGTCTTTGTGAAGATGAAAGATTAAAAACTCACGACCTGACTATTGATGGCAGCGAGATAAAAGATGAAAATGATTTGATTGATAAAATGAATCAATGCATAGACCGTTATAGGGATGCAAAAAAACATATTGACCAACAGAATTAATATCCTCCATCTCTCCGACACCCACGGTCTGCATCGGCAACTTCCCCAGTTGCCCGATGCAGACGTGATTGTCCATTCTGGCGACTTTACCATGGCTGGCACAGAACAAGAAGTGTTTGACTTCACCAACTGGTTCTGTGACCTGCCCTACCGTCATAAAATCTTCATTGCAGGAAACCATGACGATTGTCTGTATGGAGCTGAATTGTCAGGATTAGATGATAATTGCCATTATCTCTGTAACTCAGGTATCAACATTGAAGACATAAAATTTTATGGTGTGCCTATGTTCATAGACGATGACATGACCGGAAAATACAAAGAATATCTTTCTGTCATACCAAATGATACGGATGTATTGATTACTCATCAACCGCCATTGTGCGTACTTGATTATGACGGGCATCGGCATTACGGAAGCCCTGAATTATTCGAGAAAATACAGATAGTTCGTCCAAAACTTCATTTATTCGGGCATATTCATGCCACTTTTGGGACATCGTTATCGAATGGAACAATTTTCTCTAATGCGGCTTTAGTCGATGAGCAGTATTATTTCGTACAAGAAAGAATAACGGTATTACCTATTCTCAAACTTTGACACACATTTTATAGACCAACGGGATTATGCTTCTCCAATATACGAGGAGCAAGCCGTTTCGGTATGCCCGAAACACAAACTTGCTCCCCTCAAAACTCCGTTGGATTGGTTTAGAGTAACTCCCCAAAACGCCACTCCCTGCCACAAGCTGCCACAATTGTGCCAACCCATTGTCTAATGCGCAATGTCCATTTACTTTGCGTCCAAAACCGAGTATCAACATTAAAAACAGTATCGACAATGGAAGTATTGATTTTTCAGAAAGAGGCGTTTGAGGAAATGGCGGCGGAGTTCAGCCGTTTCACGGAACGTGTGGATGCCATCCTTACCAAGCAGGGCGGCAAGTCATTAAACCGATGACTGGACAACCAAGATGTCTGCCAGCAGTTGAACATCAGTCCGCGCACCTTGCAGACGCTGCGGGACAACGGTACGCTGGCTTATTCGCAGATAAACCACAAGGTGTTTTACAGACCGGAGGATGTGATGCGTATCGTCAAGCCTGTGGAGAACAAACCTAAATCCGCAATGGCATGAGTGAAATGATTACCAAAAACCATGCGCTCGTCGCCGAGTTCGGCGACAGCCTTGACCGTCTGCTGGACGGCATCGAGAACTTCGTGGCAAACATCCGTCCGACATTGGGCGGTGAACGCTTCCTGACGGACAGGGAGGTTTCGGCACGGCTGAAAGTGAGCCGACGCACTTTGCAGGACTACCGCAACAACGGCATAATCGCCTATTACCAGTTGGGAGGAAAGATTCTATACAAGGAATCGGACATCGAAAGGATGCTTGCCGCCAATTACCGGGACGCGTTCAGATAGACTGACAGAAATTCCTTGTGAAACGGTGTTACCCTCAAACGGCGTAAGAGGTAGCCTTACACGCCGTTTGAGGGTATCTCATACGCCGTCTGAAGTCTGCTCAATTTCCCGCTCTCTTTCCACGTGACGGGGAGAGCGAAAAGAAAAGGTTGACGGGCTGTCTGTTGTTCACGGTCAGCCTGCCCATGATGAACCGTCTGAAAGTCATACTCTCCCGACTTCTCAACTTAAAGGAAACAGCTATCACCATTTCAAGGCTGTAAACATCATAGCTAATCCTGTCGTCCTGCCTGACGTGCCGCACCGTTTCACTTTCCAACAACTCGCCATTCTTGTAAATGGCAGCAATAGCCCTGCGGATGTCGTAGCCGAACACGTTGAACGCATCGGACATTTCCTGCTGCGTCATCCATACGGGAACGGTCGGCATCGTGACCGCCCCGTTTTCAGTGATTGTGATTATACCACGTTCCATAGTCATACCTCCTTGTCCGTCAATGTGCCTTTTGTTTTCCTCTCCCTTGACGCACCTGTTCCGTAAGCGCGCCTGAAAGCCATCAGGTTGTCCATGTCCTTTGAAATCTTCTTGTCCGTAACCTCCGCGTACCGTTGGGTGGTCTTTATACCGGAGTGTCCCATCATCTTGGCGATGCTCTCGATGGGGATACCCTCCGAAATCAAGAAAGTTCCGAAGGAGTGCCTGGCCTGATGGTAGGACAAGTTTTCTTTCCGCCCTATCGCAACGCCCAGCTCGTGTATCTCAAACCACATCTCGTCACGGCTCGGAAGCGGAAAGACGGGTTTCGTGTCATCCGTCGTGTTGTAGAGGTCGAGTATCTGTTCCGCTATCGGATGCAGGGGGATGAACGCCTCCACGTTGGTTTTCTTTCTGTTGATGCGGATGTAACGCCTGCCGTCCGCCGTCCTGCCGATGTGGTGCGGATGGAGCAGCATGATGTCCACATACGCCAAACCCGTGAATGTCGAAAACAAAAATGCCCTCCGCCCCAGTTCCTGCAACGGGTCGAGCATCGGGGTTTCGAGGATGGCTTTCAGTTCGGTACGGCTGATGTGCCTGTGCCTCGGCGCGGGCTTCTTCTCGTATTCCATATCCTCCAACGGGTTGGCACGGAGTATCTCATAATCCACTGCGAGGTACACCAGCTTGCTCAGCCAGCACAGGCACTTGTTGATTTGCTGTGCGCTGAAATTCTTGTTGCGTTTCATGAACGCCTTGTAGGAATTGCCGAAGTCCTCCGTGATGTCGGTGAAGTCGATGTCCTCCTTGCCCAACGATGTGAGATAGTCTTTCAGGTACTTTTGGTAATACCCCGAATGTCGGTAGGTGGACGTGGAGTTTATCTCCTTTGAGCGGGCGAGCAGCCGCTCACGCTCCCTTTCACCCATCTGCAACAGCTTGGTTGGGATGACCGCCCTCTTCGCCAATGTGTTCTTGAGCAGTTCGGCGCTTACCACGTTCTGTTTCTTCAAAATCTCATCGTAGGCAAGTCCGACGGACTTGCGGAACTCCTGCAAGCGGTTGTTCTCGCGGACGGTGCTGATGGTTCCCGCCTTGCTGTTCCAATCCTCCGGCCTGCAATAGATGCCTGTCGCCATCGTGGAACTCTTGCCGTCTATGGTGATACGGCACAGGACGGCGGTCGTGCCGTCCGCCTTTACCTTGTTTCGGTTGATGTACGGTAATATGGAAAATGTACTGCGCATGGTTGTGATGTTTTTATAAGTTAGAGAATAAGTTTCAAGTCTTTGGTCGCCTCGATGTATTTGTCCATGTCCTCAAAGAGCTTTTTCGGAGTGACACGTGCATAAACTTGGGTCGTGGTTATATCGGAATGACCGAGCATCCGGCTGATGGTTTCAATCGGCACTCCGGCCTCCAGCGTAATCAGCGAGGCGAAGGAGTGGCGTGCCTGATGATAGCACAAGCCTCCGCTTACTCCGGCAAGGACGGCAAGGGCTTTCATGTGCCGTTTCATGTTGGGATGATGAATCATCGGAAACAACGTAGGGCGGTTGTCGTCATGGTATTTTTCAATCAGGGCGAGCGCTTCGGGCAGCAGCTTCACGCTTGCCCGAAGCTCGTTCTTCTTGCGGCGGTATTTCAGCCAAAGGCTTCCCTCATCGTCTGTATATAGGTTCTCACGGGTGACGCTTACCGCATCCGCATAGGCGGTTCCTGTATAGCAGGCAAACAGAAAAAGGTCACGGGCAAGGATGTGCGTGGTGCGCCATGCGGGTATCTCCACATCGCGTATCTTCTCGAAGTCCTCACGGCTCAACGCCCTCGGAGTGCGTTCCATTTGTTTGGGGAGGGTGAAATTGGCAAAGAAACACCTTTCAGCATATCCTTCTTTGTAGGCAATGCGGCAGACTTTTTTCAAAATGGCGAGATAGTGACGCACGGTATCCACCGCCAAGCCTTTCACATCCATGACGTAGTTCTGGTAATCGTGAATGAACTGTTCGGAAAGCTGCCCGAAAGCAATGTCCTTCGTCTTGAACTGCCACTCGATGAACTCGCCCAATCTCTTTCTCATGTAGTAATAGCCGGGATAAGTTCCTTTTGCCCGGTCAATGCCGATGCGCGCCTTCAAGTCCTCGCAGATGCGGTCGGTCATCCTCAACAGGGTCATCTGCGTTTCCATGCTCCCCTGAAACAAGTCCTTGACCGCCGTAGCGTCAAAGTCCTGTCCACGCTCCACCAGCGTGTCAAACGAAGAATTAACCGCAAGCAGCAGCTTGTCTATTTTCGCATTAGTCTCCACCGCCTCGCGGCTCTTGCCGTCCAGACGGCTTTCCCTCGCGTTCCACAACTCCGGCCTGCACGACAGCTTACATCCGAACTGCGCCATCGTGCGGTTCACCGTTATCCTTCCCATTATTGGGGCCTTGCCCGACTTGTCCGTTCCGCTCTTTTTCAGGTAGAGCAGCACCTTGAATTTTTCAACTTTCATACGCTTATTGTTTTTGTTGCAAAATTAACTCATGAGTAAGCGTCCATTGATTTGCAGAACGGTGCGTATCGGTGCAATCGGCACGGGCTTGCAACAATTTCATTTTCCGTGCGTTACCTGTCCTTGCTTCGGTAACTGACGGCTAACGGCTTGGTAACTGAAATGGTGCAATATTCCGCACTCCGTTGCGTTTCCGGCATTTGGCAGAATAATGAAAAACCGCTCATTTCAAACGGGTTACGTTCTGTTGTTGCCTATTTGCTGACGGCTGCTTTGTGGGTTTTGTTCCACTGAACAAGACATACGGATACCAAAGTATTGCTGCCGATTATCCTACCTACCGCAGCATGGACATTCATGGTGATACCGCCGAAATTACTTTCGACCATGCCAGCGACGGATTCAGTCCCTGGTCCGGTATCGAAGGTTTCGAAATAGCCGGAGCCGACCAGGTATTCTATCCGGCTACCGCCACACTCGACACGAACAAGAAAACGATTCTGGTGAAATCGGACAAGGTGAAAGAACCGGTAGCCGTACGTTACTGTTTCCGGAACTTCCAGACAGGCAATCTGAAAAACCACCGGGGAATGCCGGTCATTCCGTTCCGGACAGACCAGTGGTAAAAGACGCAAAAAAACAAACGTTTGTCTTACTCTTCACGAACGTTCATTCCAGCACAGACGTCCTCATGTTTGAAACAAAACGTGAGGACGTTTTTTCAGCCCGAAAAAACAATCTGACAATCAGCGCAATAGACACAAACAAAGTATAACTCACCATAAATAATAAAAATCCTGAGAAGTATATGGACTTCCCAGGATTTACATCTTTTTACCTGATAAAAACTAAAAAACTTACAAACCTCTACATTACAGAATTTTATTCGGTGTATCCCAAATCTTAGTTGCCGTACACTGCAGGTCAATCCACTGGTCACCACATTTAATCTTGAAATCTCCCTGCTCCAGCCTCCATTTTCCGTCATAGCCTACAAAGGCCAAATCACTGCCTTTCAGCTTCAAGGTTACAGTCTTGGTTTCGCCCGGCCGCAGTTCGATTTTCTCGAAATTACGCAGACGGATGTTGTCGGGAGTACTGCTGGCCACCATATCCTTAGAGAAGAGCAGCACACTTTCCTTTCCGGCTACCTTTCCTGTATTGGTCACATCGACTGTAAACGTCAGTTCATCATCGGCTGTAAACTGAGATTTATCCACTTTCAGGTTACCGTAGTGATAAGTAGTATAACTCAAGCCGAAGCCGAACGGCCATTGTACATCCATCACGGCATCGTAGTTATAATTACCACCCATCTGACCAATGTTCTCACAAGGCTTGTAATCGTATGTAGCCAGTGAATTGATATATTTCGGATAAGTGAACGGCATCTTCGCACTGAAATTGGCATCACCGGCCAACAGGTTAGCCAAAGCGTCTCCACCGTAATTACCCGGCAACATAACATTGATGACAGCCTTGGCCAGCGGTTCGATATCGTTGATGATACGCGGACGCCCCTGGTTCAATACCAGTATCACAGGCTTTCCGGTAGCGGCCAATGCCTTCACCAGGTTGCGCTGGTTGACGGACATCGTCAGGTCATTCATGTTACCCGGAGTCTCACAATAGGAATTTTCACCCACACAAGCGATAATGACATCGGCCTGGGCAGCCGCCATAACCGACTTCTCGATTTCCGGCGTATTTTCTTCCCACCAGTTATCATTCTTATAAGGAGCGTATGTCACTCCCGGTTCATAAATGATATTTTCCTTTCCATATTTGTTACAAAGCGCTTCATAAATGGTATGATATGCTTGTGCAAATTCGTCTGCCCGATGTCCTTGCCAACTGTAAGACCAGCCCCCGTTCAGGCAACGCATGGAATTGGCATTCGGACCGGCCAGCAAAATTTTCTTTCCCATAGCCAGAGGCAGAATGTTTTCTTCATTCTTCAGGAGTACTTCCGACTCTTCAGCAGCCTGTAATGCATCGGCAGCAAATTCGGCCGAACCGAACTTGTCATAAGACTTAATGTCCCAATCGGGTTTCTCGAACAATCCCAACCGGTATTTCAACCGAAGGACACGGGCTACCGCATCGTCAATGCGGCTCATCGGTACCTCACCTTCCTCGACCAGTTCTTTCAGATAATCGCAGAAACTGACTTCGTATGGCACCATCGACATATCGATACCGGCATTGATGGCAATCTTGATGGCTTCCTTCTTTGTAGCGGCAATGTGATCGCGCGTACAAAGATTATTGATGTCTGCCCAGTCGGTTACAATCATACCGTCCCAGTTCAAATCATGCTTCAGCCAGTCCGTCAACAGTTCCTTATTGGCATGGAAAGGCATTCCGTTATCCACAGCCGAATTGACCATCAGTGAAAGGGCACCGGCCCTGATGGCTGCCAGGAAAGGAGCGAAATGTTTCTCACGCAAGTCTGTACGGGAAATGGCTGAAGGAGTACGGTCTTTACCTGAAACCGGAACACCGTATCCCATATAATGTTTCACACAAGCGGCTACATGGTTCGGTCCGATGTGGTTCGGGTCAGTACCCTGAAAACCCTGAATAGCGGCTACTCCCATTTCCGCATTCACATAACAGTCTTCGCCATAGTTTTCCCACATGCGCGGCCAACGCGGGTCACGCCCCAGATCGACGACAGGCGCATACGTCCAGGGAATACATCCGGCTTTCGTCTCGTAGGCCGAAATTTCTGCGCCGCGACGAGTCAGTTCACGATTGAAAGCAGCCCCCATATTGACTCCCTGCGGAAACAAGGTCCCGTCCAATGTATAGGTCGTTCCGTGAATCTGGTCTACACCATAAATACAAGGAATACCGATTTCTTTCATCGACTTTTCCTGAATCTGCTTGATAGCCTTCGCCCAGACCTCCTTCTTCTGGGCCACGCTTAACGGAACATTCAGAATAGAACCTACCTTATATTTCCCGATAACCGTATCAAGCATGGCCTCACTCAACTTGAAACCATCTTTGCTCCCTGGAAAATCAGTAACGACATCCACCGTAATTTCACACATCTGACCGATTTTCTCTTCCAGCGTCATTTTCTTCAACCAGTTCCGGATATTCTGTTCGACAGCCGGATCTGCCGGAATAGCCGGTGCTACCTGTTGAGCCACGCCAGCTACATACGAACCGGCGCAAAGGACTGAGGCAAGTGCCAAATTCTTAATTTGCTTCATGTTTGTTCATTTACGTTTAAAAATTAGATTATCCGATTAATACAAAGAGCCGTTCAGAATCTGATTTTTTCAAACGACATCCAGAAACATTCCAGTCGTTCCATAAAAGAATAACCCTGCATACAGCTGTACAAAAGTAAAAAGTATTCTACGATGTTTCTCATACTTTTTTACCCAAGCCTGATACTTATTTACAGTTAATTTCATAAAAAACACTAATAAGAGGGAGAACCTATACATAATTTCGTTAAATTTGAAACTCGAAATAAACAATTGCTAAACATTATGAAAAACCTTTCTAATCTGTTTTTGAGTGCATGCGCATGTATTACATTGGCAATCACTCCAGTAAACACACAAGCCCAGTCTTTATCTCCTTCTACCCAATGGCACTGGGACAAAGGAACCATCGTAATCGATACTCCCGAACGCCCGGCAGGACAAGAACCTGTTCTCGGACTGACTGTTCCTAAAATGAGTGTAGTACGAGTAGGATTCGTAGGACTTGGTATGCGTGGCCCGGGTGCAGTAGAACGTTTTACCTACATTCCGGGAGTAGACATCGTTGCATTATGCGACTATGAACCCGAACGTGCCGAAAACTGCCAAAAATTCTTGCGCAAAGCCAGCCTGCCAAAAGCTGACGTATACTCTGGTGCCGAAGGATACAAAGCATTGTGCGAACGTGAAGACATCGACCTGGTATATATCGCAACAGACTGGGATCATCATTTCCCGGTAGCCAAATATGCATTGGAACACGGCAAGAACGTAGCCATCGAGGTTCCGTCTGCCATGAATCTGGAACAATGCTGGGAACTGATCAACCTGAGTGAAAAGACCCGCAAACACTGTATGATTCTGGAAAACTGCTGCTATGACTGGTTCGAAATGAACACCCTGAACATGGCACAACACGGAGTATTCGGTGAAATCTTACGCGCACAAGGAGCTTATATCCATAACCTGAACGAATTCTGGCCGTATTACTGGAAAAACGGCAAGGATGACAAACTGGGATGGCGTCTGCGTTATAACATGGAAAACCGTGGAGACGTTTACGCTACTCACGGCCTGGGCCCTGTCGCTCAAGCATTGAACATTCACCGTGGTGACCGTATGGCAACTTTGGTAGCCATGGATACCAAATCCGTTATCGGTAAAGAACTGGTAGAAAAAGCCAGCGGTGAAGCCTGCGAAAACTTCCGTAACGGCGACCACTCTACTACCTTGATCCGTACAGCCAACGGAAAAGTTATCGAAATCCAACATGACGTTATGACTCCTCAGCCGTATAACCGTCTGTATCAATTGACCGGTACAAAAGGCTTCGCCAACAAATACCCGATTGAAGGTTATGCAGTAGACGCAGATCAGATGAGCGCATCCGGCGTACAGCCTCAAGTAGACAATCTGAGCGCACACTCTTTCTTACCGAAAGAAGAAATGGAAGCACTGGTTGCCAAATACCAGCACCCGATTCTGAAGAAATACGGCGAAATGGCTAAGGAAGTAGGTGGACACGGAGGTATGGACTTCATCATGGACAGCCGTCTGGTTTACTGCTTACAGAACGGACTTCCACTGGATATGGATGTATACGACCTGGCAGAATGGTGTTCACTGGCCGAACTGGGTGCCATCTCTATGGACAACGGTTGTGCCGCTGTTGCTTTCCCTGACTTTACACGTGGTCACTGGAACGACGTAAAAGGATTCAAACACGCATTCGCTACTCCGGAAGCTGAAGCTGAAGCAATGAAAGCTGCAGAAGAAGCTACAGCAAAACTGAAAGAAGAGGGTGCCAAAGAATGGGCTAAAATAGCTAAGAAGGAAGCTAAAGAAGCTAAAAAAGCTAAGAAATAAAAGCTCCTGATTCACTCCCGATAAAGATACGAACGGGCTGCTCTCCATCATTTGGATAGCAGCCCGTTTCTGTTTGGATTACAAAAATATACATTTAAACAAAATAAGATACAAAAATGACTTTTTCAACTGATTAAGAGTTCCTTTTGGTTAGAATATCTATGAGAAAATTCTATTTTTGCACGGGAAACTAATAAAAGAAGAAAAAGGCATGGGAATCTTGTACCTGTCAGTAGAACTGGCATTTGATATGTTGACCTGTATTATCGGGTGTATCCTGATCTTTCAAGCAAAAGACAATTATCAGAAACGTTATTGGGGAATAATCGCTACCTGTATAGGAGCTGTATTTATTTGGGAGAACATAGGCTGGCTAATGATTGTAACAGAAACGCCAAGTTACCGTTTCACAGATTTATTGAGCATAGAGAAAATGCTGAAATGGTACATTCCGGCTAGTATCGTCTGCCTTTTCCCTACAGCTTCCCTGTGTCCGGGATATTTAACCCCGTTTCGGATCTTAATTCTGCAGTTATTTCCACTCGTCACCGTAACTACCGGATTAAGCTATCTAGGCTTTAACGGACATCTCACCCCTATCATGTCTCTTGCACAGATTCTCCCGAATCTGGAGAAAACAGATGTACTACTTAGAAGCATTATTTTCCTGATAACCATTATCACACCAACAGCTTTCGCGCTTTATCCCATCATCCACCATGGAGCCTATCGGAAAATCAACAAAGAGATGTATCTGTTTATCGGGTTCATGTTTTTGTTCCTTATTATATACATTCTGTTCACATTGAGCATCAATGAATTCATATTCAATTTGTTTGGAATTACAGCTATCACCTTTACCCTGCTGTTTTCTTTTGAATACTTGTTCAATGAGAATCCATTCTCTACACATACACAAATGCTTTATAATGGAGATTCTCAGCATAAACTACATTCGGAACAGCAATCAGATGTACAGGTCCTTCCTCTGTTCGGTATCATAGAGAATACCCTCAAGCAAAGTCTGGCATTTACCAATCAGGATTATAGTATCAGGGACTTGGCAGAAATCCTGAAGCAGAAAGAATCTGCAGTTTCTGAAGCAATCAAAAGCAGCGGATATACCGGTTTCCGAGAATATATCTGTTCGTTACGCCTGGAATATTTCAAGGAACTGGCAGATACCTGCCCGGAAAAGAACATCAAAGAACTGATGTTTCAGTGCGGGTTTACTTCACGTTCCACTTTTTATAGGAATTTCATGAAAAAATACGGAGTATCTCCTTTGAAATATCTGGAGAAACAATAAAGTCTCTCACTGTAGCTGTCTCAAAAGGCAAAAGAATGTGTTTCATATAATTAAAAGTGTCTCATTCCAAGTAAATGAGACACTTTCGTTATCGCCATTTGTCTATAGAATCAATATTTTCCATAGCTTTGTGTCACACAATCCATCTAATACTAATCAAAAAAACAAAGGCTATGAAAAAATTATTTCTATTAACTGTAATGTGCTGTATCACATCGATAACAGCGTTTGCACAAGAGAACAAATGGGGAGCAGGAGTAAACATTGGTTATGGAACTGATATTTCTAAACCATTTATAGGTGTGAGAGCACAATATGACATTATTGAACAACTCAGTATAGCCCCATCCTTCAATTACTATTTCAAAAGTTCGGAGGACTTCGGTTATGGTGAAGAAGTTGATTATAATTATTGGGACATCAATGTAGATGTACACTGGAATGTATTGCATGGTGAAAGCTTCAAATTATATCCTTTGGTAGGTCTTACATACATGCACGGGAAAGCATCTTATGATGGAGAAAGCGCATCGGACAGCTGGGTTGGAGCCAACATCGGCGTAGGAGCACAACTTAATCTCGGTACCAATTGGGCAGTCGGATTAGAAGCCAAATATCAGATTATCGAAGGCGGCCAGTTCGTCCCGATGGCAATGATTATGTATAAATTCTAAGTTTTTGTCTGACAAATTATATTACGCTGTGAAGCGCTTGTCTGTAACATACCTTGGGCCCAAAAGCCCGAGGTATGTCGTTTTTTCATTCCAGATACAGATAATCATAATGTACCAGCGGCCGCTGACCATGCATTCCTTGCATTTCACGGGCCTCATCTGAATCAACCCCAATTCTTCCAACACCAATCTGGCGTCCCTGAGCATCCATGATTTTAACCAAATCGTCTTTTTCAAAATCACCCTCGATACGAATGACTCCTACCGGCAACAGACTGACCGCTTTTTTACCCTTCAAGGCTTTTACAGCCTGTTCATTCAGATGCAGTTCACCCTTGGCAAACCCTTCGCTGTGTGCAATCCATTTCTTCACACTTGAAACATCCGATGCTGCCGGAATGAACCGGGTACAGACAGTCGTCTCCGGATGTTGCAAGATATCAATCAAAATATTGTCTTTTTTTCCGTTGGCAATGATAACCGCTATACCTTCATCGGCCACTTTGCGGGCAATCGTAGTTTTCGTCAGCATTCCACCACGGCCAAATCCGGATTTTTCTGTCTGTATATAGTCTGACAAATCTTTCCCTTGCTCTACTTCCCGAATTACAACTGTTCCGGGCTGCGAGGGTGCTCCATTATAAATGCCGTCGATATTACTCAGAATAATCAGTGCCTGCATATCCATCATCGAAGCGATCATTCCCGAAAGTTCATCATTATCAGTGAACATCAGTTCTGTAACCGAAATGGTATCGTTTTCATTCACAATCGGAATCACACCATTATCCAACATAACCCGCATGCAATTGCGCTGATTCAAATAATGCCTACGCGTAGAAAAACTTTCCTTGGTCGTAAGTACCTGCCCTACCGCAATACCATGCTCCCTGAAAAGCTCATAATAACGATTAATCAGTTTGGCCTGTCCCACTGCCGAAAAAAGCTGTCGCTGATCCACACTATCCAGCTTCCGGAAAGGTTTAATCTCACTACGGCCGGAAGCAACCGCCCCCGAAGACACCAGAACAATTTCCACACCTGCCTTATATAATTCGGCTACCTGATCAACCAAAGCAGACATCCGGGTTATATCCAGCGTACCGTCTTTCCGGGTCAACACATTACTGCCTATCTTAACCGCTACCTTTGTATACTGATTCTTCATAAGAATACTTGCTTTAAATTTATACTGAAAAGCAAATATAGAATTTTTGTGTCAGATTTCGTATCTTTGCCGCACAAAACTAACAAAACCACATTGTATGATCAAAGCTATCTTTTTCGATATTGACGGTACGCTGGTTTCATTCCGTACGCATACGGTACCGGAATCCACCCGAAAAGCCTTAAAACAACTTCGGGCACAAGGAATAAAACTATTTATCGCTACCGGACGTCCCAAACTACTGATAAACAATCTGAGCGATCTGGACTTCGACGGATATGTTACACTGAACGGCGCATACTGCTTTACCGCCGACCAGCACGATATTTATAAAGGAAGTATTCCACGCTGTGACATCGAACGTTTAGCCCGTTATTGCCAGAATCACGATTACCCGTTTGTCTTTGTACACGACAACGAATGGTTTATTACACGCGTAAATTCAGACGTAGAGGAAATAAGCCGACTGATCAATATACCTGTCCCACCTGTACAACCGATAGAAAAAGCTCTGCACTCAGAAATACTACAAACCATGGGCTATTTCAAGACCGAAGCCGATGATGAAATTTTCCGGGAAATCCTACCTCATTGCGAACCCATGCGCTGGCATCCGCTTTTTGCCGACATCATTGCCAAAGGAAACAGCAAAAGCCGGGGAATCGACGAAGTGATCGCCTATTATGGAATCAAACTGGAAGAAACAATGGCTTTCGGTGATGGCGGGAATGACATTCCCATGCTGAAGCATGCCGGTATCGGAATTGCCATGGGAAATGCGGCCCCTGAAATTCAGGCAGTCGCCGATTATGTAACCACAAGTGTTGATGAAAACGGTATCTTGAATGCTCTCCGTCACTTCAAATTACTGGAATAATAATATGCATAGATTTCAAATAAATCTGTGAACCGAAAACATACAGTTCACAGATTTATTTATACCATCCAATATGATCAACGTAAACTTAATCTGGCCAGATAATCATAATGTTCTCCTTCCTGTATCTTCTCAGCTGTGAAACCATACTGAGCGGCATACATACTTAATGTATCAAAATCAATATACAGCCAGTCAAATACCTCACCTTTTACCTGCCTGTATTGCATTCGAAAATCAATCTCTCCATAATATCCGGCTGCCAGATCAACCATGAAACTTCCGTCTTCGTCTTCAAACAAATAACGAAGATCACTGGAATCCATCAATATGCATCCTCCAGGATTCAATAACAATTTCATCCGATTAAAGAAAACCTCCAGATTGGCAAGCTTGCCAATAATTCCAGAACCGTTCATCAACATCAATATGGTATCAAAACGTTCCATAAAACGATCATCAAAAACATTTACCTGACGGGCTTCCAGCCCTCGTTCTCTCATTACCTGTACAGACAATGGAGAAACGTCAATTGCCAGTACCTCTTTTCCTTGCTCCTTTAGCACCAGTGAATGACAACCACTTCCTGCTCCTACATCCAGAATACGTCCATCAGCCAGTCGAAGAGCCGTCTGTTCAAGCGCTGGCATTTCCTGTTCCTTACGGAATAACGTGTTTACGGGTATTTCATCTTCTTCAAACTGGGAAGAAAAAACACGCAGTCTGCCAGCCTTCCCCGTTTTCCAGTAATCTTGTATGGCAGCTCCCATCGGATCTTTTACCGCTTCCAACAAATTTATTTCCATTATCACATATAACAATAAGTTTCTACGACAAAGATAGCGAATATCTTTATCCCCCCATAACACATTTCGCAGATAGCTTCATTTCTGAATGAGGAAATAAAGATTCAAATGTTTATTTATTCATACATTTAAGAATATTTTAGAATAAAACCTCAAAAAAACGTAGATTTATGCATATCAAATAAAAAATATCCCTAATTTTGCACCCCGTAAAAGAATAATTATGCAATGAAGAACAAGAACAACAGACTGGATTCCATTAAAATGATTATCTCGTCAAGAGAGATTAGAAGTCAGGAAGAACTCTTGCAGCAGTTGTGTAAGGAAGGTTACCAACTCACACAAGCCACCCTCTCGCGCGACTTAAAGCAACTTAAGGTGGCTAAAGCAGCCAGCATCAGCGGAAACTATGTATATGTATTGCCAAACAATACTTTATACAAACGGATATCCGACACGACAGAAACTCATGACGGAAACAGGTACAATGGATTCATCTCCATAGAATTCTCGGGAAACATTGCCGTCATTAAAACCAAACCTGGATATGCCAGTAGTCTGGCATACGACATCGACAACCATAATTTCCACGAAATTATGGGAACCATTGCCGGTGATGATACCATCATGATCATTATCCGTGAGGGACATTCCCGACATGACGTAACACATACACTAGCTAATATTATACCCAACATCATTAAATAACAACCCTAAAAAACATGGATAACTCAAAACCGCAAATAGATGTCATGGTAGCCGACGCTTCACACGAAGTATATGTAGACACCATTCTCGACACCATCAGAGAAGCCGCCAAAGTACGCGGTACTGGAATAGCAGAACGTACACACGAATACGTAGCTACTAAAATGAAGGAAGGAAAAGCCATTATCGCACTCTGTGGAGACGAATTCGCCGGATTTACCTACATCGAATCATGGGGTAACAAAGAATATGTGGCCACATCCGGACTTATCGTACATCCCAAATATCGTGGATGCGGATTAGCCAAACGCATCAAACACGCATCGTTTACACTGGCACGCCTACGGTGGCCAAAAGCCAAGATATTCAGCCTTACATCAGGGGCTGCTGTCATGAAAATGAACACAGAACTAGGATACGTACCTGTTACCTTCAACGAACTCACCGATGACGAAGCGTTCTGGAAAGGATGTGAAGGATGTATCAACCACGAAATCCTAATGGCAAAAAAACGCAAATTCTGCATTTGCACAGCCATGCTTTACGATCCGGCATTGCATACGGACGACAAAGTGACTAACTTTTAAATCACACCTTGTCGGTCGCATCGCACCAATATAAAATAAACACTCAGAAAAAACTCAATAACAAAAAATACAGATAGCCTTATGGAAGAAAAGAAAAAAGTAGTAGTAGCATTCAGCGGAGGACTTGATACTTCGTTCACTGTGATGTATCTGGCCCGTGAAAAAGGATATGAAGTATACGCTGCCTGTGCCAATACCGGCGGTTTCAGCCCTGAACAGCTGAAAAAGAACGAAGAAAATGCTTACCGCCTGGGCGCAACGAAATATGTTACCATCGACGTTACTCAAGAATATTACGAAAAAAGTCTGAAATACATGGTATTCGGAAACGTGTTGCGTAACGGTACCTATCCAATCTCGGTCAGCTCTGAACGTATCTTCCAGGCACTGGCTATCGCACGCTACGCCAACGAAATAGGTGCACATGCCATTGCTCACGGATCTACCGGAGCAGGAAACGATCAGGTACGCTTCGACATGACATTCCTCGTTATGGCTCCAGGAGTGGAAATCATTACCCTGACACGTGATATGGCGCTGAGCCGTGATTATGAAATCAACTATCTGAAGGAACATGGATTCGAAGCCGACTTTACCAAACTGAAATACTCCTACAACGTAGGAATCTGGGGTACGTCTATCTGCGGTGGAGAAATTCTGGATTCTACTCAAGGCCTGCCAGAAAGTGCTTATCTGAAACAAGTAACCAAAACCGGCAGTGAACAACTGAAACTGGAATTCAAGAAAGGTGAACTGTATGCCGTAAACGGTGAAGTATTCGATGATAAAATCAAGGCTATTCAGAAAGTAGAAGAAATCGGTGCAGCATACGGTATCGGACGTGACATGCACGTAGGCGACACCATCATCGGTATCAAGGGACGCGTAGGTTTCGAAGCCGCAGCTCCAATGCTGATTATTGGCGCCCACCGTTTTCTCGAAAAATATACATTAAGTAAATGGCAACAATACTGGAAAGACCAGGTAGCCAACTGGTATGGCATGTTCTTGCACGAAAGCCAGTATCTGGAACCCGTAATGCGAGACATCGAAGCCATGCTTACCGAATCACAACGCAATGTTAACGGTACCGCTATTCTGGAACTCCGTCCGTATTGTTTCTCTACCGTAGGAGTAGACTCAAAAGACGACCTGGTAAAAAACAAGTTCGGCGAATATGGAGAAATGCAAAAAGGATGGACAGCCGAAGATGCCAAAGGATTTATCAAGGTACTTTCCACTCCGCTCCGTGCCTATTACGCTAACCATAAAGACGAAGCCGATATATGATTAAAGCAGGTATTATCGGAGGTGCAGGATATACAGCAGGCGAACTAATTCGCCTGCTCATCAATCATCCGGACGTAGAAATCAAATTCATCAATAGCTCCAGCAACGCAGGAAACAAAATCACCGACGTACACGAAGGGTTATACGGCGAAACAGATCTGGTCTTCACCGATGAACTTCCACTCGATACGATCGATGTATTATTTTTCTGTACAGCCCACGGAGACACCCGCAAATTCATGGAAAGTCACAACGTACCTGAAGATCTGAAAATTATCGATCTTTCTATGGACTATCGTATCAAATCAGACGATCACGACTTTGTATATGGATTGCCAGAGCTGAACCGACGTACCATCTGTCACAGCAAACACGTAGCTAACCCAGGTTGCTTTGCAACTTGTATCCAGCTGGGACTGCTTCCGCTAGCCAAACATTTGCTATTGAACGAAGATATTTCTGTAAATGCCATTACTGGAAGTACAGGCGCTGGCGTAAAACCAGGAGCAACCAGCCACTTTAGCTGGCGAAATAACAATCTGAGCATTTACAAACCATTCTCACACCAGCACGTACCCGAAATCAAGCAGTCGCTCAAACAACTGCAAACTAGCTTTGATTCTGAGATCGACTTTATCCCATACCGGGGTGATTTTGCACGAGGTATTTTTGCTACCTTAGTTGTCAAGACCAAAGTAGAGTTGCCCGAAATCATCAAGATGTATGAGGATTATTATGCCGAAGACTCATTTACACACATCGTTGATAAAAACATCGACCTGAAACAAGTAGTAAACACCAACAAGTGTCTCATTCATCTGGAAAAGTTCGGAGATAAACTGCTTATTGTCTCTTGCATTGACAACCTGTTGAAAGGGGCAAGCGGACAAGCTGTACATAACATGAATCTGATGTTTAACCTGGAAGAAACTACAGGTCTGCGTCTGAAACCAAGCGCATTCTGATTTATTAAATCAAAGGACGAAAAAGGGTTTCGTTCCTTGACCTTTAATCTAAAAGCGCGCACTTAAATTTTAATCATTAATTTTAATTGAAGGACATGAAACTTTTCGATGTATATCCGCTATTCGACATAAACATTGTCAAAGGGAAAGGTTGTCACGTATGGGACGAGAAAGGCCAGGAATACCTTGACCTGTATGGCGGACACGCCGTAATTTCCATTGGACATTCTCATCCGCATTATGTAGAAGCCATCAGCAAACAAGTATCCGAACTGGGATTTTATTCCAATTCCGTAATCAACAAGCTACAGCAGGAAGTTGCCGACCGACTGGGAGCTATCAGCGGTTACGATGATTATCAGCTTTTCCTTATTAATTCCGGAGCGGAAGCTAACGAAAATGCCTTGAAACTGGCTTCATTTTATAACGGCCGTACCCGTGTTATCTCCTTTGCCAAGGCATTTCACGGACGTACATCACTGGCTGTAGAAGCAACTAACAATCCTAAAATCATCGCACCAGTAAACAATAACGGACACGTTACTTATCTTCCACTGAACGATACAGAATCCTTGAAAGCCGAATTGGCTAAAGGAGATGTCTGTGCCGTCATTATCGAAGGTATACAAGGTGTAGGAGGTATTCAAGTGCCCGATACAGACTTTATGCAAGCCATGCGTAAGGCCTGTGATGAGACCAATACGGTCATGATTTTGGATGAAATACAATCGGGATACGGACGAAGCGGTAAATTCTTTGCCCATCAATACAACGGAGTACGTCCAGATATGATTACCGTTGCCAAAGGTATTGGTAACGGATTTCCGATGGCTGCCGTACTTATCAGTCCGAAATTTAAACCGGTATATGGCCAGTTAGGTACTACTTTCGGTGGAAACCACCTGGCTTGTGCAGCAGCTATTGCTGTTCTCGATGTAATGAAAGAAGAAAAACTGATAGACAATGCAGCCAAAGTAGGTACGCACTTGCTGGAAGAACTAAAGAAATTTCATAACATCAAAGATGTACGTGGACGTGGCTTAATGATCGGACTGGAATTTGAACAACCTATTAAGGAACTACGTCAGAAACTGTTGTTCGAACAGAAAGTATTTACTGGAGTGAGCGGAACCAATGTCATCCGTCTGCTTCCACCTCTCTGTCTGAGCATGAATGAAGCCGATGATTTCCTAACTCGTTTACAAGATATTTTGAAATAATCAGCAACCCCCAATTTCACATTTCAAAGGTCTTCTCGTATACACTATATGGGAAGACCTTTTGTCATATAAAGACACTATCAAAAATGTTTCTTCGCTTTTAATATCTACTTTTACATATAAATCGATAGAATAATTCACTTATTATCTGGCAATTGCATTTTACACTCCATCAATTATCCTACTTAATTGCTACTGATAGACCTCTAATCGAATAGTTTTCTATAAATTTGTTAGAAATAAATAAAGTGAGCCACGATAAGGTTTTAAAAAGGCATCTGAAATCATCGTTCGCGGCAACAGCTAAATTATACCTTTGCGAAATTTTAATAAACCATTAATTGATAAAACCATGAAAAAACTGCTAGTCGCTGCTGCGTTGGGATTCGCCCTGTCCGGATATGCCCAGCAAGCGGAAAAGAAACTAATCCGTATTTCTACCAACGAAACTGATTTAGTGCTACAGGTAGCCGAAAACGGACGTTTGTACCAGTCCTATCTAGGCCAGAAACTCAAACATGAATCCGACCTTGAACACTTACCCTGGAGCATACATGCCGCATCTGATGCTTCAGTAAGCAAACGTGGATGGGAAGTATACAGCGGATCGGGAAATGAAGACTTCTTCGAACCTGCCCTCGCCATTCGTCATACCGACGGAAATCCTTCAACCTATTTATATTATGTATCATCCGAACAAAAGGAAGTAGATGGAGGAACCGAGACAACAATTCGCTTACGTGACGATCAGTACCCGGTCAATGTCACACTGCATTACGTAGCTTATGCTAATGAAAATGTAATAAAAACCTGGACCGATATAAAGCACAACGAAAAAAAACCTATAGTCCTCGGGAAATATGCATCAGCCATGCTTTATTTCAACCGGCAAAAGTACTTCCTCACTGAATTCAGCAGTGACTGGGCCAAGGAAATGCAGATGAGCACACAGCAGCTGCTCCCCGGAAAGAAAATACTGGATACCAAACTGGGAAGTCGGGCAGCCATGCACATGCAACCCTTCTTCGAAATAGGACTCGACCAGCCAGCCAGTGAACAAAACGGAGAAGTTCTGATGGGCACCATCGGATGGACCGGTAACTTCCGGTTTACCTTCGAAGTAGACAATGTAGGAAACCTGCGTGTGATACCAGGCATCAACCCGTACGCTTCTCTCTACGAACTAAATCCCGGTGAAACTTTTACAACTCCCGAGTTTATCTTCACACTCAGCCATAACGGAACCGGACAAGGAAGTCGGAATTTACAACAATGGGCACGAAACTACCAGTTGAAAGATGGCAAAGGCGAACGACTCACACTGTTGAATAACTGGGAAAATACAGCTTTCGATTTCAATCAGGAAGTACTGACTGATCTCATGAAAGAAGCCGCACATCTGGGTGTGGATATGTTTTTGCTGGACGACGGATGGTTTGGCAACAAACATCCACGGAAAGACGACACAGCCGGACTAGGTGACTGGGAAGCCACCAGTGACAAACTTCCTGGAGGAATACCGGCCCTGGTCACTGCAGCCAAAGATGCCGGTGTGAAATTCGGAATCTGGATTGAACCGGAAATGATCAATCCACACAGTGAGCTGTACGAAAAGCATCCAGACTGGGCCATCCATTATCCAAATCGTGAAGTGTATTACTACCGGAACCAGCTTGTATTGGACTTGAGTAATCCCAAAGTACAAGATTACGTATACAGTGTAATAGACAATATACTGAAAGAAAATCCTGAGCTGGCATACTTTAAATGGGATTGCAACAGCCCCATTACAAACATTTATTCGCCTTACCTGAAAGACAAACAGGGCAGATTGTACATTGATCACGTACGTGGAATTTACAACGTCATGAAACGTGTCAAACAAAACTATCCCAATATCCCCATGATGCTTTGCTCAGGTGGCGGTGCACGTTGCGATTACGAAGCACTGAAATACTTTACCGAATTCTGGTGCAGTGACAATACAGACCCTGTAGAGCGTATCTACATTCAGTGGGGCTTCTCACAATTCTTCCCGGCCAAGGCGATGTGCGCTCACGTAACAAGTTGGAACAAAGCAGCGTCTATCAAATTCCGTACCGACGTAGCTGCCATGTGCAAGTTAGGATTCGACATAGGACTGAAGGAACTGAGTGCAGAGGAACTGACTTTCTGCCAGGAAGCGGTAGCCAACTGGAAACGCCTGCAACCGGCTACAATGGAGGGGAACCAGTACCGACTGGTTTCACCGTACGAAACCAACCACATGGCTGTAAACTATGTATCAGAAGATAGAAACAAAGCCGTATTGTTCGCTTATGACGTTTACCCCCGATACCAGGAGAAACTGATACCAGTGAAGCTACAGGGTCTGGATCCCGACAAGATGTACAAGGTAGAAGAAATTAATCTGATGCCTCAGAGTGTTTCAGATATGGATGCCAACGGAAAAGTATTCTCCGGCGATTACTTGATGAAAGCAGGATTGGAAGTATTCGGCTTTAATCCAATGACCAGCCACGTAATTGAACTGACAGCACAATAAACTTCTTTATACAAACAGATTCCCCACAGCCCAACCTGGCCACAGGGAATCTGAATCAAAAGAATGTAACAAAGAACATTATACGCCGCCAGCCTCCCGGTAAGCTCTCTTATCGGGAGGTTTTCGTTTCACACCGACAGCTCCTGACAAGGAACTATCCCTACCGGACGATCACGAAAAGCGGCTATAATAAAGTTTCCTCCGCAGTATAACTTATACCTATATGAAGTGTAAAAAGATGAATGTGAAAAGAAAAATTTCAAGATACACCGCATGAGGAAACTTTTTTCCTTTATCTGTCCTGTCCGCCTCCCAGAGCCTGATACAGATTAATCAAACTCTGAATCTCTTTAAACTGATTGGCTGTTTGAGACAATTGAGCCGACAACAGGCTCTGACGAGCCGTCAATACTTCCAGATATGTAGTATTTCCGTTTTCCATCAGCAGTGAAGTGCCTTCGTAAGCACGTTCCAGAGAAGCCAGTTGCTGCACATAATTTTCTTTTTTCCGTTTGCTGGTCTGATAAGAGACAAGCGCATCGTTCACTTCGGAACCGGCAGCAAGTAATTGCTGCTGAAACGCGAGCAATGCCTCTTCCTGTTGTGCCCGGGCAATACGCCGCTGTCCGATCAGCGTACCACGGTTAAACAACGGCTGAGTGAGTGAGGCCAGTGCAGAAGTAACAAACTTTGCCGGATTCGTAATCAAGGAACCGATTGAATTGGTCCATCCGGCACTACCGCTCAACGTAATGGAAGGATAAAAAGCAGCATTGGCCTGTCCTGTTACATAAAAGGCCTGTTCCAACTGACGCTCAGCCACCCGTACATCCGGACGCTTTGACAGCATACGAAGCGGTATTCCGGTTGACAGCTCAGATGTAAAATACTGTTCGGACAACTTGCCACGAGGATAGCGTCTAGGCGTTTCGGCCAATAACAGCGAAAGGCTGTTTTCAACCTGATTAATCTGTTCTTCGAGATCGATGACTGAATTCTGTACCTCATAATAAGTAGCCTGCATCTGCGATACAGCCGTTTCATCAGCCAGACCTGCATCCATCAGTGCCTGTGTAGAAGTAACGGTCTCTTTCCAGCTTTCGGCGGTACGACGAGAAATATCCACCTGTTCATCGAGCATGAGCAGTGTATAATATGTATTGGCTATGTTGGCAATCAGACTGGAACAAACTGCCTGCCGGTAATCTTCACTTTGGGCATAGGCAGCCTGAGACTGACGTTTGGCATTGCGTAAACGACCGAAAATATCAAGTTCCCAACTGGCCGTAACAGGCAGTGTATAAGTACGCGACACCTGACTCTCCACCGTTCCCAGCGACCCTTGCGGAGCCAGTGCAAAAGAAGGGAGGAAAGCCAGCTTGGCCGAGAGCAAAGCCGCTCTGGCCTCTTCCACACGCAGCTCCGCTGTCAGAAGATCCGTATTCTGAGCCAGCCCCTTTTCTATCAGCTCCTGCAAATAGGGATCGTTAAAAAAATCACGCCAGTTGATGTCGGCTATACCTGTCGTATCGGCCGATACGGCTTCGGCTTCCTCACCATACAAATGATCGGGGACAGTAGTCTGCGGTTCATAACTGGTATATATTCCGCAACTGCTCAGTAAAAACATGGTTCCTCCGATCAAGATTTTCTGTTGTATATTCATCATAGTTTCTGTTACTCCTCTGTATTAAAAGCACTTTTTTCAATCAAGGTCTGTTCCTTCTCATGCATAATCTGTGCATCGGGTTCCTTATGCATAGGGCCGCGCAACTGTTCCTGAAGGTACTCGAAGACGATGAAGAACACCGGTACTACAAACAGCAGGGCCAATGTTCCGATAAGCATACCGCCTACCACACCCGTAGCCAGTGAACTGTTTCCGTTGGCTCCGGCACCTGTAGAGAACATCAGCGGAAGCATACCAAATATCATACAGAGTACCGTCATGATAATCGGACGGAAACGTGCCTGTGCAGCCGAGTAGGCCGACGAAATGATACCCATACCTGTACGACGACGCTCGATGGCATACTCCGTAATCAGGATAGCCGTCTTAGCCAGCAGACCAATCAGCATGATGGCCCCTGTCTGCAAATAAATGTTGTTTTCCAGTCCACCTATACGGGCAAACAGAAAACTACCCATCAATCCAAACGGAACGGAAAGAATAACGGCCAGCGGCACCAGGAAGCTTTCGTACAGACATGACAGGATCAGGTAAATCAGAACAACGCAAAGCGTATAAATGAAAACCGTCTGTGTACCACCGCTACCAGCTTCCTCACGAGCCATACCGCCGTATTCATAACCATAGCCTGACGGAAGTACCTGTTCGGCCACTTCCCGGATAGCCTGCTGAGCCTCACCGGTAGAATAGCCTTCGGCTACATTGACATTCACATTGATGGTATTGTACAGATTGAATCGTTTGGCAATTTCCGGTCCAAGTACAGAACGGAGCGTCACGAACTGACTGACAGGAGCCATTTCATCACCGTTACGTACAAACATATTGTCTAAGGCATGCTCATCCAAGCGTGAAGCCGGATCGGCCTGAAGCATTACACGGTATACTTTACCGAACTTGTTGAAATTCGATACGTACGAGCCACCGCAATAGGCCCCCACCACATCCAGTACATCGTTCGGACTAATACCGGCACGCTTACATTTGGCGGCATCCACATCGACAGCAACCTGCGGAAAGTTCATAGCATAAGAACTGTAAGCCATAGCTACCTCCGGACGCTGATTCAGAATACCGATAAACTTATTCACCGAATTATAGAAAGGTTCCATCTCACCTCCGGTCTTGTCTTCCATATAAAGTTCAATGGCATTACCGGTACCATATCCCGGAATCATAGCCGGCTGGAAACAGAATATCTGCGCTTCCTTGATGGAACTAAAGCGAGCATTCAGCCGTTTCATCACCGCTTCTACTGTATGTTCGTCTCCCTTTCGTTTATCCCAGTGATACAGACGGATAATGACAGTTCCGTAAGAGGTTCCTTGTCCGGACAGCAATCCGTAACCCGTAATACGGGAAAAATGTTCTATCTCCGGCGTTTCCTCCAAAATATCCTGTACCTTATCCATTACCTTGTTGGTTTCTGCCAGTGAATTACCCGGAGATGTACTGATATTCACCATCATAGTTCCCTGGTCCTCTTGAGGTACCAGACCGGTCTTAGTGGTAGTCATCAGGTAAACCAGCAATGCACAAGCGATTCCCAGCGAGGTCCATACCATCCATCGGTGATGAAAAAAGAACATCAACCCTTTCTTGTATTTACCCATCATGGCATTGAACGAAGCATTGTAAGCGGTACGGATACGACTGTTCAGGCTACGGGCATTCTGCTTACCGCTTGATGGCCTCATCATCATGGCACACAAGGCCGGACAAAGCGTCAAAGCATTCAGACACGAAATGCCTACTGCTACGGCCATGGTTATGCCGAACTGGGTATAAAATACACCAGAGGTTCCTCCCATGAAAGTAACCGGAATAAATACTGCCATAAAAACAAAAGTACACGAGAGTACCGCCATCGTCACATCGTTCATGGCATCCTTGGTAGCCAGATACGACGAACGGTAACCCACATCAAACTTGGCCTGCACAGCCTCTACCACAATAATGGCATCATCCACCACCGTACCAATGGCCAATACCAAAGCAAACAAGGTCAGGATATTGATACTGAAGCCGGCTACTGACAGAAAAGCAAAAGTGCCTATCAATGAAACAATGATGGAGATGGAAGGAATCAATGTACTTTTGAAATCGTGCAGGAAGAAATATACTACCAGAATTACCAGAATAATGGCGATAACCAATGTTTCGATTACATTATGAATAGAAGCGAACAAAAAATCATTCACACTCATCATCTGGATAAACTCCGTTCCTTCAGGTAATTCCTCGGACATCTCGTCCAAAAGAGTAAAGCCAAGCCTTTGTTTTGATTGAAATCAGAATGGAACACAAAACGTTTCC